>Ga0098054_1000273_pt1 | contig 41500 bp, 71 predicted proteins | sample 16_taG_FD_75048 | JGI IMG/M metagenome (GOLD analysis project Ga0098054, IMG submission 75048) | Marine viral communities from the Subarctic Pacific Ocean - 16_ETSP_OMZ_AT15313 metaG | ecosystem: Environmental > Aquatic > Marine > Oceanic | place: Pacific Ocean | collected 2015-01-18
CAGGCTCGCAGTGCAGCGTTTAGAAAATACGTCTTTGAGAAATCTAACTACCACTGACCCTACCTAACCGAAACTTGCGCCACACGAGGGTCGATGGTCCAGAGCAAATGTTTGGACAGCCCAGAGGAGAACGTGGTTCAAGGGCCAGAATCGAAAGTTTAGTAATCTTTAAATAGTGTGGAGTGTAGGAGTTATCATGCACAAGAGCGAGATGAGCCGGACAACTGTTGAAACATTGATTGATGGGACCAAGGGTCGAACCTTTGGCGTGTCCTTCGTGAAGAAGGATGGAACTGTTCGTCGCATGGTTGCACGAACTGGCGTGTATCGCTACGTTAAAGGAACTGGTGCGGGCTTTGGTAAGGGTTCTATGAAGCCCCTGCGAACTGTGTTCGACATGACGAAGGGTGCTTACCGCACTATTCCGACGGACCGTGTGCTTGAAATCCGCTTCGGTGGACGTATTCACAAGGCTTGAGAACTTTCGATGACTTTAAATACTATTGAGGAGAGGAACAATCATGCCAGCAGTTACAGCAGCCAGATGTGGGCGAGTAGTCCACAAGAGCAACAATGTGAATAGTCACTTGATGAACCAGACAAGTGATGTGAATCAAGCCTTTGGGAAGATGGAAGATATTCCGGGTGCGGCTCATGGACAGGCGTTTTATCACTCACACAGCCTTGCGGCTTTAATGGATTTTCAGGCTAATTTACAGAGTCTGGCAGAAGTTCCAGGTGCTACCCTCGACTGGGCAGTAGGATTCACTCGCTCGAACAGTAGTAAGAGTTTTAGGTGGAACATGGAGTGGAAAGCAGATGGTTCAATGTTGGACATGAAGCCCAGCACCAGAACTATCGCTTCACGACCTATTATGTTTAAGAAGAACCTTATTGACACTCACAGCAGCGACCAGAAGTGGCTCGATGTAAATTGTAGGCACCACAGCAGCCCATTTGTGCAAGCACGTTTGGAAGAGTGGTTGGCTTATGCTGAAACCCAGATTGAGAAAGTGAAAGTTTGGGAACACACCCAAAAACTTCAACAACTCCAGACCGGTGTGAACAACGAGGAAAGGAAACTTAATGCTGCTCTTTCACAGATTGATAGCAACAACGCTTACATCACACTACTCGCTGACCCAGATTACATCGAAACTTACGTCAAGGAGCAAGTGCAGCAAACAGAGGCTAAGAATGAAACTTTGTTGAGCCAGATTGAGGGTATCCAGTCTGCTCTCGAACAGCGTGTAAAAAGTTATGAAGAGTATGTGGAAGCACATAAAGTTTAAATATAGTAGAAGGTAGGTATTAACATGAGCAAACAGCCCTGCCCCATTTGTCGAGGAATGATACCAAACAACCAAACCCCGGGTGCTTACCCCGGTGCGTTGTCACGTTTTGACAACCACACAGAAGTTTGTTCGATGTGTGGCTCTGTTGAAGCCATGATTGGATTTCTTGGTAGTGAAGATGCTAAGAAAAAGATAGCAGTTTCACGAGCCTTTCTGGATTATGATAATCCAACTTCATGGGGTTATTGGTGTGAAGCAGTGCTTATGACCACTCCTGAAGTAGCAAACTTTCATGCCCAGACACGTAAGGCCAGCGAAGATTTAATTCGATTCAAGGAAGAACATCCTGACCACCTCGGAAAAGTTTAAGAGGGTGGTTGAACACACCATAAGTTAGGCAGAACTTAAATACTGTCGAAAGGATGTGAAAATATGAACGCAGAAATGAGATTGAAACAATGGGAAGAAACAATGGCTGATGCAAACGAGGAACTCAAGGTAGCGAGAGGCTCACGAAACAAAGATACGATTCGTGAAGCACAAGAAGTCTGGCATTGGGCTAAAGCGAAACTTGATGCAGCAGCGACTGAAGTGGTGAAACTCCAGATGGGTGTTACAGCAACTGAAGAAACTTCCGAAGAGGAGGAGTGAAACTTGACTCGTAAATACAAGTGGCGTGTGCCGCTTGAAGCACTTCGTTCCCTGTCAGCAGAGCCAGATTTGTTGGCTCGAAGTAAAGGGTGGTTCACAAGTGCAGAGATTTCGGAACGTGCCGAAAGTCTTTGTCGCTGGGACGTTGCTCCACGAGCAGTTACTAATGCGATGAAACTTCACAGCAAGCACAATCGAGTCGAAGGACGTAGGGTCAAGCAACAAAGTTTCAGCCAAGCCAACGTAGAAGTTTGGACTTGGAAGTTATTGGAGGAGTGAGTATGTCTTGGAAAATGGATGATGATGTTCTTATTTATGTTCTTAATGAGTTGCTGGAAAGTCAGCGCATGGTGGATATTTTTAAAGTTATGATGGAATACGAGGACTTTGAGATGGACTGGTTGGCAGAACAGTTTCTTAGTTTGCTCGAAAGACTTGATGAATATGATGGCTTATCGGACCGAGCAGGAGAGTTCCTTGAAACTATACAGAGGCTTAACTTCCGAAAGATGGAGGCTGCCTCTGGAGACGTAGCAGAACTTTCAGATGATGACGATGAAGATTCAAACTTCGATGATGACTTCGATGACTTTACACCTTTGTATTAAAAAGGCAACTGAGCCTTTAAGTGAGTGGTTTCATCTACTTAAGGTGTGTTAGCCATGCCTAAGAAAAGTGCAGCCCAACCTTTGAAAATACCAGAGGATGCGTTAGCAGGGTTGTTTTTGGAACTTTGGCAATACGACCAAGAGGAGTCTCCGTGGTCTGCAAAGGCATTACGCAAGGCTGGAAGAGAGTTTCGCCCAGAAGCCTTCACAGGTAAGTTTGACGTGCTGTCGAAGGTCATAGGGACTATGTGTGACAAATGGGTTTCCGAAGGCTTGCTTGACAAAACATCTCGCAACCAGTATTGTCCAACAGAGGATGGTTTGATTAAGTTTCGAGACATGATTCCTGAGTGGATAAGTGACGCAGTAGCCTTAATTGAGAGTTATGGTGAAACTTTGATGGCAGAGAGTCACTGGGCAGACGTTTTGCGTGGAGCCACAAGAAGCCAAACTCAAAAGGTTTGTTTCGAGAAAGTGTTTTTACCGTGGCTTGCACATGATAACTTTTGGTTGTTGAAACCTAATGACCCAGAAGGACGTTCAGTTAATCGTAAAGGAAAGTTGCTGAAAAAGACACCGTGCGAAGGTTTTGATTGAGGAGGTATCCAAAATGAAGGTTTGTTCAACGAAAGGTTGTGAACGTGTTTTGAGTGGATACGCTCTTAGAAACAAAATACACATCAATCATTGTAGTCTTTATTGTAAAGTTTCATCAGAACGTGGTGACCGAAGATGTCATCGACGTGAGTCTCTGACTCGAACGTGCTATTTCTGTGACGAAACATTTGAGTTGATGTATCCCTTTAATCACGCTAATCAACGTTGTTGTAGTAAGGAGTGTAATATGCAAGTTGAAAGTTACAAGCATGGTAGAAGAAACTTTGCCTTAATGACAGTTGTTTATGAGTTGGCTCCCCATGACAGTTGTGGGTTCACAGCACAAGACATAGCAGATAGAATGGAAAAGTTTCCTTACAACATTAAAGGAACTACTGGTATATCACAGATTTTGAAACCCTTTGTTAAACGTGGAATCATAGTGTCCACAACAGAGCCAAGTAGTAAGTTGAAAGTTTATCGTTGGACATCTGATACCAATCATAAGCCCGGTAACGTTCTAAAGAAACCTTTTGCGAAAGTTTGAGGATACCCATCGACCCTCGTGTTAGTATCCAGTTTGACGTTTTATTGTAGAGAGATTACAATAAAAAAGATTCGAATCTTTACGACCAAGATTCAAACTACCCTCCCGGTGGAAGATTCAGGTAAAGTTTCAGAGATAGCACGCAGTATAGCGTTTAGCATCAGATGACCGGAAGTTTTCGGTGATTCGACATAAGTTAGAGACACACGTTCTGTCAAATCTGACACAAATCTTCAACTACCCAGTTCCAGCAACTTGTTGTCGATGGCTCCCGGGACAAAGTTTCGCTTGCACTCGTGAACTAAAAGGGACACTGCGAGCCTGTCACGTTAATCAGGAGAAAACTCCAGAGACCCGGGAGAAAACTCCTCTACCCAACTATCTACCAGTATCGAAAAACCTAAACGATGCACTGCGAGCCTGTTTCCCCGAAACTTTCAATCTTAACGTCCCGGCGCCATGGGAGCGAACTACCAGCGAAAGTTTCAATCTTTAAACTAAGGGCTGCCAGAGCAGCACGCCAACTATCGAAAATACCTAAACGCAACACTGCGAGCCTGTTAGCGAAACTTTTGCTAACCCGAAGACCGGAGGTCCAGAGGCCATTTAAAGTTGAAACCTTGCTAAGATTTCTGACCTTAATCAACATATCAGAGAATGCTAATCGGGACACTGCGAGCCTGTTTTGCCCGAAAGTTTCATCAGAACGTGTCCAGTAGGGAGCAGGAGGAGAACGTTTCCAAGGACCAGACCAGAATCGAAAGTTTCAATCTTAACCGGGTAACGTTACCTGCCGCAGCGTCCGGCCCATTTTCCTAAACGGGCAACTGAGAGCCTGTTACGAAAGTTTTGCTAACATGATGACGTGCTACACATCAATCTGGTCTACCATATTAGTAAATTAGTAGATTAGTAGATTAGTAAAGGTGTAGCAAAACTCACTTGGCGCAACTTTCATGTTCGGAACCCCCCGGAACCCCTTCGGAACCCCAAACGTATGAATGCTAAAACGAACACGTCTCTACATACAATCCCTCATTTGCGCCTCTAAACGGCTTACAGCGAGGATGCCTGAAAGTTCGGAACCCCAAAAACCGTGATACTGCTCTATCGAGCCACGTCGCATTCAAAAGTTCGGAACCCCAATGCAAAACCCTCTAAACGATGCACTGCGAGCCTGTCTGCGCCAAATCAGCCGTTTTCGGAACCCCAATGACCCTCTACCCTCTCCCAACACAGACCGATTTTTGACCTTGCGTTGAGTATCTGTGACTACCTGTGAACATCTGTGGTCATCATAGGACATCTGAGGGCAACGGACAGTTTCGGACCTTTTAGTAGTTCGGAGTCCAGTTTTTGTCCTATGTTATAGGGTCTTGAAGTCAAGGTGTAAGGTTTAAGTAGTGTCGTCATACTGTTGATAATATGCAAGCAACACATTTTGGCCGCATATCGTATTTGGATGAAGAAATCGTTGTGGTGGCTACACCTCACTTTAAGGAGGATTGGGCGAAGTCTCGATACGGGAAAAGCAAGTCTAAGTCTTTGAGTGACTTGATGGGGTCATGGCATTACCCCGCACAGGGATTCTATGAGGATTTGATGAATGCACCAGTGGGTAAAACCATGTATGCAGTAGTTCGTCGAAAGAGTAACTTGAAACCTTGTGCATTCATTTACTTCCGAAACATCAAGAATGACCGACGGGATGGCCGAAAGGAATTGGAACTTATTTCTGTGACACCACCAATTAGAGGTCAAACAGACGGTATCAATTTTGAAACACTTCACGACCATCGAGATACCGAAGAATGGTGCAGCATAGTATATCAGTGGTAAAGTTTAAGTAGGACATAAGAGGTGTAAGTAATATGATGATTGAACAAGATTCGCTGGAACTGGAAACCATTGGGACGTTGAAACACGGCCAATTTAGATTTGAGGAACAAGGTAAAATTGGATATTTTATTGGAGAGGTCATGGAACACCATGATGATTCTCAACGGGTGCTGACCAGAATCCTTGACGTTTGGTGGGAAAGTGATTACTCAAATCCGCTTCCGTCGAAGCAAACTCTCAAGAGTTATTGGGATTCGTATTATCATACGGTGTGAAATTAAAAGGTGGGTCCTACTTCACTTTGGTTCACTTGGAATCAGCCGAAACCTATCTTTTGTGTTCCTCATGCAGCAGTTAAATATACTTGAGACTTTCAACTCTATAAGAAATGGAAATGGCAACGAAACTCTATAACGTAAAACAACAACAACAACAACAATACGAATCCAGTCTTTTTCTGATAAAACCCAAATTAGAGTTGGTTGCACGACTACTTAAAGTTTCACCATGTTTTAAGTATCAGAACAATGTTAATTTGAGTATGGATTGGACTAAACTTCCTTATCACAATGTTTCTGGTAAGTCGGCAGAGCATGGTCGAAGTTTCGGGTCCAACTTTGCGTCAGATTTGACAGAAACCAAAGAGGCTGAACGAAAGTCTGTTTCAATCTCTCGACTGAAGAAACCGTTTATGCCGAGTTCTTGGAAGTGGATGAGAACGTCAGGTGAGGCCAAAGTTTTCAATTACCAACCACGAATCGGTGAGACCAGTTCTTTGAAGTTGAACATACCGAGTCAGTTTTTGCCGTATCTGGTAGATGAATCTGGTGAAAGTTTCAAGGGCGTTATTGAGATGGATGACCAGAGTTATCTGGAGATGGGTCGTCGAGTTACAGTTTCAATGAATGATTCCGAAAGTTCCGCTACTGTGGCAACTACGTTTCCGAGTTTAGAGTTCAAGTTGAGTGAGGCACGAGGCGGTCAAACTTTCAAAATGGATTGGCAAGGTTTTGCACAACAACGAAAGTTGGCGGCAGGTGCTTGGGATGAAGATTGGGGTTACTCGAAGCAAGGTCAGCCGACGTTGGGACTGGCATCAATGTATGATAAAGATTTGAAACTTTCATGGGATACCAAGTTTAGTTGGTTGTGGCTTTTGCTGGGCGCACTTGGATTGTTCGGTCTTTTCAAACTAATTCGGAAGGGATAATTTGTTGAAGAAAGTTTATTCTGTAATGGCGTGGATTGAAGGCGAAGACATCTGTTCTACTCAATACAATGATGAAATCTCTTGGACTACTCAATCGGCAGAAGCGGTCAGAATCTTGATGGATGAATATATTCAAGAAGGCATTGTTGATACCGAAGGCGATTTTGAATTGATTAGTATTCACAGTTTCTGGACTTTGCTTGGTAAAAGAATTACACCTTACAAAGAAGTATTCTACTTCGATGCGTTTCCAGACCAAGACTGAAACTTTAAGTCAGTAGTTGTTCATTATGGCGAGTATGGAATGTGTTATGTGTCAAAAAAACATTCGTGGCGGAAGTCCAATTGTGATTTTCACAGCCAGTTTGTTTCAACCTTCAGGTCGTTGGTCGGAACATTTGACGACGGATACAACGTGTTCAGTTGAGTGTTTAGCCGAACTTTCGGATTTCAAAGTCAGAGACACTGAATCTTCAGATAGTGATGAAGGAGCAGATTGTGACCGATGTAGCAAGACTTTCGATGCTGGTTATACTTTCGGAGTTGGCTGGGCGAAACCTAAAAGTCAGAAAAGAGGTTGGCACAAAATGATTACTACGAAACAATTCTGTTCACACAGTTGTATTGCGACTGAACTTTTGGATGACAAATCACCATTGAACATGGATGTCCCGAAGAAGAAACCAAAGGCTAAAGCAAAAGCCAAGCGAAAGTCTAAACCCAAAAAGAAGTGATTATTATGAGAAAGTTGATAGGAAAGATTACCAGCCCAATTTTTGTGCCGTTACGAAAGTTAGTGGTTTGGGGAGATGAACAATTCGGAACGTGCGACCACAAGTTGTCAGTAGTTCCGAGAGAATACAAAGAAACTTTGGAACCTGAAGAGGTATTAGTGCAGAGAGCATCAGAATTAGAGAAGAAACTTTCAAAGGACAGAGCAAATCTCAACAATTATGACGGTGAGCAGAATGAAGAGTGAGTGGAATTGGATGATTGAATCGAAACAAGTAGTGAAACCTATTGGAAAGCCGTTTCCACCGAAAGAAGTTATAGAACTTTTGAAATCGCTGAGGCGATGACGAATGAATGTCGGAGGATATGACCGTTTGATACGTCTCATCGGTGGGCTAATTATTGTTTTAATAGACTTCATAGCCAGTGGTGATTTGGAATTGGCTTTTGTGGCTCTCGGAGTTTGGAGTGTTTTGACTTCTGCTTTCGGCTGGTGTCCTTTTTATCGAATTGGTAAGATTAACACCTGTTCTATTGAAACATTTAAATAGGGTCGAGTTCTCGTAGTAATCATGGGAACAGAAGTCTGGTTGAAGCCACCGACAGCAACAGGAAAGAACATCTTAGGAAAAACGAGGTCAGGCTATCTGGGTTGGTTGTGCAACACAGGAGACCGAGCCTTTGGAAACTGGGTGTATGTGCAACCACCTAACGGTATGTCGTGGTATGAAGAAGTTGTTGAAAAGAACTGGTGGGGCAAGGTAACTGCTCGATACTGGGTCATCAAGAAAGAAACTTTGGATGCTACTCGCAACGCCTTTTACAACGCATGGAACGAGTTCGGTGAAGACCCTCGAAGTCTGGATGCTGGAAACAAGTTGATTGTGGACAATCCTGATTCACCCGGCAAGATGAGTCTGGGATTGGATGAGGTCACCGAACTGGCTGCTTTGATGGCGGGTCTCAAGGACTCTTGCGGCTACGACCACATCAATGACCTGTGGGAAATGATGAAATCAGAGGGTTTAAATACCCTTGACGATACAGACAAATTGAACGGAGAGTGAAAAGATGCGAAATCAACTAACAAACGATGAAGTAATGATGCTGGCAGGATATGTGAATCCCGTGACCTTGTGTAGTGCGGTCATGGATGAATGGGTTCGACCAGAGGCTATGAAAGAACTTGCAGAACGAATGGAACTTGCTTGGGGTGGTAGTCAGGGAGTCGTGGACTTCTGCGGCATTCACATCGAGTTCGGTGTGGACAAGGCGAAACTGTTTTTGGAACATTACGCTCCCACCGACTACAATGGTATTCGGAACGACGTGCATCACTTTGAGAACGAAGAGGAACGCCAATCATGGCTGGACACAGGCGGGTCAGACAAACATTGGGAGATTTGGGCATGAGTCATATAGGATTGTGCAATCGGCACGAGATGTATCAAAACAACGGGACCCCAATCACGGAGTTCATCTTTGAAGAGGTCGCAGAGCCTTTAAACTTTGAACATCATTACGGTGTGGCTTTCGATTACTTACTTCGCCCCGGTCATGCAAATGAAATTACTTTGTATGTTACTGGCTTGACACCTTGCTTGACAGCAACTTTACTGGCTGCAAAAGCGGTTGGTATTGAAACATTGAAACTTATGCACTTCGATAGGGAAACCGAGCAATATGTTTCTCAAGACGTGTCAGCATTACTAAACTTTAAGTAGGTGCTTTGAGTAGGTGATACTATGGAGAACGAAGAGACATGGCAGATTGAGGGTCAATCAATTAAAGATTCAAAGATGTGGAAACTACACAGTATGTTCAAAGGCACATGGTTGGAAGCCAAAGAGAAGGCCGCAACTGTTTTCTGCAAGACACATTATGCGGCTATTCGGGTGGTGAAGAAATAATGTGGTGGAGTGCTAAGAACCGTTTGGAACGCATGAAGGCTAAGTGGCCGAAGGCTCGAAACCCTGCGGTGCAAATCAAAATGGAACGACTACAAGCCAAGATTGATGCGGAGGGTTCTCAATGAGACCTATGCCCGAAGCGGTGTGTTGTCCTGTTTGCTCAAAGGTCGGTTGGACTGATGAACGTAGTCAAGTGCAGGGCAAATATCCTTGTCATTCATGTGTTGATGAGTTTATGATTTTGGAGGCTTGAACATGGAGATTGCTGATTGTCCTGAATGCGGTTTGGTAATGACTCCACATAGTTCATGTCAATGTTTCGAGGAGGAATGAATATGGCTGATGTATTGAAGATTAGAATTGAAGATGAAGCAAACGGAACGGTTTATGAAGAATGGATTTTGGAGACGTAAGTATGTCGGATATTCATTTGGAAATGAGAGTTTGGCGAAAGCATCTCCGAGAGTCTCGGCAGAAAAGGTGTGATGATTGTCAATGCGGCAAAAAGTTGTGTGTTTCTTGTCATCGAAATATGAAACCAAATGCAGATTCGGATTCAGTAATCCAGCAAAATCTCTGTTCAGAATGTCAGATGATGGAAGACGGCTGGTGAAGTTTTAAGTAGGTCATTAGAGGTGTAGTGAACATGGATGATGTAGCATATCAAAATATGGTATCGTTTAAGTTCCCGTCTGAAGGACCCGTTATCAACATTAGTGGGTTATCTGGTGCTTCGGTGGAACAAGCCCGAAGGTTTTTGGCCGTAGTTTCAGAATTGGTAGAAGGAGTGGCGAATCGTGAGTGAAGAGAATCTAAGGTATTATCGAATTACAGACAAGAACATTCAGTTTTTGGGTAAAGACATTGGATTAGAAGCCCTGCAACAAGCAGTTGGCGGTTATCTCGAAAGTATTCCGAAACCACGTTCAGCAAGTTTCACTATTGCGTATGCCGACGAAGAAGGTTTGAATAAAAAACTGGAATTGAACCGCACTGGTTCAGGAATGGTTGGCCGAAAGATAGTGGGTCCATTGATTATTGGCGTAGCCAACGATGAGTGATTCTTTAAGTATCAGCACAGACCAAGTTTCGGTGATGGTTATCAGGAAAAAGAAGAAGACTTTACAGGATATTACAGTCAATCGTGACCCTGCTTTAATGGCAGAGGACCATCAATCTTGGTTGATATGGTGGTTAGTCGAGAACCGACCTGAAGGGATGGCTCAATGGTGGTATGTCCTAAACGACTTGGGAGATGGAAGCATGGTCATGGTGGGTGAGTTAGAAAATGCTGACTTTCTTACCAACGGGACTTGGAACATCATACAACGCAATTACAAAACTTTGGGTGGAATATCTGGTTATGGAAACTATTTCGTGGTTTCCCAATCAAGTGACGTAGAGTGGGAATCAGCAAGGCATTTGGGTCAGGAGGAACGAGACGAACTTATGAGTCGCTTGGTGGCTGGTTACAAAGATGAAACTATTGGTGTAGAAGTTGATTATCAATTCTTTTTAGAAAATGATGGTTGGTATTTAGCAGAACAGCCAAATGAAGATAACCATGTCTCATTATTTTACAGGGGCAGTAGTGCCAGTAATAACGAGATTGTTGTAAAGGTCGCAAGTGATTTGATGCCGAATGGTGTTACGACCGTTAGCAGATTGACTCATAATGACATTGACACAGACACGTTTCGATTTTTGACCGAAAGTGATTCATGGATTTTACCATCGAAAGTTTTAGAAGTATTGAATTGGAGCAGATTCCCAACCGTATTTTTAGAATGAAACTTTAAGTCGGTGACCTACGATAGTTTTACAATGGCTACTGACTTGCCGAGACATTGGTGTATTGTGTGTCGGTGTCCTAAAGCAGATTTGATATTGGATTCTCACTTGATATACAATAATTACGAGGGTCGATACTGTGAAAGTTGTGCAGATGACGTTTGGGATTGCCCAGAGTGTCCTCGAAAGTTTTACATCGGCAATTTCTCACCAAACAAGAAACCTCGACATTACCGAAACGTGATTCCTCAAGAATTAGACATTAGATTAAGGGCGGTTCGAGAAGAATGTCCGGGTTGGAAATCCGAGAAAAGGCTTGCAGCAGAGCGTTATTATGGATTCAGTGTGAAAGTTCCGAGTGCCAAGCACCAACCAAGAGCCATTTGAAAAAAGGCATACAGTTATAAGGGTGATATGTAGTCGAAGGATTATGGTTCGCTTTGGTTATGCTTGTATCAACTCACAATTAAGAGAGCAAGGCATCTTTACCAGTCGTAAGTTTGGTTCTGTGGCTCGTGCTATTGATGCAGGTTTAGAGGGTCTAAGTGAACGTGCTTTGCTTAATGTAACTGACCTTGAGCGCATCGTGCATTGGAACGCCGAGCATGATGTTGAAGTATTTAGAATCAGTAGTGAGATGTTTAGTCATATTACACATCCCGAAGCAGGTTATCAGTTGGAGGACTTGCCTGACTACGACCAAATCGCTGACATTATGGCTCGCACAGGCCGTTTTGCTCAATCAGTTAATCAACGACTTAGTTTTCATCCGGGTCCGTTCAATGTTTTGGGTAGCACTCGTGATTCAGTAGTTTCCAAGACTGTTATCGAACTTAACCATCACGGCAAGGTTATGGATATGTTGGCTCAACCCAGAGACCATAGTGCTAAGATTAACATTCATGTCGGCACTGGTCAAGGTGATGCTTTACAGCGTTTCGCTCGCAACGTGGATATGTTGGATGAGTCTGTGCGTAGTCGGCTGACTGTTGAGAATGATGACCGAGCCAGTTTGCATTCTGTGGCTGACTTAGCCCCTATGAGTCACGACATTGATGTTCCTGTGGTGTTTGACTATCACCACCACCAGTTTTGCGACGGTGGCTTGAGCGAGCAACAAGCCCTTGAGTTAGCACTTGATACTTGGTCTGTTCGCCCTTGCACACACTATTCCGAGAGTGCAGGTCTTGAAGTCAATAATCCAAAGTTTTCGGGCAAGCCTACGCCAGCACACAGTATTCTGGTTGCAGGTCCTGTCGAAACTTACGGTTATGACTTTGATTGTGTCATTGAGGCTAAGGGCAAAGAGTTGGCTATGGCTCAGTTATTGGAAAGAGTTTAAATACCCTGACGTTATCGTAGTGTTTGAGAGGCGAAGAAAAATGAGAGCAGATGAAGCAAGAAAATTAGTTGAACAAAGTGAACAATACCAACTTGATGAAAAGAGTATTATAGAAGACGGTGAGCGTAATATCAAGCGAGCCATAAAAAACGGAGCCATGAAAGCGGCTTCGGGACTTCACTTTAGGAATCAAAACCATTGGGATTCTATTATCAAATACTGGCAGGATTTAGGTTACACAGTTGTATGGGGATTAGGTGGCGGCTACAATCCTTCTCGATACCCAAGCCATATACGGTGGTGATGCAGAATGATGCCAAGTGAATATGATATTGGAGATTTAATCGGAATGACTGACGAAGAATGGAATCAAGGCTACGAAGTCCGACAGGGACTCGCTGTGAGTATGCCCTGTGAAGACGACGACGGCAACCAAGTTTGGGTAACAGCAGGGCGTGGAAGCGTCAATATGCGTCGAAGGACTGGTCAAGACACCTGTTGGTGGGTCAGCGTGTGTGAGAAAGAATCCGACGGTATGGGTTGGTCAGAAGAAGAGGTTCGTATGACGGATGACGTGGATGAACCCAATGACCTCCATAATTTGTTGGAAGACATGGGAGTTTCAGATTATCAAGTTCACCGAGCCATCAAAATGTGGTTGTGGGGTTGAAGGCATGAAAGTTCGATTTCATCTCGGTGCGGGTCCACACAAAGGACACTTTCAAATTACTGACAAGGCTGGTGTTCGATACTACGACCCAGCAAAGTTTCAATTACGGATGGTCAATGCTCGGTTGCACAATAACCGTAGGATAGCGACCAAGATTTTCAAAGGTGAAACCAACAAGAACGTGTGTTCATGGGTTCGGTGCGACCGAGTGGAAATCTATTCCGAAACAATTTTTAGTTCTGATGGGTTGTCTTCTGTGAAATACAATCCGAAAGTTGCTCCTTACTGGCGAGATGGTGAAACCGATGAGAATCGAGACAAGTTTCAGTATCAAAGTTTGATTACTGACGGCAAGAATGTATTCGTGTTGGGTTGATACCATGTTCGGTCTTGAAAGTTGGGATGGAAACGTGGAAGGCTTGATAGCAGCATTAACTTGTTTAATTATTGTTGGGTTGGTGGCGAAGGAGGCTTGGAAAACAAGACATGATGGCACTTGGAATGATGTTTTCAAAATGTATGGTTTAGTGATGGGAGGGATGTTCGTTTGGATTATTTGTTTAATTATTGCACCCATGCCTACTGTAATCATTTTTGGATTATTAGTATGGTGGTCTATTGCGACAGTTTAAATACCCTGACCGATAGGACATAACATGGGAGAAAGCGATTGCGAACTATGCGGAGAATACGATTACTTGACCGAATACTCACTTGATGAAATGCCTAAGAACATTTACGTTTGTAGGAATTGCGTTGAGGAAGGACTTCGACTTAGAATGAAACAAATAAACTATGGAGGGAAAAAAATATGACTAAGAGATATGAAATGAAAGCAACGGTGATGATGTATGTCACTGGTGAGAATAAGGATGAAGCCATTGAACAGTTCGAGGAGCGTATGCGTGAAGCGTATGCTTACTTGATGGTGGATAAGAACTTGAAAATCAAGGAAGTGCCACGATGAAGCCTATGAACGTCAAGCAAGCCAAAGATGTGATGTCAGCCCACCTAATGACGGTGGCTTTCAGTTCGGCTCATGCGGACCCAGAAGTGGTTGTAGCATGGAAGATGATTAGTGAAATCCTTAGTCGAGAAATCGCCAAGAAAAAGAAACTTTAAATGGGTGATTTACCATAGAAAGAATACAAAGGTGAACAAAGATGGCACAGTTTTATCAAACCAAAGAAGAAGCAATTGAAGCAGCGAACAACATGATTGATAGCAACGATTTGACGGGTGTTCTAAGGCCGTCAGCGATTGTTCAAACAATTACTCTGAATCAGATTCACACTACTCTAATCAACGGAGATGACCGACGTGCTTTCATGGTGCTATGGCCTCAAGATGAGGATTTGATTACATTCCATAAAGAAGCAGATAACAAGCGAATGGAAATTGATGGCCGTTACGCAGCACTTAAGCAAAAGATGGCTGAGATGGAACAAGAGAACGAATGGCTTTTGTCGCCTCCGAAAGAATCTGCGGAAAAGGTTATCGAAACCCAACCTCCAACAGACCAGTTCAAACTAAAACAATCCGAAAACGGTGAGTTTGAAGTTAAGACACAGCCAAGTTGGGCCTGAGTTCCATGTGGGGCTGGTTATTGCTGTTTATTTTGTTTGGTTTAAGCGTTAGCCCAGATATTTGGGAAGGTGAATAAAATGAACGATTATCTTTACGGCGTAAGTTACAAACCTGAACGTGTGTCGTGTCCAAAAGAAGACTGTGGTAACACTTGGGTATATGAGTTGAAAGCGACTCATCATTTTTTATGCCTTGAGTGCGGGAATCAGTTTCCCGTTGAATCATAAGTAGCGTTGTAGCAACTCGATTGGAAACACAGCCCAGTTGAGGGCTTGATTAAATGTTCGATGGTCGTAAAGAACCACTTCTCCGTTTTTGTATTGTTTGTAACAATCATAATGAGTGATAGCCGAAACTGGAACTTTCTTGCCTTTCCAAACTTTTAGGTTGTCGAATCTTTGTAAATACATTAGTTCTTCAGTGGTAAGAACATCACCCGCCATCAGCATTTGCATGAGACATCCTTCCGAGGGTTCTCCGCAGACAGGACAATTTTCGGACCACATAATGTCTGTCATTGATTATTATATGAAGAACCACCTTTATGAAGGTGATTTACCGTATGCAGTTTATGTGGTTACGAGACAAAGCGGTTCTCAGCGAGATTGCGAAGTTTGCACAAGACCGAGAAGTGAAGTTCACCGTGCATCAAGATTTGTCAGACCGCAGCCGAGACTTTGGTTATCGTAAGCAAAGATTCCAGTATTCCCAGAGCGTAGTAGAAACTTTGGAAACTCTCGGTTATCCTGAGCGTGCAGTTAGTTTGTTTATCGGCACAAACCGATTGAACTGGAATCTAATGAGGTTGCCGCCACCGTTGCGAAAGCGAGGTCGGTCGGGATTCAACAAAGAAGAATTAAAAGAGTATTCTGGATTTTGGAAAAATGCTTTGTTGCGAACAGGTTGTCGAGACATGGAAGTTGATTTTGACGGCTTATGGAAAGGTCAAGACTTGGTGTGGGACGTTGATATGCAAGAACACATCGGCGCAGCCTTTGATATTGCAGACACTATCGCAAAGTTTCTGGAAACCAAGCACGGCTTATCACCACAAATTGTGTTTTCAGGGTCCAAAGGGTTTCACGTTTGGTTACATCATTCTGAAGCCGAAACTTTGGTGTCAAAGATTAGCCCGCATTGGAAAAAGACTTACGGAAATCGAGATGACCCGATTAGGTATCGCAGCAAATTGTATCGAACTGTGGTAGAACAAGTTTCGGAAGAGGCCGAGTTTAGTATTGGATATTTGGACTTAGCACCGATTCAGCGTAGCGGTATTATCCGTTGCCCGTATGCAATTCATCCGAAAACAGGACAAATTGTGTGGCCGTTGTCTCAACAGGAAAGGCAAAGTCTCCGAAAGTTAGTAGATACTAACTATGAAGTTTCGTTGTGGGAGATAGTCACGTCAATACATCCGTGGACAACTGAGAATCAAACCGAAGGAACAGAATACGAACAAATGGCTATTCATCCGTTTTCAAAAGTATTCCAAAGAGGCTTTCCAGCATGGTCTGAACTTAATCTTTAAGTAGTCTGACCGCATCAAGATTATTATGACCCTTAATCCAGTATTGGCAGATTTGTATTCAGCCGTAGAGATTTGGTCGAATGCTTGGAGTAAAGCCCAGTTTGATGAGAAGAAGAATAATACTCCATTGGGCGAAGTATTAGATTGGGGTCTTATTCCTTACACATCGCCGCATGGTATTGATTGGTTAAACTCCGATGAACCCTCAGAGAAAGGAGAAGTGTTTCCCAAACATTATGAGACTCAGAGGTTGATGCTAACAGCCCTTTCAGATTCAGTAAGGTGGGATATACTATTGAATCCTGACAACATGGTTATTTTGGTTGATTTAAACTCGGAATGGAACAACGAAGGAGATTTAGCATCCGTGATATTTTCGGATAAAGATGGTAGGTTTTTTTATGGAAGCCGGTTTGACTACCTGAAAAAGTTCAATGAAAGTAACAAGGACATTGGAGCCTCAAGAACCTTTTACAACAAACTAAAACGGGCGACTTTGGTGGAGGACTTTCCGAAGAAAGATTGGAAGACAATTTACGAAGAGTGGGCTGGGTGGTTAGATAGTGTCGGAGATTTTTACGGCAACTATTCAGACCTAATCAGAGATTGTGTGTCATTCACCTTTGATGTCGATGAACCAGAGGAGAATCTGAATCTGGTAGATAATGATAAGTGGGATTTCTCGAAAGTTTGGATAGTGGTTCAAAAGTCAAAAATGCTTCCAGTAATGATAAATTGGAACAGAGATTCAGCACAAGAATTATGGAATCTTTTAAGTCGGTGATTCGACATAAGTAGGGCATGGGTAAAGTTTCACTTAAAATGTATTCAGAGCGTTTGGCTTTGTGTCATGCTTGTCCAGAGTTGGCTAATCGGCTCACTGGTCGGTATTGTAAGTTGTGTGGTTGCTTTGTGAAAGCCAAAGCCATGCGTGACGGTGATTCTTGCCCGATTGGTAAATGGTGATTTTATGACTGAAGGTTTGGTTCAAGTAGAAGTTGGTGAAGCCGTGAGTGGCGACGAGTTCTACGAGATTCAATATGAAACTCCGGGTTACGTTCAACAGCGAGGACGTAGCAAAACTTTCGTAGCAGCGTCAGTTTATTGTGTGGCTTGCAGCACGCTGACCGAACACGATGCTCGAACAGGAACAGTAAGGGAAAAATGGGTCACGACTCAAGATGATTACAGTTGGAACGTGCAATATCAGAGAGATGAAGAAACAGGAGAAAGTTTCGGAGTTTGTCAGAACTGTCATCATCGACTGGCAGAAACCACGGCCACTCAATTAGTTCTGAGAGATGAAAGTTCTCAATCGAAACGTGCAAGCGGTGAAGACCACGAAGTAGAATACGAATGGATTGGCGAAGCCGAATACGACGGAGGTTACTTTTGGATGACTACTGATGACCGAAAAGAATTGTTTCAAACGATTACAAGGATTCGCAGGGAAAACCTGAAACTTGCACCTGCGGTGTTGGTAGGTGGTAGCGGTTATGCTTTAGACGTAGCAGCGTTTATTCGAGTCATTAAAGAGTGTCCTGATAAAGACGGTATGCACGGTGTCCCTCGTCAATGTTGGCGTAGTCTTTAAGTATCAAAACAACAGAATGTTTAGGTATGAAAGGCAAAACATTCGGAATCCCTAATGAAATAGTAACCATTTTGGTTATTGATGCAGTTATTATTGCAGCCTACGGTATTGGAGTTTTGGCTCAGAAAAAGCATTTAGTTGGAGCCAAAGTTTTGGGAACTTCAGCATTGGTTGTTGCGGCTTTAGCAGCATGAGGTGAAAGTTATGGTGTCCACAGAAGAACAAGAACTAATTGATTTGCGAATAAAATGGGCAGATATGCCGATTCTAAACTTTTGGCATAATACCAATGATGCTCCAGATACATTCTTTGACGAACTTTTGGATGAAAGTCGTGGAGACGTAACTACTGAAACTAAAGCCAAGAGAACTACTACTCGAACTAAAAGTTCCGGTGACGAAGAAAAGGCAACCAGTTCTTACACAGGTGCTGTCAGCAAAGGTGCTAAAATTGCTAAAACGGCAACCAAGAAAGGTTGGGGAAAGTTTTGGAAATATGTGGACCCGAAAGGTGCTACTAAATTGGCCGACGGACGTGCAGGTTCATTCCCAAGCCCTGCTGCTCGAAAGTCTGGTTTGGAATGCGAGAACATGGTAATTACCAAAGGATTAGATTTACAGATTGGATACGGTCGAGGAACAAAAGGTGTAACGGCTTTTGAGAGGGGTCCTGTTCGTGGAACTTCCGAATACATGAAGATTGACCGCAAGTGCAACAATTGTGGTAACGGTTGGCCTGTCAATGCTGATTTCAAAGATGCTCCCAACAGTTTGAAATGCCCCAAATGTAAAAAGTCTAATGATTTCAAAGATGTGAAAGGTCCGTATAAAGAATCAGGAGAAGTTCTGTTGATTCCAGTTGGGATGGTCGGTGATGGTCAAACCGTAGCGTTTGTATTGCTGACAGGTGCTGAAGCCAAAAAAATGAGTTTCCTAAAGGCGGGTGACCGTGTTTGTGTTCGTGGTTGGATTAAAGGTCAAGGCTATGATGCCAGCGTTATCAATGGATTAGGATTATCAGGTTCCGGATTGAAACATTACGGTTTCAAGTTTAGAAAAGGCGGTCCAACTCAAGCCGTGCCTTTGATTACATTAGGTAGTCGTGGTTATGACGGTTATATCAAAAAGGTTTGAACTGAACCTTTAAGTGGATGAAAAGTCCTATACTGTATATGGAATCCTTTACAGAACGTTTGTATGAGGTTGAATCGAAAGTTCGAGAGTCAGCACAAGGTCAAATTAAAGATTGGGAAACTGCCGAGATATATCCCGTAATCGGTTATCATCCAGAGTATCTTTCAGAACCTGAATTGATTGGGGCGGCTTTAGTTGGAACACCGAGAGTTTCAGGAGGTTCTTGTTTGAGTCTTTATTCATTAGAAGAGGACATTTCAGATGAACTGTGTGAGTTTCTGGATATGGTTATGGATTTAGGCGACGGCTTGGACTCAGCGTGTGAAATAATGTTGTCGTATCACCGAGCCATTATTCCAGTTCGAGGCGAAAGTCTCGGCAACTGGCAACGTGTGTTTGAAGAAGTAGCGGCAGGTAAGCGTTCCAACAATCATCGAAAGTTGATGACGTGGCAACCAGACATTGTTCAAGCCACACAAGTTTCGGTGCAGGAGTTCTTGAAAGATTTATTACAACAAGTCGGAGATGAGTTGGCGCACAAATTGTTGGCCTCTGAGTTTGATGAAAGTTTCAAGGAGGAATGGGCATGAGTTGGGAATATCAGGTGTCCTCTGAAAGTCAAGTAAAGCCTGTGTCTTACGGGTATTCACGAGTTGTTTTGTTGTTCGTTGCTATTTTGCTCACCTTCGCAGTAGGCGGGTTTTTCGGAGCATAAGTGAAACTTTAAATAGGTGGTTGAACCTATGAGAAACATGGTCGGAGAAAGAGATGCAAAAGCGTGGACTATGATTGTGAACAATTATGTGCAACGGTCAGGTAGTGATACTTGGTCAGTCAAAAGCAGCAAAGGAGACAAAGTTTATACTGTGATTCGCTGGTCGGATAACGAACTGCGTTGTGATTGTCGAGGTTTCGCTCACTATCGCCGTTGTAAGCACTCCGATGCGGTCTCAAAGGTTATTGAAATTGCTCGGAGGAACTTTTGATGAGTTCAAAGAAATGGGTTGAAACAGTCGTTGGTTGGTTGAATCAACGAGCATTGAGTTCTGTGGAGATGGAGCGTCGGCTTAAGCCAATGTTTCGTCATGCTCCTAATGCTCGAATCATATCGGCCACGTTGGGTTCGGATGGTCGGTTTCAAAGAATTGACCGAACAGTAGCCAGCAGTTTGTATCGCACACGAAGTCATAAGGTTAATGTATGGGGTCTGCGTGGTTGTTCTTATCAAGGAGTTGAACCGTATGACCGAACATAAGAAAATCTGGATTGTAGCCATGTATGCTACGGGATGGCAAGACGACCCAACGTTCTCGGAATTAGCATTTACAAGTGAAGACGGTGCTAAGGCTTACTTAGAAAGTTATGTGCAATCCGATGAAGAAGGTTTCGGTGCTGTTTTGGGTCCATTCTTTGTAGTTGATACTGCTGAATACGGTGAGTAAGGTGCAAGAAACTAAACCTTGTTCTAACGATGATTGTTATCGTTGGGCGCAAATCGGTTCTGGAAGTCATCACGCCAATCGAACACAAACAGATTATTGTTCCCTTTACTGTCGGCTTTACACCGAACAAGGATTAACGAAAGTATTGAAGCCAGATAAATTAGGTCGAAACAACAAATCGTTTCCACCGATTGTAATTAACTGTGATTCTTGCGGTGCTGACCTTGAACTTCATTGGAACGAACAGTCTTGTAACCGTGCTTTTTGTAATCGTGAATGTCATTTGTTGTTGAAAACCAATAAATCGGTTCGCAAACCTGAACTTAGATATGCAATACTGAGATTGATGCGTGACCATCCTGTGCAACAATGGAATGTCAAAGAGTTGGCACGTATGTTAGACCAAAGTTACACTCGATGGCGGGTTAATGCGGCAATCGTAGCACAGTTGCTACGAACTATGAAAACGAGTGTTCAAAAAATTGAACCTTGTGTGTATGAATTGAAACCCGAAGCGAGAACTGGTCCGTTGATGAGATTTGTAGTTAAAACTGGGGCTTGAAACCCGAATCTTTAAATAGTCTGGGCGTTTAGAAAAGGTGGAGGCAGTAAAAATGGTGAAGGAAACTTACAATCGAGACTACTGGAAGTTCTGGAGACTTTACAAAACCCGTAGAGGAGCAAGAGCCTACGCCAAGAAACATTCGGGCGGTTGGATGATTATCAAAATGAATCCTGATTTGCTGACGGCTAAGGAAAAGAAACACGGTTTGGGAACTTGGTTAGTGGGTTCAACTACCGAATATCTGTTTTACAAAGCCCGACACAGCAAGACTATGGATTTTGAAGCAAACTATGTAGCGGTTGAGATGTGGGAAAACGGAGAACTGTTGGCGGTCTTCGACGAAGAAGAAATGTGAAGACTTACTTAAAGACGATGCCCAAGTTTATATGGGTGTTGTTACTGTAAATAAATAACGGAGTGACTAAAATGAGAGATAAAGATTGGAAACAAGAAAAATTAGACGATGACAGACCTTGCGAGGATTGCGGTTCAAAGAACTGGGAACTTAACGATTCCAGAGGTGAACGCTCTTGTGGCGATTGTGGATTGGTTCGACATGAATACGAGATTGACTACGGCAAGGATTGGCGAGTGTTTTCGGATGGTGAAGGCACAGGAAACGAGCGAGCAGGTATGCCTCAAACAAACTTGTTGCACGACAAAGGTTTGACTACGGACATGGGCTGGCAAAACAAAGACTATTCGGGTGCGGCTATTTCTGGTGATGCAGCCAAGCGTATGAATCGGCTACGTCGTCAGCACGCTCGAACTCGTGTCCGAAACTCTACGGAACGAAACCTTGTGTTGGCTTTGGGTGAACTTGACCGTTTGGCGGGCAACATGGGATTGCCGACTTCAATTCGTGAAGAAGCCGCTTTCATTTACCGCAAGGCTGTTGAAGCCAAGTTGGTTCGTGGTCGCAGTATTGAAGGCATGGTGGCCGCAGCGATTTATACGGCTTGCCGATTGGGTGCTAATGCTCGCACACTTGATGAAATCGGAAGTTTCTCCAAGACCGGTCGTAAAGAAATCGGTCGAACCAGTCGTGCATTGGTCAAGGAACTTCGACTTCGTGTGCCTCCCGCTATGCCGAGAGAATACATTCCTCGTTTCTGCACAGATTTGAGTTTGCCTGTTAAGGTGCAAAGTCGTGCGCTTCAATTGTTGGCTGATACCGAAGACCATGATGCTTTGGCAGGTCGTGGACCCACAGGAATTGCCGCCGCCAGTATTTACCTTGCAGGTATTCTGGAACACAACCGTCGAACCCAACGAGAAGTTGCAGACGTAGCAGGTGTTACCGAAGTAACCATCCGTAATCGTTTCAAAGAAATGTGTGGTGTATTGGGATTGAACCCTGAAAGCCCGACGGATTCTGAAACTTCAGAGTGAGTCTTTAAGTATCAAGGTCAAGAAGGTTAAATTATGTTGCCTTTGGCGATTAACTGGGCTGAACCGGAGTATCCTCATGGGGAGTCGTATTCAGTTTTTGTCATGTTCGACATTTTAGGTAAGGATGATTACATTTTCGCTCCGTATTCTGATGATGATATGAGAGATATAGTTCGGGCGCACAAAGATTCTACGGATTTAGATGATTCGGTTAAAACGGCGGTTGAACTTTCAATGTTGGCTCGAAGCGACGTGCATTTTGGAGCCCACTTTCTTGATTCAAGCAAAAAATACCCAGCCGAAGAGATTTTGAATATGGATTTCTTCATTAACAAAGCCACAACAACTGATAATGAATACATGGCCGCCAAAATGTCTATGGATATTCGTAGGGTGCGTGGTTGGGGAGGTGCCTTGATTTTTGAACTGGTATTACCTCCAGAACATTTCATATTACTGACTGGCAAACATCCTCGTAACTTTGTGCGTGGGTCCATAGCAACTTGGGATTCAGGTTGGCCGAGAAACTGGAATGCTTTGAATCAAAGCAAAATGTTGCCGTTTGGAGGAATTATTTATGCCGCCATAGCACAGTTGAAAGAGGAGCGTTCTGCATGAAACTTAATGATGATGAGGCGGAACGGTTTGGGGCATTTGTCGTGGACTTTTTGAATGATTCAGATTGGAACACGGGTAAAACCACAATGGCGACTTTGCAGAATAATATGAGTGAGTATTTCCACCCAGTATGGCAAATTGATTTTTATGATTCGCTTTTTCATATTACAAGCCACGACTATGACTCGACAAGATTGCTGAAAGGCTTTGATGATGCTTTTCAAGAAAGTAGATACCAAGAAAGTAGATACGTTTTGGGATTATTCTCAAATAGAAGCGAAGTGGACCCTCGCCAAAATGAACCAGATACAATAATAATTGCTTTGTTCAAAGCAGACAAGTTTTGGTCAGAAATCTCCAGAAACTGCAAACTTGTTTGGAAAATAACTTTGGACAATCTGAAATATGATGATTCTGGATATACTTTCAGTCAGCACGATTGGAAATACCAAAAGGTTTCTGATATGGCTCTCACATGGGCGTTTAGCGATGAAGAATTAGACTGGGGTGATTGCGAAATTGCTCTTTATAGTTTGGGTGCTTACGATTTATACTATGAAAATGCTCTTAACTGGAAAACATTACCTTTGTTTGTATTTGAGGAGCGTTCTGCATGAATCCGTGTGAGTTTTGTGGTAACCTAAACACGCAGAAAAGTCATTTGAGTCCCACTGGTTTTATCAAAATGTCTCGCAGTAAAGGGTTTTCTGAATATCAAGTATTTTGGTATTGTGAGGAACATTATGTGGATAATGTGACAGGTTTCTGGAAAAAACTCAAAGATAAACTTCCCGACGTTGGCGGGGCTTACATGGATGATTAGATGTTTTAAGTAAGTGATACGCTTTAGTTTGGACATGGCTTGGCTGTATTTACTGATAGTTTTACTGTTGGGTTTATCGTTGTGGCAATTTTATCGAAATCTAAACTTGACAAATCAAACCATTACTTCCACAGTTAATTATGAAAATGTTTCGGAGCAAATGGAATCTTTGAGACGAGAACACATTTTGCTTTTGGAATCCGTTTCAGATGATGACCAACTAATCGGAAAACTTTCGGAATCGGTTCGCAACTTGGAATCTCAAATCTATAAACAAGAACACGACATCGAAGTTCTGACAGAGAATCTAAAAGTTTCGCAGACGGAAGCCAAACATCAGAAGGGTCGAGCCGCATCTGCACACACGTCGAAAGGTCAGATATTAGAAAAGTGGACACCGTTTTTGACCCACCCTGAAATTGATGAACATTGGACACCGCAAGATTGGAGTTTCATGGGCAATCCTTTAGATTACATCGTGTGGGACTGGCATCAAGACCGAGACTTGAATGTGGAAACAGGTAAAATCGTATTTTTAGATGTAAAAGCGGCTAAATCACAACTTTCAACAAAACAAAGACGCATTCGAGACTTGGTGAAAGCAGGTCGTGTGGAATGGCGTGAAATCCGTTTAGACTAATACCATGAAACTTTAAATGGGTGTTTCAACTTAGGATAATTAACCCCATCGGTGAATATCATGGAAGCAGAAAGAATGTGGAATGGCTACTTATCTCGTGAAAGTTGGATGCAGCGTAATTTAGACAATGCTCAATCTTTGATGAATGATATGCACAGGATTTTGATAGATAACGCTGCACTAAGCGATGTTCTGAATCTCCGAAACTCGGAAGTGCTTCGCACACCCACTAAGGTTTATTTGTCGTATCGAATGGATATGCCGGATGCAGGAGAGGTTTGGGGCATTGGATTTGATGCTTTGGCCGATTGTTGGTTTATGCAGCAAGAAGGCGAAACTCAACGGCTACAAGGCGAGCGTGATGACTTGTGGGACAATTTCTTTCATCAAGCATTTGTGATTAACCAATCAGATTTGCAGGGCAAGTCTTTGCAGGAACGGTTGGATAACTGATTGTTTATATGGGTGATTGACCTTAGTGGAATTACAGCAACAACTGGAGTTGAAAAATATGGTGCAAATAACAATAAAAGCAGATAACGGAATTACACACAAAGTTTGGGAAAAGGAAGGCAACGCTTTCAACGATGACCCCGGTGTGCTACGCTACTACTTTTACGGACCGGGCGGCAACCCCAGCAAGCGCAACGAACTCGGATGTTTCGACCTCAAAGGACGTTATGCAGGTAAGTTCAAGGCCAACGACGGTGCTAAGACCAACCTCAATGTCGTGAACGACGAGAAAGAAGCGGTGATTACACTGATTGCACCGTCTGGTGACAAAGTGTATATCGGTAAGGTTCGTGGTCCAATGACTACTCAAGACCGTATTACTCTCGGTATGTGCATCAACAACGCTACGGCTATGATTGCAGCACGACCTGAAAACGAGGTTTCCAACAATGAGACTTTGGTTCAAGAGGTTTATGACCTTGCAGATGCTTTGCTGGCAGAGTATCAAAACCGTTACGACATTTGAGGTTAAACCATGATTGGACATCCGAACCCAAATGGTCGGAGTCCGTGGTGTCCATACTGCAAAGAAGTTCGATTGACTTTGGTTGGTCATCCTTTGTGGGGTGTAACACGTTGGTTATGTCGCAACTGCGGCTGGGAAAGCAAAGACAAAGAAGGCGGTGATGTTTATTTCGAGGAATCCTTTTAGTAATCGAATCACCATCAGTATGCCGATGAAATCGTGTATGTTTTGTTTAGCAGAAGCCAATCCGAAAAGTAATTTTCTATTGATAGGCAACGATGTTTGCGGACCCGAACAAACTTGTGAACCACACAGAGAACGTGGACAAAACCGTTTGTGTAACTTTTGCGGGTGGCAATCTATTGACCAAGATGCTGGTATTGGCTATGAATACCAGACCTGTAAAGACTGTGGTGCAGGTTATGAAACTACATACAACCCAGAACAAGCGAAACTTCTTGGTTTAGAACCGCAACCAGATATTGATGTTATCTATGATGACCCTCGATACAGCAAATGTTGGACTACTGAAATCACCAATCGAATTAAAACGGGTTGGGGAGAACTTTTAAGTAGTCGCTGATTCATAACTTAGGGTTGATGATGGAGTTAATGCTCAAGTCTTGGTGCGAATTGCACGGACTACGACTTAATCATGGATTGATTCAAAACGACGTTGCTGTTAGTTTAAGCGCAGCCAAGCAAGAGAAACCTGTTTGTTATGCGTTGCGGTGGAGATACCGAGAATGTCGAAGTTGTCACGAAGAGTTTGATATTCAAAACGGTGGTTTTCTTTACACTTGTCATGGATGCGCCCCTGTTGTTTCGGACTCCAATGAATAAGGTGTTCTTATGAATGTGGCTTTGCACTATTTTACCGATTCACCCAATTTCGGTGACTTGATTAGTGCAGTTATAGTTGATGCTTTGTTGGATAACTCAATAGAACGAGTGATTGAATCCGAAAACAAACTAAGTGCCGTGGGTTCTGTGATTCACAGTTTAGCAGATGGAACTCAAGTCTGGGGTTCAGGCATAATGATAAAGGGTTCACTGTCGGACAAATTAAAGTTTCATGCTGTTCGTGGACCCAAAACTCGAAAGTTTCTGTTAGAGTGCGGTTACACCGAAGAACAAGTTCCTGAGATTTACGGTGACCCTGCTTTGTTGTTGCCAGAGATTTATCAACCGAAAGTATTGCCGTGGACTCGTGATATGTGGGTTGTGATACCTCACCACAGTTGTTTGGATAACGCTCACCGTCGGAACTATTGGGGAAACCTGACCGCCGAAGATTATGAGTTATGGGAAATGTTTGGTTATCGAATAGTATATCCGAATCAACCGTGGCAGGAAGTAGTTGATGCTATCGCTAATGCTAAAGGAGTTATTTCCGAGAGTTTGCACGGTTTGATACTGGCCGATGCTTACAACGTGCCGAATGTTTGGTGGAAGGCCAATGGAGAAAATGGATTGGTGGGACACAACGGCAACTTCAAGTTTGAAGATTATTTCGAGTCAATGGGACAGATTAACCGAAAGTTTGTAGGAGATTTCGAGGAAGTTACTGAAGACAACTGGAAAGATTTGATGTCGGTAACCACTGGAACTTCTTTGGTTAATACTGAAGTTCTACGAGAAGCATTTCCTTTTGGTTCAGAGTCTAAAGTTTAAGTCAGTGATACAAGTTAGGAAACTTGGTTGCTATGGCTTTTGCGAAATATCAAAATGTTCCATTTGCATCGAAACCCAAAGAACAACGAGTTCGCAGAGATGACATGGCGGCTTGTCAAGGCGGGTGTTGTCGTTATACTCAGATTCTAAATACGGAATATCAATTGTGTAGTTCATGCAGTTATCGTTGGCGATACAACGGTCATAGTTGTGATGTGCCTTCTTGTGAAACCGTAGCCGACGGCACGGAAAGGTTTCGGAGTAAAAACAACAAAATGCTATGCGGTAAATGTCACGCCAGTTGGAAGAATCTAAATTGGTGCGTTTGGGAACGATTTTGTGAGGAACGGTTTTTGTGGCAACTGAGACCTGTAACTTATCAACGTGCAGAGGCTGAAGGATTAGTTGAAAAAGTTTCGTCTAAAGACAAGCAAAGAATCAAACAAAATGAACTTGGTGATTGTCATGGTTGCGGTCGAAATGCACGCATTATCAATGCCGAGTATCAATTATGCAATCTGTGTCGCAACAAATATCAGTATTACGGCGAAACTTGTAGTGTCAGAGGAGCAGAACCGTGCGAAAGTCCTGCGGTGTCTTTCGATACCAATGAATCAAGGTTGATTTGTGAAAGTTGTAAAACGGTGAAAGCCAAATACAATTTAACTTCATATCGTATTTACGAAACCCAGATACGCACCGTAACCGATTGCACCATCTGTAAGAAAAAAGTTTCACACAACGCTGCCGAAGGAGAACGTGGATGTTCGGCTTACATTGACCACGACCATGAAACAGGTGTAGTAAGAGGAGTTCTTTGTCGGGCTTGTAATTGTGCCGAAGGTTTCATCAAAAGCACAGGGTTGTGTCCTGAAGAGTGGGGTCGTAGGTTAATTGATTATTATGAATCACCGCCACTTGCTCAAAGTTGGACTCAAAATACTTAGCCAAACCAAGTCTAATGACTTTGGTTGTTGAGACCGTTGGTCTCTCGGACAGCCTTTCCGAACCTATCCGGGGTGAGTGTGTCGCCCAAAGGCTCCCTCAAACCGCAATAGCGGTTAATGCGTTCTATTCTTAGCGATGTTTAAATATGTGGTTACACGTATTTGAGAGTATGAGTATTACTGAAGACAACCCCACGTGTGAAATGTGTGATAGTAACATTACTCATGCAACTTATGATTCTAAAACCCATGATTGGGATATGTCTTGCCTTGATTGTGGTTTCCGTTCTTCAGACAGCAACGGGACCCATGAAATGAGTTTGGTGACTACTCGACATTGTAGAAACTGCGCTGTTGGAATCACAAGTTGGAGCGTTACTCCCGAAGGCTACCGTCATAATTGTTACATTTGTGACCACTCGGAAATACAACCCTCGATTGAACTTTTTGAGAGTGTGACTCCAGAGGAGCGATGGGACTTTTTGAAGGATTATCATACCAATCCTAAAACAACAGATTACACCTATTCATGGCGGCCTTGTGAGGGTGGTTGCGAAGATTACTGGTATGATTCGATGACGGATGCAGTTACAAGTTGTAAGTCTTGCATTGAATTAACCAAAAAATCAAAGATTTGGAAAGATTGGAACTGAACCTTTAAGTAGGTCATTTGGTATAACAACGGCATGGATAGAATTAACTCGGTCAAATTGGGTTTAAACAATGACATGGAAGTAGTTGTTACTGCCGACATTCAAATGAAATCTGGTGTTGATACCGATGATGTTTATTTTGTGATGTTTAATGTTTTAGACGAGCCGCTTCGTTTTGTTGTGGCTACGGCATCTAATTTTGAAGAGTTTTTGTTGAAAAAGGGTGTGCCGAGTGCAACATTGAACAAGTGGTTAGCCGAAAATCCAGAGTTGTTTATGGGTGAAATTGTTAAGCACCAAATGGAAGTTATGGGTAATTCTGTGGAACGTGTGAAAGTTTCATTGGACAATCAATCAAATGCAGATGTGGCTCGAACCGTTATTCTAAGTATGATTGACAAAGGTTATTTCTTGAATGTCAGCAATTATCATATTCCGGGTCAAAACGAACCGATTCAAAGAACTCAAAAAGTTGAAACTGCGGCTTTGCTACAAGACTTTCAGATGATGCTGGATGTAGTCAAGAATTGGGAAGGTTTTGATTTCGCTGAATACTTGCGAGGCAAGGGTATTTCCGAAGAAGACATTAAACAAATGGTTGGTGCTTGAAATGATTGACCCAGAAAATGGAACCCAAGTTGATTTGCGAGATGTAATGAGTCAGTATGATGAAATGGGTCTGCGGCCACAAGGTTTCGTGTTTCTTTATTCAGTAGTGGACAAGTCTGAAGTTGCCGATAACGGAACTTTGAGCAATTTCTTTCGTATGATGTCTATGAGATATGAAATGGAACATCACAAGCGAGTTTTCATTTCTAAGAAAGATGCCGAAGATGTAGCATTGATTCGATTTGAAATGGGTTGGTTCGGTGATTGGGATGGTATGGCGAAGTTGATTGAAACTATTGAAGACGACATCCGAACTACATTGGAAACTTTCATTCAGGCTGGTAGCATTGAACAAATGCCTCACATGGAGTTTATGTTTGCTAATCGAGAAGCGGTGGAAGACATTGGTTTGGAAAGTGAAATCGCTGCTGAAGATGAAGACATATTTTGAAGGTGTTGAGACGTATGCAGGTTCGATTGGATATTGGTGAAGGTAAATGGTTGGTCTTTGAGGACTACGGAGAAAAGCGAAAGCATCTCAAAGTTTCAGTTGAAGACGATGAAGGAGCCAGAATTGTTTTGGGTGTTTGTCTCAAAGGTGAGTTCAAACGTGCTGGTCGCTCGGCTTGATGGGTTTAACTTTAAGTAGGTGATATGCCTATGTGGAATTGTAATGGGCGATAACCTGCCCTTTGCTTCAAAAGGTGATTAAGAATGACAGACGTATTAAGGACAGTATTTAACAGCATGAGACACGGTTCGTTCCGAACAAGTTTGGGTGGTATGAACCCAACGGGTGCAAGTTGTTGGATTACAGATGAAAAAGGAAACGAAAAGTTGGTAGGCAAGTGCCACCGTCAAGTTTGGTATTCCAAGACTAAGACTCCTCGAACCAATTTGCCAAATGACCAGACTTTCATTAAGTTTGCAGTGGGTCATGCGATGGAAGAAAACTTCCAACAAAACTGGGCAAGGGCTGGAGTTTATCTCGATGGTAACGTCAAAGTGCGTCAGGATATTAGTCACGGCGACCCCAGAGGTGAACTCATCATGTCGGGTGAAGTGGATGCTTTGCTAAGAGATTACGACCTTGATGAAGACGGCCAGATTAAAGAGATTCACACCGACCTCGGTATTGGTATCGAAATGAAAACCAACCGAGGGTATTTTTCCAAGAAAGAAATCTATGGTTTCGGTAACAAAATCTATGTCAATGGAAGTCCGAAGATTGAACACGTTATGCAAACTGCAATCTATCTGCACATGAGGAAGCCTTTGGAAGAATACTACGGTGTGCGAATTGATTCGTTCCGTATTGTTTATTGTCAAGTTGATGATGGACACACCACTTGGTTTGACATCAGCCTTTCGGATGATTACGACGGTGAAATCATTATCAAAGACCGCTACGGTAATGAATTAGAACCCGATGCTTTGGCGAGTTTGGAAGCAGGTGTGCCGATGCAGAAGATTTCTGGTTTGACGATGGATAACATCAAAGACCGTTATTACAAAGTTTTGGACCATTCGAAAGACACCGAGAATCCACCTCCTCGTGAGTTCCAACTTCGATACGATGCTGAAACTTTTGAACTCAAATTGGAACGTGGTGAACTGAGCAAAACAGCAATCGGAAACTGGGAAAAGAAACCCAATATGGAAGTCGGTGATTGGAATTGTCGGTATTGTGATTGGGGAGATACTTGTTATCCTTACGGTATTCATACTGGTGCTGTTGAAGACGGCGAACTCACACCTGAAAAGGCTATGAGTATGTTGGGTATTTCGGCTTTCGGTGCGTGATTTCAATGGAACCTATGGGGTTCTGGACACAAGTTTTACTGGTCATGGCTTTGTTGAACTTCATGTTGAACTTTCGGACTATTCTGGAAAGCCGATGGATTCACAACCATGTGAGACACATTGAGTTTCACGTTTGTCCCGACCACGAAGAATACGAAGAGGTGCAAGCCAGACTTCAAGAAGCGTTTGAACAGCACTTGCGAGGTATCGTCACGGAACAACAGGTTCAAAACAATGCTTCAGAAATAGAGGAATGGGATAATCAATGAGTGAAGTTAGAGGATTTATGACAAGAGCCGTTCAATTCTTTTTGGGATTGGATGGTGTTTTACACGGTTTAGAAGTTATTTCGGCTTATCGAGAGCAAGCGTGGGTAACATTTGGATTAACAAGTTTCCATGCTTGTGTCTTTTTCTTGGCCGCATATTTTGTGGGACACGACCATTCGCACCACGCTAAACCGAAACTTGACAAACAATCACAGTGATGTCATCTGGCTTGCCGCCTAAATGTTCTTCAAAGTTTTGACGACGGATTTCTCCTTGTTCATAGGCTCGTTGAGCAAACGGTGACCAAATGTCTGGGTCCTGTGAAGCGGTGTAAGCCGCCGAAGCAATAAGGTTGGCTAAAGTGTTGGGACTAATATCTTCAGGAGCGTCGGCAAGTATTTGGGCTACTTGTGAGGCATACAGGTTGTCCCAGAGGCCGTCTGTGCCAAGAACGATGTAATCAGCAGGTTGCACAGTAACGCTGTAATTTTGAGCATCTCCAGCAGTATCGGTTTCACGAGGTCCTACTTGAAAGGGTTGATTGTGACGGTGCTGTTGCGGTAAAGTTTGAAACACCACATAATTTTTACGATACACCACAAGGTCTGAGTCTCCGATTTGGGCCACTTCTAAAATTGGTAAGTCTGTATCCTCCGAAAGTTTGGCTATTAAAACGGTGGTGCTGCCTTCAGCACGCAAACGTGGTATTGCAGTTTCTAAACAAGTTTGTGGATATTCAGTAAAAGATTCAGCGTAATAGTCTCGACACAAACTCATTAGTTCACGAGCGCATTCGCCAGCATTGATTCCTTTTGAACGCCATGCTCCGACACCATCGGCCACACCAACAGCATTGAAAACAGAATTGGTTAAAAACCAAGCATCGTCACCACCATCCGAAAGTTTGTCATCACGAGGGCGGTTAGCGACACCCATTGTAAGATATGTTCCTGTCACAATAATCCACCCATTAACAAAGTTTCAGAATCTCTGCGAGACCAATTGAGAATCTGGCCGTGTATAAACAATGCACCATCATCCAAGAAAACGGGAAACAAAGGTTCAGAAATATCAGACATATACCAATTAGGGTGAGATTCACCTTCTGTTTCCCAGATAAGGCGTAGGTGGTTTCTATCTGGGTTGGGATTCCAGAAAGTTGATTTGGCTTCAATAACTTGAAAACCCATCCAAGCAACTCCCAAGTCCAACATTTCCTTTTTCCATATATCAAACTTACCATCTGTAAGTGTTCTACGTTTTTGTATTTGAATCATTGTATCGTTGTAGGCAACCTTTAATTCCCAACAAACTTTTGAAACCGTGTCCAGAAGTTTTACGGTATCACCATCATACAGTGGTAAATCATTCTCAAGTATGAAAAATCGTGGTATGATGGCTACGTGTTCAATTTCTTTTACAGGCATTTCAGGTGGAAGTTTAATACTTTCGATAGAGACAATAATTTCATCGTTTTGCACACAAACCCAGATTTGTTTATCAATGAAATGCTGTGCATCCGTAATTGTGTTTCGGGGATGGCCTCGATAACGCAACTGAGACATATTGAAAGCAGGGAGATGATGTTCGGTGGGCATCTTTTTTTGAATCTCGTTATTGTCCCACAGTGGTTCATTGAATCCATCGGGATTTATCCACCACATAAATAATCATAGTTGCTTCTGATACTTAATTTTACGCCTTGTTTAAGAGGGTGATTTCACATAGAATGGTTATGGTTTCTGTTCAAGTTCGTGGTAGCACACGTCGGTATCGAGATGTTCTTAGAAATACTTACGACCTTCGGTGGAACACTGACCAAAGTTGTTATGCAGGAGACATGGAATTGTCGGAACGCCGACTCAAGAATCTGGTCAAGTTTTGTGAGAGATTCAAGTTAGAAGTTTGGGTGGCTGGCACACGGTATCAAACTGCAAAAACCGAAGAAGAGGATGACGACCCAGATAACTATCGAGTGGAAATCAAGCCAACACAGAAAAAAGTTTCAGAGTTGGGTGAAGTTGGTCGGGAAGTTTTACCACCTGTGAATAAGACTGGAAAAACAGAGTGGACAGAAATTGTTTTGGAAGCCGAGTCAGAAGTTTCGTTTGATGGGTATCAAAAATGGTTTGACGGCACGCTGTTTGAAGAACCAAGACCAGAACAAAAACAAGTTGTTCCAACCGTAGCCAAACTTTTGAGACAAGGCTACGAGAACATAATTTTGGAAATGCCGACGGGAGCAGGTAAATCGGCTTTAGCCATGACTCTTCCGAAACTATTCCGAGATTCAAAGGATGCTGACAACGAAGGACCCAACTCTTATTTGCTAACTCATCTGAAAGGTCTGCAAGCGCAATATCTTTCGGAAATGCCGTTTATGAAATCGGTTATGGGTCGTGGAAACTACGGTTGTAAGTTGCCAGTGGAATCAGGTGAACGTGATGCTGAAGTGGTTGAAGCGGCGGTGCAACAAGTTCGAGCAGGAATCGCAGTTAAATCTAAAGGATGCACAGCAGATGTAGCACCTTGCGTGACTATCAAGGATTTCAAGTGTCCGTATAAGAATCCTAAAAAGCGTGTAGGCGATGGCTTAGATTGGTCAGTAGCACCTGAAAGTCTTTGTGATTATTACGGTGGACTCACGGAAGCCCAGAACTCGGATTATTTCGTAGCAAACATGGCTTATGCGGCGGCGTTGGGTTGGACACCTATGATGCCTCAACGAGAGTTTTTGGTGGTTGATGAGGCTCACAATCTGCCCGATGTTTTGGTGGGTGCGTTTTCATTAGATTTGAGCGAGCGTATGTTGGAACGATTGTTGGGTGTTATGAGTATGCCTCAGATTTTAGACCTCAAGGGTGCAGAGCAAACCGCAGAGATGGAGCGACGTAATCTTAAAATGTCATCGTGGAGACCCAAGACAGGAAGTTTCGGTTTGCCCGGTGTTCCAAGCATGACAATGGATATGAAAGAAGACATTGTAAGTAAATGCGCTTCGGTGTGGATAGCATATTTGGAAGAACTTTATGGATTGCTACAAGGTAATTTGAAGCGTAATGAATATGCCGATACCAAAGATTTGAAATTGGCTATGCGAGTGGCACACCGAATTGAAACAATTGTGGAAGGACTCAGAAATGACCGAGACAACTGGATTTGGCAAGTTAGCCCTGAGAAAACTTTCGTGAGTTTCAAGTGTGTGGAAATAAAGGACTTTGCTGAAGAACTATTGTTGAACATTGGTCGTCGTCGAATCTTTATGAGTGCTACAATTGGTAATCCTAAAATGTTTGCAGAAGAATTGGGATTAAAGCCCGAAAACACAGCGTTTGTGCGAGTTGCTTACAGCAGTTTCCCGTTGAAGAATCGACCCGTTTATACCAGAGAAACAGGCGGGTTGCTGACCCGTAAAGGACAAAGCGAAGCCGATTGGAATAAAACGGCACAACAAATACTGGAAATTATGGACAGGTATCCTAATCAAAGAGGTATCATTTTGCCTTACACCGATAGAATCGAGCGAGAACTTTCGCAACGTATGGGTGAACTTAATCGCAAACAAATGCAACGAGTGATACAACACGATAAATCGGCACACGGCAGAGATTCGGCTATTGATGAATGGAGAACCAGCCGAGGTGGAGTTATTATGTCCACTTATTTGAATCAAGGTTTCGACGGTAAAGAGGCTAATTTTTGTATTGTGGTGAAACTTCCGTATCTAAGTTTGGGAGATGTGCGAACCGCTAAGAAAATGAAGGCTAATCCTGAATGGTATGTGCAACAAACAGGAATTGAGTTGGCTCAAATGTGTGGTCGAGCAGTTCGTTCTCGAACAGACCGTGGTGATACTTACATTTTGGACCCAAGTTTCTGGTTTCAATATGAGAAAGGTGTCGGCAGACCGTTGAAGAATTACTTACCGAATCATTTGTGTGAAAGCATTGAAAAGCATGAAGGCAAAACCCCGTTGGGTATGCAACAGAAGTTTGAAGTAGTCTGATAACTTAGCATAGGTGAGCAACATGAAAATAGCAATCGCAGGAAGAATGGCTTCGGGAAAAACGACGTTAGCAAAGGCTTTAGCAGAACATTGGGATGGTGAGATTTTGTCGTTGGGAGGCAAAGTCAAAGAAGTAGGAAAAGATTTGTTCGGCATGGTGGAAAAAGACAGACCGTTGCTGCAACAAATTGGAATGAAGATGCGTGAAATCCGACCCGATGTTTGGATTGAGTATCTTGATAGAGAAGCCAGTAAAAGAACTTCGGCAGTAGTAGATGATTGCAGGTTTATCAATGAAGCCCGATGGTTTAAAGACAACGGTTGGTTGCTGATAAGGCTCAACATTGAAGAAGAGGTTCAAAAGGTTCGTCTGCAAAAAACTTATCCGGATGATTGGGAACAACATTGGAATAATCGAAATGACCCATCTGAAACCCAAGTTTCGGAGATTCCCTCGGAATGGATTCATTGTGAGTTAGCAGGTGAACAGTCTGTTGAAGACTTAATGCAAATCTTAGCAACCCTTTAAATAGTCTGGACTGTCAAGTAATAGTATGGACAACCTCAAAGATTTCCCGTTTCCTCAACCAGACCTTGCGAAACCAGACTTACAGAAAGGTGGTTTGTATGCAGGTAAGCCTCCAATTGTTTTTAATAATCCAGATGATTTCGTGATTCAAATGAAGTATGATGGTCTTCGTGGTGTATTGGGACGTAACAAATCTAACAAGTATGTATTTGTGAGCCGTAATAACAATGTTTTCACCAGTCCAAGTTTAAATCATCTACGAGAGTTTAGAGGTTCTTCACGGGACCCTTTTCCATCTAATGTAGTTTTGGATGGTGAAGTGTATTCTGATGCTGTCGGCCCGGGAAAACCGTTTGAAGATTTCAATGAAATGAGTGGTGTTTGTCGTCGAGGTTCTGCTTATGACGCTCGTGCGCCGTTGCTGTATTACGTTATTTTCGATGCTTACTTTCCTGACGAACCCAATTTGGTTTATTCAGAGCGTATGCAAAAGATTATGAAATACCACAAGCGTATGAGTCCAGCAGACAAGAAATTGTTTCAAGTTGTTGAACCGGTTTCATCACGGAGGTTGAAACTTCCTCGTGGGTCCAGTGTAAAAGATACCTTAGAAGCGTCTTTAGAGTATGCAGAAAGTCAAGGATATGAAGGAATTATGCTTCGTAATTTGCGGTTACCTTACATGGCGGGCAAGACAGGTTCAAGCCTTTACAAACTCAAGAACTTTCAGGATGAAGAGTTTAAGATTGTCGGCTGGGAAGAAGCAACTAAGAAAGATGCGGGAACTCCAATTTGGATTTGTGAAACCAAAGAGGGTAACACTTTCAAAGCACGCCCAGAAGGAACTTTAGAAACACGTCGTAAAATGTGGAGTAATCGAAAAAAGTATTTGGGCAAGGATTTGACAGTTCAGTTTCAAGAGAAATCAAAGAACGGTGTTCCACGATTCCCTGTTGGAATCGCAGTTCGTGACTACGAATGATAAACATCCCACTCTATTTCTGGAGCCAAGCCATCGTTTAATAGTATGGAGGCTTCTTCATTGGATGAAGAGTCATAAAGTGATTCGTAATGGATGAGTTCATAAGGTGAAGTAAAATCTCGAAGGTAACGCTGTCCATCTGGAGCCCATCTCCATTCTCTTCCATCTATGGTAACTTTACTACCCTGCCCAAGTTCCGTTCCGTAGAGTCTCTCGCTATCAGAAGGCTGAAGGAACATTTGGTGACCACAATACCTTCGGACCCATCGGTAAATTGGACCAGCAATAAGAAGTGGGTTGCCTTTACCGTGTTCCAATAAAAGTTCTCTTGTTAGACATTGTTCCTTGAAAACATCGTCAATAATGAAATCAATTATAGCGTCATTTTCCAAAAGTTCTTGTCGAGCCGCAGGGTCATTGACAATGCGAAACAAAAGAGTTGTTTGAGGCATTATTACTTCGTTTAAAGTGAAAGATTTTTGTATAATATCGAAAATTGGAGAAATGGGTCCAGCATCCCATCGACGATTCTCGTATGACACACTGTAAAAGATTTCACCAAACTCGTAGTTCCAAGTTTCAACAAAAGTTTTCCAAATGGAGTTCAAAAGTTTGTTGGTATTTGCTACCATGTTGTTGTTGAATTGTTCTATGTTTCCAGTCCAGTTGAGGGCATTTAAAGATTCAGGGTGTTTAGAAATATCAAAAGACGAGTCCCATTTTATCAACTGTTCGAGGCCGTCGTCATCGCCCGGATACAAATCGTTGTCGTTCCAAAACTTTTGAAGTTCAGCGAAAGTTGTAATTTTAGGCTTTGTTCTCATACGAGCGAGTCGGTAATCGAAACCTTCGGATTGCATGATGGCTTGTCCGTGATACCAATTGAAATAATCTCCAGAATCTAAAGCACGTTGCACGGTTACCAAATCATTACCAAAAGTTCCGGTGAAAGCGGCTCTGGACTCTGGGTCTGAATCGTTCACAGGCCACGGAGCAACTACTGGGTCAAAGAAAACTTGAGAACCATTTTCACGGAAACCAAAGTTTTCTGGATTACGGATGTCTCGAACCACGAAACCTTGTGACAGCAACCACCTCAACAAATCTTGATAATCAGAGTTGTCTAACGGCGAAACTTTGGAGCCATCGTATTTTTCACAGTAATCATTAACGTCGGTGCAAGGAATGGCTTCCATTTCCCAGATAGCATACGGTTGTCCAGTTCTGAACTCACGCAGTAAATAAGTCAATTCGTCTTCCCAATCAAAATCTTCAGCACTTGTGATGAGTTGTCGGCGTAGGCTGGGGTCAATAGTTCCTTGAACAAATGAATAAACTTGAGGTAATGATGACGGTTGGTTGCCGGATTCAGCCAATCTTTGAAATAAAACTGCTTGCTGAGAATTAACTGCGAACAACTTTCGGTCGAGACTTCTAATCGGATACGTGGATAATGGCTGATTGGGCAAAGCAACTAATTTGTAGAAATGTTTCGGATTGTCCATGTTTTGAAACACGAAACCTGCTTGACCTACGCCGACGAGCCTACCGAACCTCATGCTTAATACTTCCAGAACTTGTCTCGGTCATCAATTACTTCAACTTCTGCACCGAAAGTTCCAGACTCTGAATCTGAGCGTTTGCTGTTCCACCAGACCAATCCAACCAATCCAGCAGTAATCAAACCAGCACTTGCCAGATTTCTAAACAGTAGATTTTCTGATTTAAAGTGAACTGAACCTGCCGTTGGACCTTCTAAATCCACAATGCCCATGTAGCCCATTTCTCCGAGAGTGTCTTGTAAAGCGAACCAATCCACACCTGCTTCATTGACAAGGCTACCATCGGCAGCATTGGTGTTTTGACCTGTTTCACGAGTAATACTCATAGCATCAACACCGGGGTTGCTGCGAGACATGGCTTCAATTAAAAGTTGTCGATTAGGGAAAACTAAAGTTCGCACACGGTTATGGATAACCTTTCGACCAGTTGTGGTATCTAATTGTTGATGAGGATAAACTAAAAATTGCACTACTCGCTCGTCACCGTCACGACTGTTGATAAACTCACCACAAATGTCTGTGGATGAAAAGTATTGGCGGCCTGTGTAAATCTTACCGTCTTTGAGAGGGTGGCTGTGAATAGTCCACTTACGGTCTGTTAAACCATTTTTGACAGCATCTTGGGCGGCTTTAGTGGCTGGATTAACTTCAATTCGAGATTCGCTACCGAAACTTGGCTCACCAAGATAGTATTTGCCGTTTTTGAGATAAACGTAAGCCATCCATTCTCGTTCTTCATTAGTGTTGTCAGAGAAGGTTTTCATGTCTTCCAATGCTTCATTATCAAACATATAGAACTCTTTTTGCCATTCACTCATTTTGACACCTGAGTAGTTATGGTTGTTTCTGATACTTAAAGACTTTTCTACTAACGTGAGCGAACCTTTAAATAGTCTGGGCAGATACAGATTAACATGGCAACTGTTCGATGGATAAACATTCAAACTGGAGAAATCAAATGGGGTGATGAAGATTTATACCGACAAGGTGAATCTGCGTGGGTTCCTGCGTGCCGAGTAAAAATGCCCGATGGTAGTATTCGAGAGAACTCTTTGGATAGTTTTTACCTTTGGATTGACAGAAACTTTGCTATGATTAGTCTAAAGAATCACAAAAGCGTGGGTATGATTTCTCTCAACGGTGTTACAATGGACGTAGCCCAACAAGAATTGTTTTACACGGGTGTTAATTTGTATCAGTATGTTATGGCTGAACCCACATTCCCTGTGATTCAAGTAAGTTACAAACCATCTCCTGTGACTGACTGGCCTGACCGAAACACTTGGATTGAAGCCAAGAAAACCGATGATAGCACAACTGATGAAACTAACGAAGGCGGTGGAGGAACTAACAACCCACTACCCGGAAAGCGAAAGCCTCGTATGAATCCATTTAAGAAACCGATACCCGGAAAGGGAAAACCTGTTCCCGGCCCGGGACCCGGACCCTCTGATGACCCACCACCATTCCCCGGCCCAGAGCCATTTTTGGGTGGTGACGATGAACCGTCGCCAGATGGAAAACCAATGCCCGACCCCGATGGAAAACCAATGCCTGACTCTGATGGAAAACTGCCCGGTGAAGGCAAAGGAACACCTCAAGAACAAGCCGCTAAACAAAAGGGTATGCAGGATGCTATGGAATCCAGAGCAGAACAGAAAGCCAAGATGGAACAAGGAGCCAAACAAGCCAAACAAGGCAAAGAAGCGGCTCAAGATGCGGCTGGAACAGGTGGAGAGTCAGGCGGTCAGCCCGGTGAAGGAGCAGGTGGACAACCCTCTGAAAGCGGTGAAGGTAGCACTTCCTCAAGTGGTGGCGATGGAGAACCCTCTGAAAGCGGCGAAGGCGGTGACTCAGGAGAAGGCGACTCAGGCGAAGGTGGAGATTCAGGAGAAAGTGGTGACTCTGGAGATTCAGGCGAAAGCGGTGATGGTAGTCAAGAAACCGAAGATTCATTCCAAGATTGTGCCGAAGCAGCGAGGGATGCTGTGGATGGCGCACGTCAATGCTGTGAAAATGCAGACCCTTCTTCTCAACAGGACTGTGATACTGCGGAACAAGCCAAGCAAGATGCTAAAGATGCTCTCGATGCTTACAAAGATGCAGTTTCACAAGCACAACAGGAAGGAGATTTATCTGAGGGTGAAGCCGAAGCACAGAAAACAAAGGCTGATGCACTCAAAGAGGCTGTGGATGCTATGCAACCCGGTGAACCTACGTCGGCAACAGGTATGGCTGCACAAGAAGCCGAAGCCCACAATGATGCTGCCCAAGAATCCGCCAGCGAAGGCGAAACTTTGGAATGCGCTGATGAAGCGATGGCTGCTAAAGAAGCCGCCGACCGTTGTGATGAAAAAGCAAACCCTCGTGATTCTCAAGACCAAGCCAATGCCCGTCGAGCCGATGATGCCGCAGTTGAAGCATTAGAATCTGCTATTGATGAATTACATGAGCAAGAAGACAGTGATGGCGGTTTAGAAAGTATCCTACAAGAAAACTTGGATGAAGTGAATGAACGTATCTCTGACCGAGACAAATGTATGGAAACCGCAGAAGACAGCAAGAAATTATCTGAACAATCGAAAGAACAGTCGAAAGACAACGAATCAGAAGATGAAAATGCAAAACAAGATGCTCTCGATGCCGCTAAGTTGGCTGAACAAGCCTTTGAGGAACAGAATCCTTCGGATGATGCTCACAGAGAAGCAGTTGATGAAGCCATTACAGAGGCTTTGGAAGCATTAAGTGACCTTCCTTATGAGGATGAAGAAACCGAGGATGCTAAAGACCGTTTGGAACGATTGCAGCAAAAGCAAGATGTGAACGACACAATGGCTAATGAAAAGTGGGGTATCTGGAATCTGGATGAACGCAGTTGGGTCGAAGTTGCAGGTGGTAATCCATTACAGTTTGAGGATGCAGAAGAAGCCAGAGATTGGCTAAATGCTCGTGGAGGGATGATTTGATGA
>Ga0098054_1000275_pt1 | contig 41243 bp, 33 predicted proteins | sample 16_taG_FD_75048 | JGI IMG/M metagenome (GOLD analysis project Ga0098054, IMG submission 75048) | Marine viral communities from the Subarctic Pacific Ocean - 16_ETSP_OMZ_AT15313 metaG | ecosystem: Environmental > Aquatic > Marine > Oceanic | place: Pacific Ocean | collected 2015-01-18
AAGGTCAATACCATTGGCATTAAACAGGCCAACAAATGCATGCACCTCTCGGCGATGGCCTACAACCTCAAGAAATACCTCAAGTTTATCCAAAAACGCGCAAAGAGCGGGGCGGAAAGCCTTTTTTTGTGTTTTTTGCCAAAAATAGTGCTTCAGAATGTAGCATGGCATTTTTTAAAGGCACCAAATTTGGTTCATTCTCAAGCCTGACCAAAAAAAGCAAAGCCGCTTAAAACGGCTTATATTGGTTCAGGTTTAAAAAATTAAGGGGTTGTGCAACGGTTACCATTGTTGTGTGCTGGCTTTTTTTAATTTATTTTCCATTCCGTAAATTAACTCTCGGAAGTTTTGAAATCCACCAAGATTTAATTTTTCAGGTTGTTTTTTATCTCCAATTTGGAATATTACAATTCCGATTATTATTGGTAACGTTAACCACCAATTAAAACTCCAAATCCACCAAATTCCAATCATTGCAAAAATTCCGATAAACATAATATTTCGTCCAATCCGAGATAATTTATGAGGTTTATATTCAAATTCAGACATTGTTCCTGGCGCAATTCTATTAACTTCATCAATCAATAATCCACCATATTTTAGGAAAAACGGATTGATTTCAGAACTCGGTTTTAATTCAGACGTGTCAGCACCTTTTTCAGTCAGATTTTGTTTTAATGTTCTAAATATTGATGCAGTCTGACAATTTTGTCCTAATAGTCTAATTGGTTTAATATTTTTTCTTTCAGCGTGTTTAGAGATGTATTCACAAAAGTCAGAAACAGTTCTATTATTTTCGTCCGTTAAAATATTTTCTAATTCTGAAATTGGTCGATTTAGATTAAACGTCTGATGATAAACTTTAGCCAACTTTTTTGGTGCAATTAAGTCGCAAGCATCTCGCCAATCAAAGATTGAACTATCATAATCAAAGTCCATTCCTTTAACAACAACTGGGTCAAATTCAATTGCGAATTGATATTGAGAAATCAACATCTGAAATATGTCATCTTTACTGTATTTCATTCTTTGCACAATGTTTCTTTAGCTTGCACATAACGTTCCTCGGCTATAGCTCGCTGCGTTGGTTATGCATTAAAGTTAATAAATAAACAACAACCATTCACAGATGCGTAGTTTTTCCGAAAGTAAAACTACGTAGCAGTGAACTATAGCCGATGTTGGCAAATCGTTTTTTTAATCGGTTTCTATAAAAGCATAAATTTCTTTTTTCTCCTGTTTTAAATTGACATTTTCATAGAAATGAGAATTCGTTGAAAAATCATCATCATTATCTATAATGAAACAATTTAAAACTTTTTTATCTAACCGAATCCATAATCCAACGTCGGCCAGAATAGTCCGTTCAATTTTTAGTTCCTTATTAATCTCCAAATTTGGATTAATCTGATAACTGTCAGTATTAAAAAAATTCGAATGGTCTTTTGATTGGATGTGTTGACAATAATTTAGTAAAGTCCTAACGATATTAACTTCAGTTATCTTTTCATTTGAACTCAATAATTCTGAACCTGATTGTGATTGAAATTTTGAATTTACTCTTTTCAATTTTGTAACCATTGCATATTGTTCAAAATCGGAAGCAGGTTCATTAATAAACTTCTTTGCGGGAATGTATCCAAGTCTTAATTTTTCGGCGCATTCAATTTCTAGTTTTAAATAGAACCTATCGTATTCAAAAATATACTGTATATGTTCAAACCAAATTCTTTTGGGCGAATTCGATTTTAGGTATTCTATTAGTTCTAATTCATTTTTCGAAAACAAATACTGTTTCATTATTTCGCCGTAATTTTTTTCAAATGTTTGCCAACATGTTTATATACGCATGTTTTTAAAATTTTATTGCTGCTATCCCGCACATGTACGCAACAGCATGCCTCCCCAAATATAAAGTTTATTTCCCAATCACCTGCATCAAGGTTTCCACCTTAGTTTTCAACACCTTCTTCTCCTCTACCGCAATACGTTGATGCCAAGGCAGCGTGGGGTTTCTGCGGTAAAGTGTGGCGGCAGCGGGAATGGAAGTGCAGTAATTATGGCAATTAAAATAATTCTCTTAAATCCTTGATTTTATCGTACTAATTTTTAAAACCTTAAAACTTTTGTTTCGGAACAATAAGTTTTTCTTACATTTATCACTTCCGAAAAAAATAATTCGCCTATTATTCTAAAACTACCTACCCTTATTATGAAATCCATTCTTTCCCGAATCACCCTTCTCTTTGTCGCGGTTCTTGCACTACAGGCCTGTAAAGACGATGAAGGCCCTGGGTATATTCCTTTAAACATTGTTGCCAATGCAGATAGCGGCGAGGTTTTTCAGAATGCCACTTTGGACATTCCCGTGCTGGCCAATGACAGCAATGTGCCCACCAATGGCGTCATCACACTTACGGCCCCGCAGAGCGGAGCAGTATCTGTAAAAGACAACGGAACGCCAACGAATATTCTGGATGATACCGTGGAATACCGACCCGATGGAACTTTTGTGGGGGAGATTACTTTTGATTATACGGTTTGTGATCCATCGGGCCTTAGTTGTGCTACCGCGACGGTAACAATAAATGTCCTGCCATTTTCACCGGTGAATTTTGACCTTGCCGCGGTGCCGTATGAAAAGCTTTCGGACTATAATTTCTATGAAGGCAATCTTGCCGACCTCTCGCCCGTATATGGCGTTTTGCCCTACGAGCCCATAAACACGCTCTTTACCGACTATGCCCACAAAAAGCGCTTTGTGTGGATGCCGTACAATGTTTCGGCAACCTATGTTTCTGATGGCGACAACCTAAACTTTCCTACCGGAAGCGTATTGATAAAAACTTTTTATTACGAAAACGTGCTGCCCAACAATTCTACCCAAAACATAGAAACGCGCTTGCTGATTAAGAAGGAAGAGGGGTGGATTTTTGCCAACTACATCTGGGATGAGGCGCAGCAGGAGGCCCTATTGAATACTACGGGCTATGGCTTTAACGTGCCCATTGAATGGATTGAGAACGGGGAAACGAAATCGGTAAACTACCGTATCCCTTCCGAAACCGAGTGTTTTATCTGCCATAAGTCCTTTGACGAAATTATTCCCATAGCGCCAAAGCCGCAAAACCTAAATTCCATTTACAGCTACGCGGACGGCATGGAGAACCAGCTTGCCAAATGGGAGGCACTGGGCTATATTGCACCTGATGAAATTCCCGGAAATGTGGAGACCGTTCCCAGTTGGAAGGATATTTCCCAAACCTTGGAAACTCGGGTACGTTCCTATTTTGATATCAACTGCGCCCACTGCCACGTATATGGCGGCCATTGCGGTGCGCGCTCGTTGCGTTTGGCGTTTAGGGAAAGCCACGAACACGATAATCTGGGCGTGTGCGTAGAGCCCGATCTGCAGGTGCCGGGCTATGACGGCGCCAAGCTCATTACCCCCGGCGATGCCGATAATTCCATCCTTTATTTTAGGGTAGCTACCACCTTGGAGGAATACCGAATGCCCATGAATGGACGAACCTTAACCGATGAGAATTTTCTGCCTATCTTGGAGGAATGGATCAACTCGCTTGCAGAACCTTGTGATTAAACTAAAAACTAACTATTATGAATAAATTTTCTACCCTATCAATGCTGTTGCTGTTCTTTGGAATGGCACATGCCCAAGTATCCTTTACCCCGATTCCTATTTCAACAAACGGTGCAGAGCGCGCCGCGGTTGATATGAACGGCGATTTTCTGGACGATGTGGTTTCCGTAACGGCAACCAACGTTCAAATATATTATCAGCAACCGGACGGCAGTTTCGTGGAGCGGAATATTACTACCACCCCTGCGGACAACACACCTTCCTGGAGCCTTTCGGCCGCTGATTTTGACAAGAATGGCAAAACCGACCTACTGTATGCCGGCGGGAATGGCGTTACTTTTATGCAGGCCAACAATAGTGATGGTTTTGATGAAATCAGCTTTCCGCAGTATGTCTTTTCACAGCGTTCCAACTTTGTTGACATAAATAATGACGGCCATTTGGATGCCTTTGTTTGTCACGACGTGGCGCCGAGTGTTTACTATATCAACAATGGGGATGGTACTTTTACCTTTCATCAGGGCGACATTGGTGACTATCCGTCCGGCGGCAATTATGGTTCCGTATGGGTAGATTATGACAATGATGGCGATATGGATTGTTTTATTGCGAAATGTAACGTAAATGGCGATGTGAACGAACGAAGTGAAAACCAGCTGTATCAAAATGATGGCGCGGGCAATTTTGTGGAAGTGGCAGAAACGGCAGGATTGAAGGACAATATGCAAACGTGGTCTTCGGCGTGGGCAGATTTTGACAACGATGGCCATTTGGATGTATTTGTAGGCAGCAGCAGCGCCAACTTTACCCACAAGCTAAACAGAAATAATGGCGACGGCACTTTTACGGATATTTCGGCATCCACGGGCATACACGCCTTGACAACTACCGGAATTGAAAACTGCACCTATGATTTCAACAATGATGGGTATGCGGACATTGCCTCTAACGGAAATATACTGTTGAACAATGGCGACCTTACCTTTACCTTGATTCCACTGGCGTTGCCAAATAACAACGGTTCTTTGGGCGATCTGAACAATGATGGTTTTATTGACTCTTTTACGGGCGGACAGATTTACTATAACGACGGAAACTCAAACCACTGGCTTACTATCAATACCATAGGCGTGGAGAGCAATATTAACGGTATTGGGGCGCGGGTTACCATAACCTCAGCATTGGGTACACAGATTCGCGAAGTGCGCAGCGGCGAAGGGTTTAAATATATGAGCACGCTCAATACACATTTCGGCCTTGGCCAAGATACCGAGATTGCCACCCTTACCATTGCTTGGCCTTCTGGCATCGTTGACACTCTGGAAAACGTTGCGGTAGATCAGGTTATTTCGGTGGTGGAAGGCTCTACCGTACTCGGTTTGAACGAGAGTGTTACCAACAATCTTATCCTTTATCCCAATCCGGCACAGCACGTTCTAAACCTTGGCGATACCACAGATTTTACAAACCCTTCCTATTCCATTTTTGATATGCAGGGCAGAAAATTGATGGGTGCGCCATTGGATGCAAAAGCGATTGACGTTTCTACCTTGGCAACAGGCAATTACATCCTAAAAATACAAGACGGTAACACCTTAAAATCGCAGCGTTTTATTAAAGAGTAACTTTATAATTATAGCGGAGCCGTTTTACTAAAATTAGACGCTTCCTATCACCTAAATCGAAAAAAGACTCCAAGCGGAGTCTTTTTCAATTTTGTATGTAAGTTGGGTACTAAAACGCTTGGTTATTTGCAATAATTAAATGGAATTGCTTAAAGAAAATATTAAAGATTTATCTGCTTTTATAGAATTGAACGCTTTTCGGCAAAAAGAATATTATTTTCCTTTTGCTTCAATCCACTTCGCCAAATATTTAGTGCTCTGCAACGTGTGGTGTTGAAGAATTTGTCCCAGGAAGTTTTCCCGCCGGTGTTTCTCAAGCTGTGCCGAAAGCGTTCGGAGGTATTTTTTGAAAGCTTCGGAAAAAAGTTCTTTTTGAAAACGATCTTCGATGATGTTGAACCCGTTTTGTTGGGCATTGTTCCAAAGATCTTTCTTGGAATATAATTGAACTGAGGCGTCGATGAATTTCTCTTTTGAAGTAGAAATCGTTCCGCCGAAAGGAAGCTCGCCGCACATTCCCTCCGCCCCGATTTCCGTAGTTACCGTGGGTAAGCCAAAGCGCATGGCATCCAAAATTTTTCCCTTTAAACCTGCACCAAACCGTAGGGGAGCCAATTGCACGCGATAAGTTTTCATCGCAATCTCTACATCATCTGCCCACCCCCTAATGAGAAAACCTTCTTTTGTATTATGTAACTGAAGCAGCTGTTGCGGGGCATAGGCTCCGTAAATATGCAATTCGGCATCGGGAAGCTGTTGTCTTATTTCCGGCCAAAGTTTTTTAAGTTGCAGCACCGAATCTACATTGGGCGCATGCAGCAAGTTGCCGATGGCGAGAAAATTTTGTCGCTGCTCAAAAGCGGGAATGCTTTCTGAAACTGCTGCTACCAAAAACGGCAAATAATAAAGTATTTCCGAAGCAATCTTAAACCTGCTTTGTAACAGTTCCATTTCATATTCTGAAATGATAAGCGACAGATCGCATCTCAGGATGCTGGCCAGTTCGCGTTTGGCGGTTTCTGAAAATAGATTTGCTTCAGAAATAGTTTTGACATTCTTTACCGCCTCTTCCCTAGCCTTTCGCAGAAAATGTAAATCTTCGGTATCGAGAATTTTTAAGGCTTTCGGGCAATTTTCCGAAACCCGCCAGCCGAATTGTTCCTCGGTTATGTAGCGGTCAAAAACGACGATTTCGGGGTTCAATTTTTTTATAAATTCATCAAAGGAAACATCGTTCAACTTAATATTTTGTATTGAAATATGCTGCCTTTGAAGGTTTGCAGTCTTTTCGGAAACGGCAGCTGTACTGGCAAAGGTGATTTGGTACTTTTCTTCTTTGAATAATTCGATCAATTGCATCATCCTACTACCCGCAGCAGTGGTGCTGGGCTCGGGAAAGGTGTGGCCGATTATTAAAAGTTGTTTCAAGTTTTTGGTTTCGAATTACAGGTTTCGGAATAAAAAAATCTATCGGTTGGTTAAAATCCGTAAAGCTCGCACATCATTCCGAGATTGAAGAAAGCCGTAAGTGCTCCGAGAAAAAGCATTGCACTTACAAAAAGCGTGGCCAATATTACGATTTTATTTTTTGAGTGGTAATTTATATAATTGAGCGCCACTTGAAATAACAGTGCAATTGCCTGGGCAGACAACATACGCTGGGCACAGACAATTACGGGTTCTTTGTAGTAAAGAAAATAAGTGGCCACCATCAATACGATATATAGTGCTGTTATTCCGAAAAGGACTGTTTTTGGAAATTTGAAGCGTTGGGAGTTGGTCATAGCGCAAGGTTTTATCCAAAGATAATTATTAAACGTAAGTATCGCCAAAAAACAAAAGCCTTTCGGAGAAGTAAGTCTTCCGAAAGGCTCTTAACAAAGGATAGTGAAACCTATTGTTGCAACTTATATGGGCTATTATTCAAAAAATTCAGAACACGGGGTGTTGGTAAAGGTAAGATTGTAGGAGGAATAATTGGGGTTTGAAGTTTGGCCGCCAAGCAATCTGCCGTACACACCGCAGGATGCAAGATCCTTAAATTGGGTATCGTGTACGCTCAGTTTGGCATTGTACCAAAGATCAATTGCACCTTTGTTGGTACTTGGGTCTTCCCCTGCATTGCTTATGGTAGCAAATGCGATTTCATTCATCGGGTTGGTGCCGTCAATCTTAATGCCCACCCAAGAGCCGGGGGTATTGGACACCCCTTTAATGGTTATGGGATTCGCTGCATTTCCTACCATTTTCAATCCCCCTGTGTCACGGATATTTATCTCGGTGCCGGGCGACATTTCTATGGTTACTCCCGGTTCAATGGTCAACTCGCCTCTCGCGTTGACCGCACTAGTTCCGGTGTTAAGTACCCGGTAGGGCACATTTATTTTTTTCCAGATACTTGCGTTCTCAAATGCAACCGAATAATTGTAGAGCAAGACCCGGTCCAACGCGTTGCCCGAATAATTATCTGAAGCCGAGGTTTGGGTTGCATACACGGTATTGATAAGCAATGGGTTGGCATTGCCGGTGAAGCTATTGTTTTGCAGGGTCAGGCTGGTGTTTCTATAAATGGCGTTTAGACCCGAAGTTTGGCTATTGCTGATGGTGCAATTTTTTAAGGTTAAGGCGCCATCTGCATATACAATAATATTTCCGCGGTCGCCATTACTGTTAAAGGCTTGGCCGCCGCCATAACTAACGGTGACAAATTCCATAATATTTGATGAATTTTCACTTTCCACAAAAATCCCACGCCATGAACCACGGGTTGGCTGGGTTCCAGTAAATACGATAGGCTTATTGGCAGTACCCACTGCTTGGATTGAAGATACATTTTCTCTCAAAATAAGTCCGGAATCTGGGGTGAAAGCAATAACAACACCTGGCTCTACAATTAAATTGGCTCGAACCTGTGAAACACAGCTCACGATATAATCTATTGGAGCGTTTGGATTGTCTACCAAAGTTCTGTTCTCGAGGAAATAATCACAGTCCAATTGGATAGGATCTACGTTCACGGGCGGTTCAACAGGATCGTCGCTGGAGCAGGAAGCCGCTATCAAGGCAAGTGAACACAACACTAAAAGACTTAGCTTTTCGGAAGCATTTTTCAGTAGTTTTTTCATAATTAAGTGTTTTATTATTTAAAGGTTTTCAATATTCTTTGCACAAACCTACTCATCACCCGTACAGAAAAAAACAGCCACTTAGCATATGACGGCTGTGGGTTAGAATTTGGAAAAAAGCTATTAGCAATACCAAATACTCAATAAAAACCACCAAATACTAAAATTTCAAAAAACCTTAGCAAATAGAATGGTATTTTAGCTAATTGATGAAAAAATCCTTTTTAATAGTCTTCATTGTCTTAGGAAATCTATGGCAACTTTCTGCACAGATAGCAGCAGATTCTATCGTGGGAGAATTGAAGCTACTTAATAATTCTGAAGTAAAAGCACAGCGTACTTCTCTTCAAGCAACATTTGAAGAAGTACAAAATACTCCCGAATGGAAACCTTATGATGCGAATTACGAAAATGAACCCGAAACCGCCATTTGGTTAAAATTTGAACTCGAGAACCGATCAAATGATACGCTGCCCATCTATTGCTTTACCGCACACGATTATGCCTACGTGTATCAACAAGTAGGTACGGATTTTAAAACTTTTATGAATGGTAATTTAGTCCCCCTCTATAAACGCAGCAATAAGAGGGAATTTTATATCACTGAACTCGTGCTGCCACCTTCCCAAAAATCGCAAGTTTTCATAAGAGTCAACAGTACTAGAAAAATAAAAAATGGAAATGTCGCGCTTTTTACAAAAGCATATTATTTAGAATTTGCCAATAACTATATCGAATCCGAAAAGCATTCGGTAGCGTTTATGGTTTTTTATATACTCTCATTATTTACCATTTTTCTATTTGGAGTGGTTTTTTGGTTGCGGACGCGTCATAACCTCTATGCCTATTATTTGGCCTACATATTCTTTCAATTGGTCTTTGCATTTGCTGCCTTGAGAGGAACAACCGTTAGCGTTGGCAATTTCTTTCTCCATATATCCTATCGTGCGGGTACGTTACCAGAGGCTTCCCAGTTTCTATTTATTGGCTTTTACATCTTTTTTATCATCAATCTGCTGGAAATTAAAAAGTATAACCAATCCCTCACTAAGGCCCTTAACTATTTTGGATGGTTCTGTTTTCTCTACGGATTAACTATTTTTATTTACTTAATATTCTGGAAAGATGCTGCCATTTCTAGTGACATAACCACCACCATACGGTTTATAGTATTGCCATTGAATTTGGTAATGCTCATTTGGATCATTTATAAAGTAAAGCATCCTTTATTGAAGTACTTTGTAGTGGGCCACAGTTTCTTTTTTATTGGTGCGGTTCTGGCTTCCTATGTTATGATAACCAAAAGCAATCACCACCCAGAGAGCATTTTTAATTTTCCCTATGCACCCACTATAATTTTTCAGGCAGGCTTACTTGCCGAAGTTTTCTGTTTTGCATTTGCTTTGGGAGAAAATATTTTCCTGCTTCAAAAAGAAAAGGAAACCACCAGCCAAAACCTAATTACACAATTACAAAAAAACCAACAGCTTCAAGAGAATATGCGCGTGGAGCTGGACAGAAAGATAAACCAAAAGACCGAGGAGTTGATCCAACTCTATTCAAAAATTGAAAAACAAAAAGAAGAACAACTTAAAAACTCTTTTACCCAAAAGTTGCAGGAAATGGAAATGCTTGCCCTTCGATCGCAGATGAATCCGCATTTTCTTTTCAATAGTCTCAATTCCATAAAACATTTAATTATGACCTCGCGCAATGAGGATGCCATTTCATATTTAGATGATTTTTCAACCTTACTACGCAGCATCCTCTACAACAGCAACCGTGAAATCATTTCGGTGGAAGAAGAACTTGAAATAATAAAACTTTATCTTTCCTTGGAAAAAAATAGAATGGGCGATGCCTTCAACTATACCATCGATGTATCTTCAATCGAAGAACTCTCGCAGTTCAACATACCGCCCCTTTTACTCCAACCTTTTGTTGAGAACGCGATTTGGCACGGGTTAAGGCCGAGCCAGAGCGGCCAAAAGTTGCTGAAGATTACCTTTGATACCAGCGATATTTTAAAAATAATAATTGAAGATAACGGCATAGGCAGAAAAGCGAGCAGCACTGAAAATAAGATGCATAAATCCATGGGAATGGAGATTACCAGAGAACGGTTGGCGTTGTTCAACCATTCAAATGAAACGTCCATAAAGCTTGAAATAATAGATCTGGAAAGTGAAAATAAACCCTTGGGGACAAAAGTTGTATTAACCTATTTTTATTCATAAAATGACTAAAGTAATCATTATTGACGACGAGGCACATTGTACGGAGGTCCTTGCCAATCTCATCAAAAAGGTACATTCAGATTATGAAATATTGGGCATTTTCACCAACCCGATCGAGGGACTGCTATATATTCAGAACAACCCGCCAGACTTGCTTTTCCTAGATATTGAAATGCCCAACTTAAACGGTTTTGCGTTGCTGGACAAACTTTTGCCCATAGATTTTGACATTATATTCACAACGGCTTATGACCGATATGCCATTCGTGCTTTTAATTATAGCGCCATCAACTATCTCTTAAAACCCATTTCGGAGCGAAATATAGTGGCGGCACTCGCCAATTGGGAAAAGAGAAGAAAGAAAATCAGTACTGAACAGTGGCGATTGCTTCAAAGCAGCTTTGAAAAATCGAATAAGGAATGTACTAAAATTGCACTCCCCACGGGAATAGGTTTTAATATTGTAGAGATAAAGAACATAATGCGCTGCCAGTCTGATAATAACTACACCAACTTTTTCTTACAGGACGGTACAAAAATTTTGATTAGCCGCACCCTGAAAGAAATAGATGATATACTTTCAGAGCACAAGTTTATAAGAGTGCATCAATCACATCTTATAAACCCCAAGTTTGTAAAAGGAATTTTAAAACAGGATGGCGGTAGTTTAATTATGAGCGATAATATTGAAATACCCGTATCCAGACAGAAGCGAATACAGATCAATGAGATTCTGGAAACCATGCTTCGCTTTAAATAGATAAGTACAATCAAAAACTACAGCGGAAAAGGAAGTTATTTTAAACCCTCCAAATAAAAATCCATTCCGCATCTCTTCAAATTCGCTAAATACTATCTGCAGGGAGTGGCAATTAAACCACCTCCGCGTAAAGGTCAAAATCTTCGGCGGCCGTAATTTTCACAGTACAGAATTCGCCGGTTCGCAGATAGCCCTCTTCGGCATTGATCAAAACCTCGTTGTCCACATCGGGACTGTCAAATTCGGTTCTTCCCACAAAATAGCCGCCTTCTTTTCGGTCTATCACTACTTTGAATTCCTTTCCTATTTTCTGTTGGTTCAATTCCCAAGAAATCTGCGACTGTATTTCCATAATCTGGTTGGCGCGATCCATTTTAACCTCTTCCGGCACGTCATCCTCAAGATTGTAGGCGTGCGTATTTTCTTCGTGGGAATAGGTGAAACAGCCCAAACGCTCAAAGCGCATCTCTTTTACCCATTGTTTTAGGGTTTGGAAATCTTCTTCAGTCTCCCCCGGATAGCCGACGATTAACGTGGTTCTGATTGCCATTTCTGGAACTGCCGCCCTAAATTCTTCCAATAATTTGGTAGTTTTCGCCTTCGTGGTACCGCGACGCATCGATTTCAAAATAGAATCTGAAATGTGCTGCAGCGGAATATCCAGATAATTACAAATCTTGGGCTCGGTGCGCATCACTTCCAAAACATCCATCGGGAAACCCGTTGGGAAGGCGTAGTGCAAACGGATCCATTCAATCCCTTCAACCTTTGCGAGCTTTTGGAGCAGTTCTGCAAGGTTTCGTTTTTTATATAAATCTAAGCCATAATAGGTTAAATCCTGGGCAATCAAAATGAGTTCTTTTACCCCTTTGGCTGCAAGTTTTTCGGCTTCCGTTACTAAATCCTCCATAGGCGTGCTTCGGTGCTGTCCACGCATAATGGGGATTGCGCAGAACGAACACGGCCGATCGCAGCCTTCGGCTATTTTGAAATAGGCATAATTTTTTGGAGTAGTTGTAATTCGTTCGCCAATCAATTCGTGTTTGTAATCGGCGCCCAGCGCTTTTAAAAGTCCGGGAAGTTCGGTAGTGCCAAAATATTCATCCACATTCGGGATTTCCTTTTGCAGATCTGGCTTGTATCTTTCCGAAAGACAGCCCGTAACAAAAACCTTGTCCACCAAACCGTCTTCCTTTTTCTGCACAAATTCAAGAATGGTATTTATACTTTCCTCTTTTGCATTGTTTATAAACCCGCAGGTGTTTATTACCACAATATTCCCTTCCTCTTCGTGCACTACCTCTTTATTGCTGGCGCGCAACTGGCCCATCAGAACTTCGCTGTCATAGACATTCTTGGAGCAGCCCAGGGTAACTACGTTTATCTTGTTTTTCTTTAGGGTTTTGGTACGCATTGTTGAATTTTGGATTTACGAATTACGATTTACGATTTTTGAATTTCAAAAAGCGTGCAAAGATACGACTAAATAAAATAAACAAATGCCAAATTCCAATTACTGCCAACTGCGACTGAACACTACGACTTTTTAAGTAACTTTACATTTCAAAAAAATAATTAAAAATGAAAAAAATAACATTCCTGCTGGCCTTTCTCTGTGCCGGCTTCCTGTTCGCACAAAAAACAATGACACCCGAGCTTTTATGGCAGGTGAAAAAAGTTAGCCCTATCGGGATCTCTCCTGACGGAAAAGAACTTTTTTATAAAGTTTCAATTCCAAATATGGAGGAAAACAGTTTTGATTCCAAGTATTATAAGATGCCCGTTACTGGTGGTAATTTTACTGAAATTTCCAAAGAAGAAGCAAAGGTAACCGACAAAAATCTTTCGCCAAACGGACAGTACCTTTTAATAGACAAACCCGTTCAGATAAAAGAGGTGACCGGAAAGGATATCTATAACGACCTCCCAAAAAGTGATGCCTATGTTTATACTTCCTTGGATTATCGCCATTGGGATACGTGGAACGACGGTACCTACAATCACGTTTTTTATAAAGATGTAAACACCGGTGCCGAAACCGACATTACACCAGGCCAGCCGTATTACACGCCCCAAAAACCTTTTGGTGGCGACGAGGATTACATTTGGGGTCCAAAGGGTGAAAATATATACTACGTAAGCAAAAAGAAAGCAGGAACCGATTATGCCGTAAGTACAAATACCGACATATATAAATACAATCTAAGCACCAAACAGACCGAAAATATTACAGAAGAAAACAAAGGCTATGACACCCAGCCAGCATTTTCAAAAGAAGACGCTTTGGCGTGGCTACAGATGGCAACCGATGGCTATGAAGCAGATAAAAATGATATTGTAGTATTGCAGGGCGGTGTAAAACAAAACCTAACCAGCCAGTGGGATGGAACTGTAAATGGTTTTATTTGGGCAGATAATAACAAAGACATTTATTTTACCGCTCCCGTAGATGGAACAAAGCAAATTTTTAAGGTTGATTATCCCGGGAAAACCCGAAAAATGCCAGTTGTTGAACAACTTTCAAAAGGGCAATTTGATGTTACGGGCATTGTTGCGGAAAATAATGGGCAGCTGATTGTTACCCGCACCGATATGAACCATGCTTCGGAAATTTTTTCTTTTGATTTAAAGAACAGGACTTTTAGACAGCTTACCCAAGTGAACAATGAGTTCTACGGAAAACTTGATTTGCCAACGGTTGAAAAAAGAATGGTTACTACTAAGGATGGCAAACAGATGTTAGTTTGGATAATTCTTCCGCCAAACTTCGATAAAAACAAAAAATACCCGACCTTGCTTTATGCACAGGGTGGACCGCAATCGGCGCTTTCCCAATTTTATTCTACGCGATGGAATTTCCAGTTAATGGCTTCACAAGGTTATATAGTTGTGGCACCCAACCGTCGCGGAATGCCCGGGCACGGCGTGGAGTGGAATGAAGCCATCAGCGGCGATTGGGGCGGCGGCGCGATGCAGGATTACCTTGATGCGATTGATGATGTTGCCAAAGAACCATATGTTGACAAGGACCGATTGGGCGCTATTGGTGCAAGTTTCGGGGGTTATTCCGTGTTTTGGTTGGCAGGAAATCACGACGGGCGTTTTAAAACTTTTATTGCACACGACGGCGTTTTTGACACCCGTGCTATGTACGGAACAACTGAGGAATTATTCTTTGTAAACTACGATATGGGCGGTGCTTATTGGGAAAAAGACAATGCCAAGGCACAGAAAGCCTATAATGAATTCAACCCTACAACCTATGTTGATAAATGGGACACCCCGATTATGATTGTGCAGGGCGGAAAGGATTACCGTGTACCTATTGAACAAGGCTTGGGTGCGTTTCAAGCAGCACAATTAAAGGGAATAAAGAGCAAACTGGTTTATTTTCCCGACGAAAACCACTGGGTGTTGCAGCCACAAAATGCACTGGTTTGGCAACGTGAATTTTTTAATTGGCTGAAGGAAACCCTTTAAATAGACGTTAGACAAAAGTTTAAAAACAGCCACGAATTCACGAATATATCTATTCGCGAATTCGTGGTTTTATTTATCCGCCATACGGATTGAAGGTATCAAAAAGATTGAGAAGGCTGGTTTGTGATAAATGAAAAATTAGAATGAGAATAACGTAAAAAATAATGTACCCTTTTTTAAAATATTCCTTCTTAATAAAATAAAGTCCTAAAGAAATTAAGAATAAAAGAGGTGGAATAAAAGACAAATAAGGAAAGGCAATATATTTATACAAATCCAAAGGCATCAACGGATTTGGAAGAGGTTTAATATAATATTGAAGTATTTTGATAGCGTGATAACCCGTAAGAATACCAATGTAGCCCGTTAAAACCCATATTATATATTTAAAGAGCTTACTATCTTTGTTAGGGGTTTCTGTTTTCATCTATTTAAAGAATGAATCTACAAACTCAAACTTGTTGAATACCTGAAGATCCTCCATTCCTTCTCCTACTCCAATATATTTTACCGGAATCTGAAATTGGTCACTAATTCCGATGACCACTCCGCCCTTTGCAGTTCCGTCAAGTTTTGTAACGGCAAGGGAGGTAACTTCGGTTGCAGCGGTAAATTGCTTGGCTTGTTCAAAAGCATTTTGACCCGTAGAGCCGTCCAATACCAAAAGTACATCGTGCGGCGCATCGGGAATCACCTTTTGCATTACGCGTTTCACCTTTGTAAGCTCGTTCATTAGGTTTACTTTGTTGTGTAGTCGTCCTGCGGTGTCAATGATAACAACATCGGCATTTTGGGTTACAGCGCTTTGTAATGTATCAAAAGCCACACTGGCAGGGTCACTGCCCATACTTTGCTTTACAATTTCAACGTCAGTTCTGTCTGCCCAGATCTGCAATTGATCAATTGCCGCTGCACGAAAAGTATCCGCAGCACCCAACACTACCTTTTTTCCAGCCTTTTTAAATTGATATGCAAGCTTACCGATAGTGGTTGTTTTTCCCACACCATTTACTCCCACTACCATAATAACATATGGTTTTTTGTTTATTGGAATTTCGAAATCTGTGGCGTTTCCGGAATCTATTTCGCTTAAAAGACCAGCTATTTCCTCACGGAGAATTCTATTCAACTCATCGGTTCCAACGTATTTATCCTTGGCAACACGACCTTCAATCCTATCAATTACCTTAAGGGTTGTGTTTACGCCAACGTCACTGGAAACAAGAACTTCTTCCAAATTGTCCAAAACATCATCGTCAACTTTGCTCTTTCCCGCAACAGCTTTGCTTAGTTTATCAAAAAAGGAAGTTTTGGATTTTTCAAGCCCTTTATCGAGGGTTTCCTTTTTCTCTTTAGAAAATATTTTTTTGAATAAACTCATATTAAAAATTCAAGGTTTCAGGTTTCAAGTTCCAAGTTGTTTACTCGGTTGCGCAACTTTTTCAAAGTTTAATCTCGCGTTCCTTCCCTTAAAAAAGGGGAAGGTGGCTTTGAAATTGCCTTTAGGACGATTTCAAAGACGGAAGGGGTCAGCAAAAATACGAAAAGCCACCTTCGCAAAAAAGTGGCTTTTTCTCAATATTTTAAGCTGGTTATTTTTTGTTCAACCAGTCGTTTACAAATTCTGGAGCCATGATAGCTTCAGTAAATGTATAAGCTCCTGTTTTTGGCGATTTAACCATTTTTATTGCTTTGGTTAAACGCTTTGAACCTGTTTGTAACGATGCTACTGATTTCTTTGCCATGACTTATATTATTTAATCTCTTTATGAACCGTCATTTTCTTCAGGATTGGGTTGAATTTTTTCAACTCCATTCTGTCCGGTGTATTCTTTTTGTTTTTGGTGGTGATGTAACGTGAAGTTCCAGCTTGACCAGACTCCTTGTGCTCTGTGCACTCCAAAATCACTTGTACTCTATTTCCTTTTTTAGCCATTGTAACAGACTTTATTGATTATTGCAATTATTTAGTTAAAAAGCCTTTTTCGCGGGCTTCTTTCATAACCGCAGAAATACCTTTTTTATTAATGTCTTTTATAGCAGAAGCTGAAACACGAAGGGTCACCCACTTGTCTTCTTCTGGAATATAAAAACGCTTTTTAAGCAAGTTTACATCAAACTTACGTTTGGTTTTGTTCATTGCGTGCGATACGTTATTTCCAACCATCGCTTTCTTTCCGGTAAGTTCACAAACTCTTGACATTCCTTAACCTTTTTAAGTTATTTTTAAAACAGGGTGCAAATTTAAGTAATTCTTTTGTGATGTACAACAAAAGAAAATTAGTTTTTTGAAATTTCTTTTAGAAGCATTTCGAAAGCTTTATTTATTGTCTTTTTAATAACGCGAAAACGGTCATTTCCAAAGCTGAACTTTTCTGAAACAATTCCTCTGGGCGAAGCAATAGCAATACATACCGTGCCAACTTCATCTACGGCATCGCCTTTTGTTGGGCCAGCAATTCCAGTGGTTGCAATAGCAAAATCTGTGTTGAAAAGCTTGCAACAATTCGCCGCCATGCTTTCTGCCACTTCAATACTCACAACAGTATATTCTTCTATTAAGGAAGAAGGAACCCCAAGAATCTGTGTTTTTAGTTCTGTTTTATACGGAACAATACCTCCCAAGAAAAAAGATGATGCGCCTGCTTCGGAAGTAATCTGTTCGGCAATAGCGCCTCCAGAACAACTTTCAGCTAAACTTAAAGTCTGATTTTTTTGATTGAGAATGTGCGCAATTCTGCCAACAATACTGGTTTCGTCTTCATAGCCAATGGCGATATCCGAAAGCATTTCACTTAAAACTTCCATTCTTGAATTAACACTTTCCTGTAAATCCGACTCATTATTTCCGCTAGATGACAATCTTAAACGAACTTTCCCCAAGGAGGGCAAATATGCAAGTTTTATATTTTTTGGCAAGCTGTTTTCCCAATCGGCGATTCTTTCAGCAATAGCACTTTCGCCCAATCCATAGGTTAGAAGAGTTTTGTGATAAATATGCGGCCTATTGAAACGCTTAGTTACTCGCGGCAAAACTTCTTCCTGTAACAAATGCTTCATCTCATAGGGCACACCAGGGAGTGACACAAAAACACTTTCATCATTTTCCATCCACATTCCTGGAGCGGTACCATAAAGGTTCATTAACACAGTAGCTTTGGAAGGAACCATTGCTTGGCGAAAATTTGCAGGCAAAGGCTTATTGAGCTGGTATTTTTCAAAAAGATGCTTTACGTTTTCAATCACACTTTGATTTTCGATCAAAGTATCACTAAAAAAATCACAGAAGGTCTGCTTGGTTATATCGTCTTTGGTAGGCCCCAAACCCCCAGTGATAATAACTAAATCAGCGTGCTTTTTTGCATCCTCGAATGCTTGCAGAATATGTTGCCTTTCATCTTGTACCGAGGTAATCTGATAGACCTTTACCCCAATCCTGTTCAATTCTTTTGAAATATAAGCCGAATTGGTATCAACGATCTGGCCTATGAGAATCTCATCGCCTATGGTAATAATTTCTGCGAGCATGTTATAGTTGGAAGTCTTCTCTCAGTTCGTCAAACACGTGGTTTAATGTGCCAAGCACATTTTCCAGGTGCGGAAGAACTGTAGCTTTGCTTTTGGATGTCTTTGACCACGCCTCGATACTTGTAATATCCTTCAGCGCATCTATACCGAACATTTCAATGTTTGGTTTCATTTTATGGGCAAATTGATATGCCAATTCCCTGTTTTCATTCTCAATAGCTTCTTCCATGGAATGTAAATCAGGAGGGATTTCATCTAAAAATGTTTGTGCCAAAATCTTTAAGAAATCTTGATCCCCATCAGCGATTTCACTTAGATTTTCCTTTGCATAATATTTGGTCATCTTACTTAACTTTAATGGAAAACATTTCTGCTTCCCCAATGTATCCCGTTAACATATCATCAGCTTTAACGCTACCAACGCCTGCGGGAGTGCCCGTAAAGATAATGTCCCCAATTTTCAAGGTAAAATATTTTGAAATATATTCGATTAAAGCATCAATTTTCCACATCATCAGCATTGAATTGCCATTTTGAACATTTTTTCCATTCTTTTTTAAGCTAAAATTTATGTTATTTATATCTGCAAATTGCTCCTTATCCATGAAGTTTCCAATAACTGCAGAACCGTCAAACGCTTTTGCTTTTTCCCAGGGCAACCCCTTTTCCTTTAATTCTGTCTGTAAATCGCGTGCCGTGAAATCAATTCCCAAACCGATTTCATCGTAATATTTATGGGCGAATTTTTGGTCAATGTGTTTCCCAATCCTATTAATCCTAACTAGCAATTCTACTTCGTAATGTACATCATTTGAAAACTCTGGAATAAAAAACGGCTGTTTCTTTAATAATATTGCAGTGTCGGGTTTTAAAAAAATAACCGGGTCGGTTGGTTTTGCGTTGTCCAGTTCTTTAATGTGGTCTGCATAATTTCGACCTATACAGATTATCTTCATTATAAATTTAGAATTTTGTATTTAACTTTTGAAGCCGAATGCGGGTGAGCACCTGCTTAGTGTACAAAGGAAAATCGGCATTCAGCAACCAGCCAAAGTAGCCGGAGTCTTTTTCCAAAATTTCGGTAACTAAATTTCCTTTGTATTTTCCAAAGGAAAAAATCTCAACGCCATCCTCGTTGTAGCTTATGAAACCTGCAAAATCTGCATGGTCACGGTGCGAACTAAAATCTGCAAGGAAATTTACATCATTTTCCAAATCAGGATATTTGTCAAGCTGTGCCTTTAGAACCTCGTAGGTTGCGTTTGTATCAGCAGCGGCACTGTGCGCATCGGTTAAATCTTTGTTGCAATAAAATTTATAGGCTGCTTCCAGAGTACGCTTTTCCATTTTGTGGAAAATAGTTTGCACATCTACCGAAAGTGCTTTTTTCATATCAAAATCCACCTCAGCACGAAGCAATTCTTCGGCCAGCAATGGAATGTCAAAACGGTTTGAATTAAAACCACCTAGATCACTGTCTTTTATTAAACCGTAAACTTTTGGCGCCAATTCCTTAAAGGTTGGTTCGTTGGCAACCATTTCATCAGTAATTCCGTGGATTGCGGAAGCTTCTGCAGGAATGGGCATTTCTGGATTTACACGCCAAGTGTGACTTTCCTTGTTTCCGTTTGGAAATACTTTTAAGATTGCTATTTCAACAATTCTGTCTGTTGCAACATTGATTCCAGTGGTTTCAAGGTCGAAGAAACAGATTGGTTTTTTTAAATTGAGTTCCATTGTTTTTTTTTGTTTTGCAAAGATACTTTTTATTGAAGTTTTGAAGGAACTTATAAAAAAGAAAAGGGGATTTTGCTTCCAAAATCCCCTTTTACATTATAATATATGTGAAATTAAATTTCTCTGTTCACGTCCCATGCTTCCAAATAATCGGCGACGCGTTTTACGAATTGTCCACCCAAAGCACCGTTAACCACCCTGTGGTCGTAACTGTGCGAAAGAAACATTTTATGACGAATCCCAATAAAATCACCTTCGGGGGTTTCAATAACCGCAGGTACTTTTCTGATAGCGCCCAATGCGAGAATACCTACTTGCGGTTGGTTGATAATTGGCGTTCCCATGATGCTTCCAAAGGTTCCAACATTGGTAACCGTGTAGGTTCCGCCCTGTATCTCGTCTGGTTTCAGTTTGTTTTCGCGCGCACGGTTAGCAAGATCGTTCACCGCTTTGCTCATTCCTATAAGATTCAATCGGTCTGCATTTTTTATTACCGGAACAATCAGGTTTCCGTCAGGCAAGGCCGCGGCCATTCCCAGATTTATGTTTTTACGCTTAATAATATTGTTGCCGTCAACCGCAATATTCATCATCGGGAAGTCTTTCAGCGCTTTTGCAACCGCTTCCATAAATATTGGCGTGAAGGTTAAATTCTCTCCTTCGCGTTTTGCAAAGGCATTCTTCACTTTATTTCTCCAGTTCCAAACGTTGGTAACATCGCACTCCACAAAAGACTGCACGTGCGCTGAAGTTTGTGTACTTTCAACCATGTGGTGCGCAATAAGTTTGCCCATTCGGGTCATTTCAACAATTTCATCTTCACCATTTACCGAAACTGAAGCTTTAGGCTTAGCAGGTTCTGCAGCTTTTGCTGTTTCAGGATTTTTGGCCTCAACAGCTGTTTGTGGCTGCAGGGTTGTTGCTTTAGCAGAAGAACGGTTTTCAACATATTCCAAAATATCGTTTTTGGTTACGCGCCCGTCTTTTCCGGTGCCCGAAATTCCGTCCAGTTCTTCCTGTGAAATATTCTCGGCAGCTGCAATATTCTTCACCAAAGGTGAATAAAACCGGTCGCCCGTATTTTCGATTGGAGCTTGGGTAGCTTGTTTGGCGGTTTCCACTTGCTTTTCAACTTCCTTCACAACTTCTGGGGAAGGAGTGCTTTCAGCAGTCGTTTTCTCAGTGCCGTTGCTTCCGGCAATTTCAATTATGGCAATGGTCTGGCCCACTTGAACCACATCATCAACGTTAAAAAGTTTTTCAACCAAAACGCCATCTACCTCGCTGGGCACTTCGCTATCCACCTTATCGGTAGCGATTTCAAGAACGGCCTCATCAGCCTCAATGGTATCGCCCACTTCCTTTAGCCAGTTGGTTAAAGTTGCCTCTGCAACGCTTTCACCCATTTTGGGCAGTTTCAATTCAAATTTTGCCATAATACTTTTTCAATGTCGAATTTGGTAAGCACAAATGCGCTTGTTTTAAAAACCTTGCAAAATTAGTTAAAATTTGTTCGTTCTGGGTTTCAAATTTCTTAAAAAACAACCACGCCGCCCTTTTCGTCGCTTTGGTCGCTCCCTATTATAAAGTTGCAGCCCGAAGGACGTATGCGGAAAAGATTGTTTTTATTCTTCAATTGTTTCATCAATTTGAAAATTTCAGCATAAGAAATATATTCTGCATCAAACACCACCAAGCTATTTTGTAAGGAAATCAGGGGATGCATATTTTTTGAAACCATTTGGAAAACAGTGGCTGTACATTCTGAAAGCTTTTCCAGCAATTCAATATTTTCGGTGAAGAAGTAATTCCGTTCCAAATTTGGAAGTGGTTCCACTTTTTTATCGAAAGAGATTTTATGTGCCGCTTTGGCCAAGGCAACCCCGGCAGAAACGGAACTTCCCAACAGAAAATTTTTGTTGAAATGCTTTTGGTAAAAAATCTGCATTGCGCCATAGAAACGTTCAAAATAGGCATCGTCCTTCTTGGTGCTTTCGCCTTTATAGTGAAGCACGGTAGTGTCACCAAAATAATGGTTTTGATATCCTGCCTTTGTTATTTTATATGAAAAATCTATGTCTTCACCATACATAAAATAGTCTTCATCAAACCCGCCCACTTGGTTGTAAATGCTTCTTTTCAAAAGCATAAAAGCTCCCACGAGCACCTCAACCGAGCCTTTTTCACTTTCAATTATATGATTTGCATAATATTTCTGTGTAAAACCGGTAAGTTTCATCAAAGAAACCTTTGGGGTAGGAAGGTTTCTTTTGCTTTCGGGCAGGAAGTTTCCAGTTCCATCCATCAAATAAACACCGAGCGCACCAATATTTTCGATACTCTCATAATATTCAATGGTTTTTCTAAAGGTATCTTCAGAGACAGCAGTATCTGGGTTCAGAATACAAACGTACTCGCCCTTTGCAACGGCTACGGCTTGATTGTTTGCTTTACTGAAGCCTACATTTTCCTTGTTTTCAATTAAAACTACATTTGGAAAAAGGGATTCTACCATCTGGCAGCTATCGTCCTTGGAGTCATTGTCAATAACAATGATTTCAGCATCCCAATATTTGGTAGCCTTTTGAACCGAACGAATGCATTGTTCCAAAAAATAACGAACATTATAATTAAGTATAACGACAGATAGTTTCAAAACTTACGTGCTTTTTAAAGAAGATTCAAAAGGAATACGATGTAAAATACTTCGGCCAAGGGTAACCTCATCTGCATACTCAAGTTCATCGCCTACCGAAATTCCACGGGCAATGGTGGTGGTGGTTATATTGTAGGGTTCAATTTGTTTATAGATGTAAAAATTGGTTGTATCGCCTTCCATTGTGGAGCTGAGCGCAAAAATAAGCTCACGGACGTTTCCGGTCTTTACTTTTTCAACTAAGGAAGGAATCGTCAAATCGCCTGGGCCAATGCCGTCCATCGGGGAAATTTTTCCGCCCAAAACGTGGTAGTGTCCACGATATTGACTCGTATTTTCTATGGCCATTACATCGCGAATGTCCTCAACAACACAAACCAGTTGTTCATCGCGACGCGGATTAGTACAAATTTCACAGAGTTTTGTATCACTTATATTATGGCAATTTGCACAGAAGTTTATTTCCTCGCGCATTTTTACCAATCCAGCTGCTAATTTTTGTGATTGCTCCTTGGGCTGTTTAAGTAAATGAAGTACTAAACGAAGTGCCGTACGCTTGCCAATTCCAGGGAGTTGGGACATTTCATTCACCGCATTTTCAAGAAGTTTTGAAGAAAATTCCATAGCTTAATTCGTGCTGGCAAGTTAAAAAAAATGCTTCAGAAAAAGTGACTTTTCCTGAAGCATTCCTATTATAATAAAAACCTTTTATTTTATAAGAAGTTTTTTGGTTGCTGTCCCTTCTTCACTGTTAATGCGAACAAAGTACGTTCCGCTTGAAAGTGACGAAACATCAATTGAATGTTTGTTTGAAATTAATTGTTTTGCTTCCTTAAGGAGAAGTTTTCCGGAAATATCAAAAACCCTGATTTCAGCTTTCATCGCCTTTGGTAAGGCAATGGTAAATTGAGAGTTTGCTGGGTTTGGATATAAAGACACGTTATTTTCAGAAATTCTATCTTCAATTCCCGCAACACCAGTCACCAATGGAGATGCCCAAAGGCCTCTTCCGTAAGTTCCTGCATACAGCAAGCCATCAACTTTGTTAATTTCCAACTCATTTACATATACATTTGGCAACAGGTTACTGTAAGGCTGCCAATCTGTGAAGGTATTGTCTATATAATAAATTCCGTAATCCATACCCAGATACAGTCCATCTTGACCATTATCATCCCATACTACCGCAAAAGCACTAAAATTTGGAAGGTTCTTTTTATAGTTTATCCAAGTTGCGCCTCCATCATTTGAAACCATTACACGGTTAGTTGAAGTTACGGCTACGGCAATTTTATTAGGGTCCGTAGGATGTATTGCTATTGAATTAATTGCTCCGCCAGCGCTTGTAGTTTGCACCCAATCGGTTGCTCCCCCATCAGTTGTTTTGAAAAGAAATGCCGATCTGGAAGCATACATTATTTGGTTATCGGAAGGTGCAATTTTTAAATTATCAAGATTTGCACCTAAATTTTGTGAAGCTGCCGTCCAGCTTCCACCAAAAGTTGTAGACTTGTAAACTACATTGTATCCTACATATATTACGTTATCAGTAATCGGATCTTGCTCAAATGGAGTAACCCAATTTCCTGATCCATTTCCAGGCTCGTTAAGGCCAGTATAGGAACTTCCTCCGTTATTGGAACGATAAAGTTGACCTCCCTGGGTAGTACCGTAAAATAAATTATTGTTGGTTTTATCTATAAATGATTCCATACCATCTGCTCCCAACCAATCTCTCCATCCAGTAGCGGCAGTATAAAACGAGGTGCCATTATCCTGGGAACCTCCTGAAACTATAACATCAGCTGTTTGTGAAACTCCTATTTTATAAAATTGACGAATTCCTAAACCATCGGTTAAATCTTCGTAATAATTGGCAGTAACTGTTCCTGTATTTGCAGCTTTAAAAACACCTCCATCGGTAACCGCAAATAGAGAAGTTCCGTAGAACTGAAGATCATCTACATCGGCGTGGCAGTAACCAATATTTTGAGAAGAAGCGTTTCCTGGAATCCAATCTGAAGTACACGAGAAATTAACACCCCCGTTTGTGGAGCGCCAAGTAAGGATTCCTGCAATATGCACTTCATTTACATCAGTGGGGTTAACCGCAATCCCCATATCGCGAGGAGCTTGACCGCTATTGTCATTTCCGCTAGTGCTATAACCAAAGAAGTTAAGGCCTCCGTGATTTAATTTTGTGAAGGAACTACCGCTATCATTGGAAGTATAAAACCCACCAAATCTACCACCGTTTGCTTCCAAAACATACACCACGTTTGCGTCATCTGCAGAAACACCAATCATTTTTGCCCCAGAGGTAAAACCGCCAATTGTAGTGAATGTGGCTCCACCATCTGTAGATTTATGAAAACCGCTTCCTGAAGCGTATACTACTGAAAGATCGCCTGGTTTAAATTCGACATCATAACCGCTATTGTCTCCTGAAACTACTTTCACCCAATTGGCACCGCCATCTGTGGTTCTATAAATTCCAGAGTTTTCAGAAGTACCAAATATCATGTTAGTATTAGACGGGTTGATTACTATCTTGTTTACCCTACTGCTTCCAATAGTTCCCAGAACATTCCAAGTGGCTCCAGCATCGGTTGATTTAAATATTTTTCCACTATTTGAACCAAAAAAATAGGTGTCAGAATCTGTTGGATCTATAGCAACTGAATAAACCGATAAGTTAGAGAAATAATCACTTAAAGGCGTCCAAGTCTGGGCGCCATCGGTGGTTCTCCAAACACCGCCGGTATTTGCGCCAACAATCATATGGTTTGCATCTCCCTCGTCTATAGCAAGACCCGTAATTCTACCTACACCTGGGTTCCATCCTGATGTAGCGTTCCAAGATGTTGGACCTAATTCTTGCCAGTTATCCGGAAGCACACGACGGCTGGATGCCGTTTCATTTAAATAAGCATTCCATTTTTGAAGTTCGTTTAAACGCTCCTCGGTTGTAGGAAGATACCCATCCTCTTTCACTCTTCTGAGAGCGTTGTACTCCCATCTTTTAAATTGTTTGTACCCACTTCCACGACCTTTGTCTTTATCGGCAAAGTAAGCTTCGGCACTGTCAATAATCTCTTGTACCTTATAGGTACCCGCATCAATCATCTCAAGGTATTCCTGTGCCTGAACGACAAAAGAACCAAAAAATAATGTAAAAAGTAGAAGTAATTTAAAACGCATCTTTTTAATTTTAAGGAAGTTATATAATTATTTAATCAAAGTTTTCAAATGTATTAAAAATTAAAATGTTGAAGTACCCATTCTTTGTATTTTTACCAAAAAAACTGCTGTAATAATATTGAAGTCTTAAATTTTATGCAATCCTTACACATTCTGCTACTTATTCTTGGATATTTTTTGGTTTTAATTCTAATTTCCTATTTCACCAATAAAGGCGGCAGTAATGCAGATTTTTTTAAGGCAGGGAAACAGTCACCTTGGTATCTAGTAGCTTTTGGAATGATAGGAGCTTCGCTGAGTGGTGTAACCTTCATTTCGGTTCCGGGCTGGGTGGAGGCTTCAAAGTTTAGTTATTTTCAAGTAGTATTGGGTTATATTGTGGGATATGCGGTGATCGGCACCGTGCTGCTTCCACTCTATTACCGCTTGAATTTGACTTCGATTTACACCTATTTGGATGGTCGATTCGGAAATGCTTCATATAAAACGGGTGCTTCCTTTTTCTTACTTTCAAGAGTTGTCGGGGCTAGCTTTCGACTGTATTTAGTGGCAGTGGTACTGCAAAGTTTGATTTTTGACGCCATGAACATCCCTTTTTGGGTAACCGTAACCATCACTATTTTGTTGATTTGGCTTTACACTTTCAAAAGCGGGATAAAAACAATTGTTTGGACAGATACACTGCAAACTCTTTTCATGCTTATAGCCGTTGGGGTTTCGGTATATTATGTTTCTACAGATTTAGGGCTTTCGGGAAGTCAACTATTCACTTTTATTGCCGATAGCGATATGAGCCAGATTTTCTTTTTTGAAGATTGGAAATCTGCCGATCATTTTGTGAAGCAATTTATCAGCGGAGCCTTCATCGCTATTGTAATGACGGGACTGGACCAAGATATGATGCAGAAGAACTTGACCTGCCGTAATTTGAAAGACGCTCAGAAAAACATGTTTTGGTTTACCATTGTCCTTACCATCGTGAATTTTGTGTTTTTGGTACTCGGTTTGTTGCTGACTGTTTACGCAGCACAGAACGGGATAGATGCCCACAAGGACCAATTGTACCCAACGCTTGCAATGCAAAACGAATTTGGGATTGGAGTGGCCGTGCTTTTCATTCTAGGATTGATTGCTGCGGCATATAGTAGTGCAGATAGTGCTTTAACAGCCCTCACCACTTCTTTCAGTATTGATATACTTGAAATTGAAAAAAAATATGACGAGGCCAAGCAGATACGCGTACGTAAGTTAATACACATTTTGGTTTCATTGGTGCTGATAGCTGTTATCATCATTTTTAAATATGTAATTGCTGATGATTCGGTAATTGCGAAGCTGTTTGTTTTTGCCGGATATACCTATGGCCCGCTTTTGGGTTTATATGCCTATGGGCTTTTTACGAAGTGGACCGTAAAAGACAGGTTAGTGCCTATTGTGGCAATATCGACTCCCTTTTTAGGATATTTAATCAGTGCCCTTAGTGCGGCCTATTTAAATTTCGAATTTGGGTTTTTTATACTTATTTTGAACGGAGCGCTTACCTTTTTCGGTCTAATATTGATTCGTTCCCAAAAGAACTAAGGTACAGGCAACCTCACTTTTAATATTGTTTTTTTTAAGTATTTCATAAAGCGCAGGGTTTTCAGTGCCCGGATTGAAAACCACGCGTTTTGGTTTTAACGAAACGATATAATCGTAATATTCCTCTTGGCGCTTGGGGTTTAAATAGAGTGTTACGGTGTCAATGTTTTCAAATTGTTTCTTTTCCGTGGAAATTTCCACACCCGCCACAATACCTTTTCTTAAACCCACTGCTTCTACGGCATGTCCATTACTTACCAATCGGTTTATTGCAAGGTTGGAATAGCGTCCTGGATTTAGGCTAGCGCCCAATACTAGTGTTTTCTTCATTTTGATAGTTTTTTTATGAAAATACAATACTCTTCAGCAACATTTCATAAATGTTCGTTAAAATGAAAAGAGCGATGAAACATTACTAAAGTTTGAGCGTCTATATAGTAGTTAGAATTTCATTCTTTACTGCGACAATTTTTACGTTGATGGTTAGTGTTAATAATTGCAGTAAAGATTCAAACCCGAAGCGCTCGCTTCGGGTTTGTTTTTTTATATAAAAATCTCCACTTTAGGTGTAACAGAAGAAAAAATATTTCGTCTTGTATATATAAGCTCGGTAACATTTGCGCTTTTAGTATGTTATACAAGATACTATCTAATGGAACATACCGCTCTTATTTAATTCATTAATCATTAACATCAATCAATCACAAAATGAAAAACATTTTTTTATTAATCACATTCATCACATTTGGCACGTTACACGCTTTTGTTGACCCTACAGAAAAACCGGGCAATATCTACGGTAGTGTTACGGACAAAGTTCTAAATGAACCACTTCCCTACGTAACTGTAGTGGTAAAAGATTTAAATGGCGAAATTATTACCGGTGCAGTAACCGACGATGCTGGTAAATTTGAAATCCACAAAATACCGGAAGGCAAAAGCCAGGTAATTATTCAGTATATAGGATATAAAGTTTTTACAACTGAAATAAACATCACGAAAGGAAATGAAGATATATACTTGGGCAATATATTGCTTGAGGAAGATATAGCATCGCTAGATGAGGTAAATATTGTAGCCGAAAGGTCCACCATTGAACAACGTTTGGACAAAAAGGTAATAAACGTGGGCAAAGACCTATCTACGGCTGGCCCCACTGCTTCAGACATCATGAACAACTTACCCACAGTGAGCATTGACCAACAAACAGGTGAACTATCAATGCGAGGCAACGGAAACGTACGCGTAATGGTAGATGGCAAACTTTCAAACATTCCCGTAGCACAATTGCTAAAGCAGATTCCGTCGTCATCCATAAAGCAAATTGAACTTATTACCAATCCTTCGGCAAAATACAATCCTGAAGGTATGAGCGGATTAATAAATATTATTCTGCATAAAAACGTAAACGTGGGTTTTAACGGCATTGCTTCTGTTGGGCTAACGTATAGGGAAAACGCAAAATTTAATGCGGGTTTGGATATGAATTACAGAAATGGAAAATTTAATTTCTATGCCAACCTTAGCAATAATGTTTCCAAACACGAGAATGACGGACTCATTACCCGATCCCTGAACAACTCAAAAGAAGTGATACATTTTTTGGACGATAGTAAATCCAACCTTTTTAAAGTGGGAATGGATTATTATTTAAATGAAAAAAACACGATATCCTTCTTTACCAATCAAAATTTATACGAAGGAAAAGGCGACGGAAGTTCCACAATTTTTTATTTGGATCAACCATCTCTCAACCAACAACAATTATTCTATTTTGCCAATGAAAATGTATCATCACAATATAATTTCGACTATAAAGTAAATTTTGAAAAAGCGGATCACAGTCTTGAGCTAGAAGCAGATTATAATATATTTTCAAATGAAACCATCGGAAAATATAAATTTCGCGGAGCTTCACCTTTAGAAAATTTTTCGGACAATGATGAAACGGACCGCAATCAACTAACCGTGAATCTTGATTATGTAAATCCAATTTCAGAAAGTATAAAAATTGAAGCAGGGGCCGAGGCACGGCTTTTTGAAACTACCATAGATTATGCCTCCAACGGCAAAAGTTACAATGCCAATGGCGAGTTAACAGATACGCCGTCAACGCGCTTTGAATACGTTCGCGATATCTATTCACTTTATGCCACTTTCGGAAAAACCTATGAAAAATGGTCTTACCAGCTAGGCGCACGAGTTGAAAACGTTAGCGTAAAAGCCGATACAAACAAAGTGCGTGCCTTCACCAATGATTATTTTCAGGTGTATCCCAGTGCTTTTGTAACGTATTCTCCCAGCGAAAAAAACCAGTATCAGCTTAGTTACAGCCGAAGGGTAGATCGTCCGGGACTCGATCAGGTAAACCCCATTCGAGAGTTTAGTACACCCTTAATTTCTTCTTTCGGAAATATAAACTTGGAGCCTCAATTTACCAATTCAATAGAGGCCAATTACACCCGTAATTTTGAAGTGGGAAGTTTCACTGGCGGATTGTTCTACCGATTGGTGGATAACGAAATAAACCGTGCAATACTCATAGATCGCACAAATTTAGATAGGTCTATTCTTACCTTTCAAAATTTCAGCAGTACCGATTTATACGGAATTGAACTTTCTTCAAACTACAAACCCACAAAATGGTGGAGTTTTAACACCAGTTTTGAGCTATACAAACAAACTCAAAAAGGTATTACCGAAACTTTTGAAAACGCTACGGGAACTCCAACTGTGGACGATATAATAACACAAGTTGTAGAAACAGATAACGTTGCCTGGAATGTTAGAATGTCGAATAATTTTACGGTTACCAAAAACCTTACTTTATCGGGCTTTGGACTTTACCGAGCAAAAAACAAGGGAATTCAGTTTGAATCTGAACCCCTCTATTTTGTGAATTTGGGCGCGCGATATAGTTTATGGGAAGGCCGCGGAACTTTTAGTATAAATTATAATGATGTTTTTAATTCCATGAAGTTTGCTTTTAGTGGAAATACACCCTATCCACAGAGCGGGGAATTTAAAAATGAAAGCAATACCATTTATGTAGGATTGGCCTATAGATTCGGAGGAAGTAATTACCGCGCCAAGGGCAGAAAAAACAGAGACGACAACACCTCGTCTGGAGGCGGAGGAATTTTCTAGTCCGTTATTATTTTGTTAAAAAGCCATTCGGGGTGAAACTATTGGCAATATCATTTCGTCTATTATAATACAATACCTAAAATTTCATTTTATAATTTATTTGAATTAGCCTTTAAAAAATTATACCTATTTTTTGGGTAAAACAAAAGCCTTTCAGTTTTGCTGAAAGGCTTTTTTATTTTTTCTGCCGAAGCAATATTACCATCTAATAATAGCACTTCCCCAAGTAAATCCGCTCCCAAAAGCTGCTAAGACCACCAAATTGCCTTCCTTGATTTTTCCTTCTTCCCAAGCTTCGGTTAAAGCAATAGGAATTGAAGCTGCAGTAGTATTTCCGTATTTCTGGATGTTATTAAAAACTTGTTCGTCATTCAATTTTAATTTGTGTTGAATAAATTGCGAAATACGAAGATTGGCTTGATGCGGTATTAACATATCAATATCTTGTACCGCAAGCTTATTTGCTTCCAAGCCTTCCTGGATTACTTCGGCAAAACGAACAATGGCGTGTTTAAAAACAAACTGGCCATTCATCACTGGGTAATAGGGTATGTTTTCTTGTGGGTTTTCTTCAATAATTTGTGGCACCCAATATTCGGTACTCGGACCCTTTAGTGAAAGTTCGTTTTTATGTTGCCCTTCGCTGTGAAGATGTGTAGAAAGAATTCCACCTTTTCCCGATTCATTTCTTGAAACTACAGCAGCTCCGGCACCGTCGCCAAAAATTACCGAAACGTTGCGGCCACGTGTTGAAAAATCTAAGCCACCACTATGGTTTTCACTTCCAATCACCAAGACATTTTTATACATTCCCGTTTTCACAAATTGATCGGCCACCGACAGGGCATATACAAAACCACTACATTGGTTGCGGACGTCTAAAGCTGGAATGGTGCGCATCCCCATCATTTCCTGTACTTCTACTCCACCGCCCGGAAAATACATATCTGGGCTTAGGGTGGCAAACACAATCATATCTATATCGTTTGGTTGCAGTTGGGCGCGTTCCAAAGCAATAGTAGAAGCTTTTACGGCCATTACCGAAGTAGAATTGCCATCGCCTTTTTTAATATGCCTGCGTTCCTTTATACCCGTGCGTTCTTGAATCCACGCATCATTGGTATCCATTAATTTTGAAAGATCGTCGTTGGTAACCACATTTTCGGGCACATAATATCCCAAACCGGTAATTTTTGAAGTGTACATTTATTTCAATTTAAAATAATTTGGAAAGATAAACATATACCGCTTTTAACGGAAACAAAACACAGTTTATATAGTATGCGTGCATAACAAACTTCTTCCATTAATTTTGAATATCTTTATCCTTTAAAACTTTTGAATATGAAAAAACTCATTGCTACCATTGCATTTTTTTTACTCGCTACGCCTTTTATAGCTCAGGAAAAACTAACCTATCAAAAACCGCCAAAAGAAATTTTAGAACTTGTTGATGCCCCTTTGGCGCCTTCGGTTTGGATTGATAGTAACGGAGAAAATGTAGTCCTTTTTTATCGCGATGCTTATAAATCTATTGCCGAACTATCGGAACCAGAAATGCGTTTGGGCGGACTTCGCATAAACCCCAATACCAATATTGGTAGCCGTACAAGGTTTTTTAACAACTTAAAAGTAAAGAAAGCTACTGAAAAAGATGCGCGGCAAGTTTTGGGGATACCCGAGAATCCGAGACTTTCCAGTTTTACAATTTCACCAAACCAAAAAATGGTTGCTTTTTTAAATACCACCGATAGTGGGGTGCAGCTTTGGCTTGCAGATATTGAAAGTGCCTCCGCCAGACAGCTTAGTACTTTAAAAGTAAATGTGAATATGGGCAACCCTCTCAACTGGTTTAAAGATGGCAGCGCACTATTGGTAAACGTTATTCCGATAGATAGAAAAGATTTAATAAATACAGATGAAGCCGTGCCCGATGGGCCAACTATTACCGTTAGCGATGGCGAAAAGGCGCAAAATAGAACCTATCAGGATTTGCTGAGCAGCCCAAACGACGAGTATAATTTTGAACAATTGGCACGTTCGGAAATTAAGAAGATTTCGGTGGATGGAAAGGTAGAAGATTTTCTTCCCACGGCCATGTACGACGAACTTGATTTTTCGCCAGACGGCAATTATGTAATGGTATCAACAATTAAAAGACCCTTTTCTTACATAGTGCCGTACAGCCGTTTTCCATTTGAAACCAATATTTATAGCAATGAAGGCAAACTAATTAAAAAAGTGAATGATGTACCGTTGAACGAAGTAGAACCCAAAGGTTTTATGGCAACCCGAATGGGAAAAAGAAGAATGAATTGGCGCGCCAATAAACCTGCCACTATTTATTGGGCCGAAGCTTTGGACAAAGGCGATCCGGAAGTAAAAGTAGATTATCGCGATGCGGTTTATGAATTGCCTGCACCTTTTAGCGGAAACGAAAAACTGCTTATAAAAACCAAAAACCGGTACTCCGGAATTAACTGGGGAAATGACAATCTTGCCATTGCTTCAGATTATTGGTGGAACGACCGAAATACAAAATCATATATTTTTAATCCTTCAAATGCTTCGGAAACGCCGAAGATCATTTTCGACAGAAATTATCAGGACCGTTATAACGATCCCGGCAATTTTGTAACCACCCGAAACGATTTTGACGAAAGAGTGCTCGAAATAGTTAACGGCAATGCATTTTTGATGGGCGATGGCTTTTCGGACGAAGGACAATTTCCTTTTATAGATGAATTCAATTTAAAAACACAAAAGACGAAACGCATCTATAAATCTGAATATACCGATAAGCTCGAAAACTTAAATTCGGCAATCGATATGAAGAAAGGGAAGGTTTTAGTGCGCATAGAATCGCAAAATGAGTACCCCAATTATTACTTCAGAAATATTAAAAAGAAAAATGATTTAACGCCTGTAACTTCTTTTGAAAATCCATTTAAAAGCATCCAAAACGTACACAAAGAAGTAATTACCTACAAGCGCGATGACGGACTGGAATTGGAAGGAACTCTATATCTGCCAATAGGTTACGATATGCAAAACAAAGAAAAAATGCCAATGATTCTTTGGGCATATCCGCGCGAATTTAAGGATAAAAACAGCGCGTCGCAAAACACAACAAACCCCAATGAATTTATTTACCCCTATTACGGATCGCCTATTTATTGGGTAAACCAGGGCTATGTGGTGTTGGACGATGCAGCATTCCCAATTGTAGGCGAAGGCGACGAAGAGCCCAATGATACTTTTAGAACCCAATTGGTGGGCAATGCCAAAGCGGCAATTGACGCTGTTGACAAAATGGGTTATATAGACAGAAATCGGGTGGGCGTGGGCGGACATTCCTACGGCGCGTTTATGGTTGCGAATCTTTTGAGCCATTCCAACTTATTTGCAGCCGGAATTGCCCGCAGCGGCGCTTATAACAGAACGCTTACGCCTTTTGGTTTCCAAAGTGAAGAGCGAAGCTATTGGGATTCGCCGGAAACCTATTATACCATGTCGCCATTTATGCATGCCGACAAAATGAAAACGCCTCTATTGCTCATCCATGGCGAAGCAGATAACAATTCGGGCACCTATCCGCTGCAAAGTGAGCGATATTTTAATGCCTTAAAAGGGTTGGGAGCAACCGCCAGACTGGTAATGTTGCCAAAAGAGAGCCACGGTTACAGCGCAAAGGAAAGCGTGCTACACGTTTTATGGGAACAGGACCAGTGGCTCGATAAATATGTGAAAAACAAAAATGAAAACCCGGTCAATGTTTCCGAAGAAATGAAGCAGTAGCTTAAAATACAAAAAAAGGGCGCATAAAATGCGCCCTTCTTAAACAACCTAACCAATTAAATAATAGAATATTTTTACTTTTTCATAGCAATTTAATATTCGATTACTCCCTGTAAAGATACTATTCTTTGTTTAGTGAAATTGTTAAAGGATTAAACAAAGTTTTGTTAAAGTTTAAACGTAATTCTTATAATTATTTATCGTGACCTTTGCCCCCAAATCGTTCATCAAATTATAAAGGCCGAAAAAAGTTCGGTTTATATATAGGAAATGTTTGGAACCGCGATTGCCATTCATTTTTCTAATTTCGGTGTCTTTTGAATATTTATTGCTCAATTCGGCAATCTTTCCGAAGAATTCTTCGTCGGAAAAATCAAAACTTTCGCTGTGAAAAGGTTGGGTAAACAGACTCAGCATTTCGTGGAACAGCTCTGAAAAGAACTTTGTTTCCTCGGGTGAATCTTCCATCTTTAAAATTTCCAAAGCGTACATTTTTTCCAAAAACACTTCGGGATTGTTTATATTTTCTGGTCTTGCCAACTCAAAATATGGCACATAGAATTCCTCGGGAACGGTTTTTACGCAACCAAAATCTATCGCAATCAAATTTGCATCTTCGTCCACCAAAAAATTTCCGGGATGCGGATCTGCGTGCACGCGCTTCAATTGGTGCATTTGGAACATATAGAAATCCCATAACGTCTGCCCTACTTTTTGGGCTTTTACCCTATCGGTATTCGTTTGGGTGAATTCTGAAAGGTGCTGCCCCGTCATCCAGTCCATTGTGATTATGCGCTCGCCGGAAAGTTCTTCGTAATACTTCGGAAATTTTAAATTTGGAATGTTTTTACAGGCATCGGTAATTTCCTTGCTTTGTTCTACTTCCAACAAATAATCGGTTTCTTCGAGCAATTTATCTTCCACTTCCCTGAAATATTTATCGCTGTCCTTTCCTTTTATATTGAACATTTTCATCGCCACAGGCTTTACCATGGCCAGATCGCTGCTGATGCTTTCCGCAACGCCGGGATATTGTATTTTAACAGCCAAGTTTTTACCGTCCTTCGTGGCCTTATGCACTTGCCCAATACTCGCCGCCGCAACCGATTCGGCATTAAAAGTGTCGTAAAGGCTTTCGGGCGTATCGCCAAAATATCTTTTAAAAGTCTTGCGGACCAAAGGCGCGGAGAGCGGCGGCACCTGAAATTGCGCCAACGAAAATTTTTCCACATAGGCCTTTGGCATAATATTTTTTTCCATACTCAGCATTTGCGCCACTTTCAGCGCGCTGCCCTTCAGGTTTTTCAGGCCGTCGTAAATATCCTCTGCGTTGCTTTCGTTCAACTCGTCTTTTGTGGTTTCGGAATTGACGAGCTTTTTGCCGTAATACTTCAAATAATTGCCACCAACTTTTACGCCGGTGGTCATCAATTTTGAAGCGCGCTGGATTTTATTCGTGGGAATTTTGTCTATCGTCTTCATTAGGCCATTTTTTCTTTCCATAAAAATTTTCCGAAGTCAAGGACGCTTTCCAGCGGTTGGGTATCGAAAACATCAAAAATGGCGCGTACCGATTTCTCGATGGCAATATCCGTGTTTTCAAAACCTGCAGAATTATCATCCATCCAATATTTCAATAGGAAAAGGGTTTGTATCCAAGCCCCTTCGGAAAAAACGGTTACCGATTGTTTCAGAATTTTCAGATTTTTATCTTCATTATTTTCACGAATCAAATCTGCCGCGAAATGCTTTACATTCTGCCGAAGCCCTTTTAACTGGCTCAAATTCCTCATCATATTTTGATGCTCCCTTAAAGTGAAAAGAATATAGCTGCGGTTTAGGGTTAACAGTTCAAAAAAGGTATAAAAAAACGTAAGCATTTTTTCTTGATTGGAATAGGCGGAATAATGCTCGTCCTTATTCGCCAAAAGAATTGTTTTCTTGTAAAACGAATTCCAAACTTCCATTTGCAGTCCTTCAAAAGAGCCGAAATGTTCGTAGAATTCCGCTTCGGTAAAATTATTCTCTTTACAAAATGTAAAAACGCTAAGCGGTGCTTTTTCCTTGGTTAGCACCCATTCCATATAGGCTGTGGTTATCTTTTCGGCACTCACACTTTTTTTGGAAGCTGTTTTTTTGGTATTTCCTGTATTTGTTGCGGTCATTGTATATAGGTATTAATTATTGTAGGATAGGTCGTTATCTGATCACAAAGATAACATTTGTTTAAGGTTGTAGCTATTTGGTTAAACAAAATGTTGTGTTAAAGTTTTGCGGAAAAGTTTTCAATTTTAAAGTGACAACGTGGCAGAAATGAGAGGCTTGGTATTTTATTTGACTATTAGGAAATGACTTAATAAAATTATTAAATAAAATATAAGAAATATGAGCAAAGGAACTATTAATGTATCAGTGGACAATATCTTCCCTCTGATAAAAAAGTTTTTATACAGCGATCACGAAATATTTCTGCGTGAACTAATTTCGAACGCTACCGACGCAACCTTAAAACTGAAGCATTTAGCCAATATTGGTGAAGCCGAAGGAGTAGAATACGGCAATCCGATGATTGAAGTAAAGTTGGACAAAAAGAAGAAGCAGCTTCGCATAATAGATCAGGGAATTGGGATGACCAAGGAAGAAGTTGAAAAATACATTAACGAGATTGCTTTTTCCGGCGCCGAGGAATTCATTGAAAAATACAAAGACAAAAACGGAAAGGATGCCGGTATTATCGGGCATTTTGGGCTTGGTTTTTATTCGGCTTTTATGGTTGCCAAAAAAGTGGAAATTATTACCAAAAGCTATAAAGATGAGCCAGCGGTGCACTGGACGTGCGATGGTTCGCCTGAATTTACTATTGAAAAAGCCGATAAAAAGGAAAGAGGAACCGAGATAATTCTTCATATAGCCGATGATTCTACCGAGTTTTTGGAAGAAAACCGAATTAGTGAATTATTGGTGAAGTACAATAAGTTTATGCCTATCCCGATTAAATTCGGAACCCGCACCGAAACCCTTCCAAAACCCGAAGGCGCAAAAGAAGACGATAAAGCGCCAACGAAGGAAGTTGACAATATCATCAATAATCCAAACCCGGCGTGGACCAAGCAACCCACTGAATTGGAAGACAAGGATTACAATTCATTTTATCGCGAATTGTACCCAATGCAGTTCGAAGAGCCGCTTTTCCACATACACCTGAACGTTGACTACCCGTTCAATCTTACCGGAATACTTTATTTCCCGAAAATGACGAACGATATGAGCATCCAAAAGGATAAAATCCAGCTCTATCAAAACCAGGTTTTCGTAACCGATAACGTGGAAGGAATCGTGCCAGAATTCTTGACGATGCTCCGTGGGGTAATTGACAGTCCGGACATTCCGCTGAACGTTTCGCGTAGCTATTTGCAGGCCGACGGTGCTGTTAAGAAGATTTCGAGCTACATAACCCGAAAAGTTGCCGATAAGTTGAAAAGTCTTTTCAACAACGATCGCGAAGGTTTTGAAAAGAAATGGAACGATATTAAAATCGTTATTGAATACGGAATGCTGACCGAAGATAAATTCTTCGAAAAAGCGCAGGATTTTGCGCTGTATCCAACAGTTGATGACAAATATTTCACCTTTTCGGAATTAAAGGAAAAAATAAAAGACGTACAGACCGATAAGGACGACAATCTTGTGATCCTTTACGCTTCCAATAAAGAAGAGCAGCACAGCTACATAGAAGCCGCAAAAGACAAAGGCTATGAAGTATTGCTTTTGGATTCGCCAATAGTTGCACACTTGCTTCAAAAAGTAGAAAGCAAAGAGGAGAAAATTTCCTTTGTGCGCGTAGATAGCGATCACGTGGAAAACCTCATCAAAAAAGACGATGCACAGATATCAAAACTTTCCGATGAAGAAAAAGAAACGCTGAAAACCTTTTTGGACGGCTTTATTCCGAAGGAAAAATTCAGCGTACAATTGGAAGCTTTGGATAGCAATGCCAATCCTTTCATAATTACCGAACCCGAATTTATGCGTAGAATGAAAGATATGCAAAAAACCGGTGGTGGCGGTATGTTTGGGATGGGAGGATTTCCTGAAATGTATAACTTAATTGTGAATACCAATCACGAATTGGTAAGCGAAATTTTAAATACGAAAACCGAAAAGAAAAAAGAACGTTTGGTAAACCAAGCGCTCGATTTGGCAAGATTGAGCAAAAATTTGTTGAAGGGAGAGGAACTTACGGCTTTCATAAAGCGTAGTTATGAGATGATTAAATAGAAATCAATTAAATAAAAATAAAAAAGGCCATTGCAAAATATTTCGCAATGGCCTTTTTTATTGATAGTTCAATGTTATATTAAAATATTTTTTATAAATCTAATAATTAACATAAAAACTTAATCATAAGAGTATTTATTTAAAAAATTTAACATACTTTTAATGATCTAACTATAAATCATTTTAATTATGAAAAAAATTACGTTACTCTCCATTGCATTTATGCTTTTGACATTTACGATTGCTTTAGGGCAGACGTCACTGTCAAATTCTGGCCATTATGGAGGACTTCCCGTGATCAATGGCCCTGCAGGTAGTTCTTCTATAGAACTAGGCCACATCAATAATATGGCTCCAGTAGTCATAACGCATAGTGTCTCTCAAACTATCACGCCCGGAACAGTCACTTGCAATGCAGGAGGAATTCCTGATCAAAATAGTTTTTACAGAGATTTTGATCTTACCAATGATTTTGGTATTGTGAATGACTTTACAGTTTCAAGTGTGGAGTTTGGTGTAGAACAAATTTTAGGACCAGTGTCCCTTACATTGAACATCTACTCCACGGCTGGTCCCTTTCCTAGTGGATTTCCGGGATCTTTAACCTTACAAGGCACTTCAAATTATATTGTCGATGTTCCTGACAATCTTACAATAGTTTCAGTCCCGTTGAGCGCTACTATTCCCGCAGGATCAATAATGGTCTACGAATTGCGAATTAATTTAGGCGCAACAAACTCATTTTTCCCTGGGTCAAATGCCGCTGGACAGACTGGTGTATCTTGGATTGCAGCTCCCGCTTGCGGAATTTCAGTACCAACAAATTTTTCCTCCATAGGATTTCCCAACGTTATGATGATCATGAATGTAGTTGGCGAAGAAGTGACATCTGGCCCTCTCTCAGTTTGTAGCACTGGAAACCCTCGCCCAATTCCAGCAGCTGGCACAAGTGGATTAATGACACCCGCAATTGCTTCAGTTGCAGATGTAGGGTTAATAGGCACCAATTATACTTTAGATAATATTACCCTGAATGGCATTCATACATTTGCTGGTGACTTAGAAATTATCTTAGTTTCTCCAGCGGGAACCCGAGTAGCATTATGTACCGATAATGGTGGATCTACAGGACTTGATGCAACTGCAAATCTAATTTTTACCGATGCATCTGCTAATAATATTACTGGATGGGACTCTGGCGCCCCTCTGGCTAATTATCGCGCAGAAGGAGGCGGAAATACTTTTCCTGTTGCTTTTGGCGATGGACCTGGCGTGGATCTTAATACTATATTTGCCGGAGAATCTATAAACGGAAATTGGACATTAGAAATTAATGATGATGCAGGTGGTGACTCAGGAACCTTAAATAGTTACTGTATCACGTTCAATCCAATAACAACTATTGGCGACCCTCCAGTTATCGTCTGTCCCTCAGACATTACGGCGAACAACGTTCCGGGAACCTGTGGCGCCGTGGCCAACTATTCGGCCCTTGCCATTGATACCGAGGACGGTAACATTACCGGCGACATCGTGTCCACGCACCCAAGCGGAAGTACCTTCCCTGTTGGCGTGACCACCGTAACCCTTTCGGTTACCGATAGCGACGGAAACACCTCTACTTGCGACTTTACCGTAACCGTAATAGACAATGAGCTGCCAGTGGCGGTTTGCCAGGATATTACCGTAGATCTTGACCCCGTTACCGGAATGGCTACCATTACCGCTGCAGATATTGACAACGGCTCTACTGACAACTGTGGCATTGCCTCAATGAGCCTTGATGTTTCCTCATTTGATTGCTCAATGACCGGTGCAAACACCGTGGTTATGACAGTTACCGATGACTCAGGAAACATTTCTACCTGTACTTCTACCGTAACCGTTCAGGACGTTACAGCTCCTGAGGTATTCTGCGTGGGCGGATTTGGAATCTTTACGGAGTCTGAAGACTTTGAGGGTGCTACAATCCCAACAGGATGGACAACGGTAATTGAAACTGGAAGCCAGGACTGGACATTTGGTAGTGGTGATATGCCTTTAGGTACAGATTTCCCAACCAATGCGGCAATCTTTGATGACGATGCTGCTGGTTCAGGTGAGGTTAACCTTGCCCGATTGTTATCGCCCGCCTATGATCTTACAGGAGCTAGCAACGCACAGCTTTCATTTGATTACGCAATACAGGATTTCATTGGTTCGGGTACTTTCGAGGCTGAAGTTTGGGACGGATCTGCATGGCAACAAGTCCTGTTTATTGACGATATGGATGTTAATCCAGTAAATACTGGGGATATAGATGTTTCTGCCTATGCAAACGCTGCATTTCAGGTTCGATTTACTTATGATGATGAAGGCGATTGGGCCTGGGGAGCTGGTGTTGACAACTTCCTATTGACCTATGAGGCTGCCTCTGGTGGAGGACTTGACGTTTTCCTTGATGCAAACGGTATGGCAAGTATTGACCCTAACGACCTTGTTACAAGTGT
>Ga0098054_1000276_pt1 | contig 40723 bp, 53 predicted proteins | sample 16_taG_FD_75048 | JGI IMG/M metagenome (GOLD analysis project Ga0098054, IMG submission 75048) | Marine viral communities from the Subarctic Pacific Ocean - 16_ETSP_OMZ_AT15313 metaG | ecosystem: Environmental > Aquatic > Marine > Oceanic | place: Pacific Ocean | collected 2015-01-18
CTTCGAGATATTTCAGGAGTAATCTGGTTTAGAAGTTCCCGCCTAAACTCATGCGGTTTCATTCCAGCAAACTCTGCAAAATACTCTAAAGCACCCATTGCATCTTCATTTTTTATTTTTTCAGCAAAATTATTAATATAGCCATTGATCTGATCAAGTTCCTTATCATACTGGCTTTTATAGTCGTCAAATTCTTTTTTATCTGTAGAAAACTCTTGGAATTTTTTATCATAAGAAATTTTTCCACTATAATTATTTAGTAACTCTTGTAGTTCTACGTCTACTTCTTCTCCGTCGATCTTGTGTTTAAATACTGAGTTCGCTGCAATTTCCGTCTCTTGTTCGCCATTTCTCGCAACGATTTTTTTAATTTCCTCTTCAAGCGTTTCTTCTGGAGTTTCTTCCTCTTCTCCATTACTCTCTGCTTGACTCGATAGTTCGTTTTCTTGTGGCGTTGTCTTTTCAGTACTCTCTTCAGAGGAATCTCCTTCGATAGTTAATTCATCTAGGTCATCAAAAGAAAGGGATGCTGCATCTGATGTATCTACACTATCAGAGGACATATCCTCAGCTATTTCTTGATCTAAATTTCTAATTTCATCACTCATTATCTTCTCCCTGTTCTAATTCTGAGTTATCTTCTCCAGGAATCATTCCTGTAACTGGTAAACCTTGGTTAGCTTGTCCCTGTACTATAAGTCTTTGTTGCTCTAATGACTTCGGTACATATCCATTTGGAAATACAGGAAAATTAGGTAATTCAGCTAATTTTGCCTCATAGGCAGGATTCATTTTAGCTCTTTCTACCATTAAAAATTCATGTATAGCTATATGCTGTAACATTTCTTCTCTTAGATCAGCAGGACACTCTTCTTTAAATGCTCTCTCTTGCATAGCTCTTGTATGCACTTTCCAATGTAAAATATGATCTTCAAATTCTTCAGGATCTGCTACTGGACGAGCTGCTAATATATCTTCATTCTCAGATTCAGCTGCTCTTATAGATACTGTTACTAAAGAGTTAGCTTTTTCAGAATCTCCTAGATCTAATAAATCTATCCATCTTTCATTAGATAAAAGATCTGGTTTCATTTGCATTATTTCTACAATACGTTGAATTTTACCTGCTTTAGATTCAGGTAATCCTGATCCTAGCTCTAATCTAACATCATAATTCTTACTTAGGTTAGCAGTATCGAAATGTCTAATAGAGAACTTATTATTTTTACCTACAATACGTAGCATACGACCATCATCAGGCTCGTAGTAATCTCCACATACAGCAATAGTCATTCTAGCTATATTTTTTATCATGTCATTATGTTTAATAACTGTTGTAGAGTTTCTCTCTTGTTCTTGTTCATTTAGAAATTGTAAGGCTACTGCTGCCGTAATACCTTTAGGAGGTTGTCCTCTAGATACTCCTTGTACACCATATATCTGTCCCATTTCCTCTCTCAATTGATTTCTAAAGCTATACGCTTCAGGAGGATTAGGCTGTGTCTGTAGCATTGTTGGAGGCACTGGTCCTTGATACTGTACAATAGTATTATCATTACCTAGAGATTCTATTTTACAGGCTCCCCTCGGCATAACCCATTTAGAATGTCCCATAAGATAAATATTTTTAGATAATAATGTAGATAAATTATTATGCATATTTTGAATAGGTCTAACCATTTCATATTGAGATACACCATTTAATTGTTCAGGTACATCCATATCTGTCATTCTAATTAAAGGTAATTCTCCATGACTGAACGGTAAATAATCCATTTCTAGTATTACATCATCAGTAAACTTTACATAGTATCCCTCAGGGCAATATTCTGTTTTTTTATGAAACATTTCATATACAACTGTTTCTTCTTCTAATAGATGTTCTGACAAGGAGTCTACATCAAAAGCTTTAACATTAACACTACTTTTTAATTTATCTTTTAATTCAGGATATTTCTTTTTTACTGTTTCTGTAGGCATTACATCCGTTCTAAAGCAATACTCTACTTTATTAAAATCTTTCTGTCTTTGTAGATATACTCTCCAAGGAACTTCTATACTATAATCTATATCTCCTACGTGAACTGGTTTACCTGGATCAAATATAACAGGTTCACCATTTTCGTCATATATAGGATTTGCCTCTTCATCTAGTAGAGGTAGAGGTAGACCTAGATCTCTAGATTGTACGTACATAGGGTGAAGATCGCCTTTATTACTATTCCATGTTATAAAACAGTAAGACTCTCCAAAAATAAAAGAGTTTCTAAGCATTTTTTGTCTTAATTCATCTACATTATTTATGTACCATAAGTGATTTATTAAGTACTTTACAGCTCTAGCTGCATTTCTATCTTCAAATTCATCATTTGTAGGTAATACGTTAACTGCTGGTTTTAATCTAGATAGTTGGGAGATACGTGTTTCTGTCATATCGTGTAAATGATTAACAACAAATTTATCTGTTCTATTTAAAAATTGTTTCTCTGCTCTACGTACAGAATTCATAGTAGAACTAGGAACAGCTCCTCTATATGTTTCTAGATTTTTACGCATTTTAGCATTTCTAGATAAAGCTTGTTTTTGTAAAGATCCTATAACCTTATTACACCACTCCAAAACATCTTTTTTATCTTTTTTATCAATTGCATGGAAAGGCTTAACATTTAACTTATCGGGTCTATCCTCGCTTAAGTCCTCGAAAAAACTGCTCATTTATGCTCCTAAACCATGCGGTAAAATTCTTCATTTTCGTCTTGTTGCTCAGTATTTATTTCAGTTATATCAGTATCTGTTTCTGCTATGTTAGATTCTGTGATAGCCTGGTCTACAGGCATAAATTGTACCGTGTGAGTCTGTTTTTCCAAACTCTTAACTAAAATTAGAGCATACAGCGTAAAAGGTAACAGAATTATGCTTAAAATGCAAGACAAAAGTGATAAAATTATTGATATTTGTGTAATTTCCATGTGTTAGTCCTCCCAGGGTATTATGTTATGTGTCCAATCTTTTTCTGATTTAAATTCATCTAAATCATCCTGTATACTTCTCCATCCTCTATCAGAAGGATCTTTTAAATTTTTCTTTTGTATAATCTCATTCATGTCATAGTTAGCAGCTGCATTTAAATATCTCCAGGTATCTATTAAATGGTCATTTCTCTTGGGTATATCCCCTTTATCTGTTCGTACATAGTTTTGTACTTCCCATTTAAGCTTTACCATACGATCAGTAAAAGTTATAGTATCATATATCATTTGATCTTTACATAATGACAGCCCATTTTCTTTTTTATGTAAATGTTTAGCTGTAGGCATAAAGTAATCTCCATATTGTCCCATTAATTCAGTAGCAAACCAAGCTGCTGCTTCATCATATACTTTATACCAATCCTCTACATCTATATGAGGATTCAATTCTTTCATTTTAGCTTTTATCCTAGGATAAATCTGCCTAACTGTTGTATTCGTCTGGTCAGTCTCGTAGAGTTCGTCAAGAATATACACCTGTTTAGTATAAGGATTGATAGCAGCAAAAAGAACGGCAAAACAAGTAGTGGAGCCAGGGTCAGTAATGCAATACCAATCAAGTTTTTTAATATCTTTTGATAGTTCATTTAGGACTCTTCCGAAGGGTTGTAATTTTTTGGGGTCAAACATTGGGAAAATAGCGTTCCTTCCTCCCAAGCTAATTTGTCCAAAATACTCTCGTTGGATGACATCATCTTCACCACGTAACCTGAGCTTTTCAATTTCCCTGTCGATTTCCTCAGAAGGGATGTGGGGGTTATCATAAGATGACGCGATAATATGTGCGCAGTCTTTCCTACTAAGACATTCATCAGCAAACTCCATGTATTGATCTTGGTTACGATCACCTGGCTTAGGCGGTGTACCAATTATTATTAAAGGCGCTTTACGAACAATACGGTTTGGATTCATCTCAGTATGGAACATAGGATGAAATACCTTAAATTCGTCATATACGACAAAATCAGGTGTAAGTCCGTTAGCAGCAGCCCAGTTCTCTGAGCCTACTATTTTTATTGTACTATTATTTTTAAATGTTATACGAGAATCTGTATTAGCTATAGTTTTTATATACTTTTTTAATGGCTCTTCTCCACCTGGAAGTAGTCTACCTTTATCATCTGTTTCTCTACCAAATTTAGATAATCTACCATTATGCCAAACAAGTTCTCTACCGTGAGCTAGTTCAGGTGTAATGTAGTAACATGTAGAGCCTGGATGTAATAGGGCATGTCTCCACAGCATGTATACTGCGAAGTCAGTTTTACCCCATTTACGTCCACATTGTATAAAGACCGTACCTACATCTCCCTTAATTAAAGGCATCCCTACCTTTACTTGTCCCTCATGGGGAGCCCAGTACTTATGCAGATCTTCCATGATTTGCAGATATAAGGCATCACTAGGTTTTAGGTCTATTAAGCTCATCTTCTTCTAGGACTTTTTGCGCGTTCAACTCTAGTATATCCAATTAAAGGACATTTAGTAGAGTATACTGTATAAGACCCAAAGAATGTATTAACAGTCTTACTAGTCTCTTTATTAACAAGTTCTTTACTGCAAGATACGTTTTGAATAGCGTCTACAAAATTTTTCTTTACGCAATCGTGCCCATGACACCAATAATCATCCTTTGCTAAGGATTGATACTTTTCTAAAGAGAGGTTCATACGTTTAGCATTTACTTTTTCCATAGATTGAACAATACCTGTCCATAACTTTAGTTGGGTTTCTACAGATCCATTATTAAAGGTACCTCTAAAGCTCCCTGAGGCTCTGTGTGCCATAGAAGATACATTAGGTACGCCATATCTCTTACCTGGACATGCTTGCAGGAAATGGTGTCCCATAGAGTACGCTCTAAGAGCTATACACTCCACATTCCGAGGTATCGTAGCAAAGAGCTGAACAAAATTGAGCCCGTCGTAGACAGAACCACCAGGACTATCAAGAACAAGATATATCGTGCTCCTGGGCTTAGTTTTGAAGCTAAGTTGGAGCAATTCTTTTGAAGCTTTAGCAACAGATTTCGCATTTACGACCCCCTTAAATAGAATATGATTATTCTCTGTTAGTGTTATCTGACTCAGAGCTAATGTCGGAATCAGAAGCATTAGTGCTATCAGTATTTTCATCTTTGATCTCCCTAAACGACGCATCCTCGATGTAGAATGGGTCATTTTTTAATTTAGCCTTTAACTCGATAACCGTAGAAGGCTTGTGTTCACTAATTATATCGGTAGGCTCACCATCATCTAATCTGATGATACGATCAATCTCAGATACGATATTGGTAAGCAATCGAGCTTCGTGTATTGTAGGCGGTTTATCTCTTTTCTTCAAGTCTTCAATCGCCCTATCTACGCAATCCAGTGAATTAGACGTGAGGCTAACTAATATAGCTCTCTTGTTATCTGCTAGATCTCGTAAAATCTCTTTTCTTATCATGTTTCGCTCTTCTTCCCACTTCTTCTTGTGGTAAACAAGCGTCCGGTATTTGATACCTAGTACTGAAGCTATCTCTTTTAGCGGTTTAAAGTCCATAAACATGGTTTTAGCCGCAGTTAGGTCATATTTTGACTTAATTTCGCTCACTTAGGTACTCCCATAGTTCAGGGTTATCGTTAATTAGTTGCATCAGAACTGGAGATATTAATCTTATAAGATTTTCCTCTTTATCAAACTCTTTTTTATCAGGGTCAAAGTTAAATACAGCTTCTGCCTTATCTTCCATGACCACATGTAATAATTCATGTAGTAGTGTTTCCCTGGTAATCTCTTTATTCTTACATTTGTATATAGTTACTGTTTTGTTATGCGAGTCCGTCTTACCATACATTTCCTCAGCATCCTCAGGGGACCAGTAGATAGACCACGTAAAACAGCCTGATGTAAATTTAGTAGGTTTTCGCATTATCTTACCTTAACACACTATATTGCAGAAGTCAATGTACGGATGGCAGCTTTTAAACATATCGCTTCGCTCATGTTTAAAAAAGTCTACGCTTACGCCTGTGGGGGGAGGAATATCTATAAATATGCCTCTCTTCCAGTGTAAAATCAACCTAATGCCTAAGTTAGCGTGATTACGGGGGGTTACGTGTCTAGGGGGTAGCTGAAAAATATAGAAAAAATACGTGTGGAGGACTATAACTTATATTACTCTTCTATATCCTGAGTGGGGGGGTTAAAAAAGAGGGGGCTAGTTTAGGCAACAAGCTTGTCTGGCACGAGGTGAGCTGAAATGTTTAAGATGGTTTGTGTGGGAGAGAGGACAGACTTTACTGGCACTAGACTTAGTTGGCACGAGACTTGCACAGACTAGCTTGGCAAGAAAACCCTGGATTTTATACTATAATGATATGATAAACTATAAACTTTTATTTAATAATAATATTTATTTTTCTTGACGCGTTATAATTTATTTGATAAGATTACTGCAAGACATAAAAACTTAGGGAGGTTCACATGTCAGACAAAACACAAACACTTTCAACAAAGATTCTTAAACTACCAGCAATACCTACAGACGTAGAGGTTCAATGGGATGCAGAGGTTGACGAATGTCGTCGATCGGTCGAACGCACAGACGTTTGGTGGTTAAATATTAAAAAACTTAACAATATAGCATAACTTAGGAGGTTATAATGAATATTTTTAAACAATTTGCACTTATTTCAGCAGAACGTAAAGAATTAACACCACACGAGAATGAAGCTCGCACGAATCAGTTAAAACTAATGTTAAATCAGTCTAAATTTACTTTCGTTGAGGGTCAAGGCTTTTATAATAATCATAAAGAGGTTACATTTTATGTTGAGTTACCAAAACAAGACGATATTGAACGCATTGAAATGATAGGTTTAGATAGATTTCAGCAAGATTGCGTTGCTATTCAATACCCAGATGGTCATACTAGATTGCATTATCCAAACGAAATACAACATATAGGCAAAATTAGGCAAGTAAGTGAAAAAGCAGCTAAATCAAGTAATGCTTATAGCGTTTTTAATGGAATTCATTATGCGACTGTTTAATTGGGCTATACTTAGATCAATTTTGGTGCTAGGATATTTATTTGTGTCAATGTATTATCTTACTGGAGGTTTTTAATGATTATTTATGATTTTATAGAGCAACGCTTTGATCAATTACTTAATAATGATCATACTTCTAAAGATGCTGAAAACATGGTTGACTCTTTATATGACCTTAATTTTTTAAAGTTTAGGCAAGGAGATCCAATGGTAAATGATATATGTAAAGAGTTATACTATGAAATAGAATCAATATATACTGAAGATATACCATTTTAGGAGGTAAGAAATGAATTATCATGGCTTTAAAGCTGAAATTGAACTAACTGACGGACAACTTGATGAACTCATCATCAAAGATTTAAAATGGCATGCTGAACACGCTGAGGATTTAGAGGATGTTGAGGCATTGCGGAGAGTATTGCATTATTATAAAGGAGGATGTGAGAATGAACTTTAATGATATGGACCCAACTGAAAAACTAGCTTCATTGTTTATAAATATAACAGTTGAGCAAGCTTTATACAGAATCTGTTATGTATTTTCCTTATTTGCAGTACTTGCGGCTATAACAGCTGGCATGATCTATGCAGGTATATGGTTATACGAATTAAAAACTAGCTTAGGCATTGATATAATCCCAGGCTTTTCATTCTTTCACTAGGAGGTAACATGGCTAGAGAATACACATTACATTTATATGATTTATTAGATCAAGAGTATGTATCAAAAGAATTTGTCATTGATATGTGTTTAAGATGGTTGTCAGAAGCTGATGTGGCGGAAATGTTAGACCACAATGATTTAACAGAATTTATCAACATGGAGAAAACTAATGATTGATTTACAAGACATGAACGAGGATATTGATTTTAACTATACTGCCACAGAGATATTACAACAGTATGCACCTCATCTCCTAAACAAGGTACAAAATGAGTTCTTAGAGTTACATCTGGCACAGGGTAATATTGTACAGACCGAGTTTGATGGCGGTTATGTTTGGAAGGAGGATTAGATGAATATATTCTTTTTAGATACTGATACTAAGCAATGTGCAAAATACCACTGCGATAAACATGTAGTTAAGATGATACTAGAATATTGTCAGTTGTTGTCTACCGCGCATCGTTTGTTAGATGAGGATTGTTTAGACCCAAAACTAGATGAGGTCCTATACAAGGCAACCCATAAGAATCACCCGTCAAGTGTATGGGTTAGAGAAAATGCTAGGCACTACCAGTATGTATTTGATCTACTCTATAGCCTAAGTCAGGAGTATAAACAACGGTATGGTAAAAGTCATGCTTCGTGGCAGAAGCTTAGGTTTGCGTTGTGCATGTATCCTAAAAACATACCATTAGACAACATTAGAGAACCGCTTAGTCTGGACCAGGCACCTCAATGCATGCCCGATGAATATAAAGATGAGAGTACAATACAAGCGTATCGTAAGTACTATAATGGAGATAAAGCGTATATGGCAAAATGGAAAAACACAGTAACCCCAGAATGGTTTAAACCGGAGGTAAATAATGCATAATTTTGGAGTAATGATTAGAAGGAAAGGAAAAGATGAAAAGGGCTGCTTTCCAGAAGTAGTAGAAGTAAAAGATTTAAGAACATATAGAAGAGATCAGGATTTCCTTGTTAAATTTGGAGTAACGAAAATCCAGGCATTAACAATAAAAAATTGTATTGAAGAAGGTTTGCTTGACATGAATTTGGGTACACGTATTGGTATGAAAGAGTTAGTAGATAGTATATTCTTTGGAGGTAAGTAATGAATAAAAAAGAACGTAATGAAAAGATTAAACAAGCGAAAGATTTCTATGCTAAGTATAAGTTTGCTAAACAACAAGCGAGGGAGTTTAGGTATAAGATAGTGAAGTTATGTGATGAAGTTTGCCACATTCATTATGGAGGTAGGGATAAAGCCCACTTGGAGGATATTAAATTAGGTAAGATTTATACATTAAAACAGTTTGCATTAGATGTAGGTGTAAATCCTATGACGCTACAGAAATGGAGTGAAGAATATAGAAATATTGTAAAGCCCCTGGAGGAGGAGGGTTTAATAACTACAGAGAAAATGACTAAAGAGACTGCTATTATCATTAGAAATATGGCTAGACCTATAAATAATAGGATACGCAGGGATACACCTAAGGAAAAGGTTATTGAAAGATTTAGAGAGGTATGTAATTCCAGTAAAGAGGATAGATTGTTAGAGCGTTACGTACTAGCTGCTAACAGTGTATTTAATTTTGTTAATGAGCATAGGTTAGACAAATTGAATCAAGAGCAAGTAGGGTATTTACGTAACGTAATTAATAAAATACATGATAAGTTAAAACCGGAGAACCTAGATCTTAATGCTAAACCAATAGTTAAAAATACTAAAAGGAGATACGATAATGCAGGCTTTTAAAGGACACTTAATTAGAAAGTACAGTAACAGAAAATTATATTCTGTAACAGAGAGTAAACATGTAAACCTGGAGTTTGTAGCAGAAGAGTTCCGTAAGGGAAGTGCCTTTATTGTAAGGGATGCGAAAACCCAGGCAGACCTAACGGTCGATACCTTAGTTAAAGCCTTAGCGAGCAGCGGCGCATTTAATGACCAGGTTGAGACGCAGAACTTAAAGAATATGCAAGACAACCTAACCTTACAAGGGATAAAAGTAAATGTCATCTAGGAGAACTTATTTATGTACATGTAAAAGCGTATATCATACTAAGAATAGAGGGGATGAGTATAGGCATCTAAAATTCCATGAGACGGAAGTAGACGATGAGGAAATATGTGTCCATTGTGGGCACTATGCCTGGGAAAAGCCACAACATACTCGGTATCCTAGGGGATCGCAAGGAACGCAAGTGCCATGGATGACAAAAGTAAAGAGTAATGACTCAACTAATTGGATAGGGCAGCAAGAAATGAGGATGGCATACTATGAGAAGAATATGTTTAGTGATTTCGGAGTGGATAATGGAGACTCTTTTAAGTATAAGACAAAAGATACGGACAGCTTTCAAGATGAACTTAGAGATTTGTATATCAGATGGGGAGGAAATAGTGGCGAAGGACAAAAATAACGAGATTACATTTGATGATCTAGCAGAGGCAATGGCAGATTTAACTATAGAAGTACGGATTCTAGAGACAAAAGTTCAACGGTTATCAGAACTTCGTGATACTCTTGGTTATGTGCCAATTTACGAGACTGGAGGCAAACAATAAATTTGTCATCAATGTCAAAGTTTTCAATGATAACTCCATCAATCTCCCTACCATTGTAGCGTGATTCGAATAGGTTATCTTGAATAAGTTTTTCAATATTGGTGAGGTCCATGCTTCGTCGTGAGATCTCTCCCTTTTTAGTGAGGAGTATTTTAGATGGATAAAAAAAGTCATAAGAAACGGATAACGCATGTTTTGTTGAGTTCCATTGCTGCTTTAGCGATTGTATTTGTTGGAGTACCTCTGGTTTCTGCAATAGAAGTAGAAAATCCGAGCGCCACGTTCGTGCTTCTTTTGTTAGTTGTCGGTTCTTATAGTACGCTTTATTTACGCTAAAGGGTTTAGATTTAATGGCAAAGGAGACTATCATGCAAGAATCATACCATAAATTGACTACAAATGAAAGGCAAATGTTATTTAAGGTATTTAGACAATCGAAGTTTTACAATTTTGTAAGGTTTCTAAATCACGTGGAGGAATTATATGGAGCGTGCTACAAAACAGCAATACGAGAAAATTTTAGCAAGGTGCAAACGGTCTTTGACGAAAGTGGAAACCGCAGGGGCAACAATACAAAACGAAGAAGCTGAATTCCACGAGACGTTGTACGCCTTAGCGTTGAATAACCTTAGGTTTATGATAGATTGTAGTTTTGGAGACGAGGCGGAGTCAGAATTTGGTGAGGATGTAGCTGATATTGATACTTATTTTTTGGATATAGACTAATCTCCCGATAGGGTTAAACGTCTACAAACTAGTCTATATTAAATATAATATTTGTCAAGAGAAAAATGTAATAAATGAATGATTATAGGGACTTAAATACTGGATTAATATATGAGGGAGCGCGCTAAAATACAAAAGGTGTATAAAAGGTGTATATTTAGTGTATAAAAGGTGTATGGGAGTGTAGAAAGGTGTATTTTAATGAAATAGGATGGATAGGGGGAATTTGCATGGCGTTATGTGCTATTGCAGAGGTTATTCATTGCCTAAGGAAGGGCTATACTGGGTGTTCTTGGGGACTCCTGGTGTTATGGATGCTGGGTGAGGTATGTTTATGCATTGTAGAATTACAAGATATATACATGCCTCGTTTGGTAAATTATATTGTAAATATACTTTGCCTTACATACTTAATTAGGTGTAAGATAAAGAGGAGGAGGTAACATGTTAACAGAACTTACAATTGGTGGGCTAATATTCCACACTCTATCATTAGAACCGGCTATACCAGACGTGATGACTGCCCCTAATGTAATAATGAAATTTGATAACCATAATATTTTGATAGGAGAAAACAGTGTTAGGAAACCTATTATTGGCTACGGCTATGATTATAATCTTGTTAATCACCCAACAGCATCTATAGATTTTAAATTAGGTGCATATATCCAGGACCCTCAACCTTTTAGAGATAGAGGTATAACCCTAGCCTTTGATGCTGTTATGCCTATAATGGGATTTGAGTTAGATCTACCTTTAAATGATAGTATTGCAATTACAACAACAATAACTCCATTGATGACATTCACTGGAATAACTTTTAAATTTTAATATGATTAAATTTATAAAAACAAAACATCACTTTGATAACTTAAATAATACAGAAGACGGTATGCAAGTAGAGATACAAACAGATGGTCAAACATTAGGTGATGTAGTAGACGCTTTTAATAAATTCTTGGTAGCTTGTGGTTATCAAGTGGAGGATGAAGAATGAATTTGTATAAGCAGTATGCTCGTGAGTTTACGGATGCAGGTTACTCTGTAATTCCTGATAAGTTTATGAGTAAACAACCCGCTATTAAAGGATGGACAAACTACTGTGCTAATAAACCTACTGACCAGGAAATAGAAAATTGGTCAAATAGTTTTGATAAATCTAATGTAGCTGTATGTCTAGGAGAAGCTTCTGGAATAGTAGCAATAGACCTAGACTGTGTAGACCCCGAAATAGTTGAAATCATTGAGAAAATAGTACCTCCTTCCAAAGTTGAGAAGGTAGGGAGTAAAGGGTGGACACGCTTTTTTAAGTGGGCTCCAGGTATTCTAACTGATAATATAAAAGTAAACGGTAATATAGTTTTGGAGATTCTGAGCACAGGAAAAAAGACGACAATACCTCCAAGCGTCCATCCTTCAGGCAATAGTTATGTATGGTCAGGTGAGTCCCTAGCCAATATAAAGCCTGAGGACCTGGACGTATTTCCTATATACCTTGTAACTACATTAAAAAGTTTATTAATAGGAAAAAATAAAGGTTCAGCTGAGGTAGGCTATAATAAAATTGTTCAAGGAAGAAACGATGCCTTATCAAAGTTTTGCGCTACTGTAATAAAAGAAGAAAATGAATTATCAGTTATACTTAATAAGTTAGTTAAGTATGATCAAGAGAATCATGAGACTCCTTTATTTACAGATGCTCAAGAGTTTGGTAATGACCATGCTCCTACTAATGCATTAGCTTTTTTCTCTTCTCACTTAACATCATTTAATAGTAAGAGATATAATGCTAACCAGACTTACGAAGATATAATACTACCAACGGAGGGTAGTGAGGGAAAGTTAAAAAGCGAGGCACAAGAAAACTCAAACAACCCAGAGTTACCGAAACCGGAAGGTGTCCTCGCTGCAATCATGAATTACATACTAAAGAATAGTTATATTGAACAACCAGCTTTTGCCTTCTCGGCAGCTTTATCCTTAATAGCTACATTATCTGGTCGTAAGTTTGAGTTCGAAGGAGTCGCACCTAACTTATATTTATTAAATGTAGCACCGTCAGGCTCAGGTAAGAACGCACCTCAAGAGAAAATCAAGGAAGTTCTGATTGACGCAAAATGTGATTACCTTTTGGGAAGTGGGGATTACGTTTCAGATGCATCATTAATGGATGGACTACCTGAGTCCCCTGTACGGTTAGATATTGTAGATGAAGCGGGAGGCATGTTAAAGAGTGTTAACCGTGGAGGAGCCACATACAATGCCAAGATGGCAGACATTCTAGCCGAGCTATATACAACATCAACATCAATATTCCTAGGTAGACAAACTGCCGAGGGAAATAAGGGGCGTGCCTTAAGACCTAATGTTAACCTCCTTTGTTCAACAACCCCGACAGGACTCTCTGAGGGAGTTACTGTTACGGCTATTGAAAAAGGTCTTATGGGACGTTTTCTTATTTTTATAGGAGATGGAAATAAAAAAGCTAGGAGAGTAGAAGCTCCTACAAGGGTAGACGGAAATACCTTAGGACAACTACAAACCTTAGCAGCGTATCAACCAGAAAAATCAGATAAGGTTATTGCTGGACATGCTCAGGATGTTACCTTTATTGATAAAACAGAAAGCGCTAACCAGATGTTACAATCAGCATTTGAATACTTTGATGGATTAAGAATAGATGCTGAGGGCGATGATGTTATGTTACCAATTATCTCTAGGCTATATCAACAAATGCTAAAGATAACAATGATACACGCTATCTCGAGACAGATATATAAACAAACACCTACAGTAGATCATAATGATGTTACCTTTGGATACCAGACAGTTCAATACTTCTACCATAATATGAAAAATATTGTAGAGCAATGTGTATTCAGTAATAAGAATGAAGAATATATAAGAAAAGTTTTAAGGGTTATTGAGAGAAAAGAAGCTAAAGGACTAAATAAAAAAGAATTAGCTAATAGAACACGATTCTTAAAAAAGAAAGAAAGAAATGAGATACTAGAGGATCTACTAGAAGCAGGTCAAATTGAGTATGTATCTCTTAACCACGACGGTAAAATATCGTACGTATATAGGAGAGTATAATGTTAAAGTTAGGCGTAAACAAATGTGAGAACGAAGATTATCATGCTGATAGGCATTTTAAATCTAGTTCCACTCTAAAGATGTTTTTAAAGGACCCTAGAGAGTTTTATAAAAGATATGTTAAGGGGGAGAAGAGAGAAGATGGATACAAGAGTGCCTATGACTTTGGATCATACGTACATAGTATAATATTAGAACCTCATCAAACAGATAAAGAGTTTGCTATATTTGAGGGAGCTACTAGAAGGGGGAAGGTCTATCAAGAATTTAAATCCGCTAACGAAGGTAAGACAATTATTACAGCGTCTCAAGCGCAACAAGCTAACGATCTTCTACAACTCTTTAATGAACACGTGGACACTACAGGACTGATAGAAGATGGAGTTCCTGAGCATACCTTATGCGTAGAACTAGATGGCATGCCTATAAAGGTACGTGCCGACTATGTTAAAGAGGGAGCCATTATAGATGTTAAGACTACTGCTGACCCTGTTGATCGTTTTAGTGCAGCGAAAACAATTATACGTTTCGATTATGATTTATCTGCGGCTTTATACGTGGACGCATTTAAAGAATACACTGGGAAGGATCATGATTTTATTTTTGCTTTTCTTAATAAGCAGAATGGAGACGTAGGTATCTTAAAAGCAAGTGAAGAACTACTAGAGAATGGTAGAAAAAAGTATAAACATGCTATAAAAACACTTGCGGAAGCAGAGGCAACAGGTATATACTTTAAAGAGGGGATGCAAGAAGTAGATCTCCCATCTTGGGCTAAGTTTGAGGAATGAATAAAAAGGAGTTAACTTATATGATTACTGATTATAAAGATGCTATAAAGCTTGTAAAATTTCATTTAAGTGAAAATCCTGTATCTGCTGATATTAGCTTATGGACTAATGAGTTACATAATTTAAAAAACAGATTAGCAGAACTAGAAGAATGTATGTACTTAGGAGAATATGATGAGTGAGATGACACTAAGAATTATTGAAGGTTTAGTAATGTATGACCTATTCAAGATATTTGTAAATTTAACATTGCGTTTAGCTTTAAATGCATTACCAGGAGGAGAGAAAGATGCCGACTAAAAAAGAGTTAGAATTAGAACAAAGAAGTTTGCTATTAGACATGGCAGGTAAGATTGATTTTATATTTAGTATATTAAGTCAAGCTACTATCCAAAATGAACAAGAGGAGCCTAAAAGTGAACGGAAGACACGCAAGAAAACTAAGAAAACTGAGTGAATTTAAACCTAACTCAAAAAGGCATTATCATCAGTTTAATAATTCTGGTAGGTACATGCTTGGTGACGGTGGGAAATTTGAAAGATGTCCTGGGACTGTTGTGGAAGTAACTACAGATGGAGAAGCTACTACACCTAGAGCTACATATAAGTATATGAAGGAAAAATATTATGATAGAACCTTTTAATGAAACATCAATGATGACTATAGTAGATGAGATTCTAAAGACAGAAACCTTAGATCATCTCTCTATAGAGGATCAAATGATGGTAATAGATTTAGTATGTGATTGTTTAAAAAGATATAAAGGTCTAGAGACTAAAAACTTTTTAGATGAGATAGATGAAGAATACCAAAAGAAAAAAGAAGCTTACAGATATAATTTATCTGACTTGTAACCCTGCCACACACAAGGAGAATACATGATAAACAATGTACAAACACAGTCAAGTGAAGAAAAGAAATCTTACGAACCCTTATCAGATGACAGCTATACGGTTGTCTTTAATAGGGTAGGTGAGAAATCAACCAAAGCCGGAAATGGTACTCTAATAGATGTATCTTTTCAGGTAGTAGATGGAGAGTTTAAGAATCGATTGATTTGGGACTCATTCTTAATTAGTCACCCTAACCCTAAAGCCGCAGGCATTGGATTGCAACGTCTTGATAAGATGTTAAAGTCTGTTGGTGTCCATGGAGGATTTGACGCTTTAGGTAACGATAGTTCTCAACTGGAGCAATTCATTGGGAAGGAGCTTGTAATAGATACCTCAATTGAGAGTAATCCTGGATACAAGCCACGTAATGTAGTTAAAAGATACAGTAGGAAGTAAGTATGTTATTCAATGGTATAGAGTACAATATACAGTTCTGGCAGGGACAAGAGTTAGGTAGAACTCTAGCCATTGATACTGAAACTACTATAAAACCTTTTACAGAGACTCCCGATCTTGTTACCTTCCAGGTGTTTGATGGGGAGAATCTGTTCTATGTTGATAGGTGCGATGTAAACAAGTTTTTAACACAACACTTAAGTAGAACACTAGTGTTTGCCAATGCACCTTTCGATGTAGATGTACTGAGAAAGTTTACGGAAGATAAATACCTTTTGAAGGAGCAGATAGAAAATGATCGTGTTTTTGATGTTAATATTATGTATCGGTTGTGGGGCTTGGGTTCTAGGGGCAGCGTGCCTCGTAAGTACAGCCTTGCTCATATCACTAGTGAATTACTTAGAGAGGATCTTAATAAAGATGAAAATATTAGATGTAACTTTGAAGAATACCTAGACACACCTTTAAGAGAAATACCTAAAAACTTTTTAGAGTATGGAGCAGCTGATGTTATTGCTACCTTTCATTGCTTTACTCGGCTCAGGATTGAGATTAATAGATTAAAAAGTAATACTAATTTATCGCATCATATACAATTGCTGGGGTCCTTAGCCCTTAACCGGATGTACAAAAATGGTATTGGTTTTGATGAACATAAAGCTCAAGAATTATTAAGAGAACTTAATGCTACCCTGGAGGTACAACATGCCAAGATGTCTTGTTACGGTTTTGTAAAAGGCATTAAAGGAAATCAGAAAGCATATAATCATGTAATAGAATACTTAGGTATTAAGTTACCTAAAACTACAGAAGGTGATTACTCTATGAAGGAGAGTGATCTTGAAAAATACAAAGGTAATCACTTCATAGCTTCTTTCTTGGATTACAAAAAGACTGAAAAAACTACATTCTTTATTAGAAAGTTATCTGGCAGTCGCGTTCACCCAAGATATGATTTGCTAAAAAATACAGGGAGGACCGGATGTTCCTCACCCAATATACAGCAGTTACCTCGTGATGGATCTATACGATCAATGTTCAAAGCGGAGGAAGGTAACACTTTACTGATAACGGATTACAGTGCTATAGAGCTTGCTACACTGGCTCAACACGTATACACCACACAAGGAAGCTCGGTTATGCGCGACAAGATAAACGAAGGGGCGGATCTGCATAAATACTATGCATCCGTCTTATTCGGAGTAGATGAGGACAAAGTAGAGAAGTGGCAAAGACAAGCCGCTAAGGCTGCTAACTTTGGATTCCCAGGTGGATTAGGTATAGAAACCTTTGTCGAGTTTGCTAAGGGGTATGACATTAATCTAACAGCAGACGAAGCGCAACACATGAAGAACACATGGTTTAATGCCTTCCCTGAGATGAAGCAGTATATGCAGGGAGAACAAGGGAGCGTATGGACCCTTACAGGTAGGCTTAGAGCTGATACAACCTACTGCGCAGAGAAGAACACAGCCTTTCAAGGATTAGCCGCAGATGGGGCTAAAATAGCCTTATATAACCTTATGGACGCAGGTTACAAGCTGGTAGGCTTTGTACACGATGAAATAATCACGGAAGTGCCTGAAAATACAGCAGAAGAAATGCGTGGACTACAGGAGGAAATTATGATAAACTCAATGTCACTCGTAGTACCTGATGTAAAAATCAGTGTAGAATCTACAGTTTCATCCAGGTATTGTAAATGATATTTGTTACAGGAGAATGGGTACGAATTACGAGGGAGGGAATAAGTCACGATAGCTTAGGAGCCGTGGTAGGCACAGAGCTATATAAAGGTGACATGATCTATAGAGTAATCCTACTAGAAAATCCAGAAGTTGAAATCACATGTAGCGGAAAAGATTTAGAGCGGTGGACAGATAGTATCAAGAATAAAAATTTGCCATCTATTTGCGAGTGTGGAGGCGACAAACTGGAAATACCACATCATTATGATTGGTGTCCTAAGGGTTAGTCATGAGTAAAATAGTGAAGATGCACGACAGCAGAGACAAGATGATTGATAAATTAATTGATGATAAGAATCGCATATATACTAGACTAAAAAGAGAAGAAAGAGAAAATGCAGTACTAAGATCTCAGATAAAGTATGTCAAGGAAAGGCTTAAACATGCTGAGAAAAAGATGAAGGAATTATCTAATGAAATCAATGACAATAGAGCTAAAGAAAAAAGATCTGGAGATAGCGACACAATTCGCCAATGATAGGGTAGGACTTTCTATAGATCATTACAAGAAAAGAGGGCAGGGTAGTTTAGATAAGATTACCCATGATATTACTACCGGAGCTTTAGGTGAGATAGGTATTGCCAGAGCTCTTAAACGACTAGGTATTAAATCTAGCAAACCGGATTTTAACGTATATGACACTAAAAAGAAAAGTTATGATGCTGACCTTACAGATAATTCTGGTAACAGATTTCATTGTAAATCACAATGCGTTGAGTCGGCTAATAAATATGGTAAGTCCTATATACTACAGTATGGTGGTAACGGTATGGGACATGTTGACAAACTATTCAGAAATGTTACTAATCGTGATTTTCTTATTCCTTGTCTTGTCGATGTGGAGAACATGGAAGTAATTATATACGGATGTATAAAAATAGAAACCATAGTTAAAAAAGAATTAATAAAGATGCCACGAGTGAAGTGGTTAGAGTATAGTAAACGAGCTATATATCTAGAAGATCTATTTACTTTATCTTGGTATGAAAGATGGGGTAGACTAAAGAAACAAAGTATGGTATAGTTAGATATGGGTTATTATTTCGGAGGGTAGCTTAGGCTTTAAACACACCCTCCAGATCCATTACAGGGAGTTTATATGTATAAAGAGTACTTAAAAGAAGCTGAAGGTAAAGAATTATATGAATTTGATCAAGGGTTTATAATTTACCACTTAATGGGACCTGGTAAAGGTACTTACATAGATTCAATATATGTAAAACCTGAGTATAGAACTAAGACAGCAGCTCTTGATTATTCCTTAAGTTTTTTAACAGATATAGAAAAATATGAAGAAGATGTATATGGAGAGGTAGATGCTGTTCATCCTGAAGCTACTAAAATGATACAATTATATATGAACATGGGCTTTAATGTACATAGTATGTCCAGCGAAAGATTAGTTCTTAAAATGCCTCATGAAGTAGTAACAAAACTATGGAATATTACTAATGGAAGGTAAAAAGTTTGATACAGATAAACCACAATATGACCTAATAGACGCACATGCCCTAGAGGACCTAGCTAAGGTTCTAACTATTGGTGCACAAAAATATGATAGATATAACTGGAAGAATGTAGAACCTCATAGATATGAAGCTGCCTTACTTAGGCACATACAATCATGGAGAATGGGGGAGAAGAAAGATCCAGAGACAGGATTACACCACATGGCTCATGCCTTAGCAAATGCAATGTTCTTATATTGTCATGATAATTTAGAACCAGTAGAAAATCCGTGGGATATAGAAGATAACGAAATATTTCTGTGATCTTTATTACTTTCCTAGCTTACTTGCACTTACAATCTTCTCTATGGTACGTCCTCCAACATAAGCACCTAAAAAGATCTCGGCTAACTTGTATAGTTCGGGACCTGGTTGACAAAGACCAAAAGAAGCTAACACAATAATAGTGACCAGGGCGGTCGAGCAGATGGGTCGCCACATGGCAACGAATGGATGAGGTGAATTAGCCTCTGCGATTAGCAATTTGTGTCGATACTCTGCCAGCTTACTTTCATAGTCCAGGATTCGGTCCTGTGCTTTTCCTTGTATCTTAGCCAGCTCATTCTTTAACGTAAGCTTTTCTTCATCAGAAGTATGTAGCTCGTCAACTATCTTTGCAGCTGGACTAAATATATTACTTATAAAATCAAATAATCCCATTATTATTTTTTCCTTTTAACATTTTTTAGAGGACCTTTAGACAAAGGACCGCCTGCTAAAGGATTATGATCTAAACTTAGCATAGCTTTAGCCTTAGCTTTTTTTATTTTTTTGCTACTTTCTTCTCTACTTGCTCTTTTTTTCATTTGTTTATACTTTTTATAAGCACTATCTTTTACTGATTTAGACATAAATTCTCCTTATTTATTTTTACTTAACTTTTTCTTTGCAGCTTTTTTACGCATATCTCTCTCATGTTCTTGTTTAGCTTTCATGCCCTTAATCTTACTATCATAAGCAGCATCATCTATCTTACCTTTCTCAAGTTTATCTTTAATCTTTTTTGCTCTAGCTGCATCTCTAGCCGCTATACTACCTAATCCAGCAGCACCTCCACCCAAACTTGCGATCTTAATTAATGTGTCATGTTTTCTCATAGCTTCTCCGTTAGATAAAGTGTAATTGCTGCAATGCATCCTAAGAGTAGTAAAATGAAGCGGACGTTTTCACGTAACCATTTCCATACCACTAGAGGTTGAAGTAGTTCTGTATTAGATGCTACTTTGTCTTCGAGCAAGTCAGTTCTCTTGATATGATATTTTATATCTTGTTCCATACGAATCTGAGATTCCCTTATAACTTTAATGTCTTGCTCTATTTCTTTCATATTAGTACCTAGGATTCCTTATTTTTTCCTTAGCTTTTTTGTACACAAAACTATTTACAGGATCTACTTGAGGAGCAAATAATTCTTGAGGAATTACTTTATCCTGATTAAATTTAGTAGTAATCATCATTCTTTTACGAGGACTTTTTATTTTGGATAGCATAGCTTGTACTTGTTCAATATCCTGTTCTGTAACAGCTTTTCCGTCCCATCCTATACCCTCTCTGATATATCCTTTAGGTGCATTTTCAGCTAGAGAAGTCATTACCATTTGTATAGTCTCTACATCTTTTTGTCTAATAGCCTCTCTTAACTGGGTAGCTAATCCTTTATCCATAGTTTTTAGCATAGTTAATAAAGTATCTTTCCTTTTAATAACAGCATCAGTAGATCTGTCTAAAGGATCTAATCCAAACTCTATTTCTGCTGTGACTTGTTGCATCTCATCCGTAAATGCCTCACCTGAAATACTACTGGCTGTAATTAATCTTCTAGCTATAGGCTCAAACTTATCAGGATTTTGTTTTAACCCTGTCTCTATCATCTGGGCACTTTTTATAACTAACCCATTAACGGCTTTATTTGTAGATATAGCTCTAAGCCCAGCAATCGCAGCCCCTAAGTGCGCTCCAGGAATACCTACAGCAGAACCTAGCACAGCTCCAGCTGAACTAAACCTAATAACACTATCATTAAATAGTCTTCCTAAAAACCCTTTACCTGCATCAGCCGCAATACTTTTATTAAGACTGGTACTAGCTTCAGCTAAATCTCCGTACACTACTTTTGATTGCTTAAATAGAGAAGCTAGTTCAGGATTTGCCTGTAACGTAGCAGCTTCTTCTACCGACTCCGCTACCCTATTATTTAAAAATCTAGCTGCTTTTATTTTTATATCTTGAATAGCCGTTAGATCAGCTCTTTTTTCTTTTAATACTTTTGTTGTCTTACCAAAAATATCTGATTGTAGCTTATGCAAAGTTACTACATTAACATCATCTCGTGGAACTGTTTTTGATTTTGTAACTATCTGACCTGTCTTTGGATCGAGAGCTTCTTCTACATCTACTTTTTTAAAAAAAGACTTTTTAAAATAACTTTTTACTTTATCTACAGCCAGCACTGTATCTGGATCAATAGTATCTTCTAGTATAGGATCAAATACTTGGCGAGAAAGATCTTCATACAAGTCATCAGGAACTATATTTACTTCATCTTTAGCTTGTGACATGACTGTTTTCATATCCGTCCACGCTGCCTGTTTAGCATTATTTACATCTGATAACATATTTTGTCTAGATTGTGTTGGTTTTATTAAACTGTTCCCCTCTATATCTACATAATTTACTACTCTTTCAGCCCACTCATGTACTGGTTTACCTACTCTAGCTAAGTTGTGTTCTACTGTAGCAAACTTATCTCCTAAAAAGGTAATTAATGAGGATGCTTTTACTTTAGGTAAAATTCTACCTCCTACCGCACTTACTGCGGCGCCTCCTGCCATAGCCATTGTGGGGATTGCTCCTGCAACAGCTCCGATACCAGCTCCTTCTAAAGTATCTATTCCCATTCCCATTATAGTATCTTCTTCAGATCTACCTAAGCCATGTACCATACCCATAGCAGCCTCTGCTCCTATTTTTGCGGGTAGAGTTAAAGCAGATCCACTTCCTATAGTAGCTGCCCCTAAAGCAATACTTCCTGCAATATCACCTGCCATAAACGCGGCTGGATGTTGTTGTCTAGCTCTACGTAAAGAAGCTTCTTCTATGTCATGATTAGCTTCATAATTTTCTGCTATATTAGAAAAACTAGCAGGGATACCTTTTAATCCGTGACGTGTAAAATTATCAGCTACATTCTCTAATACCTGTTTACCTGTTTCTCCAGCAGCTAACATCTCATCAGAAAAACCTGCTGTTATACCTTGAGCCCCTCCCATAAGAGCAGCTTGGGGGGTACTTATAGGAGCAACATGTCTATCATATTCTTCTTGACTTACCTTTAACCTACCCTCAGAAGGTTGTGGCTGCTCTGCTTGAGGTGTTTCTTTCATGTCTAATTGAGCCGCTTCTTCAGCAGATAGTTTTATTCTTTCCATAGGTTGTCCTTGTTCCGGTTGTAAAGGAGGCATTTCCCTAGTAGCTGAACCCGCATCGGGAATACTAAAAGGGTTTAAATCTCCTAAAGAGCTATCCTTTTTTTTATCTGTATCTATTCTAAATAAATCAGTGACTTCTTTAGCTCTTTTAGGCGTTTGTTTAGGAGACGCCCATTCAGACCTTAAAGCCTCATCAGCAGCTTGATTGTAGTTACCTTGTTTTAATAAATTTAAAGTTTTTTTAAACTTAGAAACTCTCTTTTCTCCCATCTGGAATACCATATTAGTTAATGCATCTTGCTGGGTACCAGATAAAGATAAGTTATTATTTTTTATAATGTTGCTAGATCCTTTTCTAGCAATAGCTAAATCTTTTTGAAATAATTCTTCTACTTCATCATCAGTTAGTTTGGTAAAGTTCTCACCTTTTTTAAGTAGATGCCCTATACCTATAGTTTTATTTTTTAAGTGATCAGAATAAACTTCATTTCTGTACCCTTCTTGGCGCCTAAGCATTTTTTCTAATGTTTCAGCCATTACTGTCCTCTACCTGTTAAAATACTTTTAAGCTGTGAGTTAGGTATTCTTCTAACACTTCCATCTGGTAACTCTACTTCTGTACTTGTAAGCTTCATTATATCTTCTTGTGAAGCAGGTCTATCAGACATTTGACCTGTCTCTATTCTTTTTCTAGCACTTTCTAATGCCTCTCTTCTTCTATCTAACCATACTTTCCATTCAGATTCATCTGCTGTCATCTGTGGAGCTTTTTCTAAAAATAGTTTCATTTCTGCATCAGATATAGCACCTTTAGTTTTTGCAACGGATTCTAATGCTTCATCCACCCTCATCTCTCTAAGTATTTGTTGAGTAGTAGTTGTAGAAGTATCTCCTAATCCCACTCTTCTAGCGGCTGCTGCTCCATACTTATCAAATAATCCTGTTACTCCGCCTTTAGCCAACCCTGCCTGAGCTTTTCCGAACTCAGATAATTTAGTATTTATATCTTCTAATTGTTGCTTTTTTAAGTCTTCCATTTTCTGTAACTGGGCTTGTTGCTGATTCTGTCTTTCTAGTCCTAGCGCGGCTATTTTCTTATCTTCCATTGCTAAAGACTCAGCCTGGTATTCAGTCATGGGGGCTCTTCCTTTTGACTTCTTTAATTGTTCTTGCTGTTGACGCCTATCCTGCTGAGTATTTGAGAATCCCTGGTAATCATCTAGTAGACCGCTTGTTATATTCATAGCTTCAGGACCCCCAATAATTAATGAGGCTAACCGAGGTCCAAAATAAGATAGGGCATCTTTAACTCCTGTAGTTAATTGCTGTCTACGTACCTCACCGTCTTTGTCGGAAGGTTGTACAGGAGGAGCTTGCTTAGGAATAGGCTCTTGTTTATTAGACATACTTTTCTCTTGCTGAGACGCTCTTGATACTCTCTCTATATTCCTCTCTTGCGCTCTAGGATCTACATCTTGCATTACATTATCTATATTAGCATCTTCTTCTAAATCTTGCTTTCTTAGAGGTCCTAATAAAGGTTGTTTATTTTTAGTTTTTGCCATAATGTATTCCTTCTATACTATATGTTACATCTTCTCTTTCTTCTCTATAATCTGTCTCCATTCCAAAATCACCTGAAACAAAGCTAGTTACATAACATCTATTTTCTGTAAACAATGGATATACAATTACATTTGCTTCTTTAGCATGTAATGTACAATCTACAGATTCGTCTGCTCTTGTATATTGTTTAGTGAGCTTATCAAATATTAAGTGGGAGGCTGTGAATATTTCATTATTCAATGTGTATAAAGATTCGTGGTTAAGTAAACTACCACACCCTAATACTTCTCCTCCTATCATAACTACATCACCTATCTGTATATCTTCAATATTTTTATACGTAGTATCTTTCATGAGTACTTTAGTACCTGCTATATGACATTGAGCTTTACCTGCTTTTACTTGAGCATCGGCAGCCATTTTCGCCTGTCTCTCAGCACTACTCATCTGCTCATATTGCATACCTAAACTAGCTATTAACTCTTTCTCTGCTGCGGCTTGTCCCATATCATAAGTTTTCATTTCTCCTACTGCGGATCTCCTAGACTCAAAGGCAGCTTGTTGCATTTGTTGTCCTTGTCCTATACCTGTTATTGCAGCTTGCTCTCCTTGGAGTCCTACTGCCATACCCTGTAAACCTCTTTCTTTTGCCTTTTCATTTTCTAAAAATATATCTCTTTCAATACCGGCTCTACCCATCATTCCTTGAGCAGCAAGACTTCTTTGCTGAGCCATTGCTGAGGCACCTTTAGCCCCGCCCATGGATGCTCCTAAACGCATACCCGCGATCTGCTCTTGTTTAGCCATTCTTTGAGAATCTGCTACCCGTCTAGCTTCCCTAGCTTCAGGACTCATCCCTTGATCAGCCATCTGCTCATACCTAGAAGTTAATCCTTTTTGCCTATCTAATTGACCTTCAGCCAGTTTAGTATATTTAGCTAATTCTCCTTCCCTGCCTTCACTTTCTTGTAATAATTTTTGAATATCTTTATCTTCTTCAAGTCTGCCTAGACCCTCATCTCCAAGAATCTCAATAGCTCTATCTCTACCTTTATCAAATTCACTTACTTTACTCGCATCTGCAATCTTTTTGTCTGCTTCTGCAAGTTTTGCCTTATCCCCCATACGTTGAATATTGCCCCTCATACCCACTACTTCAGCATTACCTCCACTAGCAAGTATCCTTTTCCTTTCCGCAGCATTTGCTTCCTCTCTTGCCTTAAATTCCATTGCTAAGTTATTTTTACTTGACTGAGCTTCTTTTATACTAGCTGCTCTAGCAGTATCTCTCTTTGCCTTATCTTGCATGTAAGATCTTTTAGGTGCAGCTGCCTGTCCCTGTGACATACTCTTTTCTGAAGAGCCTTGGTATATACCTTTTCTCTTATTACTTGTTAGTTTTCTTATTAGTTTTCTTGCCATAATTACCTCATAAAAATTACCGTCACAACAACGGGGTTAGGTCCATAATTTATTAAATACAAAAAGTCCTTGTTCCAAGTACCTGTTTTTGCTACAATTCCATTGCCCGTTTGAGCCGTAATTATATACTTATCAGGTATAAAAGTCAACTTATTTCGTATACTTACCTCATCTCCATCAGCTGCCCATACAGGTATCTCCAGATCCTGAGATGAAAAAGATTCCATATTATCTTCAAATGTAAGTTTTCTTAATCCAATAGATAGTTTATTAACTAAATCTATAACGTCTTGAATAGAAGCTAAATTAAATTTCATTACTCTTTAATCTCCTTGCTAAAAGGAGCTGCTATTTCAAGCTCATAATTAGTTATTAAGACATTTTGTAATAATTTATCATTGGCAAATTTTAATTTTACACATTTACTCTTACCCGCAGGTAACTTACTTTTAAAAAATTGATTAGGTGGACCGCCCCATGGGTAAGCTCCCCAAGGATCTGCTCCCCAACCTACAAGATCTCGTCCTCCACCAAAGTCAAAAGGTATAACGCCTACATCAAAATTAAAAAAATCTTTTTGAACAGCTACATCTAAATCAAATCCTGGAGTTTCAAAAGAAAGGTCTGTATCCATGGCATATAATTTAGCACGTAAAAACTTTTTAGGTACTGTAGGATCTCCTAAAGATTCCCAATTTGTCTCATACTCAAACTCTATAGCTTTTTCATGATCACTATAATCATAAGTAGTATTTGTATTGTTAAAAGTAGATAGCTTAAAAGAAGCATATAAATCTACATTTAATTCTCTAGATGTAAAGAATATATTATTTTCTACAGAGGTCATTCCTCCGCTAAAGTCTAATCCGTCCCATTTTAACCAGGCATCTTTGTATGTATCATAGGCTAAAGTCAAACTTTTATCTGTACTAACTACTACAGCTTGTCCTGTGACGCCTGTAGTTTCTTTAGGAATATGTAATAAAATTAAGTTTTGATCATTCCAATTAAAAGCTACGGCTCTTTTCTTTACTAAGGATTTATCCTGGAAAAAAGGCTTTATTAAAGATGACATTTCAGATAGGGCATTTTTTGAATCAATAGCGTACATACCTGACTCAGATAGAAAAAGAAGTTGTCCTCTAAATTCTACAATAGAGGAAAAAGAGGTACATCCAATACCACCTTCTTTTGTCAAAAGTTCTACTGAGTATGCAACCCCACTAGGAGAGGTTATATCCCCACCTAATACGTGTATACTATTTTTATGGAATACATATAATAAATCTCTAAGAGGAGCAATTGCACTAATTCTATCTCCAAAAGAAGATTCTATAATTACAGCATTATCATCATCTGGGAAATATTCTGAGCCAATTTCTGATAACGAGGCACCACCTGGAGTAGAAAATTGTAAGTTATTTACATTTTCATTTTGTCCTGACAATACTAAACAGCTTTGAAATGTTGTTAAATATCTACCTAAAGGAGGTGGATCTCTTCTTTTAATAGGATCTTTTAAAAAATCTACACCCGCCGTGGAGGTGGATAAATCTATAGTATCATCTATAAATCGTACAGTAGTCGGATCAGTGGGACCAGGAAAAGGTACTGTAACCCCTGTATCATTGTCCCAAGGAACTGTTCCAATATGATAAAATAAGCCCGATACGTCAGGGTCAGTCCCAGTCGTGCCTGTTATACTTTTATATATCTGAACTTTTAAAGGACTGTCCTCACTCGCTGTACTAGGTATCTTGTTTAAACCATTAAAAATATAATCTTCCCATGTTATTTGGCTATATCCATGAGTTTGATTGAATGTAGCTATAATTGGATCTGATGGCTGACTTTGTACTAGATTACCCTGAGCATCTGTATATTCAATTACAAACTTATATGCTACTCTATCATCGTGATTATACAAATCGGCATTTGTACCTGAAACATCATGAATACTAATAGTATCTACTAGACCACCTGCTTCTTGATTAGTATCTATAGTATATGCCCATGACCCTGGTATAGGAGTCTCTACAAGTCCTGGTAGACCTGCTCTATATACATGCGTACCATCATACTTCATAACAGGATCTTGCCCATTACTTAAATACATAACGCTATTTAACTGAACAGCACTTATATTTTCTATTAAATCTGTAGAAGCTACATACGTATCTGTAGATTGATAACTAGGAAATATTGTAGAAGAAGGTGTTGCTTGCCCACTTACTTTATTAATAAATTTAGTAAAATCTATATCACTAGAAGCACCTTCACTAATAAGTGTTTCTTGTAATATACTCATATAGGCAGCAGGTGTATCTGCTGTTATAGAACTACTATCTACTTTAAGCAAAGATGTTGCAGCTATGTTTAAATTAGCTTCATTATTTATATTGGTAAGTAAAGTAGCTATAGTCATATCGGAAGAATTATTTCCTGTACCTAAATCAGCAGAAAAATAAATAGCTTCATTAGCAACATCGCTTATTTTAAATACAAAAGTTCCTGTAGATTTATTTAAATAATGAGCTATTAGAATCTCAACATCTTCTCCAGCAGTAGTATTTACACTCGTTCTATTATTGACTAAGTGTATCACACATTCTTGTACTTGCCTTATTTTATCATTAACCATTAAAACTTCTTCTGCAATAGATCCGTCTGCACTAGTCTGTCTATAAGTAAATGTTCCATAAGATGTTTCATCGGCAGATATACTAGAAGATGCTGTGGTATGGAATCCTTTTCTTTTATTGATAGCTCCTGATACTCTAAAAGCAGCATTTTTGACATCCGTAGCAAATTCCATAGTTCTTTTTAAATCAGAACTACGTTTGTCAATACCTCTAAAGTTTTCAGAATTTCTAATAATTATGTGAGGTACTGACATTAAAAGCTCCAATCATCCCAGCTATTAAGCCGAGGTATATATTGAACGTCATCACTAATAACAGCGTAACTCTGAACAATCTCTTGTTGCATTAAAGTTAATTCCTGAAAAGCTTCTTGACTGTCTACACTGGAATCTCTTTTTAAAATTTTCCATGCGACATAGGCAATTAAGTACCGTTCTGTTTCAATACTTAATTCGCTATGCGTTGTAGTATCTTTACCACCTACTATATAAGCTCCTACAGGAATTTCTGTTGATTCATCAGAGTTTACTGCATGGGCTCCTAGTACCATCTCTTCTGAGTCTATAGAGATTAAAGGTACATTTTTTACTACATTGTTTCCATCTTTATCTATTATACATATATAGTTATGTTCAGATAAAGAAGCAATATCTGTTTCTAAGTTTGATTGATCTAAATCAATTGTTGTATTACTGGAACTACTTAAAATAGTACTTACAGGCGCACTACTTTCAAATTTCTGAGCTACCTGAGCCCTTTTTAAATCTAATTCAGATAATCTTCGTACATAATTTATTCTAAGTTTACCTGAACTTTGAGGTACAGGAGCTAACATTAATTTACCTGCTATTCTAATGTATCTAGAAGGATGTCCACTAGTACCTGTAGCTCTTCTTTTTAAGTTGTCTTGACTTAGTACATAGTAATCATCTTCAGATCCTGTAGAAGAATATTCTACATTATGCACTTTATTGCCTAAAAAACAATCGCTAGGTAATTCGTATGCCTCTAATCCAGAGGTTACTGTAATAATAGCTTCTGCTATGAATACTCTAGGATGTTGGTGAACTATAGCTGATTGTAGATTATATTGAGCATCATTTAGATACTGAATAAATTCAGAGTCTTTAATGCCTGTGAAATCAGAAAAATTCTCATTTTCTGTTTGATTTCTTATTTGGTTTATTAAACGGGTTACTGATCTCATTATATATCCTTAAAAATTTATACTTCTCTTACGTCCTGATCCACCTAATACTCGACTAATTGTTTGAGACATTTCTCCTTGAATCTTAGCTTTTTGTCCCATTCCTTTAGCTAATTCCATATCTCCTCTTGCCTGCCCCATTCTTTTTGCCTGTTTCTCTTTTTCTAAGCCTCCTATAACACCCATAACAGCGGCGGCTCCCATAACGGCTGGATTAAATCCTGAAGAAATACCTGCTGTTAATACGGCTCCTGCTGTGTCTCCTGTCGTACCGCCTCCTAGTAGACCAGATGTCATATCTCCAGCTGCCTGGGCTCCTATATCTTTACCCATTTTTGATAAATCTCCTTTTAGATCTGGTCCTTCATCTACGTTTAAGTTAGTCTTTTTTAAACTCTTTTTAACAGCAGATTTTTTTAACTTTTCATCTAGATCTAATGCCTGATTTAAAGGCATAGGTGTATAGTTTAAAGACTGTATCTGAGGTGGTGGTGTATCCTCTCTAGATTGATATTTACTATAATCAGGTTCTAAAGATTGTCTTTTTGGTACAGTGGGACTAATTATTTGGTCAAATATATTATTCATCCTCTAACTCCTAGTGATGCTGCTTTTTTATTCTTTTTCAATTTTTTCTTAGCAGCCTGCTTCTTCATATCCTTATCTTTAGATTGAAGAGCCTTGCTGCCTTTACGTATTAATTTTTTTATACTCATTATTTCCTCAGTTTACTTTATGTATGTGTAGATAGTTATCATCCTAATTTTGCTATAGATATATGGGATACCAAAGTTCCACCCATAGATGAATTCCCTTGAACGGTATAACTATTATCCTCATTACCACCTTGTGGATCTATATACACTTTTGTCGTGTCACCTGCGTCATAATAGTTCATGTAAGTTAAAGTGGTTCCACCAACATCGTCCTCGGGTTGACCTCTATCCACACTAGTAAAGTAAGTATAAACATGTGAACTAACTCCATCAGTTATTCTCATGTTTGCAGAATATTGAAAACCTGTGAGTATTACGTTTGCAGTAATAAGGTAATAACCTGATTCTGGGAATGTATATACTCCAGTACTAGTATCAAAGCCTGAATGTGTGTCAAAAGCAGTCTCATTAAAAAGTATTGTGTGACTAGCGGCATCGGTTCTTGTGTAGTCAGCATTTACAAATGCCTTACATGCAACCGGAGTTGCTTCAACTGGTTCTGGATAAACCGTTGTTCCAGCTTCTCTTTTTGCAATCTGAAATCTACCTCCTGCCATACTAACAGCACTGCTATCTGACGTTAAAGCAGAAAACTGTACCTTTACTAACTGATCTTTTTCTAGGTAGGTTCCTATACAGGACGCATCTGCGGATGATTGTCTTCCTGTAACCCAGGTACCATTTAATGTCGTTGCACTAATTACTAGAATACCATTATCACTTGCCGGCGTGGAAACTGGCGTACCACTTGCATCACATACAATTATCCAAATAGCAGAAGTAAATTCTTTTTGACTTGCATTAAGGTCTGTAACTGCACGAGCTTGTATATCATAATAACCTGTTTCCGGTACAGTGTAGACACCTGTACTAGAATTAAACGAATTTGTAGTATCTGTAACCGTTGTAAAATCTTCTATATAATCAGTGGTATTGTGGGCGAAGGTTTGCGTACTACTACCATCTATATTAGCTGTGCATATAACCGGAGTTGCTTCAACTGGTTCTGGATAAACCGTTGTTCCACTCTCTAATTTATGTATATTAAGAAATGTATCTGTAACATTGGACGTTGCTATTACATCGTACGCTGTGTCTGCATAAACATCTACACATAGAAATATTTTATCATCTTTATTAAGTTTAAGGACACCGCTTGCTTGAGCAAATTCTACATCAGTACTTGAATGACTTCCTGATCTATTAGATCCTCTTAGTAGTGGAGCGCCTCCTGAAACGGTATTTTTTGTAACAAGACAATAAAGTATATCAGTACTGAGGATATTATCTGTCCCTACTTGTGCAGATATATAATAGTACCCCGTTGAAGGTATTAAATAATAACCATTGTTATCTGTATCATCAGTACTAGGTACAAAGCCATTTATAGTATCTTCGGTGGTACCGTCTAACTCAATCTTATTCGTGGTGCTACTACTTATTGCTTGATTGCTTGAAAGTGTTGCAAATAGAGATACTGTTTCTGGAGCATTTATTACAGTAGTTTGTACCGTTTCTCTTTTTGCAATATCTATGTAAGTTCTCTGACCCCCCATGTCTTGAACTTTATTTTGTTCGTTGTTAACATTATCATGTTTAGCCATAAAGGTAATCTCTGAACCAGCTTCCATGTAATACCCAATGGCTGTGACATTTACAAAATTAGTCTCGGTTCCGCCAGTCACAGCAGCCGACTCCCTAATAATATCAGTGTCTACTTTTATCATAGCCATCACTCTCCACATGTCTGCATTACCATCCTGTACTATAGATATACCAAAATTTACATCATAGTACCCTGACTCGGGTACAACATATTTACTATTAGTAGAGTCCCAAGCTGATTTAGTATCCTTAAATGGAGTATTCCAATTAGTTAGTGTATAGTCACCACCTGCCAAAATTTGCGCTGAAGTCAGTCCATTTATGGTACATATAGTAGGCAATTCTCCCGTATCTACTGAAGTGGTGCCTGTTGCCCATGAAGAAATAGGTGCTGTCATTCTAACATTGAACTGATGCCCCGCACCCCATGAATTTAGAGGAAAAGAAGAATCCCAATCACCAGTAACCCCATCATGTTTTGTACCTGTTATTATAAAGTCTGTAGTTGATGATCCATTAGTCTGTATGTCGTATCTACCTAGATTACCTGATCCTGTTACTACATTGGCGTGTCCGTATGTAACTATTCGGCTATTGTTAACGTCCGCATAAGCGAATAAATCTGTAGATAATCCTGATGGGAGTGAAAATTGCATAACGCCACTTACACTTGAGGTTGACCCTAGCAATACGTTTCCTGTGATTTCAATATCAGAACCGACTCTTCTGTATGTCCATTCTTGGCTACCATTACCTAATGTAATATTTGTTAAAGTAGGTGTGTATTCTTGCCAGTCTGTGATTATGCCCGTACCTCCGCCACCACTTCCACTTCCACTACCGCCTGTAGGCTCTGTATTTCTCCACTCATTAGCTGAACTGTTCCATGACAGAACTTGTCCTGAGGTAGGTGTAGATGTAGAAACGTCTGTTAAATCATTTACAGTTAGAGCAGCTATACTAGAAGTATTTGCAGCTATGTCAGTATCATTTGAAGATATGTTAGCTGCGTTTGTAGCTATGTTAGTTTCGTTAGGTGTTATCTTATTTACTAAGGTATCTAAATCAGGATGTAATTTAGCTTGTGTAATACCATCATCTTTTAATCTTAAATTATTATCTGTATGAATTTCTATAGAGGAATCGTCTACTTGCACATCTAAAGCTTTGGACGTATTATTTTTACTTAGAGCTGTACCTGCTACATCAGAGTGTATCTTAGTAGCTTTAACAGACTCATCTTGTAGAGCTGAAGACGATAATTGGGCTCCTGTTCCACTACCTGTATGGGTATGTTCGCTTAGAGCTTTAAAAGCATCCTTAACAATTTGAGCCCATCCTGTCTCCCCACTAGCAGGTATAATTATAGTGATGGATTGACCATCAACTTTTTTTATTGTTACAGACATATTTTCTCCTACTTAGCAAATGTTGTATGATGAACTTTACATAAAGTCACAGATCCTGAAGTACCTATATCTATTTTTGCTCTAACATATCTAAATATGTTAATACTATCAGATAAAGATTGCATTGTATCTACAGAAAATGCATCTAGTTCATTAATTCCGTACCAATTTATTCCATCAGGGCTAGTTTCTATTCTTACACTAAACTCTCCTGTTCCGTTTACTTCAAAAATAAGTCCTTTAGCTTTTAAAGGTAATTTTATTTTTTTAGATATACTATCTACTGTTATACTTGAATCTATTAGACTCTCTGCATTAATTGAAATCATTGTTTCTCCTAAGTTACTTTTTGGTTTTGTTGTGGTGTACTTGTTCCATACGTTACTTCTTGTTCAATTGAATCATCCGCTTTACCAGATGTTACTGAACCAGCGCTAGCTTGTTCCTCTAATTCATGATAAAGTCCTACTGAGCATGTGCCTCCTGTAGATCCTGCATTACCAATCTTAATTCTTACAAATGGGAGTAGATTTACATCAATAACTTGAGAGGTACAATCACCTGCTGTTGCAGTACACTCAAATTCGCAATCAGACCCTGAGCTTAACACACAAGGACACCAATTTACTCCATCTGGACTCATTTCTAAACTTATTTCTACTGTACACCCATCGCATAGAGCTGTCAAGATGTAATCATCTGTATCTCCATTTAATGTCATAGTAGGGCTATAAGCATAGTTACCTGAGCCTACGATATTAGCTGTGGCTAGTGGAGTACCTGAGGCATCGACTAACCCTAATGTAGTGGTGCTTATAGTCACACCGCTTAAAAACATACTTCTATAATTAGATGCCATTTCTATTATTCCTTTATTCTAAAGTTAATCTGTGCTTCCACACTATCACTACCTAAGTCACAAGAACCAGCTCCTGTAAACTTTACTCTTAAATATTTTAATACTGGAGATGCCATCTGTTTTAGATTACATGCTCCTACCTCTAAAGCTGCTACAACAACTTGAGGAAAGCTAATTCCTATAGATCCCGAAGCAGTTCCTGCGGCTCTATCTGCCAAATGTATAGAATCAGCAGAGGTCATTAATTGCCTATCTGCTGTTACAATCCCAAAAGCAGCTATATCTCTAGCATTTATACTATCATCATGATCTTTAACATCATTTATTGTAATGGAACAATCTCCTGGAGTATCTCCCCATCGCCACCATCCTTCTAGCCCACCGATTGAGGTAGCTGCATTTTCCTGCGTTTCCCCCTTACGATATGGATTAATAAACTGGTTGCCTCCTCTGGATGACCCAATTTTTGCTGGATCATTTAAAGGATACGGTACACCTGCTAGGTATTCTGTTCCTGCTCCTCTGTTTGAAAGAGCTGTAGTATTACCATGAAGTGCTGCCGGTTTCTCTGCGTTAAGTGTATTTGTTATAACAGAAGTTCCTGCCTGATCTATCCACCAACAATCACTATGGAAAGAGGTTTCATCAACATATCCCTGAAAAGCATTAATATTGTCTACACCTACAACCTCATGAATACCTGCTGAAAACTGTGCATGTGGCTTATATACTTCTTCAGCATTTCCACTATCATATTTTAAATGTCTGTTATATATTGGAAAAGATACATTATATGTAGTAGCATTATATGTAGATGTAGCTAAATTATTTAAGCCTCCAATATAATCTGCTCCTGATCCATCATTTATAGCTGTTAATGGTTGTCCATCAAAAGATAATCCCCAGTGATATGCTAATGAGTTAGCGGGTCCTGGTCCAAACAATACGCTATCTCCCTCTGAAATATTGTCTCCAGAAAGATCATTATTACCTCTATAAGATAGGATTACATTATGCCATCCTCCATCACATATATCTATAGTAGATCCTGCGATAGTTTGTGAGCATTTCCATAGAGCAAAATATTCTGCTTGTTCTTCAAATCCGTTAAAGGACACACAAATAGCTCCGTCTTGATCTGCTGTAGATACCCATTTTTTTGTTGTAAAGTTAAATGATTTAGTAAGTGACATTGTTATCGCATTACCATTTATAACATCTTCTGCTAAAACTTCTCCGGTAGCCGTAGCTAATTTAGATACTAAGGTAGCTGAGGCTCCATCCTGGTATACTAACGATACTGCGTTTCCTGAAGAATCTTGCTCAGGCGTTGTAGGATCTTGTAATTGCCACCAAGCCTTTATAGCACCTTCAGTGATACTAGGTAAATTCTTTATATTTCTAACATGTCCATTACTGTATATTTGTTTTACGGCATCTGCACTAAGTGCTTCACTATGTACTGACCAATTAGATATACTAGCACTTAACTTTGAAGCATCTGAAGCTCCTGGACTTGCCGCATGTGCATTTTCTTGTCCATCACCTAATAGTGTAAATCCGTTGTCTCCTTTTAAATCATCATCTGTTAAAGAAGAAGAGGTAGTAGAACTAATTTCTACACCGTCAATAAAAGTTTTTTGACTTCCGCTTGTATATGTAAATACTAGATGATGCCAATTTCCATCGTTAACTACTGTAAGAGAAGGATCTACTAAACTACTATCGTGGTGAGTCAGTGTTGTTCCTGTACTGGTAACTTCCATTGTCATACCTGTAGTAACTGCTCCACCTGTATTACTAAATAGAGTACCTGTATCAGTAGTCTTGAACCAGCCTGATATACTGAAACCTCCGGTGCCTGACGTAAATACATCATCTAATAGTAGACTAGGCGTTGCCATAAAACCTAATGCTGGGGATCTAGTATATCCAGTAGTTATGATGTTGGTCTGTGTACCAGCTGTCTCATAAATATCTACTCCATATCCAGATACATCTTTGAGTCCTGCGAACACACCTGCTACACCTGAAAGGTGAGGAAGTTTTTGATCTGCATCATAAGCCCTTACTAAGCCTGTTTTAGATATTGGAAAAGCTGCGTTAGTACTTAAATCAGTAAAATCTAAAAGCTTTCCTCCATTATATAATTTAGATGCTTCTGCTGCCGTTAATACTCTAGTAAAATCTAAATGATTATTTATGGCATTTCGGTAAAATTCTGTCGTAGCCCCATATTGAAGTTGACTATCTGTGAATGTAGATGATTCATGAGTATATGTCTCATCTCCTTTGAAATAATTATCTGCTGGAGCATATCCTTCTACATAATCTGTACCACTCTCAGTAGTTACTTTTATCTTTATTTTATTACCATTTATATACATACATATAGCTGATTCTGGAATACCATTCTCAGGGTCTGTAGGAGCATAATAAGTAGTGACACAATTAAAACCCTCGTTTAAATTTACGTCAAAGGTTGTTGAAGATCCATGATGAGTAAAAGTAAGTAGAGGAGAGCTATCATATATATACCAGTAACTGGATGACATTTGGGATATAACTGGTATAACTTCCAGGGATCTTGCTCCTCCAGCTATAACCGAGTCCGCTACTAGATCAAAAAAGGCTGGCTCGCCATGATACCTTGTGTAAGTACCCGCACTCGTATAGTTAGGTCTAAAGCTATATCCATCGAAATAAGAGCCTCTTCCTTTCCAATGTGAACATGCATAATCACTTCTTCCATAGAGCCATCTAGACGTTGAAAAATCTTCGTCTGGCTTAAATTTAGAATGTAAATGTTTACCTAAATTTCCTTCGTTATTACTAGATAGGAATCCAGATGTCCCAAAGTGAGTGGCTGCATCTGATCCTGCTATTATCTCAATGTTAGCCTGCCCACTACCAGCAGAAACGTAGTTATGTACCGTAGTATAGGTAGACTTAGGTTCAACTAAATTCTGTGTAAGTTCTGATGGTCCTAAGCTATATAAGTTATCGGTTGTAGCTAAGGCTGGAATTGCATCACTAGATGTAAATGCACTATTAGTTAAAGTTGGAAATACTCCATTAACTGGAGTTACTAGGGCTTTAGTATCTGAGCCTCCAAATCTATACCAATCTATTAGATTTGCATGACTAGTAAAATCTTTAGGTTTTATATTACTACCTACTGTTTCATATAAGGTATTTAAATTTCCATCTGCTACAAAAGTATTTAGATAAGCTAGTTCATCTGTATTTAATACTCCTGACTGACTTGTCCAGGTGTTTCCAGAAATATTATATCCCGAAGGTATTGTATAACTTACTTGCTGATTATATAATGAAGTACCATCACTATCTATTACATCTATATGAGCTACTCCTGTATTACCTACACCGGCACTAGCATCGTTTCTTTTTATTATACATAAAGCTTTTGTGTAGTCTGTAACATCAAAATATGCGTTTGATCCGTAAAAAGGGGCTGGTCCACTTCTCCAATTAAAGTATAAGTAGAGTCTATCCGCATAAGCGCGAACAATATGCTGCGCATAAATACCTCTATTAGCCGACGTAGAATTATAAGAACCGCCTGCATATACTGCTCCTGAAGAAGGAAGTAGATTTAAATCTATCCATTCAACGATTGTAAAACTATTATCGGGATTTAGTGATGAAACACCATTAACGGTAGACGGTTGATAAGATAACCCCATGGAGTTTTGTGTATTAGCTATAGTACCTGCTCCTGACTGATCGTCTAATTTAATATTTTTAGTATTTTCAAATGTATCGTGTCCGCCATGTCTAAATAGGACAGGCTTATATGTAGTAGTCGGATTCTCACTTGTCTTGAACCACTGACTGTAATTAAATGATTTATTTATAGCTACGTGCTGATCTAATAGATCTCTTGCACCTGAGCCGTCTGGGGTAACTACACTTCCACTAACGTCAAAGTTTAATCCACCTCTTGCATGTTTATTTTTAAACTCCCCTGCATCAGGAGTAAGTTTTACTGATTCTTCATTACCAACGATTTCTGTTACTGATCCGCCAGGTACTAATGATTGAGTACGTGATACAGCTGGACACCAATTAGTGCCATCTGGACTCATTTCTAAGTTAACATCAACAACTCCACTACAAGAAGAATCGGCTTTGACATTTAGTACTAGTCCCTCGGTATTATCGGGCATAGCTAGTGTATCAGATGTAATCTCAGCTCCTGCTCCCTTACTACTAGCTTGCGTTACAAAAGTTTTTTTATTATCTGATGACATTATATCTCCTATAATGATTATGTGTAAATTAAATGCCTCCCTAAAAACCCCCAGCCGGTTTTAAGAACTGGGGGGAGAGAACCAGGGAGGATAGTTCTCTTTTTTAGGTTATTATCCTTCTAGACCTCTAAGAACACCGTGAAACACAGGGTTAATATAGATTTCTAAATATCCACCATAACGAGCTTCATACTCATCTTCTCCAGATTTACGTAGGAAAACAGTTCCATCATCATCAAACCAACCGAAGTCAGGTCTGTGATAAATATGGATATTACTATCATTTAGAAAATAAATAGTATCATCTTCAACGAAACGCTCAGGAAAAATCCCTACAGCTCCGTCAATTGACATGAACTCAATCCCAGAAAAACTAATGTCAGCCCCAGATTTTGACTTTAAGCCAGCTCTAGTATTAACAGTAAATTGTTTTTGACTTTCTAACATATTTAGAAGTTTTTCATATTGTGTATAAGAACAAACAATAAGATTAGGTGATTTACCACTCTTTTTCTTAACTTTTAACATTACTTCATTCAACATGTCTGTTGTAAGAGCAGCTTTAACACCAGCAACTTCTTTGTTAATGTCAGTAGCTTCCCATCTACGTCCGTGGGAAATGTTATACGATTTACCTGATTCTCTGTCAGATTGTTGTAATACACCTTTAAGTCCATCAGGGTCATTTCCTTCTGATCCTTGCATGTGAATCTGAGCTGCAACCAAGTCATTTTCTGTACTACCAACGGCAGTTACTTTAAAATCAGCTAAACTTACTTTAGTTCCGTCTAATGTAATAGTCTTTAGATCAGGGTCAACACTCATGATCTCTACTGATTTTTTTACTGTTTGGGCACTACTGCCTGCTCCAGCGTCCGCACTAGGAGTAACATCTACAAGATCTCTCTCTTCAAAGTTAGCTTCTTTCATATTTCCAATTGGAACAACAACATTACTATCACTATCAAGAGCTAATAAAGCCGCTATAGCTGAATCAGCTGCGTCTGCTTCACTAATATCAATAATAGCAGAAGATCCTAAACTACCTGAACCATCATTAAATAATATACGAGACATATTTCGCATAAAAGATTCTACACCTTTTTTAACTACTTCTTTTGTAGCTTCTACGAAAGCGCCTTCTGAAGATTGAGATGCCTTAATTGTTTCACGATCAATATCTACTACTGCGTAAACTTTTTTAGCTTCAATTTCAGCTGCTGCATATTTTGCTGCACTTGCTTTTGGTAAAGAACCAGAACCAACACCACCAGCGAAAGACTGAGGTACAGTTATCTGTAGTTTTCTACCTGTAAAATTATAAGATTTTTTTACTCGCCCTAAAAGTACGTTAGCTGAGTTATATACATTCTCAGAAAGCTTTTCGTACTTAATCTTAAATAGAGCGTTAATATCCGTAAGGGATAACTTAAATTCGCTTGCCATTTTTAACTCCTATAGTTAAATTAAGTTTATAAATCGTCCCAATCTACAAGATTTCCTTGTTTTGGTTGAGACTGTTGTACATTTTGTTTCTTTGCAGGCTTTGCCTTTTTAGAAACAGATTTAGATGCTTCTTTTAAAAAATCTCCGTAAACCTCTTCCACGATCTCTTTCAAATCATCGTTATCAAAAGATGGATTCTCCACAATCACCTTTTGAAGACTTTCAATAATTTGATCTTGTTCTGAAAGAACTGGGCTGATACTTTCCAGAATCGAATCTGCCTTGGAGAAAGCTTGGCTATGTGTATAATACTTAGCTACCACTTCAGGCGTTATCGTTCCTTCAAAATCAGATTCCGTTAAGTCTTTGTAAGCTTCTTCAAAATCATCACCGGATATACCATGAGCTTCCTGGACATTGGCAATCTCTTTCTGGAGGTCTATATAAGCTTGCTCCTCTTTAGATTGTTTCTGCGCAGACTCTTGTTTTTGCAAAAGATACTCATTTTGATGAGATAGTTCTTCTGCATGTAGCTGCTCTGGGCTTAAATTAGCTCTTCGAGATATTTCAGGAGTAATCTGGTTTAGAAGTTCCCGCCTAAACTCATGCGGTTTCATTCCAGCAAACTCTGCAAAATACTCTAAAGCACCCATTGCATCTTCATTTTTTATTTTTTCA
>Ga0098054_1000280_pt1 | contig 39666 bp, 34 predicted proteins | sample 16_taG_FD_75048 | JGI IMG/M metagenome (GOLD analysis project Ga0098054, IMG submission 75048) | Marine viral communities from the Subarctic Pacific Ocean - 16_ETSP_OMZ_AT15313 metaG | ecosystem: Environmental > Aquatic > Marine > Oceanic | place: Pacific Ocean | collected 2015-01-18
CGTCTAATGGGTCAGAGGGAAAGGCAATTGTAGATCGTAGGAGCTCACGTGATTTTCTTAATTCTTCAACGCCTGTTTTCGGAGAAATATATACTTTAAATTTCTTACCCTTATGCTTGATAACCACCTCTTCCCTGCGGCTACTGTCTTGTGGCTTAACATCTTTTTTCTGTGTAGGGGTAAGCAGCTTGTATGTTTTTTGATCTATAACCCGTCCTTTCTTTGTGATATAAGACGTTGGAGGTAAGTCCATCATAGCGGCGTGCGCTGCAACAAGTGTTTGCCTATTAACAACAGACGGACCTAATTGAGCACGGCCTTTGTATGCACCAGAGGACATTCGATTACGATGCCAAGGAGAGTACTTGCCGAATGCAGACTTAAGGTAGCGCATCTCTTCTTTAGTCCCTTGCTCCGTAAGAAGGTCCCTATATTCTGCTTTATTATCCTTAAACTCCCCTGTTACAGGGTCAACAAATTCATTCTTTTGATTACCATAAGCATCACGCCATGACTTCTTCCAGCCAAAAAACGCAAAGGCTTTATCACCATCTAGATCAGCGCCCCCAAGAGCCTGCATAGCTTTTGGATGAATAATACCACCATGTCCATCAATACCTGTAAAGCCATCAAATTTAAGTACATGGGCCCCTGATAAAGAGTCCATAGGTACACGTGCAACCACAGCGGTAAAGAAGCTTTCAAGTTTAGCATCTTTCCTGCCTCCATCATCATATTGCTTCCATAATTCGCCTAATGTAACTCTCCCTTTGCCTAATAGTCCCGCTTGCTCTCGATCTATTACCATTTTCCCATAAGCATTGTCTAAATATATTAACTCGTCTCCGCCCTTTCTGTTCATTTTATTGAACCTGCTATCTTGCCTTATCCATGGATCATAAGGTCTCATCCTAAGGGATAAACTATTGCCAACTTTAGGACGAGTCACCTGGTTAACTACAAAGTTTCTCATAGCTGTCATTACATAGTCTCGTACAGCTGAATGCATAAATATAGGAAGATCTGTGCTAACCCTAAGCATTCTATCAATAGCACTATTAAAGTCCTTTACTTGAGTCATATGATCAACATATTCTTGATGCGACATTTCCCCTCCGTCAACTAAATCGCGCATCTGTTCTGCGTTAACTCGCAAGATCTGGCTATATGCTTTACCAGCAAATTTTTCAAAGCCAGGGGTGCCCATTGCCTCCACAAGCTCAGCAATACCATAATCTTCCATATGCTCTAATAATGAATCAACATCTTTATCCTTCAAGCCCTTTTTCATCGCTTCTGCAAGCTTATCATTTGCTAGTTTATTTCCTAGAAAGCGACCTTTATTAAGAGTTTTAAACATATCTTCTATAACATGTTTTGGAATATCAGCGTGAGCATACTTAGTAAGGTTGGTAAGTAATTGTTTAGGTATACGCTGTGGATCTAGCATATGGCCAGTTTGCTTTTCAGTTAAATTTCCTCGGACCTCAGACATATCCCACTCATAAACATCTGGATTGTGAACCCTCTTCTTAGACTTAGGGTCATACCATTTGACATTAAGCCTAGAGTCAACCTTAAGATTGTAAATATTCCTTGTGCCATAATCTTTTGCTGCACTTTCAGGAACTACAAACTGTACACCTGTCTTGCGCATATAATCAGAGGCCTCCCTGGAGGCACGATGAAACATCATTTTCCCCAAGAAGGCTCCATGATTCGCACTAGGAGAGACGATGAATGATTTGTTCTGTCCACTTTCAGGAAGACCAAAGTCTGCATTGATATGATCAATGATATCGTCCCTAACTAGTATTGCGCCGTCAGTAGCTTCTGTCATTTCAGAAGCAAGAGTCTTTTCTGTAATTTTTCCTTTAGGATCAGCGTCATTAAACATAATATAACGCCATTTACCCCGCTCTATAGAATCAACTTCAACAGGAGTCAAGCCTTTCTTATTAATGCGGGGCTTTATAAAGTCTGGATTGCCAGCATATCCATCAGTAAACCATATTTGCTGACGCTTATTAAATTTAATAGCATTGCTAATTTGAGAACTTTTTAATAATTGCTTAGCTTTTTTCATATAATGGACTCTATCAATCTTAGAAACGCCTTGATTGAACCCATTCATTTCAACGTCCCAATATATATTAGAGAGGAACATTCTATCAAATAATGATTTAGCATCAGCCTTAGACATCTTATCCTTCTTGCCAAAGCTTGATCCAAAATCATCAGCAAAATCATTACGAGCGGTCTCATAATCGCCATCACTATCCTTAGTTTTCTTTTTAAGGCCAGGTATAAGCTTAGCAAAGTCCCGAGCGTCTTTTAGAATTTCAGTTGGCGTACGCTTTTGATCTATATCAGGGTGATAACGTACCCAATATTGACGCTCCGCATCACCTTTACCGCCATAATAATAATAACCTTTCTTATGCATCGCAGATAGAAGCTTTCTATTAGCTTCTTTCATATCAAAGCCTCTTATTCTGCCACTATCCCTGAAGGTCTTTTCTTTAGGAAAGCCCCCTGTGTGATCAATAATATGGTCTACAACAATATATGATGGTGAAAACCCTTGTATTCGCTTAGGAATATTATTTCTTTCACGGGCTATCTTCCATGCATGATCAATAGGCTTCAATGGTTCTCTTTGCCGTTTGCTATTATTAGCTTTATTAACAGGGTTATCTGTATCAAGCTCAACAACTTTTACATTTTTACCGTCCCACTCAATAGACATATGTTTAACAGGATGTGAATGGGTACGCTGTAATAGCCAATTTCTAATTTCAGCTCTTTCAGGAGCTAATAGCGTAACTCTTTTCCCTTTTTCACTAAAGGTCTCTTCTATTTTATCTGCTAACTTTTCAGAATTAACATCGCCTAAATCTTTTGCTTTTTCAAATAATGCTTGAACCTTTTTAGCGTTATCATTAATAATGGTTATTTCTTGACTAGGCGTTTCAGCTTTCTCAAATAAATGTTTAAGACTTCTTTTTACAAATCCTACTGTCTTTGGCTGAACCCCAAGTTCTGGAGCAGAAGGAGTCATGTCAGGGTCACTTGTATTATCCTTAATAATGTCCTCTGTAGCTTCTGCTAATTTATTAGGAGCGAAAGGATCGCCTTCTATTTTAACACCTTCATCTTCTACTGGAAGAGCTTTTATCTCAGGTTTCTTTTCAGGAGTATATAATGGTTCGAAGATAATTTGCTCATATTTACTCTTATACTGCTTTCCAGATTCCCAATTATTAATCGTATCTTCTACATTATACCCTTCTTTATTTGCCCAATCCTGTGGAGTAACATCTTCTAATGTCCGTTTCTCAGTTACTTTAGCCCATATTTTCTTCTTTCCTGAAGATGTAAACCATACAACATCACCTACTTCAATATCCTTTAATTGTTCGTTTTTAATCCGCGATGTACCTGTGCGTTTACCTTCTAAGATTGCATCGTAAGTATTTTTGGCTTCAATACCTTCACCAGATCTATTAGCTCCGCCAATGCCAAACTTAAAATTCATACTTAATGATTTTATTGTACCACGACCCTCTGCAACCATTCTCATTTGTTCTTCTGGTTGTCCAGGGGGGACAGTCCATATCCTCTGTCTCGTTTTTTTATCTAATGGCTTTTTAGGTACTTCAGTAGCAAACGGATCGCCTTTAAGTGGCTTACCCTCAATAGGATCAGTAACAGGTTTAGCAGCGAACGGGTCACCTTCCATTGCAGTGCCTTCAGTTTTCTTTGGAACTATTCTAGTTTCACCATCGACCGAAGGGACTTGATCCCATCCTTCTGGAATTTCATCTACTTTACCAAGCTCTTTTAACGACTCTATCAGTTCGTTATTCATAGTAGCGGTTTCACCGTATACACCAAACTGAGTCCTAGCATCTTCCATTACAGCTTTTTGTACTATAGGAGAGAGATCGTCCCATCCAGGAGTAAGTTTAGGATTATAGTTAGGTATATCAAGGTCAATAGGATTACCATCCTTGTCAAGGGTTCTAAGCTTCTCAGGATTCTTTTGACCTTCCTTATATATTTCGGCCATAAATTTGTTCTTTTTATGGACTGTAGCACTCGTTTCATTAGCTCCAAAATATGCTCCTAATAAATATGAGTAGATTTGTTCTGGTGTAGTTTCTCCACGATAGGTCGATTGTAAGCCATCATATAATGATGATGAAGCTGCTCTTATAACTCGATCCGCTTGCTGGTTAGCATCATAAACATATTTTCCACTCACTTTATCGAATTTCGGAGTCCCACCTGTATTCACTAAATTGGCAATCCCTCTAAATGCACCACCTGTTAAAGCTCCATGCATCGCAGATTCCATCATAGCATCAACACCTTGTTGCCAGGCACCAATACCTGTAGCAGTACCTAAATGAAATGCGCCCTCTGCTACATGAGAAGGAACATCCTTATTCAAAAATCTTGCTGCAGATTGCATAGCCCCAGCTCTGCCTTTCATAGCAGTCTTAGTAGCTTCTTTTACTACACCTTTAGTTATTTCTGTTGCTTTATTAGCGACAACCATAGGTACAGACTTGCCGCGTAACGCTTTAGCGGCTTCAGCAAGCTTATGTGCTTTTAATACTTTGAATGGTGCGGCAGGTATATAGCCAACAAAACCCGCAAGCTCTGCTGCGGATCGCATGATACGTTCATATTCGTTTGGGGATTGTTCACCGACATTAAAGGTGGAGAAACCTGATAAAAAGCCTTCTCCCATTCCCTTAATGCCGCGGAGGAGATCGAACTCAGACTCTTCCTGAAGAGGACCACGTTCGAATGGCATACCATAGTGCGCAGCATGATCCTCAATTTGTACTACTAGATCGTCTTTAAAATTTTTAGGATTATTGCCATAAGAACGAATAAGCCCTTCTACCATATGTTGGGGATAGATGGGCCTAAATTCAGCAATCTTATCTAGGGCGTTAAGATCTGCCACTGAGGTCTCTCCTACTCTTCGTTATAATCTGCTGATAAACCGCTTCCTAAAAGGGCTCCTGATCCCAATGCAGGGAGTATTGCAGAGTAATCTATTCCTGCAGCTGCTGCTGTGCCTCCTTCAGAGGCTAATGATTTCCAATAAGCTTTATAAAAATCTCCTACCGTATCATAATCTTTTACTGCACTAGCTAAATCTTCTCTGCTTACACCCATTTTCTTGGCTAATTTGGTAATGTTCCCTTTAGTGAGTTTAACCGTATTATTACCAGATGTAGACATAAATTGTACAAATTTCTCAGCAACTCCACCAGCACCTTGCATGCCACCTGCTTGATTGATCCAAGCCTGTGCAACAGAATTTTTAGTATCTCCGAATAATTTCTTTGCAGAATCTTGTATTACTTTAGCTTTTTTAGCACCAGTAAAGTTACCCTCATTTATAACCTTCAGTACATCTGCTGGGTTTTTAGTGTTAAGGCTTACTTTAAGTGCGTCCATAGTAGATCTCTGTCCAGCCTTTGTAGCTGCAGCCATACCTTCTTTAACCCATGGAGCGCTAACACCCATCCGTTGAGCTGCAGGAGCTGCTAGCTTAGATGCTGCTCCCTTTAATTGTGCTGCCATTCCAGGACCTGTACCATATTTAAGTATACCGCCAGCTGCCTTACCTGCCATTCCCATCTTGCCTAAAGCCGCGGCTCCTTTAGCTACTGCTGCCCCAGGTATAAGAAATGATCCCGCTGTACCTAGCAACTTACCAGCTTTAGCTGCAGCTGCGGTACTTTCATTGATATATGATGAGTCTGGAATAAGCATATCTAACGTCAAAGCATCTAAGGCCCCTACAGCGCCTACTCCAAATTTCTTCAATGCACTTGCGTGCTCTGTTCCGAACGGGACATCATATCTATCAGACATCTGCTTTAGCTTAGTTACCATACCAGGAGTCCATGCATCTGGATCTCTTTGATATTGGCGAACAAGTCCTTGGACTCGTGTGCGTTCGTTTTTCATCATTCGTTCTTCAGGAGTTGTTTGGACAGCTCCTCCAGCATGTTGATTATATAAATCGTATCTAGCCATATTACTCCTTACTCAAGCAAATCTTCTAAGTCTTCAAATGTTTCCGTGTTGTTTAAATATATCTTATTGCCCCATCCAGTTTTAACATAGGGGCCTTGATCGTCAAAACTAATCTTATATTCATCATCAAATACAGCGTCTTTCTCTCGCAGGGTCCATTCGCCTTTAGAATTTTGAGAGATTCGGACATCATCAACATCATCAAATATCGCGCTAGATTGGAACTTACTATAATCCTTAAATTTCTTCATAGCCTTCATGATCTGATTCTCGTCACTTTTAGATTTTGCCGAGTCATCCCAACGAACTGATTTTAAGCCTAATGCTTCCTCAGCTAAAGGATCTGATTTATAAGTTGCCTGGGTAAGAAGATTAGTATTAGGGTCCCCTGGATTAGTGCCAAGACCAATTTGTTGGAACGTATCCATCTTCTCTGTTAAGCCGTTTTGTGCAAGCCAATCACTTATATCCTCTTGTGACATGCCCTTTTCACGGAATTGTCGGGCCATTTCAGTTAATACATCTTGGGCTCTTCCTCGAGTAATTTGCGAAGCTGCATCTTGCTTTTGCTTTAATGTCGCTCCTGGGACATCAATATTATGAGCATATAGCTCATCAAGCCCTTTTGTTAGATACTCTCCAGTTACAGCAGGGTCTTTAAATATATCTATATTGTCGGTTCCAAACCCTTCATACTTCTGATTCATCTGATTATCTAATGCCTTTTGAATAGCATTTTTTTCAACTATTTGATCATGCTGATATCCTGCTCGAGCATCGGCACTTTGATTGTACTGATCGTTAACATTAAATTGCCTTTGATTTTCACCAAAAGTAGTATCAAACTGTCTAGAATTTTCACTTAATTTTTCGTCAAATTGTCTGGCGCTTTCAATATCACGTTCACGTTGCTGCCTAGCTTTAGCATTTTCCATGCGCTTGTTTTCTTCAAACTCATAGCGTCGAGCAGCACGATCCATTGTACGGTTCATACCGTCAGTTAATATACGATGTCCTTCATATGTCCCAAAATTAGGCATAATTTATCCTTCTACATAATCTTTATAAGGCCCCATCATCTTGCCACCAACGCCAAACATCCTATCTAAAAGTCCGCCTTCAGACTCCTTTTTAGGCCTATTTCTATTCATTATAATAGATTCTGGATTATCTGCGTCTGAATAACCAGTAGGTCCTCCAGGCCCGCTAAGGGTTGCATTAGGAGCTAATGGGAACTCATTAGGGTCTGGATTATTCATAGATACAGACTCTTCATAGCTCTCTGGAAGAGGATTCCCTTGCATTTTACGCAAAGCAGAAAGAGTTTTACGCCCCATCTGACCATCAGGAACTAACTCATTACCAGCACTATCAGTATATCCTGCCTCATTGAGCCATTGTTGCATCTTTAATACACTTTCTTGATCCCTTGGGTCAAAACTTTTTGCAAGAGTTCTTGCATGATCTTGCCTCCAACCGTTCCTACCATCGCCAGATGTAGGCCCGATACCTTCATTTTCAGGGTCAGACTCTAAAAAGTCTCTGGTGCGACCACCTAAGCGACCTTCAGCTCCGCCTTGGAACAATCCTTTATCATCTGTAAACTTCCCTTTTATTTTTCCTAATAACCCACCAAACATATTTACTCCTTTAGTATTTTGCTCCATATGACGCGCCCTGTAATACCTTACCTAGCATTCCAGCTCCAGTGCTCAATCCTTTTAAGGCAGATAATCCTCCGCCTAATATTCCTTTTCCTGCTTGCATAGCGCCTTGTCCAGCTCCGCCTAAATTCCCTTGAGCTAGCGACCCTAATGCTTTTCCTGCTCCTAATCCAATATTTCCAGCCCCCGATAATACTCCTCCAGCCGACTGTTGCATTTTTTGCATATCAGATAAAGGCACATATCCTGCCTCTCCTTGACCTAGTATGCTTCCATCGCTTAATGTATTTTGCTTTGCAAGTTGCCCTTGCACATTACCCTGCATTCTTTCTCCAGCTCCAGTTAAAGCGCCCAATCCTTTTCCTAACAAGCCACCTACGCCTCCGACTCCTGCCATTGCACCTTTCCCAGCTCTACCAAGCATACTAGCACTTTTTCCTAATAAACCGCCTGTACCTTTAATTGCATTTGCAGCATTAGCCTTTAACTGAGATGCTCTATGTTTATTATATGCTCCCTGACTTTTATCACCCCACTGGCCATCAACACCATCACTTTGTGGCCCAGATGTACCTATATTATATCCAGCATTAACAAGTTCTTGCTGCTTAGTTTTAATTAAATTTAACCCTTGTTGATCCGACAGAGTTCCTGTATCGCCACCATCTTTTTCATCTAATCCATAAAAAGCTCTATCAACCTCAATACCTTTTTCTGCAGCATTCTTATATACTGCTGCTTCATATCGAGCGTCACTATCTGCAATTTCCTGATCATAGGTGTTTTTAGGTAAATGCTCAGGGGCTATTGGCCCATTATTAAAGCCTTGATTTTGCTCTATCGTATTTAATATTACACTCATTTATAATTTCCCATAATTAACATAAAGCAGTCCATTCTTACCTTTAGTTACTGCCTCTGGGTTAACCTTTTGTACTTCCTGAGCAATAACGCCATGATGTTGTTTATTACGGCCCTTATACTTAAAGCTATAAACACCTACCTTCTTACCTTTTGTAATAGCATGGCCAATATGTTTCACTTCTTTCTTCATTCTGCCGTCGCACATCATCATAAGAGCAGAGCCACCAAGCTGTAAGGCCATATTCCCCATAGCTGCGTTATGATTATTTTGATTGGTAATATTTTGGCCATAAGCAGATGCTTGAGCTTGTCCTTTTTGCATATCAGCTGCCTGAACTTGACCTAGCAAAGCATTACTACCTTGCATATTGCCCTGAACCATATTTTGGAAATTTTGAGCTGCATTCCCACTAGCTTGTTGAGCAATATTTTGGGTGGCTTGATTAAGGATTCCGCTTTGCCCGCCTCCTTGACGGGCAGCGTTTTGCCTAGCTAATCTTTGTTGGGAATATATATCATTTGAGGCTTGTCCCTGCATTGCTCTGCTTTGAGCTTGCATTAATGCAGAGTTTGGATCCAGCATATCTGTTGCTCTTTGGCTCATTGTGCCTGTAGCATCAGATGTCATATAGCCCCCAATTTTATTAGGATCTATTTCTTTTGGAGCTCCAAAGATATCACTTAAAAAATTACCCATACATTAACCTCAAAATTATATACTATATACCATTATAAGTTACCTATTTATCCTTCTTAGACGCAAGGTCTTTTTCAGGCTTTTTATCAGCCTGTAGACTTTGTAATACTTCTATTGCGCCTTGACACTTTATCCAAAGTGTTTTAGCTTGCTCTGCTTGTCCTTCAAGTTCAGTTATTTTGTCTTGATATTCCATTACTTTCTCCTAGTTTAATTCCTCATTTACAAAGTCTGATACAAGTCCTTCTGCTGTATTTGTAGCAGCAGTTGCTGCTGCACCATCCCCTGCGTACGTATAGTATTCTGCGGCAGTATAGTTAATAATACCACTTTTCGCCCCGTTAAAATACACCTTTGCATCACTATCAGCAAAGCGATAAATATTAGTATCAGTTACTACAAAAAATCTATTTGAGCTAGGACTATGCGCCCCAATTAAGCCATAATATGCGAATAGTGAATCTTGATTTAATATTTTTAATTTTAAACCAGTCTCAATATGGTCTAGCCCCCAATAAGCATGGGATACATCAACTGTCTCACTGCTTGTAATAGTCCTACTAGCATCAATAGCGCCCTTAACGGTACTATTACTGAAATTACTTCTAACATATTCGACCGCATTATACCATGCTGTATGGGCCCAAGTATCAAACGCAGACCTCAACTCAGAAGTTGAAAGAGTGACAGATATATTTGACTCTAAATCTGCTATAAAATTCATTAAGCTAATTTCATAATAGTTATACTGCTTCCATCTTCATTCGGACTACCTTCGTGAGTCTCTCCATCAGCATGTCTACAACTTCCATACATATTAAAATAAGCAACAGTGTTATTGTAATGTTGTAGCCTCAATATGTCCCCTCTATATAGTGGTATAGCAATCGAAAATGGCATTGAATCCTCAATAGCACTATTTTCACTACCTTGATTGACATCCTTTTTATGTAATAAATAATGCTTGTTACCCTGATTAGAGCTATAATGTTGAGAGCCACTATTCGTATTATTAGTAACAAGCATTCTAAGCATATGTGTTGTCCCAGGCATCCCATTAGTCATTGCAGCTACGACCCCGCTGATTAAATATATTCCATCTTTATTTACTTTGGCATTATATCCTGTCCAAGAAGAAAGATTATATCCGCCATTTTGGTAACTCTGGGATATCTCAACTAGCCCATTGCCTTGACTTTGATATGCGTTAAACCATATCTCCTTAGAGGCAGCATTTACATTACTTTCATATCCAGTTGATGCCACAGCCCTAAACTCTTTCGCTGTGTGCCACATTCTTATAAAACTTTGGGACTCACTATGTATATCACCTTCTTTAATAAAAATAGCGTGATCCATGGCAGTGTAGTTAGTTCTAGTATTCTTAGATGAAATGGTTAAAGCCGCTACCTCTTGAGTTGATGGATAACTAACATCAATATCTACGCCCATAAGAGTATTTACAATAGAATTATAACCATATATCCCCGATCGTGTATGCTCACCTCCCTGCCAATCGCTTTGGCCAGACTGATCATATTTTATTTGAACGATGCCTCCTTGAGAAATCAGGCTACTCGTCCTAGTACCACCACTACCAGTATTCGTATAGTCGCACTTTAGGATCCCTGGATTACCATCAGAGCCAATCGTAATTGCTGGGAAAGTGGAATTACTTCCCTCTATGTCATATAGGTTATCATCAATCTTAATCGTGGCGGCACCCGAAGCATTGTAAAAGAGTAAGTCATTTTCTGTCCCGTTTATCTCAATTCTCTTTCCAGAAGCGGATGTCTTAATTACATGTCCTATAATATCTATTCCTGCAATGGTATCAGCATTAACAAAGTTTGTGGCGATGACACCACTATCAATCAGAGTGTTACCGCTAATATATGCATTCGATAGATCCATACGCATGTTATCATCAAACAAATCTCCTATGATTGAACCACTGCCAGTATAGCCTAATATAGTTTCTATTTCAGCCTGAGTTAAAGGGTCTCCAGTATGATCATAGGCTGCGTCAACTATAAGGTTTAATAAAGCTGCTTTCCCTGTATAATAAGCTTGCCATTTAGATTCCCACGTCGCTCTATCAATAGCAGTTGTAATCGCCATATTATCACCAAATACTTCAGTAGTATTATCTATATACTCTACTAATGCATCATAATTAGTTGTATAAGTAGTTGAAGTAGCACTAACAGTTAACGCTTGTGCAACAATACCAGCATATTCATTAGTAATAGCAGTATAATGTACTTTAGCCACTAATTTCTCATCAGGAGTCACTTTATCGTCATCAGCGATATCAGTAAGATCGCTAAGAGCGGCATCAGCATCTCTTTGAGCTTTATGGGCTTGCCATAATGCTTCAGGATCACCAGGGCCACCAACCGTTACTACTACGCCGTGTGTAGTAATGCCATCAATTTTCCATGACCAAAGTTTTACATCCTGTGTAGCGCCTGTTAAGCCTGTAACAGGATAAGAGAACCATCTAGCGTTAGACTCTGGAGTTCCTGAATCTGAGGATTGGTCAACACTATAATCTTCCGAATAAGGCGTTCCACTGTTTACAGAAAACATTAGTCCACCTTCAACATCAGTTAATAAAAGATGTAACCATCCAGTGGTATCACTTCCGCTATAATTATTTAGAGTAAAGTCATATTGATGATATTCACCTGATGGAGGTATTGTAGTTTGATAAGATGGAATTGCTTCGTTAGGATATGGCATCGAAACACCACCTGGCCATTCCGCCATAAGCACTTCACTTGTTAGCATAGCTTTAGCTAATAGGGCAGCTAATAATTCATCTCTAGCTTGATAATAATCAGACCACTTAGCGTCCCAAGTAGCTCTCACAATAGTTGTGGTATCATCCATAGTAGATGTACCATTACTTTCTGCAAATATATCGTCAAGTGCGACATAGGCAATCAATGCTGAATAGCTTAGTCCAAAATCATATAACGCGTCACCAGCTCCATCAGCGGGCAGGCCTGCTGCAGAAGCTTGCACAGATAATGTAATTTTTTCTGCAAGTATATCGTCATATAATGGCTTAGCTATTAATTTCTCAGAAGGAGTTAATTTATCGTCTGCTGCTATATCTGCTAATAGCCCTACATTTACAGCTGTTATTTCATCTGCATCATCTATTTGCTGTTGTGCATCGATAACAGCTTGTGACGTTGAGCCTGCAAGATCACTAGGATCACTCCAACTTGTTACTGTAATAGAGCCATTGACAACTAAGCCACCGCCTGCAGTATAAGCCATATATTCACTAGACGCATCTCCTGTTCCACCAACAAAAAATTCGCCATTACCACCATTATTTTTAATTCTAATTGGCCAATTATCGTTAACACTAGCATCTCCATTACCAGAATACATACCTAAAAAAGTCGACGTAGTATAGCATCCTGCAGCTGAGATGTCATCAAGAACAGCTGGGATGCCAGCGGTAATTTGAGACCAGTTTATATCAGCTGCTCCAACAAGTGCCCCAATATCTGGGAGATTAGCTAAATCATCATAATCAACACTCTGGTTATCAATAGACTCTGGGATATTAGTTAGGGATAAAAATGCTCCATTTAAATTAAACTGATAAGCTTGTGCGGCTATATCCCATCCGAATCTTACAGCGTAAGTACCACTTGCTAAATCACTACCAAATTCAAACACTGGTCTTACCGCATCATCAATATCCTCAGTTCCTATAAATCCCTTAAGACTATCTCCCTCATAAAGAGATATATCTGTATTAAACATTCTAATACCATTAGTCCCATCGGCAGTCATACCTCTAAACCCAGTTGGCCCTGATAATGTTAAATTGTTACCAACAGCAAAACCAAAAAAATGTCTACTATCATCATTATAATCTACATAATTATTAAGATTCCCCATTGCGACCGTAGGGACATCACCATTCCATGCAGGATTAACATATACTGATACATTATCAATATAGATATCGCCTGCAATATTCCAGCCAGCATTACCTCCACCTAGCCCATGATAAAGCCTGATAGCAGCAGAAGCATCGCCACTTATAGCTGTGCATGCAATGAGAATACTTTTTCTTTGCCACGTGTCACCATCTATATATAAATATGTTGCAGGCTGCCCCAGCTCAGCCCCGCCGTCTACTATTTCCCAATCGGTCTCACTTCCAGAGTCACTGGGAACAATAAACACAGATTTGGCAGATGGAGGGGATCCTGTAATAGTTGTTTTAGCCCAAAATTCAATGACTAGTTCATCGTCTACTGCAAAAGGCCCTGTTATAGTTTGCTCTATAAAGGCGTTACCATCTGTCCCATCTCTGGTTAATTTTATTGACCCACTTCCAGTGTACACATGCTCAGTATCTGTATTATGAGTTACTGTATTACCTAGACTGGCCGTCAGAGTCCAAGAGTCCGTATTCACATCAAAACCAGTATTGCTAATAAGATTAGTACCAGTCCTTGAGAAGATAGCCATCTGCGGGCCTAATGCATTATGCAGTGTTTCGGTAGAGGTTAATTCAATATATCCATCACCTTCTTTATAACCGATATTAACTGCTGCATCCCCAATATTCCATTGATTTGCAAGTGTATTATCTTGATTTCTCCGAACAGTATATTCAAATGGAGGGCCTTTAACTCGAGCTGCAATATTAAATGTATTATTGCCATCTCCTGAAGGCCCATTTTCTTCATAATCAGATTCAGAAATTACTACATCAGGATGCAATGTAGGATATGGCGCAGATATTGCGAATTGTGTAGTACCACAAGCACCAGATGTGACCTCAGGCTCACTATCGCCATTTAAGTAGGCTATTTTATACGCTCCGTCAAAGCCTTTTTTATTAATAGCATGTCCGCCAGTTCCTTGTATTACTACAAAATCACCATCATCAAGATCGTGGTCATCATCTAATGTTACTAAAATCTTTAAATTACGCTCTGCATACTCATTACGCATTGACCCAGCTTGTCCTTCTTGATGAATCGTATAATCTTCTAACTCTAGAATACTAACAATATTACCTATTTCAGTATATGTTGGGCCCTCTGTAATCTGCATAACCTCAAAACAAGGTAAACCTGCAGGTGCTGCTTTAAACATTGCGTAATCACCAGGGAAAAAGTTATTATGCTTTAATTTCAGGGTAGTGCTAGTATAGCTTATGGTCTCTTCAACAATGCTAGTAGGAGCCACCATAATACGCCCGCCGATAGTAGCTAATACGTCCTGAGCAACTAAAGTCTCAACATATAATTCAGCAAAGTATCCTGTCCTCCACATTCTATTAAAAGCGCCTAAATCAGCTATTCTAGTACCTTTAGGTAGTACAGCTCCTTCTAACATAGCTCCATTTGCGATATCATCGTTTGGATATAATTGTATATTTCCTTTTGCTGTAATATTAAGGTTACCTGTCATGCCTGTTTCGAGCGAAACATATTTTTCAACATTAGCGTCGCCAGCATACATCTTTATGTGAGATTCATCCTCGCCTAATGCCTTATTAAGGATTAAAGCATGGCCTGCTTGATCTGACTCTATAGTAGTATTGGCATTAATAAACGTTTCGCCATGTATCGTCGCAGTTCTAGTAACATCACCTATACTACCAATAATATTAGTACCCTGAAGATGTGCATCTCCCTTAATTGTAGTAGTGTAAGTTGCGGGGTTGTCAGTAACACTATCATTAAGGATAACAGTCTGGCCTATTGTTGCGTCTTCATCTACTTGTAACCAACCTGAAACTGTTAAGTCATTACTATTAGCCTCTGAATATACAATATTCAAAGCGCCGCTAAGATCCATTTCCCCAGTGACAGTTAACGCAGTGCCTCCAGTATTGTTAATAGTTAAAGAGGCTAAATTTCCAGTCTCACCAATAATTACATTAGCATGATGGGTAGTTACTGCATCAAATTGATGAGCACCTGTCCAAGTAGGAACAATACCTTGATCTATAGCATGTTTATGATCTGTTCTAGCCCATGTAGACACCGATCCATGTGCTTGAGTAAGCCCTATATCACCACCTGTTAAATTGCCACTTATAGCATGTATTTCTGGCTCAGCACTTCCAATAGTAGAGGGCCCTAAATCTAAATGAGCGTCTATTTGATCATGAGTTGCGGTACCAATATTAGCAGTTAAATCAGCATGGTCATGCTGGTGACTCCCAAATGGAACTTGAGTAGCATCCTCACCAACACTGTTATTAGCATTTAAATTGGTAAAATTGACTAACTCTTTAGCTTGATTAATTGATATGCCCCCAATATCATTAGGGTCTGTAGAGGCAACGGTAGCTGTGACAGGGTCAGAACTTTGCAAGCTGAGATTAACAGCTGCCCAACCATCTTTAAATTTACCTTGCAAGAAATAACTTGTTCCGCCATCAACTGCAGCATCTTCATATAATTTAATATCCCCTTGATTGCCTGCAAAAGGGGAAAGTCTATGCGTTAAACTGGGGTGATTAACGCTATCATTAATAGAATTAATTTCTTTATATATATCGGCAATGATCCTATTTAACTCAGGATCCTTGACAGTTTGTACTCTTTTTTTACTATTCGCCATTATTTTACTTTTAGTGGTCTATAAACAATTCCAATAGCATCTACTTCTGTCGTTACGTCAGTGAGCGTAACGGCCATCTTTTTAAGCTTCTTGCTGTCGCCTGTAGGACTCATTAGGAATGCATTATCTTTTGTGCCTGAGTAGTCTGTATCAAATGTTCCAGATGCATCATCAACTTCTAAAGAGACTTTACCATTAAGCTTGGCAATATCATCTGCTTCAATTTTAATAGTTTTGACCTTTTTCTTTTGAGTTACGCTTCCAAGAGTTATATCCTTAGAATAAAAAGACCAAGCTTTTTGAGCATTACTGGCGTTTATTTTCCATAGATTAGTGCCATCAGATACAAGTAATTCATTTAAAGGCCCTGAAACAACAGCTAAAGGCTTAGGCGTATCCATTAAATCCCAACGCTTTAACCTTATATTGTATACCCAAGCCATATATATATTGTCACCTGATACAGGTTTATGATTAAAGAAGAAATATACAGATGTTGTCTTAGGGTTATATCCTACTTGTGGAGGCGTATCATGATTGATATCATGCCAAGCATAAGCATTAGTCCCTTCAGAACTCTGCAAGATTGGATCGCCTATAGGTTTAGCATAACTCCCAGTATGTTGATACATATTATTTAAATCACAAAAAAACATGCCTAAATCAGTTACTTTAATAGAGTTTTCTGAAGAACAGCTAATGCCCTCATAGGTATCCTCGACTGACAGGGTTCCTATATTAACCTTATGCATATTATTACTATCGAATACAAATAATTTGCCTCCAAAAACCCTTATAGCTTTAGGTACTTGCGGCATAATAACATAGTCTTGAGCCCAATTAAATACCGATAAATTACCTGGCTGAGATTTAAATATAAAGTTTTCGCCATTTTCAATTTCTGGGTGATTGCAATTTGCTACAATAAGACAGCCATCTCCTTGAGTAGACAGCGTATAATTAACAGAGGTTTGTCTAAGCAATTCAGGCATTCCCGTAATAGCCTCATAGGTAGCTCCAACATGGCCTAAATCGACTATACTTTTTTTGTACGCCTCAACCGTATTACTTTGATTTTTTACTTCAAGCCAAGCACTTTTTAAAGAAATTTCTTTAACCATTTTATAAAATTCATCACTACCATTACGTCGATATATTACAATATGCGTACATCTTTTCGAAACAGGTCTCTTCATATAAACGGTAAGCACTAGTGATTTTAATTGAGAGGTAGCCTTATATTTATCCGCATATATAGTCATAGGAGATTCTTGAAAGCCATCATACATTAATGATACTTTATAATAATAATAGACTCCACTTGTAAAGCTTCCTTCTGCGTCAGACTCACCTGCTGCAATATTAATGCCAAAATCTGCTTTACTATCATCATTTAATATATTTAATGTATCTGGAGAATCTTGGGCAACAGGACTTGACCAAAGGCCACTTCCTGGAGTTAATCGTACAGTTGCATTTTGATATTGACCTGCAGTAGGTGAAATTAAAAAATCATGATATGTCGAATCTACCTCTTTATTTAATAAAATAGACCCTTGAAATAATAAATCATCATTAGGTGGATGTACTAATCCTCCCATAGGGCTTTGAGATTCACTACTAGCAGGTTGATAGTTGGCCCCTTTATATTCTAATTTTGATACTGGGCCTCTTTCTGCAGAAAATGGAGTTAACGTAACCCCGAAATCAAAAGCCGCTAAATAAGCCCTACCAGGTTCGGATCCCGCATAAGAAAGGACAAAAGTCTCGTTACTATCACTTTCTGTCATATCAGTGCCAACATTATTTACATCATATAATTTATTAATATTGTCCAGAATAGGCACTCCATCTGGATCTGGACCAGCTGTATTGGCCGCTAAATTTAAAACACCTATCTTTCTCTCTTTACTCCAACAGCAACCACGAACACCTTTACTATCTACTGTAGCAGCAGCATTTCCTATGCGCACACCAGACGTGCCTGTACTTGGATCATCGCTTATCCCACCTTTAGTATATAGATGTTTATATCCATAATGAGATGTATTGCTATATATAAGACTGAGCCCATTAAAAACTTCTTTTTTCGCAGATTCATGTAACGTATAATTATATTGATGAGATAACCCAGCTGACCCCTTAATCTTGTGATAATGGCATATTCGTCCACCATATGTTATAAATGTTCCATTAATCACAGCAGCTACCCCAACAGAATGTACCCTATTATTCGCATCACCCATATCTCTATCGACATTATGATAAGTCATATCAATAAGCCTTAATGGTCTTACTTCTAGCCCTTCAGCCCATCCAATGGCTTCCCCTCCATAACAATTATCCTTATTTGTTTTTTTATGTGAATCGGAAGGATAGCCGTGAGTAGGATTTCCTTCGGCAGAAGCACTAGGTTCTTTTCTTGCTCTTGTTAAATCATCATAGACATATTTTACTTGGGCATAGCCGTCTTCTGGTTTACTATAAGTAGATGTATCTTCAAAATTCGTAGCATTTGATTCGTCAGCAGGATGATGATAATAGAATCGCATTTTCCTTCTTTGGTTAGACCCACGATTTGAAATATATCTAGTTTCTGCAGTAAAATCAATTCCACGATTTGCCCCATCCGACCCAATATCATACCAGTTCCAACCATGTCTTTTAGTTGCTAAAGGAGAAGCAATACTTCTATCTCGCCACATTGCAGAATCATCAGCGCCTGCAGTTGTAGTATTAATATAATCAGTATTTGTACCAGATGCTTCAGTAGCGCAACTAAATAAATAACTTTCTTCATGTGTTAAAGAATCATCGCCAACTGCAGCGAATAATCCCCATAATACATTGGAAGGGACGGCATTAGCAGTGCTATCATAAGTCTCTAATAAATCAACAAGAATAGATGCGCTTGGTTTATTATGAGTTCCGTCAGTACCAAATGACATGGATATTCTTGATATACTTGTCCATGTGACCTGTCCAGTGCTCCCATCAACAACTAATCCTTCAATACGATAAATAGTGTCACTCTCCGCATTAGCTATATAGATATTATTCCATACTCCACCTACTGCTACTTTGCCTAAGGTAATGACTGTAGGCCTAATAGGTAACTGTTCATCACTCGCAACTATCTCCCCAGTAGTTTTATCGACAGTAAATAAAGAAAAAGATGAACTATTAATCCCAATCCAATATGATGTATTCACTTGATTAACACCACTCCAAAACTCACAACCTCTATCTAATGAAGCTGCCCCATTTGGACCATCTACTGGGTATAATTCTGCATCCAACAGATCAAATCCTTTATTAACCTGGCCCATTTGCTTATTATCTAGATTACCCATCCACTTAGCTTTATTGGCAGCTGATGGGCCTAAGTATAATGCATTATAATACGATTCTATGCTAACATCATCAACATTAGCTAGATTAAACGGGACTATATCCTGTGAGGCTTCTGATGCTGCTGCAGTGCCAGAAGTAGCTGCATCTGTAGAATAACCTTCAATTATACCTTGGGTGCCATAAAAATCATCTAGTATTTTCATGCTATTATTATCTTCTTTATCATAAAATACTAAAGAATCCTTACCACCATCTCTTAAAAATTCAAATTCATTAGCAGCGATTTCTAAGAAGGAGGTATATTCATCACCATTATCACCTAACGTATTAACGGTAAGGTCATCTGTCGATACTTGAGTAGTAGTAAATGTTACTATAAGTTCGCTATGTTCTGCTTTGCCTTCAAATAATAATCCATTAATAATAGGATAGTCATCTGCAGTAGTTGGTGGAGTCCCGCCCGTTAAAGGAGTAACTACAGCCAATATATCATCAAATCCAGACTCGATCGCTTCATGAGCGGAATTATCTGAATCTATTTGGTAGACACCTGCATTATCCTCTTCTTCCGCAAGTAATTCAAAAACAATAGCTCCAGTTGAAAATTGTTGAAATATTAAATCCCAAGTGTCATTATTGCTAGTAGCATATGTAATAGGAGCTGTAGATGCAGTATAGTCTCCTGCTGATACAGTTATTGTAATTATATCTCCAGAGACTAATTCTTTTGGAGTTCCATGATTACCATTAGCACCTGTAGGAGGAGTAGTCCAATAACGAATATCTTTTCGCATTCCCTCAGAGAGTAATTTTGTCTTAACATGGTCAGGGACGCCTTTCAATTTACCAGTCTCTGTAACAGGATCAAGATTTTTAGAATATGTAGCAGCTTCTTCAGGAATATCTGTCCCAGAAGGGGCACTAACAGTGCCATGCATAAATTTCGTTAGTTCTTTAAGTTGCTTAGGCATCTTTTTCCTTCATTAATTTTACTATTATATCGACTAAAGATTTATATGACTTGTCTATACCTTTTTGCTCTATCTGGATCTTTTTTTGTTGATCTATCAATTTTATTATTATACCCTCTAATCTACTAAATCTACTTGATATATCCTTAGTAAGGTCATCTTGTATATACTTATTCTGTTTCCATATAAAAAAGCCGAATGCCATAGCGACTGATACTGGAATACCAAATTTTTCTAATATATCTAACGGATTCATACGTAGCTCCTAACATCTTAAGACTGTATAACCTCTCCCAGTATGACCGTTCTCCCGTTTTTAATTTCGACAACGTTGACAAAAAAGTCATTTCTCCCAACATAGTCTACAATTGCAAATGCGTGGCACCAATTAATCGGACGCCCCTTTGTAAATGCTACCGATTCTCCTGACATCTCTTTTAAACAGCCAATGCTCCAAGCTGTGATTGGTCCATTCCCCGAGGTCGAAGTATATGTCTGTATATCGTGCCAATGGCCGTATATTACATTTTTTCCATACCTTCTTAAGTGATTCGCGCAATGATGCATTCCTCCATATAAATGCCCATGATAAAAACTCAATCTACCAATATCTAAGAAATCACCAGCTTTATGAAACGAATATCCACGATCCTTTAATTTTAAAACATCTGGGATATTATATTCGTGAGCTAAGTACGGATAAGCCTCTGTAAATTGTGTCATCCATAATTCGTGATTCCCTTCACAAAAATGTCTTTCCTTGACATTTGCCTTATCAAGAGATTCATCTATAATATCCATTCCTTTATTAACATCATCGATATCAGTTATAATCTCTGGTAAATACCATTCAAGTGAAGGCTTAGCCTTATTCTTCCATCTCCAATGGCTGCAGCCCTCCCATTCTCCTGTATCGCCTAAGTCAATATAGCCGTCTGGTTTTAATATCTCGATAGCTTTGCATAGTGTTTTAATTGCTTTGCGATCTGCATATGGAAAATGCTTATCTGGTGTTACTATATATCTTTTTATTACACCTTTATCGTCCAAAAAACCTCCTAGGCTTCATTATTCATCCTACCTTCTTCAGTCCAATCATTTGGATTAGTCCAAAAGTTTTTAGCCCGTCGAAGTAATTGCTCAGTATATGATGAGCTAAAACGTAAATGTAGCGTCAAGCAATCATCGCAATTCCAAAACAAAGTCCCGTTATATGCTCCTAGCACTTCTAATTTTGAAATCTCCCTGCTATTGCATTGGGTACATTTCTCAATTTTAGTCCTATAACTTTTAGAGCCGTCTACCCCAAACTTCTTTAAAATCCCTCGCTCTTCAGGATATTCGATTAAATCGTCGTAGAATGTCAATTCAGTATTTTGATTGGTTCTTGACTTAGGCAATTAAACCTTGTTAAGTATCGCCTTTTTAATTACCCCTTCAACAGTATCATACAAAGCATTCATCATCTTCTCTTCAGTAGCTTCAGATATGAAAGGGATATCAATATTCTTATTTAAAGCCTCTACAACTTCTTTTTGTAGCTCGTCTCCAAATACTTCATTCACTAGATCTTTTTTAAGACCGTCAAATAGACTCATTTTAACTCCTTGTATATTTTAATTCCCATGTAAATTAATGTTGCAAGCGCACCGAGTATACTGATGATTGGGCCTGCTATTTCAAGCCATCCTATAATAGCGCCTGTCGTTCCAATAGTTGCTGTCTTTAAAGTATCTTCCATTAAAAGTTTGCTCCAAAATTTATTGCGTTTCCCATATTAATATCTAAATAAGGCCTATAATCAGATGTCGTAGACTCTTCAAAATAAAATCCTGTCAAATATGACCCTGAAGGAGCTACGTCCTTTATATCATGTGGATAATCCATCACACAAAGATACAGGTCATCATTTACAAACATATCAACCTTAGCTTCATGAGTCAGGTTAATACGATTATGGCTAGAAGTATTCCAATAAGATATTACACCATCATCGACAGCAGGGTGGTCCTTTACTGAATATATTGTTACATTGCCTGAATTATCTCCTGTACTCCACCCGTCTATAGCATCATAATCAGGGGTTCCTAAACTTGATATATCACTAGTTGCCTTTACTACAATAATATCTGCATCATCCTGAGTAAATCCCCGCAAAGATAAAGCAGCGGTTTCCACTGGAGTGTTAATGCTTGAGGTATCAAAATGAAAGAATGATCTAGTCAATTTATATGAATAGCCACCTCCTCTTGCAGCTTCTCTATTAGAGCGTATAGCATAAGCATTACCCTGAGTACTATCAACAGCACTAGCTCCTACAGTTGAATTTCTTGCAGTTGCCCATGAAGGATCATCAATTGCAATATATCCGTCCATTGTAGGAGATATCTTCACACTGTAACCTTTGGCATATGATAAGTAGAATGATTAAAATAGTTATTAAGGTTAGGAGTCACTGCAATATCCTCAAATACAACAGTATCAAAACTATGCTCGTTTCTTTTATCTGTAAAATTATTCCAATAAGTTATCTTTGCGCCTGCCTTAGCCTTTTCTAAAGCAAATGCTTTAAATTTAAAATAGTCATCATCACCATAAGTATCGATAAAGATGCCATCATATGTACTTAGCTCGTTGACAGTATTCCAATGACCCTCTATAATAGTAACATTAGATTTATCTGCAGCCCATGCCTTTAATTTCTCAATAACCTGAGGGTGGATCTCTATAATAGTATGAGAATTAACTCCCTCGGCTTGTATATAATCAGCGCATATTCCCATGCCAAAACCTATCTCTAAAATATCACCTTTGGTATCACAAATATATTCAGCACTTTTCTCCATTATAGGAGCTTCCCATGACATCATAACTTCGGTTGATGACTCGCTTACGATTTTATTGTCACTAAAGGTTAATATAGTATCCTTAAATGCCACTAGAAGTCCAAACTTGCTGTAGCGTAGACTACATTATTATCTGCATCCCAATAAAATGAAACAATATCTGCTTTAGTAGCAGATGATGTCCAAGTTGGCTCTGTTCCACCAGCCCACTTTAAAGTTGCAGCCGTACCCGTCCCTGAGCCTGCATAAGCATTCCAGGTACCAAGAGTATGAGTTCCTCCATAGTGTATCAATAGTACAAAATTTCCAGAACCAGTAGTAGGGAAATGTATTGCTTGAGAAGTAATATTAGCAGATGTTGCTACTCTATGCTTATTACCATCATAAAAAAAGAAAGATTCGGCCCCAGTGCCAGCAGCGTCTAATACTTGATCGAAAATTGCTGCAGCTCCATCTATTATTAAATCACCAGTCATAGTGCCGCCTGTTTTCGGCAATGCTGCAACAGCAAGAGTATTACATGCAGCTACATCTACACCATCAAATGTACTATTAGTTGTAATAGCCCCTGTCATTGCACCACCTGCTTTTGACAAATAAGTTGCCGAGGCACCGATTGCAGTCTGATATATACTCGAAGCAGAAGTAGCCGTTAATATATCGCACATTGTCACTACGTTTGCTGCAGTTAATTCTTCAATGACTCCATCTGCTCCTGATATCCTGCCAAGTATTCTCTCATCAGCTGCAACATTTTGCATCTTAGCATATGTTACTGCGCCATCATCAATCGTTCTAGTAATGACTTGATCAGTTGCAATGTGTGCCGAGTGGACTGAATCATCTGCAAGTTTATCATTAGTAACTGACTCCGATAAAATTTTACCTGTTGTTATAGCATCATCTTCAATCATATCACCAGTAACCGCATCCGCTGCGATAGTTAATACGGTATCCCCTGTAACGTCACCTGTATGGGTTGCATTTGTAACTTTGGCCGTATTCAGTGCTATAGCAGTTGCATTAGTGGCTATACCGTCCAACGTAGTTTCTACGTCTGCATAACTTGGGATAGCAATGGTTCCTGTAAAAGTGGGACTTGTAAACATTGTGGCTTTAGATTCATTAGTTACATTATCTAAAGTTAATTGTGTTTTTATACTGCTATTAGTTGAGCTTGAAAGCCCTGTAGCTGTAAATACTGCAATTTCTCCACTTGTAGCTGCAGTTTCTTCATGTACTTTTATCGCATTAGTATTTGCTATACCAAAAGTTAAGGTAGCTTGCTTAGCGTCAAGTTGGGTTTGAATAGCTGAAGTAACTCCACCCAAATAACCCATTTCAGCAGCAGAGGCACCATTTACATCGCCACTAAAAGTAGCATCTGTTCCAGCTAAATCTTGATTAAGACTTATAGCCTCAGCACCATTAGTGGTAACAAATCTCATATAAAGGTTTGAACCTTCTTTAAATTCTAATGCTGCCCCAAGATTATCTCCAAAGAGTATATCTCGACCTGCAGAAGTTTCAAAAGTTAAATCCCCATTAATAGTGGCTGTACCTGTAAAGGTAGGACTAGCTATTGGAGCTTTTAAAGCTATTGAATCTGTTACAGTAGTAGAAAAAGAAGCATCATCATTTAGTGCTGCGGCTAGTTCGTTAAGAGTATTAAGCGTTCCTGGAGCTGAATCTACTATTGTTGCTACTTGCGCGTCTGTATAAGCAGTGGTCGCTATTTTAGTAGAATTATCAGATGGTGATTGGGTAGTAGTTGTTGGGCTGCCTCCAAGCGCAATATCCGCGCCAGCTTCAACGGCTGTCTTAATCTCAGCATTAGTCTGGTCTGCAGTTGCTGATGCCTCGATACCGTCTAACTTATCAAACATCTCATCAGACATTACTCCCCAGTTGTCTGTATCTGCTAAAGGCAATACAGCATTATTTCCATCACTAGAAACAATATCAAGTTTAGTCCCGTCACGACTAACGCTTAAATCAGTAGATACATTTGTGTCTTTAGCGGTATTAAGCGCAATAGCAGTAGTATTAGTCGCTATATCAACATCAGAAGCAGCAGCATTCCCTGTAATATCTGTTGTCAAGGATGTGACGACAACCGCTTCATTATTTTCATCGGTAATTTTTGGAATTGCAGGAGAACTCGTCTCATCGGTATATAATAATTTACGGAAAACATTTTTAATTGTATCAGAAGTTAAGCCAGCCATTAATCTTTATCCCATTTTATATTAGCATCAAATACAAAAGTATTCGTGTGAAAATAGTCATTAGCAGGAACCCGATGATCTACATATGTTGGAAAATAGCCTCCAACAATCTGCTGGATATGTTCACCGTCCCACAAGGCAGGTGCTGTACTATCTGCATCCCAATCAGGGGATATATAGCTTATATCTTTAATCCAAACCATTAATACTCCTGTGGAGTAATAAATCCACCACTTTGACGATGTCGTTTAGCGTATTTTTTAGCCTCTCTCTTTGAATTTTCATATTCTACCTTAAAATATTGTGCCTGTTCAGGAAGAAAATTCCTTGGGTCTTGATATCCCATAGATATAGCCTTAAATAAAATAGCTTCATGAAATTGAAGTGGCAATTCAGATGACATACTTAATGTCTCGCCAAAAGCTTCAGCTAAAGCTACTGTATTGATTCGCATCTCTAGTGCTTCAGAGATAGTATCAACGGTTGTTGTTGTCGTTCCAACGGTTCTATTTTGATCGCCCTCAACAATAGCTATGTTGTTATTATATAAATACCAATATCTTTGAGTAGCCATTATGTATAATCCTTATCTTCTAGTTTTGGCGGATTTATTAATCGCGGAATAAATTCCCCAGCTAGCCTAACATCGATAATTCGAATTATATCGGCGTCTAAAGGATAATATCGAGTATCCTTAACTGTAGGTTGAGTCCAAGTCTTTTTAATTATTTCAGTTTCAGAGCAAAACACATCAGAAGCACGATTTAATAGCTTACGTATTTCTTTTTCCCCCATATGAGGATGATGCTGCTGTACTAATTCTATCATATCTCGTTGCGTCATCTATACCCCTTATGTTAATACTAATGCTTCTACTGCGGGACATACCCCACCTGAAGTTACAGCACTTTCAATATTTATAACTCCGCTAACAGAAGGAATGAAAATACATTCATTCTTTTCTAACTTGCAAAGCTCAACAGCTGCAAGTAAGACTTGAACTTGTACCGCATTGTCAGTCTCGCGATCTATACTCTGCGTTTTAGTAGAATCATATAATTTACCAGTATGCCGAATAAATACTCCGTTATCCGCATCTGCGGTTAATGCAACTGGTGTAGTACTAGCTTCTTTATGAGCCATTATTTTACCATGAGCCCAATTATCTATAGCAGCCCCATTCCAAACTAAAGATGCATTACCACCACCAACTGTTTTCCCTACTTCTGCATCTATAGCCTCAATAGTTTTACCTTCGAAAGAAGTATCCTGAATAGGAGTTACACTTATTTTATAATCAATCCTTGCTGCCATTTTATCCTCCTGCTTGTGGGGCTTTCATAGCAAAAGCCTCGGCGTATTGTTGTTTTAATTGAACATATTGACCTTGCATCCATCCATACTGAGTAATATCTTTCTGCAATTTTAAATTAAACTCTTGCGTAGCTGATTGTATATTACTAGCGTGTTCTTGAAGCTCGCTACCATAAGCAGATAAACTTTCTTGATTTACTCTGGTCGTATCTTGAATATCCGCATTATAAATAGCTATATCATTTTGAAAAGCAGTATTTGCTAATTGTAAATCATTGGTAAATTCTGATACCGTAGAATTAACTTGTGCTGTATATCTACTTAAATCATATCCTGTCTCTGCTTGATATGTCTGTAAAATAATATTAATGTCTTGCTGCCAAACGCTTAGATCTGTTTGAAACTTAACATTATCATTTTGAAATTCATGAGAAAATGCTTGTAATTTAGTCGTTTCATTTTGAGCATCTAATCGAGATTGCTCCAATGTTGTTTGTAATGACGCTTGATAGGCTATATTCTCTTCATTAAATTCAGCGTTAGCAGTTTGCACAAGTGCTGAATACTCAGCCATTTTTGCATTAATTTCTTGGATTCTAGCTCCTAAAAGTTCAGGGTCTTCTTCATTAGTAATTAAATCCTCTGTACTTGCAAAATCTAAACTCCCCATCACAGGAGGTGTAAAGACTGGAGCTGCTTCATTAAAAGATATAGTGACCTCACTCACTACAGGATCTGCAGGAGCAGTAAAGCTAGGAGCAGATAAACTGCTAAAATCAAGATCCGCATCCACTGGGGGAGTAGGCATTACAATATTAGCTGGTGCAGTATATGTGGGGAATACTGCTGTTGCAAGTGCCATTACAGGACTTGCTGGTGCAGTATCTAAATTAAGATCCGCAGGTAACCCTGCTTCTCGTATAGTACCTAATCCAGCTTCTAGTATTTTATAACTCGTATATATTAAAATTAGATCTTCAGTTTGTGACGAAACAGCAGGTGATGCAAAAGGCCCATCCTCATCATCTAAAGTAGGATAACCTACATATGTAACCCTTGCATCGTCTGCTTGGCCAGAGACTATAGCTGGGATAATTTTAATTTGCTGCCCTTCCCAATAATATACTGGTGAAAATTTAGTTGCCTCATGTAAAGAAGCAGGATCACTTGCTAAAGCAATAGCGGTAATAGGAATTTCCCTGCATGGCCGCCAATCATTTACACTCCCTTGTTCGCGTGAAACTTCAAGGACCATTTGAGATGGAATATCTTGGTCAAGTGCATTATTAGCACTATCTAAATAAACACTAAATTCTACAGCAGAAGACGGATCTAGCTTAATAATTTTATTAACTACATCTCTAGCCCCTTCGTTAAGTATATCGATAATACGAGCGGCATCAGGGCAGGGTGTAGTGCCAAATGTTAATCCTGTCATTGTCTGCATTCTAGTCTTAAAACCCATCTATTCTCCTTAATAATGGGGGCCCCGAAGAACCCCCGTTATTAGTTTAACTGATTACCGATTAAACAAAGTCGATCACAGCATGCGTTTCTGGAAGCATAACTTCCAAACCAGCTTCTGTAATGATTTGATCTTTTCGACCATCAATATCATTTTCCTGAATGTTTGTTTCAACAAACGTATCACGACTTATTCCGTTTCCAGAAAGAGGTCGCATTGACACATTTGATAAATCAATACAAACAGCCTTATCTTCCATATCGCCACGGAATAAAGGATGGGCCACAAAATTAAGTGAACCCCATGATGTTTTAATTGATGTTATATCAATAGGCATAAAACTAGATGTTTTCACATCTATATTAGCAGAGAAAACAGTCTTAAGATCAGACCCCTCAAGGGAATTATCTAAGAAGTTTCCTGCACCCATTTTATGCATTTTATTAATAACTTTACGTGAAGTTAGGCATAGTTTTTGACCGCTATTTCCACCCTCCCAATTCATAAAGTCATCCATAACATCAACTACACCATCATAATCGAAGCCTACATTAGCATCGTACCCTGCAGTACTACCAGCAGTTCCACTATAAGCCATTTCATATTTCTTTCCACCTTTATTTTCGATGAAAGGAACAATGCCCCATGATGTACGAGTATCAACTGCTCCTGCAGTTACGCCGTATTGACCGTAGCCAAATAAGAAGGCATTTTCAAGATCCATTTTATGAGACTTGATATGCTCAGCATAAATACGCTTGAACTCGTTTTGGAATCCACGATAGCGAGTTGCCATTGATGAACCAGACATTAGAGGGACAGATGTTTTAAAGATCTGTGTGTAAAATTCCACAGCACTTAATTCATCTCTCCAACCATCTGGAGCACCAGTTGCCTCACCCCATTGAGAGCCAATTACTTGACCCTTGTAATGAGTACCATCAGTATCCCATTTAGCGTCAGCTGCTACTATTGCAGTCTGATTTGATACTTTAACAACATTGCCAATTGGAAGAGTAGCGAAAGTTGCTGCCCCACCTTTTGTTCCATCAGCTGTCGCTGTTGCATCTGCAGTCCAAGTTTGAATATCAGGGTCACCTGTTATCTTATAGGCTACACCATCTAGTCTAATTACTTGGTTTTTTACAAGATAAATAGGTGAAAAGCCATCATAATCTGCTGCAGAAACAGGATCGCCTGTTACTGCTGATACTTTACCATATTTATCATAATCGCACCAAAATACTAAGTGTGTCAGTGTACCGCCATCAGCTGGATCAGCCTTTGCCGAGATAGCGCTTCCATTACCACCTGCGATTACTGCACCCATAACATTAAAGTTACGTCGTTGCCATTGATTTCTATATTCCAAAGGTTTCCAAACCGTTTCATCAGTTGGTTTTTTGCCAAGCCTTGATAAATAAGAGAAAAACAGTGATTCAGCTGGAGCTAATTGAGCTACTTTATCTGAAATCCCGAACGTTCTTCGAATATTATCAACGGACTTGCCGCCAAATGCACCTGATGGAGTGGTTGAAAGACCTTGGCCTGAACTATAATCTGCCATTTTTTACTCCTTAAGTTTTATAATATGTCTTTTGAACTATCTCCAGAAATTAGTTCGTCCATAAAACCCGCTACAGGATCCTGAGGCTGATTAGTTTGCCCAGACTGAACATTCATCGGTGTTGGAACTGATTGTGCTCGTCTTGTCTGGTTAAATGCACGTGAAGGAGGCGGAGGAGCAACAGTATTCTGTGCTTGAGGTTGATTCATTATACCATTTTTATATTTAAAATAACCAACTAAGTCATCCATATTAATAGAATTATCGTCACTCATTTCTGTTATAAACTGATCTAACTTATCACCTAAATCATAGTTTGCTGAAACATATTCCCTTGCATCATTCATAGCATTTTGCTCTCTAATAGCATTTTCACGCTGTAAATTGACTTTTTCTAGACCCTCTATTTTCTGGTCATACATCTCTTGGACTTTGGCGACTTGATACTGACTAGACAATTGTTGATATTGTGTCATAGTATCGCGCCATGTTTCCACTTCGTCGAGATATTTAGCGCTCTCAGATGCGGGATCACTATAAGCTTCTTCTCTACTATACCCTCGTGGCATTTCTGGCTTCGTAGGTGGAGGAGGAAATGATTCTTCCTGCTTCGGAGCCTCTGTATCTTGAGTTTCTTGTCCTTTAATATTTTGGACTGCATCTGGGTTATTACGTAAGTAATCTACCATAGGCATGTACTCTTGTACATTGTTGAGTTGATTCTTTAGTTGATCTGCTTGAGATTGCCAATAAGATGAACGTACTTCTTCATTATTAGGACGCTCTTGATTTCCAGGTTGAGGAGGTGCTACTGGTGTAGGCCCCTCATTTGCAATCTTCAACTGCTCTGAACGAACAGATTCTGCGACTGCTTCCTCTTTTTCATAGGGCAATCCTAATGCTTCTTCAAATGAGCCGTCTGCAATAGGTTCAGTTTGGGTTATTTCTTTTTCAAACTCTGGAATATCCTGTTGCGGCTGGGTTTCATTAGTAAATTCATTAGCTTCCATTTATTTTTTTCCTTTTTTCGACTGCTTCTTAGATGCTGGAGAAGGTGAGTCTGTTTTTTCTTTGATTGCATCCCGTATTACTTTCTCAGTTGTAGCTAAGCTATCATCAAGTCTAGCTTCAAAGATATCAGCTGAGGCTTTTGCTTTAGTCTCTACTTTATCTAGGCCAGTCTTAAACTTCTCTACTTCAATCTTCTGTTTCAGGTGAACATTTTCACGAGTAAGCGTTTGCATATCTCCAGACAAGTCCTTGATTTGCTCTTGTGCTTGCTCTACTTGTTGCTGTAACTGAGCGATTGTATCTGTTCTTTGTAATACTCCTTCCATATCGAATATTTCGGTCTTCTTGAGAACCTCTTGTTGATCGATAAGTCCCTTCGAAAATGCATCCATGTAAAACTCGAGTTCCGCATATCTATTAGACGGAAGTGTCGAGCCTGAAACATAGACAACATCATATTTTCCTACTGTTATATCATTAATAACAGAAATTTCATTTGTAGCATCGTCATACATCCTTTTATTCACAGCATATTCTGTCATTGAATTATTAGGTTGTACTAGCCTAAATATCTTTTCCTCCTGATAAAGCTCTTGCATTAACTGTATTGCTACTTGGCCTAATCTAGTTAAAGAGCCTTCTATATCAGCGAGCTTAGATTTAATCTTTCTTTGCCCAAATTCATCTAAAGCGATAGTTGCTTTATATGTTTGGGGGGCAGCTGCAGTATTTCCCTGCATCATTTCATATAATCCCAATTGATGATCAATATCATTTTTAGCTGTTTGCTCATTATGATATAGCTCATTAGGCAATGGGGTGGGCTGCGCTACCACTGGTTGTCCCATGTCAAAATCAACCTCTATACCTACACCAGGTTGAGCCCATTTTTGTTCAAATTCTTGCATATCTACTGATCCTGCAGGTATCATAACCTTCATATTTGTAGATGTTGTAGCATGCGCTATAATAAGAGATCTAGTCTTATTGATAAAATCTTGTAATCCTTTAACCATTCTAACATCACTCATTGGGTAAGGAGTACGCGTATGCAGATTCATAATAGGGACAATTGGGTACTTACTAGTAGGTAAAGTCCTAGAGTATAAGTGTTTATCCCCAATAACAATACATTGCTTAACCTTACTTATGGATACAGGAATAATTTCCACCATTCCCTTTTCAACTAAATGAGCCTTGGTCATTTTCTCTACGGTAGGTATCTCTAAGGCTAATCCAGCATTTTCCATAGCTTCTTCATAGGCTTTTTCAATCATTTCGGTATTCTGTTCCCGAAGATTGTTAAGCATAAGCTCCATTCTCTCAGGAACCATTTCACCTAGTTCAACTGCTTCAAACAATTGCTTTTCTTGCTCAATATACTGAACTTCCATCTCTTCGCGTTGTCTTTGAATATCTTCACCAATCTGCTTTTCAGCTATCTCCATAGCCTCAACACGTTGCTTTGATTGGTTCTCGTCAGCAGCAAGGATATCTTCGCCTTCAAAGACTTGATTATTTAAAAGCCCCACTTCAGTGCTAACATATGCTTCAAATTCTTCCGAGCTTAATACTAGCTCTTTCCCTGAATATCGTTCATAAATACGATACTCTTCTTCAAATACTTTATAATAGCGTTCATATCCACGTACATATGAATCCCCACCATCCTCTGACTCAGTAGTTACATCATCTGGAAAGGTTATACCTGTATCATCTGCTCTACCAGTGCTAATAGAATCATTGAAAAAATTGCCTTCAGCTGTTTCAATAGCTTTAGAATAAGTTGGGTACATCTTTTTAACCTGATTCTTTGTAAAACGCCTTGAGATAATAATATTCTCAGCATCATCAAAGAATGCATCTCTAGAGTTAGGATCGATATAAACATCTAATGGATCAACATCAGTAAAACAAACCTCGCCTTTACCATCATCTAGCTTGGGATCTTGATATACAAGTAAAACTCCCATGCCAGTAACATAATAATCGTCAATAGCTTGTCTAATTGCAGTTCTTCCTTCGGAGACATCGTACATATACGATAAAAGTGCATTTAGCACTTTTACAACCCTAACGTCTGAATCTTCGCGAGGAGAGACCTTGAAGGATGGTCTATTCGCTGTAAGCATCGCTTTTGCCGTTTCTACGGCAGGATGGATCCTATTTACAACAACAGGGGCCTGACCCCTGGATTCCATAGTATCAATCTGTTCGGTTGTCCACTGTCGACCTAAACGATATTCTTGATCCTCGCGCGCTTGTTCGGACCAATGTTCACGCTTTCTTCGGTATAATTCGAATAAAGTCTTAGTTTCCTCAGCTATCTTCTGTGATTTGCCTGTATCAGCTTCGTAACTTGCCATTTTACCTCTTAGTCTACCAGAGTAAGATAACGCTTAAAGGGTCATCCAATCAATGATTTTATTTATTGTTTTTGTCTCTATTTTTTCAGGATCAAATTCCTTCACCCTACAAGGCCTAGCACCTTCTAATGAGGTCCATATAGCATCCATTATATCATCATGCTTACCTTTTGGGTAGGATAAGAACTCTGTTTGCGCTTCTGTATCTTGTGGCCTAAAGTAAAATTGGCCTTTTGCTATCATAGGAACTAATGATAATAGCCTTTCTGACTTACGATTACGTGGCTTTACGCCTTTTTCTAGTCCAGGGATATATATGTTGTTGTTTAGCATCTTTTCTTTAACAGCAGTTCTTAAGGCTTCCTGGTAAGCGACTGTCTCTATCTTCATCTTTTTGTGTTTGTACTTTTTAAATATATCTATAATTATGTCAGGCTGCTCATTAGGGGGACAATGCTTACGAAAAATATCTAGAATATACTTATTATTCTCATTATCAATACCTATAGTGGCCACCACAAAGAAGTCAGCCCTCATAGATAGAGATGAGGCGGGATCTACGCCACCATATACCTCTACAGGAATGATAGTCTTCTTATCTCCTATTTCACGAGTAATACAACCCTGCCCATTAATCCTTTCAAAGTCATAATGATGCATCTTAATCCAATCAGGCTTAAATGGAGCTTCGTCAGGAGACTGTGATATATTCATATATTCCTGATAAAACCCATTAATATTACCCACAGAGGAATACTCTTGCTTTATTTCCTCAATACGAGATTTCGGGAATCTCTCAGGCCATATTGGCTCTCCATCATCATCTATGATACTATACCACAAGACGTTCCATGTCGGAGACTCTTTAGCCCAATATAAGAAACAATCTTCAGATATAACCGTACCTATCATAATTATCCTACCTTCGTCCGATAAAGATGGTATTACGGCCTCTGTCATCCACTTTCTGTTTTTAGCCCTTGCTTCTGGTGTATAAGCATTTAATTCCGATTCAAAGTCATCGACTATGATGGTTGTTGGTCTGGTGTCTCCCTCGATAAACCCCCGCACCCTTTGTCCTGTACCTACGGCCACTATACGCACTCCATTAGCAGTAACTACGTCTGTAGCTGTCCACCTATTTGCTGTATTAGGGCCTAGGTCACCAAATATCTCTTTAAATTGATCCGAATGGGTCAGGTGATACTTGATTCTAGACAAGAAGTTAATAGACTGAGCCTGCGACTCAGACACTATAACTATAAATTCCTCTTCATCATCACGTTTAAAAGCAATCTTATGTAATGGCAAAAGAAGAGAAGTAACAGTTGATTTGGCTGTTCCCCGAGGTGCCGCTATTAGGACCCTTCTTTTACTATTATCCTTGAGTGCTCTATATATTTCGTGGTGAAAGGGAGGTGTGGTTTTGCGGAGGGCTGTGGGGAAACATATTCTTCCAAATAATGCTATATTTACCCTAAGTTTCTTGAGTGCTTGCTTCTTTTCGTAGATTTTCTCGTAGTCTTCGATGGTTTACTCTTCTTTTTCTTGTCGTACTGGTTCTTTTTGTACCCCATTTGAAACTTCTACCTTTTCCTTGGTCCCTAATAAAGCTACCTCTTCCTCTGCTATTTCATCTAATAGCTTCCGTGTTGCCGTAGCCTGTAAGGTTTGTGTTGTCTTGATTACTGTCTTTTCTTTCATACCCAACATATCTTGTATATTCTCAACTACCCTAAGAAAGTTGGTTACATCGCCCTTCTTTTCAGCCATTGCCAAGCCTTTATCTAATAGATCAATGGTTTTGGCTGTATTATGCCCCTTTTCAGCTAAAACTTCCTTTAATTCGTCTCTTACCATACTTTTAAACTCCTGGGTTTTCATCCAACGCTTCATTGTGCGCTTCTTATTAGAGGTAACGTCTGGAAATGCTAATTCTATGGCTAGATCTGCCTTAAAACAGGTAGAATAGGCTATAGATAAGGCTCTCCACTCTTCTGTACCCTTTCTTACTTCGAGTTGCGGCTTTCCACTAAGCGTATTATTAGTGAGCCTCCCTTTTGTGCTAAAATTAGGAGCGGCATACTTAGGAGAGTAAAAAGTGTAACCCCAAGGGACCCTAACGTATATATTATCCACCCCATTTTTTGCAGTATACTCCTTACGCTGGATGACTTTTGCAACATAGTTATCATCACTGAGGGCATATTCCCCGATTTGGGCTTCATTCCATGGTTTGTACGGAATAGATTGAGCATCAGCTTCCTCCTTAGTGTAGATGTTATAATTAACTCTACCTTTATCCTTGTGTTTTATAGAGATTTCGTACACGTGGGTGTGATCTATCCCGCAGTATAGCGGGCAGTGTACCTTGGACTCACAGTGGTCATCGAATAGATTGAGAAAGACAAATAAGAATATTGCAAATAACCCATCAGCGGAGCTCGAAGTGAGGGAAGTCATCGAACTTGTTGTCCTTCACTTCCCAATCTTGGTCCCAATCCCCGCCCCAGCGAAGGTTAATACCCATCCCACGAGCCACCCCAAGCACAAACCCTGCAAAAAGAGTCTGACGCTCACGGTCATTCCAGTCGACGGGATAAGGTGTGACATCAGCAGCACGACTAGGCAACTTATTATGCCTACCATTAGGGAACCGTACTTTGCTCTTTCCTTCGTCACAGAGCTTATTCTGCCTTTCTTCGCCTCTATGGCCTTCAAGTACGCTACAATCTACATATTTTATCACTTCTTTAAAGACTTGCTGTAACTTAGGGTCACAGGTGTCAAGTCGGGCCTTACTACTTTTTCCGAACTTTGGCATCTTTATCCTTTAATAGTTTACGTCGAATATTATCTACACTCACTTCTCCTCCTACGGGGGATCCTGTGGTGTCAGTCTTAATCATATCTTTAGAGTATTTGCTTGCCATCGATTATGTTTTTATATGTTTAAGATAAAGAGTCGAAAGGCTCTTCATCTGTCTATTTACCGTAAAACACACTAAAAAATTTTTATAAACGTCGTTTATTAGTAGTGTGTGGTTCGCAGAAATTTACACCTTTTTGGTTGAATAGTCAATAGCAATTTGTAAAAAAATCCCCAAGAATGGGATTACGTGATATACACAATCCCCTACCCGTCGGATTCACGGCGTGGGTTGCCTCGCCAGGTTGAATCCAGGATGGGCAGTGAATTGGTACGCTTCGTTCAATCACTGTCGTTCATTCACTACGCTTGCCCTTGCAAGCTGTGGCTTGTTTGTTTCAGAGTTGGCCACTCTTCCATAATATACATAAAGGATCATATATCATGTCTAATACATCAAAGAACGCGATGTCTTACCGAGTGTCAAACACTCAAACAGGAACCACTAACCGTAAAGGCGAGTGGACTCCCAACCGTAACGAAGATGGCGACATCATCTACTCTAATTCTATTAGAGTTACGATTGAGAATCCCTCAAACGGTTACGCGTTTCCTACCTCTTTAGAGGCCGATCGTATCCAAGGATTCGCTGAAGCGAAGTCCGAGGCTGGCGAAGCTCTAAAGACTTCTAACTCTGCGTACAGACTCATAGCTGACTCAGTACAAGAGTTCGAAGCAACTGATAAGATGCCATCTGCTGTTTCAGCAGTGTATCGTCCAGTTGGCGTGCGGTTCGCAGGCGCACTATAGGCTTAGCACCCTATTAGTGGCCGACTTACGCATAGGGGGAGCGACATCCCCCTTTTTTATTATAGTACACATAAATAGTGCAGTAATAATCATATTCATACCTTATTTATATCACTTATACATCTGGAGGGCCAAGCAAACATGGCATATTTAGGCGTAGTAATGCACAATGATCAAGAGTGCTACTGTTTCATGAATGGAGCTGTAAAGATCCACATCGTGAAAGAATCAGTAGACTGCTTGGGCACTGCTGCATGTTCTGCTAAATCATACTTCTTCGGAGAATGATTAGGCAAACAATTAGTTCCTAAAGCCTGGGGGAACAGAAACATACCAGGCGTTACTTCAAAGATTTAACCTTTTTTAAAGGTATTGGTAAATATAGCGGGTTGGAGAAGAGGTCATCTCGTTTGGCTCATAACCAAAAGGTCGGTAGTTCGAATCTATCACCCGCAACTAAAGTGTGAAGTATTAATAGGGCATAATTAACCCAATTGATGCTTAATGACTAAACCTGTACACCGCGTCAAAAAGACCGCAACAGGTAGACTATCAGAGGTTATACTCGCAGTTGACAAATATCTAGTTGTCGCTGAACTTAGCTAGTCCTAAGGATATGTCGTAGTTAACTAAAAAGACGAGTAGTCTTTTGACCCATCTTATCGTACCCGCTCATGGTCGTAGTGATAAGTGTTAATATAGTTCCAAGAGTGCTGCCTTGATCAGGGGAGCATAGAGGACAGGCGATAGCCTATATTATTAAATGGGGAAAACAATGAGCATTAACTCGGAGGTAAACTCAAATCCTCCAGTCACACACTTTTATTTAGGGGACGACAGGTTTCGACCTGCGTGGGAGCTTAATCCTTCCACAATGGCTATGTGAGTTCAATTCTCACCGTCTCCACAATATTAGAAGTATATCGAAAGCCGTTCAGCGTGATAAACAATGAACGCGTTGCTGCCATTTTTGATGCCCCGTAGAAGCGCGCAATTAACGGGGTTAATGCAGTACCGAACACACGATGTCATGCACACTTGCATATTTTTCCCAATAGCTTAGAGGGACTAATACAGAGTGTGCTTTTTTTAATCTCGGGCTACGCCCAGGAGTATTTTCAAAATCACTTTCATAAATAACGCGAAGGAGACCATATGGGACGTATGGCTGAGCTATACCAAGAATTAAAAGATGCTGACTATCAAGCGGAGCTTAACATGCTAGCTTATGAAGAGTGGGTATCAACAGAGTTAGAGAAAGAGGCTGAGGCCTATCAAATGACAACAACTGAGCAAAATGCTCTTAACACATACATGGAGGGTTCTCATGCCTTTTACAATAGGAATGGCGCTGTTTCTAGCAGCGGCGATGTTTTCAAGTTACATAATAGGAAAAAACGACGGAGAGAGATGCACGACTCCTTGCAAGCCAAAAACAAAGAAAAAGTCTCGGATAACCTTCCAGGACAAAAGGGCAGCAGAAGCAAAGACAATGCACCGTGGTAAACTAGTTAAATGGGCAATTAAAGCATATCCTCATAAACCTATCACTCCTTTTAGGCAGATGCGTAAAGCAGATCTTATTAAGCTGTACGTCAATGGTAGTAGAGGAGGAAAGTAAATGCAACTCGACACAAATGTAATGCAAAGCAGAACAGCTGATAATTTAGTAGAGTTTATTAATAAACAGACTGACTTAATAAATGTCTTAATGAATGAGCTCTCAGAATGTTCAGACAATGGCAAACTTACTCTTAACCTTGCTGATAATATAATAGCTGCGCATAGAAACATTTCACATCGTACTCAAATGATAAATGCTAAACAAGAGAGTTCATTAGCATTCATGAAAAGTAATAAAAAGGGCGGACGCCCAGACGGGAGAAGATCAAATGGCGAAATTAGCTTCTAGTTGTTATACTCTTATTAGCAGAATAGCAATAATATCAGCTCTAACCTTTAGCTCATGGCTAGTAACATATGCCGTAGTTAAATTAGTATGGAGCTGGTTATAATGGGGTTTGATCTAAGCGGAAAGAACCCAACACTCCACACGCCTCAACCTAAAGAGCTTACGGAACTAGACCACGGAAGTGAAGAGAAGTGGGAAATAGAGCGTAAATGGTACGAAGAGAACCCAGGCATATACTTTAGGAATAATGTTTGGTGGTGGAGACCCCTATGGGGATACGTCACAGAGGTATGTGGAGACATACTTACTGATGACGATCTAAATCACGGCTCTTACAATGATGGACATTTCATATCAAAGGCAAAATGCAAAAGAATAGCTAGACGCCTAAATAAGTTAATAAATGATGGAGATGTTGCAGCACATGAAAAAGAGTATGAAAAGCGTCGTTCTGAACAGGATGAAGAGTCATTTGAGGCTAATTATCCATTTTCAGAGGACAACGTGAAGAACTTTGCAGTATTTGCAAAGGAATGTGGTGGATTTTACATCTGTTAAGTCGACGCTAACACCACTCAAGCAGACAATAGTTTGCTTGGACGGCTCTCGTTAGAGAGCATTTACCCTGGGGGGATGCTGAGCAGGTCAGGTCCCCCTTAAATTTAATCACAACACAACCAGGAGAAGACATGTCAAACAATCAACCCAGTATATATGTATCATCATACACCAATGGTGGAGTAATGCAAACTATGCAAGCAACTAAGGTAGCAGAGATCTTAACAGAGCTCGGTGTAGCTATCACTGATGCAGAGTTTGAATTAGAAGATGCACAAGGTAATGAAAAGGTACCAAGCCCAAGTACTACATTGAACGAAGGCGATGTGCTTATGATAATGAAGAAGAAGAATAAATCGGGTAACTAATAAGCCAAACTAAGAAAATTAGTTTGAATTAGTTTGAATTGGGCCTGTCTTAATCGGCAGGTCCTTCATTATAAGGAGAAGTATGGAAGAAGAACAACTCATTGTACAAGAATATCCA
>Ga0098054_1000295_pt1 | contig 38808 bp, 48 predicted proteins | sample 16_taG_FD_75048 | JGI IMG/M metagenome (GOLD analysis project Ga0098054, IMG submission 75048) | Marine viral communities from the Subarctic Pacific Ocean - 16_ETSP_OMZ_AT15313 metaG | ecosystem: Environmental > Aquatic > Marine > Oceanic | place: Pacific Ocean | collected 2015-01-18
GCGAGATGGTCAAAGCCATACGTCGCAATAACCGTGTGGGTCAGGGCACATGCACCTACATCGACGAGACCTATAGCGACTACGAGTTGGGGGATGCGCTGCTAGAGGACGGCATAGACAGCGTGCCGGATGCGGTGGCGTGGGCATGCAAAGAGGAGCACGACATACTGGAGATGTCGCTCAATGCATCCAGCGGGGAGCCCGACTGCCCACTCGTCAAGCGGTACGACGAATGGGTGGAGGGCAATCCCGTCTGCTCCAACTACCCATGCAAGGAGGAGGCGCATCCGTACTGGAACCTATGCGAACACCACCTCGAAGAGGACGGGCGTGGTGACCATGAGATGGAACGCATGCGCGACGCGGAGGACGACGTATGAGTAGCCTACTATACGCTGTTCACATAGCTGCCGATGGCATCCAAGAGCATGCCCGACCCAAGAACGGGAAGGACTTCACGCTCAAGGAGGCTCAGGCATACGTGGATGGATACGTGGAGGTTGTCCACCTGGACATCCCAGGCATGATTCTGCTCGTCAACGAGGACGGCCTGCTCAAGGGGCTCAGGCGCAATCGAGTGGCATCCATCATGGCAGGCACCAACATCGTAGGCGATGCGTTGTTGTGCGAGGACGCCATGTTCCCATAGGAGTGGGGGATATGGACAACGACAACATCGCGGCATTTCTCGTAGGCATGGACAACGACGGCATCGTGGTGACAGACGAGCCATCGGGACACTACGGCCTACGCATATCGGGAGACCTGGTTGGTAAGTTCAACACGCCAGCCTCAGCAATTGAGTACATCGTATCCGTGCTGAAGAGCACATCGGAGGAGAGACAATGAGTGACATGAAGAAAGCACTAGAACTACTACGCAACCCATTCCCACCACAGTGCATAGAGTGGCGACCTGGCAGCGTTGCCAAGACCGGCCAGTCATGCACCCTGCTTGCATACCTGAAGATTGATGCCGTCGAGGACCGCCTCGATGAGGTCGCTCCAGACTGGTCATGCGATTACAAGCAGGGGCCTACGGGTGGGTTGCTATGCGGCATCACCATCCTCGGGGTCACCCGTTGGGATGGGAGTGAGAACACCCAGATTGAGGCCGTGAAGGGCGGCCTGTCGGATGCGTTCAAGCGTGCGGCACGGCGATGGGGAGTTGGTCGATACCTCTGGCGTCTTGGCACGCAGTGGCATGAGACCATCGACCATCGCTCTGCATTGCATGACGGCGTGAGCTATGAGAAGCTCAAGCTTGGCAACAAGTGGGGATGGGTTAGGACCCCTGACCTGCCTGCATGGGCTCTTCCTGAGCCACCGAAGGACCTGGATTGGGATGCGGAGAGCAAGCGATTTTGCGCCGAGCTTACCGACATGGGTCGCACATACGGTGACGTGGCGGAGTTCTGCCAAGCCATGGGTCGGGTTCGCCCTTCCCGCATGACAAGTCAGCAGCGCAGCGCGCTGATGAATTACCTCGCATCTCCCGAAGGGGCTGGTGCAATTAACGACTGGCTCGCCAGTTAGGAGAAATCACATGGGATTTACCACAGGAAAGCATACATCTGGACCCCGCGAAACGGAGTCCCAACATCAACCCCCTGTCCCGGAGGGCAAGTACAGCGTACGCATAGTGGATGCGAAGTACTCTGCCGTGAAGTCGGGCAAACAGATTGACGAGGCGGCTGTCGCATGGCTCGTGTCTCAGGGCTGCCCAGACGCATGCGCTGGACGCGTGCGTAATGGGGATACGGCCAAGAACCTGTTCGTCACGATGGAGGTTGTGGGTGGCACGCATGCCGGTCACAAGATTCGCGAGTGGCATCTGTTCTGGCACCCATCCATCACGGCGATGGACATCGGTCGCAGCAAGGTAGAGCAACTGTCTCTTGCATGCGGTGCGCTGTCATGGGACGAGCCTAGCGAGCTTGTCGGGGCAGAGCTTACGGTGCATACGAGGATTGAGCGTGACTCCAGGTATGGGGACAAGGTGAAGGTCAAGCTGTACGAGTCGTCAGGCCAAGCAGCACAGCAGGCACCGCCCGCATTCGATGACCAGGACATCCCGTTCTAATGGGCTTCATCAAGGCAGCCGAAACGTATGCGGCACGCACATCCGAGAGGAGAGGCGTTCCGTTCCGCGACTACGACATGGGTCATGTCCGCATCTATGATGCCCTCGACCAATTGCACTTGGAGATGTGCAAGATGGACAACGGCAACATACGGCTCTGGTTCGACGCATACCCTGGTCTCAGGGATATGCTGAACGACTGGGCCGAAGGGCAGAAGCTCAGGCAATGGCATGAGGAGGACAAGCCGAAGGGTGACCCTGTCATGGACCTCATCCTGGGTGAGCACCTATGAGCACCGTATCCTGGACGAAGGACAAGGTCATCGGCACCCTGCGACAGCTTAGGCGTGGCCGCATTGAGCCCTGCATCGAATGCGGGGAAGACGTGTGGGACGAAGGCGAGGTGTGGTGTGAGCCATGTCGGCAGGTGGTCATGCTTGCGGAGGCTGACGAGCACATGGCCCTTGCATACATGGACGAAGGGCCGTTGCCCCCATGAGGAAGGATGACTTCGACGACCCCGGCCCCCACCACGAGGCGTTCATGATGAGGCATACGAGCTTCGAGTATCATGAGCCCTTGTGTGGGGAATGCGAGGAGAGTGATGACGGGCCATGTGATGCACACATGGACGACGAATAGGGACACGGCCCTGACATAACCGCATGCTGACCGTGTAAGGCATGCACCAGACCAGGTTCCGCTGGTCAGGGTCTCAACGCACATGAAGGGCTCCTCCAGGCCCGTGCGTTGAGGCCCTTTTTTTTATCTCGAAATCGCCAGGGTCACGGCTACTGCGCTCGCAGTCAGCACGCCTACGGTGAACGCCAGGACAGGGTCCTCATACCAGGGCGCAGGTACGTATGCGTCAGAGAGGAGCCTCTCCAGCGTAGCCACCTGCTCCTCCTTGGCCTCTAGCTGGACGCTGAACGCATCCTTGGCAGCAGATAGGGTGCCACCTACCAGTTCGAGGTCAGCCTCGCATGTAGGTAGCAATACGCGCATGCTAGTGAGGCACTGCTTCGCTTCGTCGGTCGGCACCAGGACGCCAGTGCATGGGGTGGTCGAGCCGTGCTCTACCCCGTGAGCTTTTTGACACGGCGTAGCAGCGACTAATGCGACGACTAATGCGAGCGCACTCACGCCTTCATGCCCTCCTGCTGGGCGCGGATAGCTGCGGCTCGGCGGACGGACCTCTTTCTCTGGTCCTCTCCCAGGATGGGCTTGCCCCCGTATTTCTTGTCCCACTCCTTCGCCACGTCAGGGGCGTTGATGTGCATGGCTACGCGCTGCGCGTTGTTCTTGTATGGCATCAGGTGCCTTCCCTCAGCCTCTTAACCCTGTCGATTTCGCGCTGCTTATCTTTCATGCTCTTTATGACGGGCCTCTTGGCGAGCTTATGGGCGCCCACGGGCTTCTTGATAAGCATGCTTGCAAGGTGGAGGTATTTTTTCGCTGCCGCTTGGCGGGGTCGTTCGGCCATCTGTCACTCCTTGGCGTTCTTGTATGGCATTAGAGGAGGCCCATGGCCTTCTGTTTCTTCTTGGTCTCAGCATCGATGCGCTTGGCTACTTGCTCTTTGCGCGCCCTCTCCGCTGCATCCTTGAAGGACTGCATCACAGCAGCCTTGGGGTAAAGAGCGCTCCTCTCGGCGGAAAGCACCCGCTCTACCTTCTCCTGCTCAAGGTCTCCCCGGCGCTGACGCATGCGCTTGATCGCCGCTTCGGCCTCGTTGCGGGCTGCCTCCTTTCTCTCCGCCCTGGTGGGCTCAGTGCCACGCAACGACTCACGCGTAACCCGCCGCTCGTAATCGGACGCGGCCTTCTCCCTGCTCGCCTCCCCCCTTCGCTTGAGCACGCGCTTGAGGAACGGGAGGTTCTTCGCCTTATCCCTTGCGATGGCGCGCTGCCTGGCTGCGGCGTCGATCTCCCCCTTGGTGCGGGACCCCTTGTACCTCTTGCCTTTCTTCCTGAACTCAGCAGGGACGTGGCCAGTGCGCGCGCTCTCCGCCAGCCCAGCTTCGCTTTTCCTGGAGATGTTGTACTTGCCAGCGGAGCCTGTCTTGATGCTCGCCTTCTGCTTGCCCTCCTCTGCCAGCTTCGCCTTCCTCTTGCGAGCCCACTCGCTGGTGTCCTTGGTGCCCGGGGTGGTGGCTGCCTTGGTAGCGATTGCTCTGACCCTGGCTCGCTTATCTGCGGCCCGCAAGCCTGCGTCTAGCTTGCCCCTGTCTACGCCAGTCATCCAGCTTGACTCTTCATCACGGAGAGCCTCGACCAACCCCTTCTCGCTGATGTTGTAGCCCATGCGGGCTGCCTCATACACCGTACCGGCAGGTCCAGCGTAGCGAAGGACGCCACCAAGAACTCGCGCTGCACCGGGGGGGATTGCGCCCGCCACCTGGGAGACGAGCTTCGCGGCCTTGGCCCCATGCCCAGCGAGCCTGCTGGCCTTTGACCCTGTCCGGGTTGCGTCATCCATGTATTTCGCTAGGTCATCCCAGTTCCAGTCTGCGCCTAGCAACTCATCCACGTTGTCTATGCCTAGCGACTGGGCAACGGCTGCCCTGACCTTCCCCTTGTGAGGGGTCTTGGATTTCTCCAGCGCCTTGCCTGCGGTGGGGTCTTTGGGTTTGTACTCAGGCTCCTGCCACTTGCCCTTGCCCTTGCCCTTCTCTGCCTGGGCTTCGGCCTTGGCCTGCTTCTTCTTCGCCCTCTTCTCCTGCCGCTCGGTCGGCTCCTGCCACTTGGCCCTTCCCTCCTCCTCCAACTGAGCCTTAAGGGCCGCTTCCTTGTCCACCCTTCGCTGCCCCTTGAGGGTCCTGACCTCTTCGGCGTCAGCCACTCCGCCCTCTGTATACACGCTGGCCTGGTTGGCTATTCGTTGCCTGGACGCCTGTGCTCGCGCTTTCTTTTTCGCATGCGCTGCGATTCGCCCTGGCTCCTCCGCTACAAACCTCCTGGCCGCTTCCTCCCTGGCCGCCAGGTTCGCCTTCTGCCTGTCAGTCAGGGGCTTGGCCTTGGGCTTGGGCTTGCCGGACTCTGCCTCGGCTGCCCGCTCTCTGAGGTCTTTCGCGTCCGCCAACATCCGAGCAGCCATCTCCTTGTTGTTCCGCGACGACGAAAACCCACCTGGCTCCTCAAGGATCCGGGCGGGCCTCCCTTGGGCATTCTTGCCTTGTAATCGGTTCTTGGCGTGGGCCTCTAGCGCGTCCGCCTGTTCCCTCATCGCCTTTGGGGTCTTGGACTCGGCGATCTTGGCGTCTAGTTTCGCCCTTTCTTTCTTTCGCGCGAGCTTTTCTTTCCTATCCAGAGCATCATCCTCAGCCTTGAGTTCGGCTCGACGCTCGGCGTCCTGCTTTGCCGCTGGCTTCTTCCACTCCTCGTACTTCTTATCCCCCAACTCCGGCCCCATCTCATCCCTGAATGTGCCCCGAATCATGGCGCGCCTATCCGCCCCAGGGGCTGTATCCAACGGGTCGGCATCGGGCCACCACGTCTTGCCTTTGCCGGTGCCCGGGAAGCCGGATCTCCTAGTCTTAGGGCTGGACGGTGGCTTGGCCCTTGTCTCGCCTGGTTTGGGGTTGAGTTCCGCCAACTGCTCTGGGGTGAGCAGGCTGGCGAGGTACTTCTTGTCTGCCCCTTTCGCCTTCGCCGCTGCCTTCTTCAGGGACGCCACTGAGCGGCCCGTCTTCTCGGATACGAACTTGAGCGTGGTCGCCATGTCCCTGCGGGAGACGTGCTTTGTGGCGGCCTTCGCACTCTCTACCGCGTCCGGGTCCAGTACCGTGGCTGGCTCGGATGCGGGCGGCGGGGTGGTGGCGGCGGGGGTGGTGGCTACCGTCCCTCCCTTCGTGGACTTGACCCACTTCAACATCTTGGCCTTGCCAGTGGCTCCCCCTCCCTCGGCCTCGACCAGGTAGTGGAGTTGAGACGCAAGGGATTGGTCGGCGTACTTAAACCCTGCCCTCTTTGCCAGTTCCTTAGCCGCCTTGAGTGCATCGGGGTGTGCCTCGGCATACGCTTTCACCAGGCCCGCTCGCATCCTGCCCTTCTCCGGGCCAAACGTGTCCTGCTTTGGCGCGTACTTCTTTCGCTCGCCCTTGGTTGCGGTTCGCTCTTCCACCACCTCGGCCTTGGCATCCGCTGCCGCCTCAGGGTCGACGCCCCCTGGTGCTGGCTTGGCCTGGGCCTGCTTGGCCTCTGCGTCAGCAACCGCCTTGGCGTCGATGGCCCTCAGGTCATCCCCGGCTTGCTTGCTGCGCTTGAGGCGAAGGGCAGACATGTGATGTCTTGCGGCTACGGTCTCGGTGTCGATCTTCTTGATAAGCTCTTGGGACAGCTTGTCGATCGTGCCCTTGTCGCCGGTCGTCTTCTTGAAGGCCTCGTACTCAGAGAAGAAATCTTTGTACGCCTTCTTTGCCTCGGCGCTGCGGTGCTTTCCTCCACTGTCCTGGTACATCTTTTCCAGCGGACGGAGCGCCGTTCGGATCTCCTGAGCCAAGGTATGAACGTATTTCTTGTGTACGCTGCGCGCCATCTTGCTGCTCCCGGTCTTGCTTTCGGTCGGTGTCTTGGGGGCGGCTGCCTTCTTCTTCTTCGCCGCTGCGCTGCGTGCCTTCTTCCTTGCCATCTTATTGCTCCTGGTTCCATGCGGCAGCCACGTCGGCTGGACCGTTGGTCTTGGCTAGTGAGTGGGCGATGATCTGAAGCTCACGCTTCTTTGCCAACCGCTTCTTGTCTAGTTCCTGAATCTTCTCATTACGCAGGTCGATAGCCTGTTGCATGATCTGAGACGTATGCACACGCGACTTCGTGGCTGCGCTCATGGCCTTGGCACGGCGCTCAACACGGTCGCTCTCTGCAGTGGCCCTCTTCCACATCAGGAAGAAGAAGCCACACATGGCTGTCAGGGCAGGGATAACGTATTCCATCAGCGTGGCTCCGTCTTTGTCTTGGCAGGGATGCGAGTCCCTTGGCGCACTAGCTTCTCAAGCTTCTCATCCGCTGCCTTCTCTTTGATGATGCGAAGCATCTGCTCAACCATGGCAGCCACATTGTCCAGCACATTGTCGAGTTCCTTCTGGTCAGCCTCACGCTTCTTCTCCAGCCGCAGCATGCGCTTGTCGCTTTGCGTGTGCAGGTAGATAAGGAAGGTGCAGAAAAGCCCAAGGACCCCCTGCTCCATCAAGCTGCCGATGAACTCTTCACCCATCAGAAGTAGACCGCCACAGAGAAATCCTGGGCCGCTTCGTACTGAAGCGCATCCGCCGTGCCCTCATCAATGGGAAGGTATAGGCTCTGGCCAGCGGGGATGGGGAGGCCGGTGGTGGTGGCGTGTCCTCCGCTCGCGCTGTATAGATACACGACAGCGGTTGCATGCGGGTTGCCAATGACCAGGGCCTTGGGAGCCCTTGGCCACGGACGACTGAGTGTGTTGGCGATCGACGCAACCTGCGCCACCACTGCGTCAAGCAGGCTGGTGTTGGATGCGAATGTGGCAGCGGCTAGCTTCACGATAACGAAGTTGCCGTTGACCACCGGGAAGTTAGACACCTGTCTTGATGATACGCCTGTGCTCATTGGTCTGGCTCCTGTTGCCATGCTGAGGTCTGAACTAATGCCAAGGCTGCGGCGTGGTCAATCCATCCGTCAACCGGCTCTGTGAACTTGAGGATAGCCTCTGTCTCGTCCAGGGTATACCTGGGCTCCGTGGTGACGCAGGTGGCCTCTTCCATGCGGGCGGCCACGTCGGCTGCTGGGTACACGCGGTAGTGCAGAATCATGGTGGTGCATCCTGTACTACTGACGCCGTTGTCATGTTGTAGGCCGTGCCATTCGCAGGGCTAGACCCGTAGTCAATGACGGTTGGGAAGGATGAGTCTCCGTCACCAAAGCGATAGAAGTGTGCCGGCTTAACGGGCAGTAGCGCTTCGTTGCATGCCCTGCCGCTGTTGTAGATTAGCGCGACCTGGTCTGCGTTCACCTCGGCGGTGTACATTGTTGACTGAAACAGCAGGGCGTTAGCTGCGTAGCTGGTTGCGCCACCAAGGCGCCGCGCGCCAAAGGCTAGCGTGTCAGATGTAAGCGCGCCTGCCGAGACCGTAAACGAGGCGGGAGATCCCCCATCAATGTAAACCTTAAGAGCGTTAGACCCGTTGTATGTGACGACTACGTTGTGCCACGCGCCGTCATCAAGACCGCTGCCTGACGTAACAGGGGCGCCCCCAGAGCCAATGGGGTAGGTGCTGCCGACGTTGCCCCAGCCATAGACAACAACCGACCCGCTGGCGGAGATAGACATCCAGTACCTGGAGTTCGCAGCAGCCGAGTTGGTGAAGGCCCACATAGCAGACAAGGCCACAGATGTAGGCGCCATCTTAAACCAGACGGACACGCTATGAGGGTCATTGTTAAAGTCAATGATAGACGCTGCGCCATTGGCCAAGACGTAATCATCAACGCCATCAAACTGGTAAGACGTTGTCTCATCCCAGGGCTTTCCGCCGACAGATGTCTTGGTAAACGGCGACCACGGAGGAGCCCCAATCATGCTAGCCCCTCACCGTGCAGCCATGCCCAGAGGCTGGGGCTGACAGGCATTAGCCTGGACTTGAATGGCTTGGTCAACCCGCTCTCTTCCTTCGCCTTCTGTATGGCTGCCTTGGTGCGTGGGCCGATGATGCCATCAGATGGCCCAACGTCAAAGCCTTTGGCGTTCAGAGCGTCCTGAACGAGCTTCATTCTTTCGGCTTTTGGAACTTGGACATGAGGACCGTCACGAAACGTAAGCCAAAGAGCGCCTGCTTCAAGGCCGACATCTTTCGCCAAGCCGCCCATAGGGATGTACCACCTACGGAGACTGCCTTTCTGTAGAAGCTCAAGAGAAAGGCCATCACTCTTTGGAGGGCGGCCTTCGTAGAGGACGTCATCTTCATCGTCTGCTCCAGAGTAAACCCATACATCTGCTGCCAGGGATGGGAGGTAGTTGTGCAGGCTGAACTTCCTGACGCCGTCGAGCTTAGACCGCCCAGCCTTGTATGCGGTGTTCTGCTCTGAAGGGGTTCGGTGTCCCCAGATCAAACACATAGCGGTGCCAGGGTTGGCGGTGCTGTGCGTGACAGCCAACTCGTTGACTCGCCAGCGCAGCCACTCATGCAGGTCCGAAAGCTTTGGGGGCGTTCTCATTTATTCTTTCCCTTTTTTTCTTAGCGACTTGATAAGCCTGATCATCCGCTCTTTATCCCGCATGCTCTTCTTCTTGGTCTTGCCTTGACGGGCGCCCTCCCTCTCCAGGCCAGTGCTTTCGCGGGACCCCTTCGCCTCCTGCCTAAACCACTCCTTCTCCTGCATGCTTAGGCCCTCACCGGGCTTCGCGCCGGACTCTTCGTGCCTCGCCTTCCCAACCGCCTTCTCCCAGTCAGGCGACGTCGCCCCGGCAACCCTGGCCTCTGGCCTTGTCTTGAGGTCATACGTCTCCTCAAGGGGGCGAGGGGGAAGGTAGGAGGGCCACCTTCGGCGCGGCACGTACTCCTGCTTGGCCCTCTTTGCCGCTGCGCTTCTTGGCTTGCTCTTACTCATTTCCTGTCCTTGTAGTCGGTGGACCCAATGCCAAACACAGATGGGGCGAGCCTGACAAGGCCCTCTGCCATCCCGTATTTATTCACCAGGTCCAGGGTCTCGTCGGCAACGATGGGCACGGCCACGTCAGTCGCCACTCCGTAGGGTGACCAGTCCACCGGGTCTCCCTTGAAGTCAGATCCTGCGATCTGGTCTACCGCCCTGGATGCCAAGGGGGACAGCTTGCTGCGAGTGGACTGCAGTATCTGAGCGCCAACCCCTTGCCCGTATTTCTGGTTCTCCTTCATGGCAACGGCAGACGTGGGCCGGTACATCAGGCGGAACATGGTAGCCAGCCCCCCGGTGGTGTCGTACCGGGTGTTGCCTATTCGCACCTTCCCAAAGTCTGCGGAGGAGGGGTCCATGCTTACCCCTTCGTCCTCCGGGAGGATCATATTAAACAGGGACATCGCTGCGCCCCACTTCAGCCCCACCGTCCTTAGCTCCCTCATGAGCTTCATCTCTGCAGCCACCGTATTCACATGGTTGCCCGCTGCGTTGCTCGCTAGGCGCTTGGCACCAACAAGGGGGCGGAACAACGTCTTGGCCCGGGACCAGGTAAACTTCGGGCTGAAGAAGACGGCGTTCAGTATGCGAGTCATCGACGCGGCCTTGTCCAGACCAGCGGGGAGCTTGGTTCGGCCTGTCGCCATGTTGATCATCTCTGCGATTTCTTTGAGGTTTTCAGGCCCAAGCCCCTTGAGGACATCCCGTACCTCCTGCGCTGTCTTGGCCTCGTCCAGGCCGGTTAGCTGTAGGAACTTCTCCTTGCGTAGCCGGTTGAGTGGCAACGAATACGTCCGCTCAGAGAACTCGCCATACGCATTGAGCTTCTTCATGCCTTCGGCTAACGCGCCCTTGTCGGTCTCGTTGTACATGCGGCGAAGGACACGGTCGCCGAACACGTTGCCAGCAAATTGCTCCTCCGATTTCCGCAGCCGTCCTCCGGGGCCAATGCCCTGGGGGTCAAGCCTGCTGCCAATGGATGTGTAGTCGATGCCCGCTGACTTGGCAGCGTCAGCCTTTAGGCGAGAGAGGGCTAGCTCCTTGCCGCTCAAGCCAGCAACGTCTCCGTTGATGATCTCCCGCTGGGCCTTGTATGCGTACTGGTCGCCAGCCCGCACCGCCTTCGTCGCGACCTCATCCTTAGACCCCTTGACCGCACCGAACATATCCCCGAACACCTTGCGGCTGTTTGCGATGGAGTTGTCGCCAGACAGGAGGACGAGCCCCTGACGCCCTGGGGCAGACAGGTCAGCAGAGGCCAGGAGCATCTTGGGCGTTGATGCGAGGTCCAGCATGAGGTTCCAGTAATACCCGGACCTGTCCTTGGCCTTCAGGTCTGCCATGTCTGCAGCCATCTTCAACTCAACAGCCAGCCTGCGCTGAGCCATAAGGCTCGCAAGCTCCTCGCTCGTTGCATCAAGCGGGAACCCGTTCACGTCTATGTCTAGCTCTCCGCGCTCCTTGCCCATCCGCTTGGCGATGCGGTCTAAGATCGCCTCCTCAGCCTTGGTGAAGTCCGTGATGTTCTTCGCCAGCCGCTCAATGTTCTTCGCCTCCTTGGGTGATAGCTTCTTGCCGCGTGCAGCCACCGCCCTGGCCTTCATGCTGATGACGTCGTAGTCTTTTCCGATCATCATCTTCTGGGCATTCAAGGCACGGCCCCGCTCGGATGCGCTGCGGCGCAGGGCGGACATCGTGTTGTAGAAGTCCTCTTCGATGCGGGCCAGGTCCTCAGCGTGACGCGCCGCCTCTTCAAGACGGTCAGCCATCACGAACTCTTTGATGCGCCCCTGAACGGCCATGTGCTGGTCCTGCAGGCTGCGTCCATGCAGCATCACTGCAGCGCCCTCCGCGTCCGACAGCGGGCGAGGCGAGGCGTTCACGTCGTCGATCAACACCTCGACTCGATCAAGGATGCCATCGCCCTTGGCTTGGTCAACCGCCTGCTGAAACGATTTGCTAACAGGGACGGGCAGAGGGTCTCCGCCAGGGATGACCCCCCGCTTCACCGCTTCAATGTCGGCGACGTTCGCTGTCATCACTTGTTCAAAGCTGTCCATCACATCGTCGCCCGCAGGGGCGGCAGGCGGGGTGGTGCTGGTCGGCGTTGGCGCGGCGGTGACAACCTCCTCGACCTCTTCAGCCACAGGGGATGCTTTGACGGCGGCCTGTGGAGGGGGAGTGTCTGGTATTCCCTGAGCCGCCTTCTTGGCCTTGGCGGCCTTGCTTGCTCCCATGAGTCCCTTGAGAGCCTTGAGCACAGGCCCTGATGTAACAACCTCTAGCGTTGCCTCGACAGGGTCGGTGCCGAATACTCCGACCGGGTCACGGAACAGGGACGCATACCATCCGGCGATCTCCCCAGTCACGCCCGTGCCGATCCCAGGAGAGACGCCCTGGAACTCCCCGTGCTGTTTCTTCTGCATGCCCGATGGGCCGTACATGACCTCCGGGTCCTCCACCTGGTCAGCAAACGGATTCATCTCCCGAAGGTCACGAGAGAAAGCCCCCTGGGTCGGAAGCTTCTTCTTAACATCCGCACGCTGCATGGCTCGCTCTGCGGTGGTGATGACGTCGGGCTCCCCCGCTGCCTCAAACGCACCGCCAGCCTCCCGGAGCAACGCAGCAGGCATCGGAACGCCAAGGATGCTCTCGCCCCTCTCTGGCCCCGTGGTCCCGGTGGGCGTGGTCAGGGTTGCCCTGCGGAAGCCCTCCCTGGATGGGATGGGGCCAGGGCTCTTGTAGTAACCGGGGGTCCCGCTTGTAATGGCAGCCTCTTCAGGGAGCGTGGCTAGCTGGCGCCGGGTGAGCGGCTGGGCTGGGTACTGCATCTCTGGTTTTTCGACGATCTTCTCTGGGTCAATGTCGCCGTTGTCTACCAGGGCCTTTACGGTCTTGGACACCTGCTCTGCAGACGGCGGCTTCTCAAAGTGGAGCACGGTCCCGTCGTTAAGTGTGATGTCATACGCCACTACATTACTCGCCAAGGGTGACGGGGATTCGGCCAACGCCCGGGACGTCTACCGTCCCTTTCTTTTTCTTTCGGGTTGGCTGAAGGTTCTCGTCGTATGCGCCTGGGTTTCTGCTGAGGGTAAGGTCGACGCCAGCCTGGTTGACCGCCTCTTGCGCCCCTGCCAGGTCTCCCCGCGCAGTCGCAAGCGCCTTTTCGTCTATGGTATCCGCGCCCTCAAGAGCCAGCACCCTGGCCTCTGCACCGGCCAGGTCGGCTTGCGCCTTTCTTTGCTCCTTGCGGATGGCCTGCTCTGTCTTGAGGGTTGAGTCTTCGCCCTTGCTGCCTAGCTTCTTCAGGTGAGGGTGCTTGTCTAGCATCTTCACGTACACGCGGTTGGCCTTGTCTCCGATCTTCGCCTTAAGCCTGTCTTGGAAACCGGGCTGTTCATCGCTGCCACCGTCAGCGTATGCGAGTTGGATCTTCTCGGCCAGCGAGGCCCCTGGCTCTCCGTACTCCCCCACAAGCCTGTAGAACTCCGCGTTGGCCTTGCCCATAGCGGAGTTGGCCTTGGCTCGACGGGCGATCTTCTCAATGTCCTTGGCAAGCTTGTCGGCCTCTGCGTTGATCTTCTTGGCCTCAGCCCTGCGCTTGGCAGACTTGGACGCTTCGTCCTTCTCCTTGACCCTCATGCCCCGCTCGGCAAGCTTGGCCTCTACCTCAGCAGCGGCGGCAGCGGCCTCTGCCTTGTCTGCATCCTGCTGTGCCTTGTGGACCGCAGCCTGGGCCTCGCGGCCCTTCACGCCACCGACAGCCTCAAGCAGGCTAGTGGGCTGCATGTCTACTGCGCTGCGTGCCTGCTGGATAAGCTCCAGGCGTCGGTCGGGGTCCTTCTCGCGCTGGATGGCGATGATGAACTCTTCCTTCGTCCTGGGGATGAACCGGGCCTGGGCTGCAGGGGCGATCTTACCCTCTGCCTCCTCAAGGCGCTTCTGGTCGGAGAGCATCTGTTGGATCTGCTCATAGGTGTAGTTGCCCCAGCCGGCAGGCTTTGGCTGCGCCATGCCCATGACCGGCACCTGCCTCTGGAAGTCTCCATGGGGAGAGCCGGTGACGTCCCTGCTCTCTGATCCAATCTGGCCAATGGGGTATGCCGCTGGCCCCACGTTCTCCAGGTACTCGACGCCAGGAGGAGCGGGGCTCGTAAACCCTGCCTGCCCTGCAGCAACCGCGTTCTCAATGTACTGCGGCGGGATAGCGCCCAGCCTGGACTCTAGCTCTTCTCGCTCTGCGCGGATGGCCCCAAGCTCTTCCTTGCGTCCCTGGTTGGCGGCATCGACCCGCGCCTTCTCCGCCTTGACTCGCTGGCTGTAGTCGTATTCGTCCATGCCGCGAGAGATGCCCGCCACGGCCAGGTCCATCAGGGGAGACTGGACGACGGTCTCAAGAGTGGCCAGCGGATGGGGCCGCTCTTCTCGCTGGGCGAACTCCATCCTGTTTCTTGGGCGGTGGCCATAGATGGCTAAGATTTCCGCACTGCCTGGTATTGCTCTCGCCATTACAACCTCTAGGTGGTCAGGTAGCGCATAACGTCGGAAATGCCGCCGCTAAGACTGGGCTTCTTCTTGCCCTTGAAGGTGTCCTCCGCATGCGCGACCATCCTCTTCGCGGCATCACCGCGAGCCATGGCGGATATCCTGGCGATCGTCCCCTCGTTCAACGCGCCAGAACTGCGTGCGGCCTCAAGGGCGTTGCTGACATCAATCGCGCTCTGCTGCTCGTCCGTCTGCTGCCCGCGCTCCAGCGCAAGGAGGGCTGACGACTTGTCAGCCTCCCCCTTTGCGAGAGCGTAGTGGCCCTTAAAGCCAGTGTCTCTAAAGGCTCCAAGGGACCCAGGCCCTGACATGTTGGCCCGCGCCATAGACAGAGCGCCAGCCTCTGCTGAGTCACGCATCAGCGCGCCCGGGGCGAGAGAGAGCTTGGACTTCATGTCGCCCGAGAGCTTCTCCATCCGCTTGTCGGCTTCCGTATTCGCAGCAATGTTCTGGCCGAAGAGATCCTTGTGCTTGCCCTTCAGTGACGCAGCCTCACGGCGAAGCCTCTTCTGCTTGGGGGTCTCGACCCCGATAAGCTTCGCGCCCGCTTCGGCGAGTGGGTCTAAGATGCCGCCTACGATGCCAGGGTTATACCACGCCACTTGCCGCTCCTATGTCAGATGCTTCTTGCCAATCAAATACACCCAGCAGCCGCCGTATCCAATAAAGATATCCTGCTGGTTATAGTTTCCACCAAACTCAATGTCGGCAGGGGACGACGGATCGACCTTGTGGACAGGGTACCCTGGATCTACCCTGAGCCGAACCTCTAGGTACCTCTCCATTCCCGGCTTGCCGTCAAAAGCGTCGTTGTAAACCGCCGCCCCCGGCAAGTCGCTCACGCCCTTTCGCTGCTCTCTGTATGTGTTGGACTGCCCAATGAACACAGGCGTGCCTCCAGCGGAGTAGCCCTTCCCCCCAGCGCCAACGAGCGGCACGTTCACCAGTTTGTACTCGGCGGTGTCTAGCGGTGTCTGCAGGGCGGGCAGGTCCAGGTTGACGCCGTCGATGTAGAAGTCCTTCGGGACGCTGGCTGTCGCGGGCATGATTCCCGTGTTGGTTATCTCTCTGTACGCTAGCTGCTGGTATTCGGCGGTGTCTCCGCCTGGGCCGCTTACCATCCCCACGCCAATAGTGTACTCCACCGACCTTGTGTTGATTGCGGCTATCTGGAGGCGGCAGTTGCCAGCCCCACCCGTGGAGATGTCCACCTGGTCGCCAACCTGGTACCCGTACCCAGGAAACGCAATCTCAACTCCCGTGACGGAGCCTGCCGCAACGCTCGTGATAACAACGGTCAAGCCTGACCCCGTCCCAGTAACGGCGCTTGTTGTCTGCGCTGTCGCGCCTGCGGCGTACGCCGTTCCCCCTGCCAATATTGTAAGCGCGCCGACCCCTGGGGACTGCTGGCCCGCTGGCTGCGTGGCGTTGAGCCAGTTGGGGACGTCTGTCACGCTCCCATCGTTGATGTGGTCCCACGAAACGGGGACGCGGTCAGACGTATGGTTCATGCCAAAGACGACATGGTGCAGGGTGAACGGCTCAACGATTGGGATGATCCTTCGATCCACGTACCCCTTCTCCCCGTAAGACGCATAGTTCGCGGTGCTCGGCGGGAGGGCGGTGGGGGCAAAGTTCGTCCCGTGCTGGTATGTGTACGGGGCTACGGGGTAGTCGTCCCGTGCGCCCATTCTGTTGAACGGGAACCCCTGCCCGAGCGGCACTGCGATGACGTCGTATCCCGCATCCTGGGTTATCTGCTCTTCTGGATACGTCATCGACTCGGTGCTGTAGCCTGCTCGGATCTTATCGTGGAACACCTCGTCGATCTTCTGGAGGTTGGCGTTGACTCCGCTGGGGAGAACGTCGGCGCTGACCAGGTCCCCGGCTGTGGGTGTTGTGATTGTGATGGCTTCAGCCAGCCTGCCGCTGTAATTCGCCTGCGTGGGGATGTTCTGCACAACGGGTGGCGCGCTGGCGGCAGACCCGATGTCTCTTTGCACTCGCTTGGCCTTGAACTTGAGCCCAATCCATACGTTCACCAGCGCGGCGTGCTGCCTTCGGTTAGCGTCAAAGTCGTGCAGGTTCGGGGCAAACAGTGCGGCCACGTATGTCTTGAACGGGCTGAACTGTCGGTTGATACCAGTGACGGTGTCCGGGTTGAACTTTGCAATCGTGCCGATGAAGTTGGTCGCGGGGTAGGAGATCGACACAACCTCCTTGAGCTTCCTCGACATCTCCATCGGGGTCGCCGTGTTGGTGCCCAGGTCGTTCCATGCGAACTGCTCTTTCTCGTAGATCACAAGACGGAAGTCATACGCATCTGTCCTGTCGTATGACTTCTTCCCCTCGTATGGGTTGGGGCACCAGTCGTTGGGCCTCTCCTCCGCCCCCGACTTCAACTGGTACCCGCCGTAGGAGGCGGGGCCTGACGGGGATGTGGTAGCTGCGGACGTGACCTTGGCGGTGGCTGTCTTCTTGCCGAACCACTGGCTCATGATGATGGCTGGTTCATCGGCCTGGTCAAACGAGAAGGAGATCTCATCCAAGATGGGGATCGACTGGCCTGGAGATATCCTGGCCGATGAACCCGAAGGCCAATCGTCCTGAAGAGGAGGCAGGCAAAACGGTATATAATACGGGGCGTTACAGGACGTTGCCGTCTCGCTTATCGTGTCCCCGTCCGTCGTTGCGTTGTCGAAGAAGTACTTTGAGTCCAGCCACGGGGTGTTGAGGCTTACCCTGAACGTGCTGTACGGGGCCTCCATCTGATCAGCCCCAAGGGCTACCTGCTCAAGGTTTGCCTCCATCTCCTCGATGGGGTTGAACACATGATCGACGGTAAGGACAACGCCGCGCGGGAGGTTCTTTCGTGTGACCTTGGCCATTACTTGGCAATCTCCTCAAGCGTGGTCAGGCAGCCATTAATGGACATCCCCCCCATGGGCTCCGCCCCGAGGGGGCAGCTTGGGAGGTCACCCACGACGGGCGTCGCGCTAACCGCGTCCTGCCAGAAAGCCTTTACGGGCATCGTCGTTAGCTCTCCTGGGTTGTTGGCGTATGGGTCTGCCCACCCTTTTCGGATGTTGCCCTCTCCGGTAACCGACGAGCCAGCGGGCGACGATGTGATCTCAGAATACCACGGGATAGCTATTGCCATCCTAACCCGAGCGTTCCTGTGGATCGGGATGTTCATGGCGGACAGGCGATAGATGAACCCATAGAAGCCGTCGAGCCCGCTTGCCGATGGCTCATATTGAAGCCTTGGGACCATGTCGAGGCCACTGGTGGTCAGCGTCGGGGAGACGCCCGCATCGTACCGGGTGGGGGATTGCGTCGATGCCGCGTCGATGCGGCGGTTCCATATGACAACCTCGTTGTCGTTCATGGAGCGGTCTTCTTGGGCAAACGGGTTGTCAACGCAGATGGAGACATAAAGCTGCTTGCACGACCAGGCCGCGTTTGTCTTCCAGGTTGTCGCCCCCTGCGCCGCGTAGGCCAGCGGCTTGGAGTAGTAGCCGAAATACGGCCCGCGCCTGTCTGTCCGCAGGTAGACCATGAGGTCGTGAAGCACGCACGGGTCTGCAAAGTTCCAGCTATGGGACCAGACGTATTGATATCCGTTGGCCAGCTTTCGGTGGTCTCCCGTGTCGTCCTGGCCGTTAAGCCAAAAGTCGGCCCAGTCCGCATCCTCAAGGGCACCGTCGTTGGTGATCTCCCCAACAATCGCATCGCCCCACTCACGAACCTTGGTGCCCTTGTATCGCCACTTGTTCTGAAACCCAATCGACGGGGTAGAGGACTGGAGGCTGTCCACGGTCACCGCCGCCCAGTTGGTGGATGCGTTGGTGGTGACGGTGGTGTACTTGTTGTTCTTGAGCGGAATCCAGGGGAGGGTAGTTCCCGCTGCAGTGCCCTTGGCCGTTCGGTACTTAGCGGGGAACCTGTCTGCGGCGTGCCCGACAAGGGACGCCCCCTTCGTGCTCGGCATCGACGTATACATCGCGGGCTGGTACCCAAACACGAATTGCTGCTGCGTCATCCTGGTGGATGAGTCTCCTGTCGGGACCTCGTTGAAGTGCTCAACAGAGTCTTGGAGGGCCTGGTCAATCCGCGTTCCGTCGATGGTCGTGCCATCGCTGAACTGCTCGTCAGTCAGGGTTCGGTTCGACTTTTTGTGATCGTATGCCATGTTAGCTCAAGCAGTTGACGAGTGTTACGTGGTCACCGAATATCATCATCTCTCTCTTGGAGCACCCGATAAGGATGACGTTACCAGCGCCTGGAGCGAGCCCCAGGTTCTTGATGCCCAGGGTTCCGCCAACGAACAGGCATCCGATAAAGACAGCCTGACCGCCGTCCTCAACGGTGATGATCTCCGTCGCGTTCATGCCCTCAAACCGATGGAACGTACAGCCCACGAAGATTCCGCGCTTGTCCGCCGCTATCTTTAGCGCAGCGATGTCGGGCTTATCCTCCACCGTGGAGAAGGACACCCCGTGGAACATCGCGTCGTCATTAATCTCAGAGGTCTTGTCTGCCTGGACAAAGGTCCCGTTGCCGCTCACCAGCGTATAGGGCTTTGAAAGCTGCAGGGGAGGGCACCCGGAGGACAGGTTGAAGGTGTTGAACTCCTTCTCGCCCTCCTCGACCGGCTGCCCTTCGGGGTGGATGTCTAGGCCGTCAACGGCCCCGGAGAGGTCGTCTCGGATCATCCTGTTCTGGAGCGGAATGCCGTCCGAGTCTAGGTTGAGGATCTCCATCACCTACCCCGCCTTCTGACTCCGCCAAGGACCCGTATCACAACCTTGGCCGACTCAAGGACAATCTTCTCCGCCTTGTTCTGCAGGTGACCCCACAGCATGTACGACACGCTCTGCCCACGGATGCCGTCGCTGATGTTCAAGAGGCTCACCTCTTCGTCATCCACTAGCTGAGCGTAGCGCGTAGCAACCTGACCCGTGTCCCCGTAGAAGGGGCCGTCCGCCCCAGCGTTCGTAAACGTGTCAGGCACAAGGTCAGCCGTGCCGCTATTCTTGTACCGGGTGCGGATTGACGTCTTGTTGGGGCTAGACACCACGGCAGGGGTGTTCTCCGTGGTGTTGGACGCATCGGTCGCAGGAACGACGTCAATGACCTGGGCCGACCACTGCTTCGTGTCAGACCCCGAAACGCAGTTTAAGAGCCCAAAGGGCCACGTATCCACGAGCCTGAGCGTTGTGTCTGCCATGCCGTGAGAGATGCCGACGACGTTAACGCCCCGGCCTTTGATCTGAACACCGCCCTCGGCGGCAATGTTCTGAGTCTTGTATGCCCAGTCAATCGGCTGCGCGACGTTGTTGTCCTCGCTCTCGATGGTGCCAAGCTTGCTCTCGTCCCAGACGTAGGGAATCTGGTTGAGCCAGTCAGCCGTGTTGGTGAGAGCCCTGGATGGCTTCTCCGGGTAGACCTTGCAGTCCTTGACCTCAATCCCCATCCCAACGGTGTAAGCGGACTCTAGTGCTGACTGCGTAGGCTCGAACGGGATATACAGGAGCCTGGACAGCGACATGGCCGGGGTGTTCAGGAAGGGCCACTGAGCCCAGTCGGCAGCGCCAGCGCCACCGTTTGCCGAGTTGAAGGAGATGTTAATGTAGCTACCAGCGGCATTCGCAGCGCCCGCCGCATTCGCCCTGGTCACGGTCCAGGTGCTGGTGCCGCCTCCGGTCTTGAATGTAGACAGTCTCTCTGAGTCCAGAGCGAAGTCCACGTCGGTCGCTAGACCGGGGACGGTGAGGGGGGTCCAGTGGGTCTTGTCAAAGTATAGGAGGATCTCAATCCTCTGGTACCCAATGTCGTAGCCACCGTTGATGCTGTGCGTGGCCCTGCTAAGAGTCGCCACGGGGAGGTGGTCGTAGAACGTAGTGCCACACACCACGTCGATAGGGACAAGGTACGTGTCCTCCCTTGATGTGGTCGCCCCAAGGGTTCTTAGCTGCAGCCCCGTGGGGAGGGGGACTGGCTTGCCCACATACAGGAAGTGGTCCGTCTGCGGCGGGGTGAGCGAGCCGCTCCCGTTGACCCCGTCGCGCCTCCACCGGCCAACAACGCCACGGTTGTCCTCTCCAAGCTCAACGCTCCTATCGACAGCGCCGCCTCGCTCGTACCTCAAAAGATAATACGGCCTCGACCTTGTGTCGTCGTCAGACCTTCTGTTGTCGTCCATGTCTATTGTTTGGTTGGTCGCCGTCTGACCCGCGACCCCTTCTGGATACGAGCCGATCAGGAATAGCTCCTCTGGGGTGCTGCCAACCCAGGGCGACCGGATATTCTTCTGGACCTGCACATCGAGCGTGGTGTTGGCCATGGCCTGAGTGGTCCAGACGGCCCACTTATCTTCTCGGTAGTAGAGAATGAGGTCATTGGCCGGGAGCGCCCAGATGATCGCCTTTAGCTTGTGGCAATACGTGGCGCTCATCCCCTCTGGGTTGAACCGGAGCCGTGTTAGCTGCTGCTCCTGGGGAACTGGGTTGGAGAGGTTCCCGCTCTTCGTGAAGAAGTTGGTGAGGGGGTTAGACATGTAGTCGGTGAAGAATGGGCTGATCTGACTGGAAATTGTCTGGATAGACAGGCCACGCATCACGTATGCGCCGTTCTTGTCCATCCAAACAAGGCCACCGCCAGCCGTAACTACGGAGCCCGCGTCCGCACACCCACGGTTTGGGTCGAGGCGGATAAGCCTGCCAGTGGTCACCACCACTCCCTGCGCTGGCTGGAAATACCAGGTCTCGTCCTCGGTAAAGATGATCAGGTTGCCGACGTGCTCAACGACGGCTGTGATCTCCTTCTCCGACCCTACCGCCAAAAGGTTGTTGGCCAGGATGCTCGCCGGGTAATTGAAATCAGAGAAGTGAAGCGTGCGACCAGAGAATAAAACCAGCCGCCCGTTAAAGGAGGTGCCCCCTGACGGGCGAGGGAACTCTGTCTTGTTCAGGTAGGTCATGCCCGCGCTGTACGGCCCGTCTGCAGCCGTTACGGGGATGACCAGGGACGTCTCGCCGTAATGAGGAGACCACGTCCACTCATGGACCGTATCAACCTGGTGCGCGCGGCCCCTGCGCTGAATAGCCTTGCGACCCTTCCTGAAGCCCCTGAACGTGGCCGGGATGTAGGCCATCAGGCCGGTGTCAGTGTTGCCAAAGAAAAGCTCGTCGTTAGTCTCCGTGAAGAAGAAGGCCGATGCACCCTCGGTGGCCCTTATCCATGACTGGTTGTTTGTCGTCCTGGTGTTTGGCATGTCGGGAAACACGGCAGAGTCCGACACCGGGTACTCGTATGCAAAAGACCACGCCGACTCGTAGTTGGCATGCCACTCGTCCATCTCTACTTTGGCGTCCGTGGAGGTGGAGTTGCTAGACGTGTGGTAGTAGAGGGGGCTCTCCCAGTGCTCATCAGTGGTTATGTCGTAAATTGACACAACGTAGATGGGCGTCTGCGCTGTCAGGGACAGGGCGTTCTCGTCTGCGACCACGCCAAACGGGTCGCTCTCTTCCCGGTCACCGGTATACGCCAGCGCCTGGAACACGCTCAGCACCTGCTGGTGGCCAAAGTTTGTCTCAATAATCCTTGAGCCAAGGTGGCGCCTGTAGCCCCACTCCTCTGCGCTTGCGCCTCTGCGGATGGCGCCCATGGAGGTGTCGATTTCCGCCACCTGGCCAAAGCCACTTCGGGCCTCCCAGGCGTTATTGCGGTAGAGCATGTTGAGCGCAAAGGTGCCCTTGGTCGGAGCATCCGCCTCGATGCCTCCGCCTATCCCCTCAACCTGGTTGCCACGAACGGCCATGCTAGAGCCAGTAGTCGGCTGAGGAAACGTCGTTAACGTAGTTCGCGCTGCCTACGTTCCTGTGCGTCAGGTACTCCTCCAATGCTGTCTCCCTCTTCTCAAGCTGGTACAGGAGCGGCTGATTTATGGCCGCATCAGCGATTGCATACTGTTTATATGCGTAAAGAGCGATGAGGTCATGGAATAGTCCGAGATCATCAATGTAAGCCGACGGGGCAGCAGGGTCCCAACTGACGTTTGAGTCAGGGACATACGCCAGCCGGATGGTGCTCGTGAGTCTTCCAGAGAACATCAGCAGCCCATCCGTAAAGAAGTAGCTGCCCACGGTAGACTGCAAGGCCGCGAGGCTTTGAACCGGGTTGTAGACAACCAGCGGCGTGCCCGTCGTTTCCCCTGGGCGATACATAGAGATGAGCATCTCAAGCCGCTCACCCGGGGTCGTGGCTGCCGCGCCGACGATAGGCCCTGCAAAGCCAGCGGGGGTAACCGCTGCCAGGTCTAGCTGGATGGAATCACTAAGCGTGTAGTCCGCTGTCTTAGTGTAGATGCTTGGGTCGTATGTGATGACCTTGTTTCGGAACTCGTTGTATCCGACCTGTAGCATCTTGGTGACCGTGGAGTTAGGCACGAAGGTCTGGTCGGGCTCATCGATGTACGTTCTGAACGTGTTGATTACGAACTCTGCGTTAGCCATCAGGCAGGCCCTCCCCTACGTGAACCAATCAGGGCTTCGTTCCTGTTAGAGAGCTTGTGCTCTGCCGTGCCAATGCTTCCGTACTTGGATGCGCTAGCCGCTTGCTGCTGGGCCACCTGGGTCTGCGACGCAGTTGAGTTTTGCGACCCGATGTTGGTTGCGATATTCCCTGCGCCCTCCGACATTGCGGTTTTGCGTGGGAAGACCTTCGCGTTGTTCAGGGCCGTAACGTAGTCCTCGAAAGGAGCGCCAGCCGTGGCAATCGACACCAGGACGTCGCGGATGTAGTTCTGCTTCTCTGGCTCCAGGGAGTAGAACTCTGCCGTCTTCATGAATTCACTGAAGACCTGCTTGAACGCTTCGATGTCATCGTTGGCGAAGATCTCAATCATGCCACCGCCCTTGATAATGGCGAGCATGTCACGCGCATGGGAGATGGACTGAATCTTTTCGGAGATCCTCTGGTTGCCAGTACGGAACGATAGCTCGTTGAGAGCCTCATCCTTTTCGATGAGCCCCATCTCAAGCAACTGCACAACCTTCGCGTCCCTGTCCTGAGCCTCGTCTCTAAACAGGCTACCGGCCTGCAAGTAGACCTCCGGGGTCTTGGACAGGTTGGTGGACTCAATGGCGTTGTAGACAGCCTTGCCGTACTGGTCGAACATGGCCATCATCTTGGGCTCTTGGTAGTGCCTCTGCATAAGCATGAGGACGCACTTGGCGGTGGCAGACACGGCCCGCTCGATGTACTGCTGGGTGATCTGAAGCTGGCTGGTGTCCTGCTCGGTCAGGGTCTCCATACCCTTGCCAGACGTAATGCCCACCGCTCTCTTGCCCAGCGTGACAGAGTGGATGCCACCTACGTCCATCATCTCTGACTGGATACGCATGATGTTCTGGGTCACGTATTCGGGCAACGGGGCTGGCATCACCTGCTCTGGACGGGGCGATGCGGCGTTGTAGTAGATCTTCTCGCCAGCCCTGGACGTGATCGACGTAGATGAGATGCCCGCCGTCTTTGGGATCAACCACTTGGGGTTACCCATAAGCTCCACGTTTTGGATCATCTGAGACCGTGCGCGGTTGTACAGAAGTTGCAAATCTAACAGCGGAGCTAGGAAGCTGATGCCCCAAAGACGGCGGTCCACTTCGGTGTACCGGACGATCTGAACAGGGAACATCGCCTTGTCCTTCATGCCCTTGTACAGATACGTCCCGCCAACGACCATGGCGCAGCGGCCATCGCGCCAGTACACCTCGTAGAACTCAACCCGGTTGCGGGGAGGGGAGTTCGATACGCCAGTGCTGACAACCCCGTAGTTGAGATCCTCAGCCTTCGGGGCCTCCTTGATCTCCTTCGCGTGCTCCGGGAACGCCTTGGTAAGGGCATCCCTGGTCACAAAACGGCGCAGGGCAATCCACTGGCTGTCGTCAGGACTGATGACCCCGGGCTCGAAGAAGATGTCGTGAGGCCGGTACACATCCGTCTTCACGGTCTCCGTTCCAGGGTCGTAGAACGAATGGAGAGCGGCGGTTCCAAACTGCAAGAGAATTTGAATTAGCTTCTCAAGCTTGGCCTTCATCCCGTCCGTGTGCCAGTAGTACCGAAGGGCGATCTCACAAGACTTGGCCTTGACGATGTCTTCGTTCGACGGAGACGAAGGGAGCACCGCCATCGACGGATAGCTCAGGGCCAGCCGACTCAACACGTTGCGATACATGTTGATGAGAAGGTTGACCGTGACCTTGGTCTGGCCTTCGGAGTTGGCCATGCGGCCACGGTCTAGCTGGGTGATGCGGCGGTTGTCGTTAATCCACTGACGCCCTTCAAGAAAGCGGGCGCTAATGTTCCAAAGCCTGCGCTCGGCAGACTTCTCGGTTTTCGAGGACTCAATAAATCCTCGGATGTTTTGCGGGAACTTGTCTTCGTTCATACGTTCATCAGCCCGTATTTGTCCATTTCCCCGCTGAAGGGATCTCGGTACTTAGCGGAAGGCGACGAGCCGTAGTCCATCTGGCTCTGCCCGTAAGCAGCGCCAAGGCCACTAGCGACCATCTCAGCGTTGATGCCATCGCCCTTGCTAAGGGACGACAGGGCAGACCCCCCCGCCGCCATAAGGGGGTTGGCAGTAGCTGCGCCAAAAGCCTGCAGCCCCAAGCCACCCAGGTTGCCAAGGCCCGAAAGAAACCCGCCCTCCTTCTTCGGGGCGCCCCGAAATTGCATCCTGCTTCGAGCGGCATCCCCACGGGGCGAGTACGCCCTGTTGACCGAGTCCGTGAGGGAGCCCATTGTCAGGCCGCTATACGCCATGATTGTCTCCATATACGACGTCAAACACAGGGACGTTGGACAGGTCCCCTTGTCTGGCGAGAAGAATATCCTCCTCCATCTTCACCTTCTTGATCAAAAGGTAAACGTAGTAGGAGACCAAAAAAAGGCAAAGCGCCCCCATCAACAAAGCGAGTGAAGCTAAGATGACGAGGACGCTTTGCACAGGGAGACCTCCGTGGCCCAAGGGATGGGCTATAGGAGAGTCAGACCTGCAAGAATCGCGTTGCGATTCGGCTGTACGCACACGGTGTTGTAGTACCAGCGGTAGTAGCCCTCATACGAATCCCGGTTTTGGACTCGAAGGAGGACGTCGCCGTCCACATCCGCGAAGCCGTGGGGCTGAAGCTCCAGCAACTTCCACGTGTCAGTCTTGAGGAAGATCATGCCGCCGTTGGCAACGTGGCGAGACGTCTTGAGCGGCATGGAGCCGTAAGACAGCCCGCTAAACCCGCCGTTGAACTGACCAGCCTTCTCACCGCTGACGTTCTGAACCGCGTTCGGGCCAGGGTTGGCAGCAGCAGCCGTAAGCTGGAACAGAGCCGCATACTTCTGACGCTGGAGCGGGTTCATCAAGATGACGTTGGGCTCCGTGCCAGAGGTGTTGAGCACCGTGTCCATGACCGCCTGGATTCGAGTAAGCCCGATGTCCGCTCGGTCGTGGTCGCCTCCCGTAGCCATGGTGATCACCGTTGACTGCAAGTTGTCTTGACCAGCCGAAGCGCCGACAGCGCCAGCCGTTGTCCGGTCTACGGTGAAGTGCGAAGGCTCGGCAAGGTTGCCGAAGACCCCTGTTGGCTGTTGGTCCAACACGTCGCAGATCGTAGTAGCCGCCGCGTTGCCCTGGGTGTTGGCCACCCGGATAGCAAAAGCAACTCCGTCTGGAACGGTGTTAGGCCCAGCCAAGCTCAGGTCCAGGTCGTTGGCCGTGGGGAGGTTGGCCAGGGTGAACGTGCGATTTGCAAGATCCACGGAGTTGACCGTCATGAAGGGGTTGTTTGGAGCGCCCGACATGGGGACAACCGCATAGGTATCCATGCGGATAACCTCAAGCCGAAGATCCACCGCAGGAGCGGCCTGAGTAAGAGCGTTAAGCTCCGCAACCCTCTCCAGGTCGCCGAAGAACTCGTAGGTACGAGGGTTGGCGCTCTTGTCCTCGTGCTCGTTGATGAAGCCCAGAACGCGACCACCGGAGACCATGCTGCGGTCAGCCGCGTTTTTGACGTCGCTGACGAGCTTCTTCATCTCGGCGTCCATCCACCCGATGAACGAGTTAGGGCCGCCCTTGCCAGCCGAAGCCATGGCAGGACCGGTGACCTGGAATCGTCCGTACAGGTAAGATGCGACGATCTGAAGGCGATTGAAGCCCTGCTGTCCCGCGTCGGGAAGGTCTGTGTTCTCACCCCGGTAACCAACACCGTCATTACGGTTGATGTGTACAGGGATGATCGCGACCTTTCCGTTCCAATCAACGGTGGTCTTCTGCATCAATTCGAGGACCATTACCTCGTTGTTCAACTGCTCCTGAACCGGCCCAAGGTAGAATTCCTTGAGAATCGCGGTCAGGGTCCCTGGGGCTGCCAGGGTTCCTACTGTCGCTGTCATGGTGAGTTACTCCCTCATCCAAATGGGTTGTTGCTGAGGAACTTCCGCAAAGCGGATGTGCCCTCCTCGATAGACAGAAGCTTCGTTGCCTCGCGCTCACCTTGCATCTCCATGTCGCCGGATGATTCGACACGAGGGGCAGCCTCCGGTGCAGCAGCGGCGGGACTCTCAGCGAGACCGTTCTCTGCGATGTACCGGGCGATGGCCGCCTCCTCAATGCCTCCAACCTGCGTGGAGTAGTGCTCGGCAATCTGAAGCGCAGTCGCGTCTGGATTGTCGGCAACAGCCTGGTAGATCACCTCACGAGGAACCGATGGGTAGGACGCGAGCGCGTGATCAACTTCAATCTCAAGCTGCTGGCCAGCAACTGCGACTTCTTGTTGATAGATGCGTTCGTTAATTCCACCAAACTCGGCGCGAATCTTATCGACCATTTCTTGGTTAGAGTTGCCGTCCTCCTTCAGGAGGTCCTCTAGCCAAGAAGCGTCAGAATCGCTTTTCTCTTTGGCAACCTTAGTGGGAGCAGCAGGGGCCGTTGCTTGACTTGCTCTAGCTTGCTCAAGTTCAGCCGACAACCTGTCGATCTCACCCTTGAAGCCATTGCGCGCGTCAAGCACCTGCTTGAACCGGTTATACGGGACTCGGTGGCCCGGAGCAGGGTCTTCTTCGGTAGCGGGGCTGTGGTCCGCGACCTCTGATTCACCTGCATCTCCCTCTCCTTCCGCATTTGCTTGTACGTCCTCAGCGGGGTCGGACGGAACTGCCTGTGGAGCTTCTTGAGGCTCATCAGCAGGAATGTCCCCGCTAATGAAGTCGGCTAAAAGACTTTGATCTTCTTGGCTTAACATACTCAATGGAGTCTCCTTCGGTTAACGCTCGACAGCGAATTACTTCAGCGTTGACGTATCCATCAACGAGGACATGTTGTGCGGAACGCCCCAGCGATCTGTGTTCGCCTTGGCATGCACTTTGTTGAAGACCTTGCCAGTGTTCAGTTCAAACTGCAACATCTCGCGCACATTGGTGGGATCACGCGAATGAACCTCTTCGGTCATGGCGTCTAGCTGGTCTATGCCCATTAGGGTCAACGCATACGCAAAAATCATATCATCGTGGCGCTTCGACTGAGCTATTGGCTTGCCCTTGTCGTTGTAGATAAACGTGTTCATCTCAAACTTCATGCGGTCATCAACCACATCAAGCCAGCCCTTGGATATGTATTCGTGAAGCCGGCTAACCATGATGGGGCGAGTGGACACGTTCGTGTTGAACCCAATCTTCTCGACGAACCGCTCGCCCATCTTGTCGTACTGGGTGCGCTTAAACACGTATGCGTAGTCGTTGCCCATAAGGTGCTCAAGCACCGCCAGCCCATACGAGTTGCTCTCTACCACGCACAGGGCGTCGAACTTCTTCGCCTCTTGGTGGACCCGCTCGGAAAACTCGTGGGGAGCCATGCGCTGGTAAAACGTGGAGCACACGAACGGGGCCTTCTTGTCCGTCACGTCCATCACGCTAAACGTAGAGAAGTCGCCGCTAGGACTGCCTGAAGCCACGTCAACGCCCATGGCATACACGCGCCAGGGCTGTGGCTCTGAATACGTTCGGTACCCATGGTGGCACTGGACGTGCGGGTAAATCACATCAAAGAACTTCTCTCCAGACGTGATGAACGCCTGGTCAGCCGTGGCCGGGTACTCCTGGAGAAGGGTGTTCCAGTTGCCCATACACTTGACCTGATAGGTCTCGTGCAGCCAGTTCGCCTGCCCATCTGTTAGCTCAAAGTCCTGGGCATAGGTTTTAATCTTCGGATGTAGCTGGCCCTTGTACTTCTTCTTGTAGTACCCGCGCTCTTCCATCCAGGGGAAGAAGACTTTCTTGAAGCCGTTCTCCTCACTGGCCCACATGCGGTGAGCGTCGTTCATGCCGTTCGCGGTGGTCTCCAGGACAATCTCTGCGTTCGGCCCAAGGGTCGGATAGGTAGACGCGATCGTCTTCTCAGGGTCTGGCCAGAACGCAAACTCCGAGCAGTGAAGCGCCTGGAGCGTGGTGCCACGAATACCCTCGGAGGCTGCGGTCGCAACCTTGATCATCCCGCCGTGATAGAACCGCATCTCTCGCGTGTTCGACCGCTCTGTCGAGAACTGAAGGAACTTCGGCAGATAGGTGTAGAACCGCTTGTAGATATCAAATATCGCTTCTGCGGACTCGATCTGATGAGCAAGAACACCCACCTTGAAGTTCGGCGTTAGCAGCGCCCTCCAGAAGTTCCGAGCCGCCACGACCGTCGTCATGCCAAGCTGGCGAGCCTTGAGTATATAAACCCATGGGTTCTCCTCCAAGTTGGCCATGAACCGCTCTTGAGCGTCGTTCATCGCAAACGGGACAACATTGCCCTTCTTGTCCACGATCTTCAGGTAGCGACAGAAATAGTGGAAGTCCCTCGCGCATGCCTGAATCTCCTGGAGGACTCTGGGGTCCGTCGCCATTAGTTAACGGATTGCTCGCGCTGGATGCGCTCAAGCTCCTCAGCGATGTCCCCTTCTGACACAACACCGTCTTTAAGCGCGTTCGTCTTGGCCCGGACATACTCAAGCTCCGCCTCGGCCTTCTCGATAGTTATGTCGTCGATGCGCTCTTGGGCCGCCTGAGACATCCGAGACTTCATCTTGAACTCGTCAGTCGTGCGCTCAAGAGCCCAGGCCAGGGCACGCCAATCCTTCTGGCCATGCTCAATTAACTGCTCAAGCATGTCACCACGCGCCCCGCTGCGGGCGGCCTCGTACCGATATGCAAACTCTTGCAGGGATTCGTGAGCGGTCGTGCTCTTGCCCTGAAAGGCCCAAGACTTCAGAGACGACTGGCTGACGCCAACGGCGTCGGCGATCATCTGAAGAGTAAACCCTCGCTTGGCGAGAGCATAGATATCCTCAGCCACTGCGGGCGTGAGCTTATTTGGGCAACGCTTGGCCACGGCAGAACCTCCTCCACAACGTGGACTGCTCTCGTCCTGGGTCCTGAGCAGCAAGAATCTTGTGGTACGTCGTCATAAAGGACACCAGGTCAGTGCCGAAGAGAGGGAGGTCAAACCCTTTCCCTACCTCGTTTTGAGGAGAGTTCTTCATCAGACGCTTGTACATCTGACGCAAAACGTCACGGCACATCCGGTGGCGCTTGCTAAGGGCGCTGTTGTGGATGCCCTTGAGCATCTGCAAGCACTGGTTGACCTCAACCAAAGCAATCGCACGAGTCGCCATAGCGTTTGTGCGCTCGTCCATCTTCCCCGGGTTGAAGAAGAGGACGTCTACGCTGCGCTTGATCTCCTGAAGGCAATCCGCCAGAAGGCCCTCGATGATCTCAAACTGAGATAGCGGCTGCGCGATAACCTCTTCGCCATCACCAGCCTCGGCAAGGATGACCTCTTTAGCCACGGTGTCGCTCCAGAAGCTGCACAAGGCCGAACTCCCCATGGACCCTCGAAAGGGTGGAGAAGTGACTCAGCATAAACAAAACAACGCGCTCCGGGGGCACGCCCATGCGGCCAGACAGAGCGAGCAAGAGGTCTTCCGAAGCCTGGTCCACGTCCGCCACCGTCAGCTTTACGAGGTTTCGAGGGCGGCCAACCGGCGATGCCCCGGTCGATGTAGCCTTCTTCTTCTTCGCTGGAGCTTTCTTCTTCTCGGTCGCCATCACTTGGCTCCTCTTGGTCTTTTGAGAACCCGGACGCGCCTCTGGACGAGCTTGGCGAATGCACGGCTCCTCCTGTAGCACTGATTCCCTGAGTTCCAGTGGCATAGCCACTTGTGTCCATATCTCTTCTGGTAGCGGACTATGGCCCCTATCCCTGACTTAATCAAGTCACAGCCTTCAAAACGGCCAGAATCACAGTGAAACACCGGCTTAACCTGCAACGGGCCGTGGGCTTCACGAGAACTCACGGCCTCCCGGTTGAAGCGGCTCTCTGTATACGACAGAGCTACCGCAACAGCCGGGTCCACGCCACCCTCGTGGGCAGCAACGCCCACATCGACGCAAGTCTCGTAACGCTCCAGGCTAAGAGCAGGGGACGGCCAGACAGAAGCCTGAGCGCACAGCAGCATCACGTAGAAGACCACTTGCGCCTCCCATACTCAGCGATAAGCAGAGCGTCTGCGTTCCTGTGAGTCACCTTCTGGCCAGGGAACAGGCACTGGGCAGCAGCCTTCGTCACGTTCTTGTCTCCCTTGGACCTGCACTTCATGTCGCCCTGCCACTTAGACGGCGTCACCGTCGTAAAAGGAATGGCGTGGCAGACAAGCAAGGCTCGACAGAACCCGTAGCTCGTACCAAACTTGAACGTAGAGGACACACCCTGCCTCGGCATGGCGCTCACCTGCTCAAGATAAGCCATCTTGATGTAGCGAGACCACATAGCAACCTGCGTCGCCACATCGTGCTCAGTGTCGTCGAGCCTGATAATGGACACCACGTTGCCTTCGCCACACAAAACGGCGATAGCGCCCGAATACCCAGGGTCTACGCCCATTGAGAACTGTCGGTCTACCTCGTTCATCAGAGAACTCCCGGCGTCATGTGCTCGAATCGCATTCGGCCACCAGACCAGCAGACCTCGTCGATGCCCAAGTCAGTCATGACACCGTCTCGAAACTTGCCCATCCCGATTTCCGCCAGCGAGCGGCTCATACCAGGCTGAACACGGTGGGGAATCCAGGGCACGAGAGCCAAATCGGCGTCATCCTCGATAGCACCAGAGCCTTTTGCATCGCTGATAGAAGGCCGCTTCTTGCTGCGTTTAGCCTCCAGAGTAGGCTGAGAGAGAACGACGACGACGCAGTTTAGCTCAACGGCCAGGAGTTTTAGTCCTCGGCTGTTGGCTGAGATGCCTTCCTCCTGCGTAGAGTCCCGCCTGGACGACCCTCCTCGCATAAGCTGCAAATAATCGACCACCACCAGGCACGGCTTGTTGTGCTCGGCTGTCATCTTCCTTGCCGCTCTTCGTATCGCAGACACCGTTCCGCACTGTGGCCCCTCAATCTTGATAGGCAGGGAGGCTAACATGTCAGCAGCGCCCATGACACGCGAGTAATCGTGGGCACCCATGTCTGGCTTGGTCTGGATATGCAAAGGCACGCCACTCTTGGTCGCCACAAGCCTGCCGTACACCTGTCTCGCGGCCATCTCGTAGCTGCAGATAAGCACAGGGAACCCGTGTTCAGCAGCAGACAGGGCGAAGTTGTTGATGCTCAGTGCGCTCTTGCCGTGACCAGCACACGACATCACCGCAACCTGCCACCCCAGCTTCAGCCCGCCACCCAAGATAGTGTCCAGAGGCTGAATACCCGTAGGTATGACGGTGTTGTCCGCCGTTCCATCCTGGACAGACTTCACGTAGCCGATGTGGTCTCTGACTCCATCATACGCAGCCACCCCTGTGCCCAGGTTCCCCCGGGAGTTGATGCCCCTGAGAATCTCCTCGGCCTGGTCGATGGCCTCGTCTGCTGGCAAGTCAGTCCGACCAAGAGCAGCCACGTCATCGCCTGCGTGGATGAGTGCTCTCTTGGCGCTCTTCTCCAACACGATGTCCACGTAGTGCGACAGGCCCGACCTAGACGACGCCTTGTCAAGTATAGCCCCCAGGTGGAGAACCCCACCGAAAGACTCCCACACTCCCTTGTCCACCATCCACTGCTTGATGCTCACTTCGTCAAAAGTCTTCGACGATGCATGCAGCGATGCCATGGCGTCCCACAGAGTAGCATTCCTGGAGAGAAAGAAGTCCCCCCGTTGTAGTCCTTTTCCGTCAACATCCTCGAACAAGGATGGGTCTACGAGAAGCGTGCTCAACACACTCCCTTCTGCCTCTGTAGACCGTGGCAAATCATCAATCATCTGACGCTCCCTCGCGTGCGCGCGAAAATATATATATATATCTAGTACTTAGACATACTCTTAAAGAAACCAAGATAAACAGATATTCAGATATCTATATATCGGGAAAAAATTCATTTGAGCGTAAGAGGATCTGCAATCAAGTCACTCACAGATACCTCCAAAACTTGAGAAGCTTTACGCCAAAAGTGAATTGAACCTGAACGAGACTTCTTCTCGACCAAACAGAGGTATGACCTGGTCACACCAATACTCTTGGCCAACTCAGCCTGGGTAATTCCCTTCGTCTCTCGAACTGACCTCAGTATGTGAGGATCTTCCATCTCAACCTCCTGTTGACAGCAAGATACTGTATCTCTCAGTAAAGGGCAAGGGGGTTTCTGATTTAGTGGACCGCGTCAGGAGGGCATAACCCCCCGCTTTCCTCGAAGACAAAACTCCTTTCCACCCGGGCGCGCATAATGCATGCGTTAGCCGGGGCAGAGGAGCCAGGGGATATCACCCCCCTCCCCCCTCGCAATCACGACGCGCAACGCGACGCTCGACCCTCTCTCAGACCCCCAGGCCCCCGTGAAAAACCCAGTGATTCCCAGTGGTTCCGATAGTTGTTGACGGAGAGAAAACGATGTGAAATGATAGTGGCTCATTTGGTGCTCTCGTCTTCGTCGCTCAGTGCGTCGTTGCGAGGCGCCGCATTACGTCCGAGGAGGACACCATGGCGAAGCGAAAGAACTCTCCCGCGAAAACACCCGCGAATTACGCATACAAGGCGACCGACAAGCGAGCCGTTTACGCGGTCTGGAACCCCGCGATTAAGCATGCGCGAAACGCATGCCTGACGTACAGCGAGGTCGACGTCCAGTTGGCCGATACCTTGCGTGACCTCGCGTTGAAGTGCATGCCTGACGGGTGGGCGATTGGCGAGAAGCTGCCGCCGATGAAGGGCAGTGGCCCGCTTGGCGGATACGCGATTGAATGCGAGGGGATGACCTTCGGCATCTACGACTGGCCTCGCGACCGGAATGGCATCCGCGTTCTCGTGCCCGTGGAGGGATGCGAGACCCAGACCGCCGCGCTCCAGGCCGCTGGTCGCCGGTTCGCGAGGAGTGGCGTATGGGGCAAGGCCATCGCCGAGGGCCGGAAGCCCAAGGCATCCGCGAAGACGCAGGAGGCCGTGAGCGAGGCCAAGGCCGATGCCGTCGTCGAGGTCGCGAAGGGCTCGGATGCGGAGCGCATGGCTAGTCTCCGCGAGATTGTCGCCATGTTCCCGGGATGCACCCTGGCCGAGGCCAAGAGCCTTCTCGCATAGGCGTTGACGCTGGCACGTTCGGATGCGTTGGGGGGCTTCGGTCCCTCAACGCCATTCGACGTTGGTGCATGGATATCCGTGCGTCAACGTCGCATGCATTCCGTATGCGAATTACGTCCGAGGAGGACAACATGGAACTCAAGCAAGCACTACGCATGGGCAGTCAGCCGACTAGCGCCGACAACCGCATGGCCTTGTGCGAAAACGTACTCATGCGTGAGCTAATCAGGATGCTGGTCGTGCCCAGGCATGAGATGCTCAAGCCCATAACGCATGCGCAACACGAGCGATTCGTCGACCGCATCCGACGCATGACTGAGTGGGAACTCGTCTCGATTGCCGGCCTTTTCCTGCACGAATGCACCGAGGAAGGCATGTCGGAGGATGCCTGGGACGCATGCCGTGGGGACTACGACCTGTTCGACGCCGCTGCTTCCCAGGTGTGGGATGCGTTGGTTCGGATACGAGAGACCGAGGGGTACTACGTCATCGGCTAGTCCGCTGCTCGATGCACATGAGTACGGCATGCGACACAGCATGTCGCACTCTTGTGTATCAGGCATGGGATTGGACCTATGCAACACGTCCAAGGAGGACACTGTGAGTAAGAGCAAGACCGAGCATGCAACCACGCATGCGAAGGAAGTTACGATGGCCGAGGTCATCGCGGATGCAACGCCAGAGAAAATCGCTATCGCGAAGGGATGGGTTGCCGACAGAGAGCGTGCGACTAAGCATGCGAAGGACAAGCGCGAGAGCCGGGAGTTCACCATCATGGCCGATGCTCTGCGTGCGTGGGTCAAGGCAAGCGGCGTATGAAGTGCGAGGCAATCGGATACAACCTGATGGCGAAGCATGTGCGTGAGAAGATTGACATGCTTGACGCATTCATCGACCTGCTTGAGCATATGGTGGAGGAGTCTGGCGAAGGCGACCTCAGTCACGCATCCTACCTGGCGACGGGGCTTAAGGGCCTACGCATGGGACACGGAAGCGGCGACCTGCCACGTCACCTGGCATACATCGCTCAGCATTTCGTGAGCGTCATGGCCAAGGACCACATGCGAGATAAGCCTCGCCGCTAATGCATGCGGGTCGGTTGAGTACCGGCCCCTTGCCCCATGCATACGACACAGGTTGTCGCATGTATGGGGCAGGATGTTCCTGCAATTACCCCTCACATGAGGGATTACATCCGAAGGAGGATGAGATGAGTACGAAGATTGTTAGTTTCAAGGTGCGAGCCAGGTCGAACGGCCCCGGCAACGAATGGAGGGATGCACGTGGGCATGTGAAGGCATCATGGATGGGCAAGCTAGCCATCCACAAGCCTATCGCATCCATAGCTGACGGGCTTGCCCTTGGCGATGGGCATGGGCATGTGAAGACGAAGATGAACTGGACCCTGACCCACCTGCCATCCGGGTATAGCATACTCAACTCGTGCAACGCTGGGTTCCACGTGACGAAGGCTCGCATGGAGGCGGCCATCGACTATGCATGCAAGGATGTGCATGGGTGGGTGCTTGCGATGGAGTTCGACCACCACGAGGTTGAGTCTGGGAACACTCGCCAACGCATGAAGTCCACCGACCCGGTCAAGATGTTCAGGGATGCGGTCATCGACCATCTCAGGCATGCGGACTGCGACTGGTGGAATGAGGGGGCAGGGTCAGGCTTCCCGGCCAGCGCCCTGCATGAGGAGGCCGAGGCTCAGTTCACTGGCAGCGGTGCCACGTATGTGGACTGCGATGCTGGGTGTGGGCACAGCGTATCCGTTGAGCCAGATGCCTGGTACAACTGTCCCGAATGTGCGGACGGCATGATTAGGTCTCCCATCGAACGGGTCATCCGAGGGGAGGCATAGGTCATGCGTATACTTGCAACGGGTAGGTCTCGCAACAGGCAGACCGGGGATGTGCCGACCGTGACCATCGGTCGCACGAAGAAAGAGATGCGTGCTTCATGCGCTCACTCAAGGTGCTCGCTGTTCCACGCATCCATGAAGGCCAAGTCCGACAAGGCATGGGCCAAGAAGAATGCGGCGAGCAACATCAGGTGCTACGCATGGGATGGGACGCCGAACATGGCAGCCCAATCCAAGGCGAAGAAGCATGCGAGGGGAGGAGATACCTCGCTTCGCAAGGCACTCGATGACCGGCTCTGGTCATCACGCATGGTCAGGGTCAGCGACCTCGGCGACATCTCGTGGCTCACGGAGGATGAGGCATGCGAGTTGCTCGACACCATCGAAGGCGAAGGGCTCACGCCTATTGGCTACACGCATGGGTGGAAGAGAGCGCCGTGGCTCAAGGGCAGGGTGATGGCTAGCGTTAGCGACGCAGCCGAGTTCATCCATGCGTGGGTTCGTGGGTGGGGATGCACTGTCATCCTGCCTGCTGACCACGATGAGCCGACGTTCACCATCCGTGGTGTGACTGGCAACGTATGCCCGACCAAGCTGGGTGAACCGATTGATTGCAATACATGCCTCAAGTGCGATGGGACTGGACTCATCGGCTTCCCGAGGCATGACCATTATGGCCGACATGTGGCCAAGGGAGTGAAGTGATGAAGCTGAACGTGGATGTGAACGAAGACCTGCACAAGCGAATGTTTCTGTGTGTGCTTGGTATGCAGGAGGTGACCGAGGATAACTTCGACGAGTTCTTCATTCGGTCGTGCATGTATCACCGTGCATTCAAGCTGGAGGACGGCATGCTCTACCCGACACCGGGCATGGCATGGCGTGCATTCATCGGGGTCAAGAATCCTCGTGTCCAGCCCGAGGAGATTGGCGAGTGGTGGCACCGCATGGGTGAGAACCTGAGCTACGACCTGCTGCACAAGCACAGCATGGACTACGAGTACTCCTGGTTCAGCGAGGACTGGGATGCACACGAGGCCGCATGCGGGAAGGACGGCGATGAGTGACGAAGAGAGGCTGTATGAGGACGGGCTTGCGATTGAAGCGGCCCATGTCCGACTGATGGATGGACTGGCACGGATATGGTCCGGCCAAGGCATGAGAGAGGAGAGCAACGTGACCGAAGAGAGCAACGTGACCGAGCCCATGGAGGGCAATAGCATGAGTGATGAGAGCAACAACAACACCCAGGAGGGTAGTAGCATGAGTGACAGCGACGCAATGGATATCCAGAACGAGGCAGTTGGGAAGTTCCTGAAGACCCTGGATTCGTCAGGCATTGACGCAGCATGCGATGAGTGGGGTCAGGGATACGATGACGAGCTTGAGGGCAAGCTCCAGGCGCATGTGGAGAAGAGCTTCGAGGAGAATGAGCATGACCTGGCCAAGCGGGTGGGTGCATTGGATGCCAAGGCTGGGTCGCCGGAGGAGTTCAACAACTCCCTGCCGAACGGCAAGCTTGTGCAAACCATATGCATTACATCGGAGGCTGTGCATGCGGTGAGCAAGAGGGTTACGGATACCCGGGTGGAGTTGGCGAAGAACGCCAGGTCCGTGACCCAGACCATCAAGGCCGTCGTCAAGGCACAGGATGGGATGGGCCTGCTCAAGGATTATGTATCCGCAGTGGAGACAAGCCTTGAGGGTCGCATCGAAGCTGTCGAGGCCATCGTCAAGGATGCAGACGAGTACGACAGCGCACTGGAGGACCACGACAACAGGCTCACCGATGCAACGCATGCCATCGAGGAGTTGACCTCTGCGTTGGATGACCTGTCGGATGCGTCGAAGGAGGTGACGCTCAGCGATGAGGACAAGGCGGAGATTCACTCACTCGCAGAAGCGTATGTGGACCAGCATCCGTACTTCGAGACGTCATGGCCTACGGATGAGGAGAAGATGGAGATACGCAGGGGCCTGCGTTCGGATGCAAAGGAGGACCTGGCTGAGTGGCTCGACAACAACGTGTCGGATGACATGACCGACCGCATCGAGGAGGCACTGCATGACATGGACCTGTCTCAGCAACTCGACATGGAGGAGCTAGGCAAGGATGTCATACATTCCATGGATGATGCATCCATCTCGCTGATGGCGACGAGGGTTCAGGGGGGCCTAGACCTGAGCGAACTGGCAGCCCAGGTCGTGTATGAGTTGGACATGGGCGAGATAGCCGGAGAAGCCGTGGGAGAGATGGACATGTGGGATGTGGCCGAGCAGGTCATAGACAACCTGGACATGGACAGGGTGGCTACGGATGTCACGGACCACATTGACATGGACGACCTTTCCCGGAGGGTCAAGGACCTCATGGGTGATGGGGAGAAGCAGGCAGACGCGGACACCAAGGTGCATACGGTGGACGTGGATGACCTGGCCTTCAGGGTGGACAAGCTGGAACGTGTGTTCCACAGCATGCGTAACCTCATCATCGACTCGGAGGCATTCTGATGAGGGCCGTAGAGATGCTGCGTCGCGAGATGGTCAAAGCCATACGTCGCAATAACCGTGTGGGTCTTGGCACATGCACCTACATCGACGAGACCTATACCGACTACGAGTTGGGGGATGCGCTGCTGAGGGCCGGCATATCCAGCGTGCCGGATGCAGTGGCGTGGGCATGCAAAGAGGAGCACGACATACTGGAGATGTCGCTCAATGCATCCAGCGGGGAGCCCGACTGCCCACTCGTCAAGCGGTACGACAAATGGGTAGAGGACACCCCTCGCTGCCCCGACTACCCATGCGAGGAGGAGGCGCATCCGTACTGGAACCTATGCGAACACCACCTCGAAGAGGACGGGCGTGGTGACCATGAGATGGAGTTGATGCGCGACGCGGAGGACGACGTATGAGTAGCCTGCTATACGCTGTTCACATAGCTGCCGATGGCATCCAAGAGCATGCCCGACCCAAGAACGGGAAGGACTTCACGCTCAAGGAGGCTCAGGCATACGTGGATGGATACGTGGAGGTTGTCCACC
>Ga0098054_1000297_pt1 | contig 38491 bp, 43 predicted proteins | sample 16_taG_FD_75048 | JGI IMG/M metagenome (GOLD analysis project Ga0098054, IMG submission 75048) | Marine viral communities from the Subarctic Pacific Ocean - 16_ETSP_OMZ_AT15313 metaG | ecosystem: Environmental > Aquatic > Marine > Oceanic | place: Pacific Ocean | collected 2015-01-18
GAATAATTTGAGTACACACTCAAATAAAGAAATAGAATTAGAAGAACAGCTTCTTAAAGCTAAAGAAGAAATAGTAGAGCTTCGTGCTTCTACTAAAACTACTTTAACTGGCTCACAATTTCTAACTATAGTATTAGTTGGGCCGTTGTTTCTGGCATTTGTAACGCTTGGAGTACTAATAGTATGGAAGACTACTAGTAAACCAGCAGAGATAGCACCTCACTTAGATATTATTCTAGTGGCCTTCGCTATCTTCGCTAATCCAGTTACGGCTGCAGCAGGTGTTATAGTAGGGTTAATGGGTGACGAATTAAAAAAGAAAAATAAGGAGGAATAGTATGAAGGATAGAAAATTCAATACTCCAAATTTAAAGATGAGTCTTCCTAAGTTTTGGAACTTTAAAGTACCTTTACCCGGAGGGGTACATCTTGGTGGAGGTAAATTAATACTTGGCTCAATGTCTGTTGTTGCTCTAGGATTTATTGCCTCAATGTTTTTACTTATTAATACAGGAGAACAACAAATTACTTTTCCTCAGACAGGAGCTGCGTATGACGCACCTAACCAAGTAGGTATGAGGATAGTTGACCCGGAGTTCCCGGCTGAACAAAGCCAAACGCTTCGGTTAAACTTACCTGCTAATACTCGTATCCAAGAAATAACTTTTGAAAATATTAGCTTAGGTAAATTTGGATTAGTAGATTCATTTCAAATATCAGGCAGCAGTACTACTGATCGTATAACTATAGGTACTGTAATTATAGAAGACTCTGAGTTCCCTACAATGGATTGGGCTAACGGAGACATCTATAGCATTGTAGCAACGACAAGTGTCGAAGCTGCTGGACATACCTTTAGCCCTACCATGGCTAGTTCTACTAATGATGTTGTTATTGGAAGTAGTAGAGGATCAACTTCCTACATAGCTGAGAACATGATTGTTGACCGAATCTTAATACTACAATCTACTACAGGTGGAGATGTAATAATAGAAACATTAACACTAAGGAATGTAGATGCATTTGCCGGTGCGTTTAATGCTGACTACTTTGAGATAGGAACTCTTATATTGAGAAATTTGAAAGTAGGAGATGATGGGGACATTGATAGTGCAGACTTTATAATTAATCAAAGTACTAATATAAACAACATAACTGATGGAGTACAGGACAAACCTATCTTCATACGTTAGACAAGTATAATCTGGAGTGTAATATGTTTAAAGCTATAAAATTTGCTAGAACTTATGGGCATCTATTGCCTATTTTAATAGACTTTATAGATACTGTATTAAGCAGTACTGAAGATAAACAACTGACAAAAAAAGAAAGAAGTCAGTTAATGAAACAGTACTGGTCTTTAGTACGAGCTATTCGTGAAACTAAATATAATTAATAAAGTACACACTCAAATTTATCACCATTGAGTATTGTTTGTGCCTAGCTCGTTTGAGTACACACTCAAATTTATGAATTCCTAGTCACGAAATCAACACATCCTTGACATGTCGATTCGATCTGTGATAGTCTTGGTGTCCACCGATTTGAGACAAGGAGAAAATTCATGCACTCTAAAATATCTATATCTACACCTGTAGAAAGAGCTAAGACATCAATGAATGTAATGTTATGGCTACAAGATAATGAGAGAAGTCAGGCTTGGTTAGCTAGACAAATAGGTATATCCCCAGAACATTTAAATCGTATTATAAAAGGACACGTACCTCTACATGAGGATATAGAAAATAAACTAATGGAAATTATAGGAAAATAAAATAGGGATTGAGTGAATCGAGAACTCAATCCCTATTAGGGAACCCACCATAGGAGACAACTATGAAAGGAGATGCTTATATATTAAAACTACTAAATCTAGATGTCAACTATATATATAAATACTATATATAGTATATATATATTTAGAGTATATCGTGGATGGTAAGTACTTTAATGTACTTACCATCCATATCTAAAGGAGACAAATGAAGAAGAACATACCATGTCATAAGAAAAAAAATCCACAAGCACACAGATGGAAACTATCTGACCACAAGTCTAGAACTAGTAAAGGTGTATGCAGTAAGTGTGGATATACTGGAGATGAATTAGGTAGAGAGTTTATTAATGTTGATGACTTTTCAAAACCTAGAATTATAAACGGAGCAAGTCGGTTTATACCCATAACTAATAGATTTAAAAAAATAGCTCATGATTACATGAAAGGAATAATTAATGACTGAATTACAAACAATAACAAATGACAATATGCAACTCTTACTTAAGAGAAATCCTAATGAAGAGACTAATGAAGCATCAGCATGGTCACAACAGTTAATGAATATTATAAACACTACACTTGGGCCTAATGGTAAGCCTACTATGGCTGATACAATACAGGGCAACCAGTATATAAATGTAGAAGGCTGGCAAATGATTGCTAAGTATGCAGGTTTATATGTTGAGACAGTAGATGTAACACCAGAGTATGAGAAGGAAGAACTCATAGGTTATAAGGCAACAGTAATATTGGTAAACAAAGATACTGGTATCAAAGCAGGTGGGGCTACATCATTATGTGGAATGACTGAGAATACTGTTATAGGACAAAAGAATGATGGTAGTAAACGTAATGCTTGTATGTCTATGGCCCAGACTAGAGCAACTAGTAGGGCAATACGATCTAACTTTGGATTCGTTGCAAAGATGGCAGGATATCAGGCTACACCTGCTGAAGAAATGGTTAACTTAGAAACAAATCCTGTACAAACTATTACTACTAAACCTAAGCCACAACCTATACCACAGCCTACGCCACCACCCCAACCACAGTATCAAGGTGCAACAACTATAGAACATAAAGGTATGTCAGCTGATATACCTATACAGATAGATGATAGTGCTATTGATTGTCCTTTACATGAGGGAGAAGTATCAACAAAGAAAACAAATAAGTCTAGTGGAGATGCGTTCTGGTCACATAGCAATGGTAATGGATGGTGTTCTATTAATAATTTCAATGCATTAACTGTAAGAGATGATGTCCTACAGGCATGGCAACAACAGTTATTAAATACAACAGGCACAGACCACAACATATTAATTGAGTGTTCAAACAAAACTATACAGGAAGTACTGGTATTTTTAGAACATGCTAGAAATACAGAATCAGAATTGTGCATAGTATGTGGCAATAATGCTTCTGTATTACTTAATGATGACTGGTTGTGTGTACCACATGCTGAAAATGTAGGGGGATAAGATGACTATTAAATCTAGGAATGCTAACAACAGACGTAGAGGTAAAGAATACGAAAGACGTATAGCTAGAGTTGTTGGTGGTGTACGAAACTTAGATAAGTCTAGACCACATACAGATGTAGAGACTGATACCACAGTATATGAAGTAAAGAGTACACAGAGTCCTGTTCCATTGTGGATAGACAATGCTATGAAGCAATGTGTACTAGCTTCTGAGGAATCTAATAAAAAGATAGGTGGAATTATTAAAGTTTTTACTGGTAAGTCAAAGGCTAGAGCATTTTTAATTCAAGAGATTGATATAGAGGAGACAAAATGAATTGCAATGACCCAACATGTAGATCGGAGATGAGATGTAAATGGGATATGCCTATTTCATCTGTGTATTGTGAACAAACATACTCTGTTACACCAGAGCCTGTAGTCACAAAAGAAATTAAGTATGTTCAGGCACAACAAAAGCCTGAACCTAAATCAAATTGGAGACAACCAACAAGTTATATGGGGAGAAGTATAGATGATATTAGAAGACCTAAAAATTAGACCAGAAGGATTACATACATACATAACTTATGAGATACACACACCAATAGAGGATGTACCAGTTATCTTTGAAGCTACTAATGTAAGGAATGAAAAGACAGGAGTACATGCTGAGATCGGTATTAGATTTGATGACAATGAAGTCTATACAGTATGTAATGTTAAGAGAGATGCTGAGAGAGATAGACTAACTAACAAAATCTACAAGTACTTTGGCCCTACTGAAGAAGAGTGTGAGTATATATGTAAGAAGAAAAGGTTAGTACAGGAATTTGGTAAGTTTTGTAAGCTAATACATATCAAATCTTTAGAGGTTAATTCCCCTAAAATTGTTACAGGTATACTCAGTACTAACTCAGTTCAATACCTAGCTAAACCCCATGTTCTATTTGAAGGTGGAACAATAATGTATGGTAAACCGGGAAAGGGTAAGACGTTTACGGCTTTAGCTATAGGTTTAGCAGTACATACTGGGGCTAATCATTACTGGGGTACAACAAAAAGCAATAGTTTGTTTGTGAATCTTGAAAGACCAGAGGACAGTATACCTAAAAGAATAGGTGCAGTTAGTAATGCGTTGGGATTAGATGCTGAAACTAAACTACATGTATTAGACTCTAAACAATCTTCGTTGATGGGAATACATGATGTGTTGGTTAACTACATACACCATCACGATATTAAATTTGTTGTGATTGATTCACTTTCACAAGCAGGTAACGGAGATATGAAAGAAGATACTACAGCTGTAGATACATTAAAGATACTGAATAAGATTGGTGTTTCGTGGTTAGGTATAGCACATACTCCGAAGTATGACGATAGTGTTTACTATGGTAATGCTATGTGGGAAGCAGGTGCTGATGTTATGTTAAGACATAAGGCTGAGTTGAATGAAGATGATGATAGCATTAATGTATTACTTGAAGTAACTAAAGCTAATGATATGCCAATTCCAAAACCTATGGGATTACACTATGAGTTTGATAGTCATGGCTTAAGTGGTATGAGACTAGCTGAGTCACATGAAGTAGCTAGTCTACAAGAAGATAAGTTTAGTATAGAAGATGATGTGTTAACATACATAGGTAAGCATGGCGAATCAAATTTAATTGATATCGCTAAACATTTTGATAAGAGTAAGAATTATATGTCTGAAATTGTTAGAGGATTATATAAGAATAAATATATTATTGCTACAAAAGTAAATAACAAAGAACAATATTATGGGCTACCACATTCACCTCCTGTGACGTAGTCTACTCAACACTTAATTGATATTGTTTTTTACTAGCGTTGAGAGAATTATATAAGCAACACTTTTTCTCAACGCTAGGTTTTGAGTACATACTCAAATTATTTTTTGGTACTGTTGTTTCTCTTGTACTTTTTAATCTCACTCATAGAGAATCTGATACCAGTCTTGTCGATACCTACATACCATCCAACTATCTTGCCTTTCTTTACCATCTTATAAAACGTAGATACATTCATACCTAAGATAGCTGATGCAGTTTCGGCAGTAACACCTTCATCTCCTAAAAACTTTATAACCTCAGATACTTTTCTTTTAGTTCTATTTACTATTTCATTATGCGTTATCATTACTTGCTCCTAACGTAGTGATTGGTCTGACCTGTAGTACACTTAACGTATATATTCCTTTCGAGAGTATGACTGTATTAGTAGCACTTGCTTGATGAGGTTTAAAACTAATACACCACTCTATATCTACTGGTCTGTTATAATTATTCTCTAATCTTTTAGCTTGATTCCATAGCTGAACCACCTGCTCCATAGGCAATTCTCCTAACTCTGGTAATGCAATAGTCTTGCCATCAAAACAACTATCCATATGCTCTGTTATGTTGTCGCCAGTACCTAGAAATACATGACTACTATCTCCAGTACCATCTACTACCCCACCTACACCATCTTGCCACTCCAATAACATCCTATCTGTACCCTCTACAGGCTCTTTAGAGAAGAGTACACCACTCCACTTAGCATCTACCATAGGCATTATTATTACGGCTATATTATGAGCATCATTGCCAGAGTATGCCTTTACTTTAGATGTCCTAGCTGACTGTCTTATTTCCTGTACTGCTGAATACGCTTCTGTAATAGGTACATTTAATTTAGATTCAAATATACCTGCATAACTTTGCGAGTCTCCATCCTCACTAGTAGCTGATGATCTAACTGCAAGTTTATTATCCCATGTAGCAGGATGATGGTCTTTGAGTATAGTTAGTATTGCAAACTCTACAGCCTCAGATAACTTATCATCTGGACAATCAGAAGTTACAACTATCCAGTAAGGAACATAAAGTGGAATGTTAAGTAGTTGTCTAGCTTTACCACCTATAATTTCTGCTGTTGCTCTTGTCCCTTGACTAAATTTACCTTGTATATATGGATTAAACTTTGTCATTGTTGTCCTCATCTGGTACTACATCAAAAGTACCATTCTCATTAGTAGTAATTAATTGAACATCTAATTTTTTAGTAAGTACAGTTAACTCTGTAATAATTCTTTCTACATATGTTGCTAAACTTTCCATGCTTGTATGTATTGGCACATGGTCATTGTGTATCTGCAATTCTGTTATAGGAGTAGGGCATTTAGTACCATCACGACTACAATTAATTGTAGGTATTATTTGTTTAGTCTCTATCATATGTGACATAAACTTTTTGTTTGGTGTTGAATAAAATCTAGCTATAGCTGTATCTAATGTAAATGCATCAGCACTACTATCACTAACACTAGTAATTATTTCTACTCGTATATCTAATTTAGGTTCGGTATTATTCATGTTCATCTCCTAATAACATTGCATATTCTTCTAATAAATTTTCTTGTGCTTTACTTTCTATTGCTTGATCGCAGTACTTGTCTCTTACTGTTTCCATAGCTGTCTTAAAATCTATAGGTTCTTTGATTAGATATGAGTGGTATAGAACCATGCCACCTAGTAACGTACCTGTTCTACCATGACCACCTATACAACCTATCTCTAAGATACCCATAGATATAGTTCTCCAACAGTACTCTACTAAGGTATGAAAGTCTGTTATGTCTATAGCTCTCTGATCTGGCCAGTCTACAAACACTTTACTCTGTTTATCAGAATCACTAGTATTTATAATAGGATTTTTAGATACTGCACTATCGTTAAATGTAAACATCTCATCATTCCAAACAGAGTCTAAGTAAACACCATGAGTAGGCTTTAAGTCTGACTCTAATTTACCTGCTCTACTTGATGACATGTATACACTAAGGTCTTTAGTCTTAGGAAACTTATACTCTACCATCTTGTGACTACATTGTTTGTAAGAAATTTTATTGTTATAAGCATAATAAGTATTAGGTGCTAACTTGTGCATTGTTACATCACTAGCTTTAACATGTAATAATGCAGTAGCTTGTACTGTTATCTTATTTGTCCACTTAGGTTTTATCTCTAACTTATTAGTAAGTTTGTGTACTTTATGGACAGTATATATTTTATTGTTATACTTAATTTCATCATCTTCCCAGTAGTCATCAGCATTTGTATATAATTCTTCTTGTACTTTAGCATTAGCACCTATCCCACTAGTAGCGTTAGTATGAGTTTTAGAACTAAATAACCAGTCATCATCGGATAGACTAAAATCTTTATCTGGCATTATTTTTTTCTCCTTCTGTATAGGTGTGTATTTGGTTAACAATTTGTTGCACAAAGTAAGTGCGTTTTCTAATATCTTCACGTTTTTTCTCCCTCTCTTTGTCATGCCATGAACATTGACATACTTCATTGATTAAGTTTGGGTTTTTATCGACTAGGTATCTAGTAAAAGATGAACAAAGATTTAAAGGATATTCAATACCCCAATCACAATAGTAACCATTTAAGTTAGCATCCAATACACTCTGTATATCTCCTGATGTTGACCACCACTTATTAAAGTAACTACCATTATTGTGGTGTAATCCCCAACATGAATCTACAAATGTATTGGGTGTAGTCTGATCTAATTCTCTCTGTATTAATACTTTGGTAATGTCGGCCCACATCTCTCCACCATAGCCAGTCATCCATGATCCTGTTCTAAACATTTTTTCTGCCCAACGTAAGGCTAGTGTTCCATACTCTTGTCTAACGTAGTACCAACCTATCCATGCTGTTGATCTACTGGTAGCTGAAGACATTAGAGAGTCGTCTTGTAGTATGATTTCCATAGGTGTAATACTGTCCATTAGTTGATCGTTAGTATATCTGTCTACATCAAAGTGTCTAAGTTCTCCACCAATAACCATGTCTGTGTACCTACGAAACTGATCATCTAATTTATCAGTTAGTTTATGTAGTGTCTCTGGTACACCCTCTTGTTTAGGGGACATAATGTTCAGTAAGTGTAACAAGTAATAGTCGGAAGCCTGTTGTGGTAAGTTCCACTTTCTACTGTCTAACCCAAACGGATTCTCTCTAGGTACTGCTGAAGCATGATCTGTTTTATATTTTGAGTTTGTATTATAGTTATTTTTTGTATGACTACTGTTGTTATAATAACTATTAATGGTAGTAACAAATTCGTATGTAACACTTAGTGATTTAGGTAAAGTTTGGTAGTTGACTACAGCAGGTGGAGACATGTGTATATCTTCATACGTTAGACAATAGTCTGTACCTAAGTATTCATCAGCTATGTGTTTGTCTGCAATATGGTAAGTGTGTTTTGGTTCATGATCATAAGCTAATACCGATTGATTGTTAATCCATTCAGCTGTACCTATATATTTTTCTAGTTCTTTTTGATACTTATTATCTATGCCTTTTATATTATGTACATAAGATTCTACGACTGATGATGTCATCTGTAACTGGTTAGTATATTTGTCTGGTAACTTTAGATAGTCAAATTGTCCTAGCCAATGTGCATGAATTTCTCCATCATCATTTCCATATGGGTGATTAATGGCTTGTCCTGCTTTATTCACAGTACTATTCTCCTAAGTTAAACTTACCTGAACAAATGTCACAGGTAGCAAACAACTCTACGTTACATCTAATAATTGTTTTGCAACTACAGATATACTTTTTACTCATATGTTTTTTCTTTGGTTTTTCTGTAGGATTAACTTCGGGTTCTGGTATAGGTGCATGACAGTCATAGTTCATAAGTTCAGGTAGTAAATCTATCCTACCTATTCTTTTTAATACCTCTTCCATTACATCTGGGTCAAGTGAGGTAATTTCTCCATCATCAGCTGTGTCTATACCCCATTGTTGTAAGGTCTTTACAAATTCTTTGTTGTGATACCAGTTACCTTTCTTTTTATATACTTCAGCCTGTGCATGTACTGAGTTGTGTAGTATACATAAGAACATATCAAATTCTGTTAGATTAGGATTCATATTACAATGGTACTTAACACCTATATCATCTGCTTCATGAAAATATGTACCCATCTTTAGTTTTAATGCTGTATCAAAACCTACTACTACATCTGGTAGTTCATTATTAAATAGATGTTCATTAATACTTTCAAAGAAATTGTATGCTGAATCTACTTTGTCTCTGCTTTTATAATCTTTATTAGACCTAGCATGTCTTCTGATTTGCATTCCTACTGATTCCATTAGGCTACTCCTTGAAAGGTAACGTATGCGTCTTGCATACCATTAATTATTAGTTCTACTTCTAATCCTACTAGTTCATTTACAGTAGTCATTGATCCTATCTCTTCATCTAAATTATGTCTGATGTATGACACCATACAAGGCTTACCTAGTTCTCTAGATACAATAGAAGCATGACATGTAATAGAGCCTTGATTAGTTATGATTCCACTAGCTAATTTCATTTGTGGTACGTTATCTGGTGTAGTCATATCTGATATTAGTATGTCTCCCTCTTTGAATGTCTTGTCATTATGGTATTTAGCTATACCCTTTGCTCTACCTAAACTCACACCTAGTCCTGATCTTCTGGTTTCCATGTTGTAACCTCTCCCTGTTCAATGCTTTCTATTAGTGTTTCTTTGACAATCTTGTAGTCATCAAAGCTATTGTTATCAACCATTAGTTCTAAATCCTCTAAGGATAAAGACTTAATAACTAATTTATATTGGACGTTAGTTGCCATGTTGTCCCCCATCCTTCTTGGTCTGTTAAGTTTTTATATACTTCGTTTTTGAATTTATCGTATGCAAATTTTGGATTATCTTTCTGATATGCATAAGATAAACACTCAACTAAATTGTTTATTAGAAACAAAGTTTCAGGAGCATTGATGTCTCCATCTATTAGTGCTTTGTTAATACAATTAGCAACCATTAAGTAATCTTTTCTACTTGCCATTGTTTTCGTCCTCCTGTTTTTCTATTTTTAGATAGGCTTCTTTGACATCTAAAACAATCATGTCATGACTGTTCGTTTCTATATTTTCAAATGAAAACTTTCGGATCAGGTCTTCCCAAACATCCTCATTCGTTTCATTTTTGTATACATTAACGTCCATGCTGTCCCCCTTCATGGTTTGTGTTAATAAATTTCTCTATTCCTAACTCTGAAAATGTTTTTGTATCAGGGTCTGGGAAATACTCTCTGAATATATGACGATCATATATTTCTGGTATCCAATCATCAAACGTATCAAATAATTCTTCTTTGTTATGACCACAGTCAACCAGAATACTTTGTACCCTGCTGATGACGTCATTATGTATCATTTGCTGTGTAGATTTAGCACCATAATTTATTGCCATAACTTTTATTACGTCTTCATATATCAGTCCAAAATTTATACTGGTATTTTCTCTTGGAAAACTTATAAGATTAAGTTTCTTTGCATTAGCCATAAGTTGTCTCCTTAAATTAGGCTTGGGTTTTACAATTCGAGTCCACCACAGTCTATCACAGCCAGAAATCCATGTCAAATTTTGTGACTGGGTTAGTCCTTTGAGTATGTACTCAAATTCCTCTCATGTTTATCTTCGCCACTCTATTGGCGTACTCTATGTCAGTTTCTACATGAGGTTTAGTTGTATCTAATTCTTTCAGTAGTTTCTTGTTACTAAACACAGGAATTTCTGTTATTTGTATGTCTATTTCTCCCTTGTATGGTAGGAGTCTAGACACAATAGAGTGAATAACTTCTTTGTCTACTGCTGTAATAGTCAGTTCATGTAAAGGTTTCATACTAGTTGTCTCCCTTATAGTGCTTGTTATTCCATAGCTTGTATGGTTCTAGTCCATACTTGTCTGTCCTAATCTTGTTGATATCATTACAGCAATCATTACAAAATAGTAGATAATCTACATGACATTTTTCTCCTGCTACTGGTAGATGATATCTAAACATATTAAACGTTACTTCATAATGCTTATCTCTCACTCCTGATTTAGGAGCAAGGGATAAGCTATTGTTATTGCATAGTATGCATTCAAAATCACTCATCTAATTTCCCCTTCATGAATAACTATGTCCGTCTTTAGTTCTTTAGTGCTGTATTTATTGTTTATCAATTCCATAATAAGATTAGTTAAATCATCTACGTTATTGATATGGTCTCCCCCAAACCAATTTTCAAATTGTTCTTTAGTTAAATCACTCATATTAATACACCTTTGCCATAGCTAGTAAGTCATTGTATGTACCAGAGTAGTGCTTGTCTCTCTCTACTGGTAGACCTAGCTTTCCTTTTACTGATAGTAGATCACTTAGCAATACATCTCCAAACTCTCTGAAGCCTAGACCTAAGTCACATAGTCCATACAAATACCAGTCTGGTATAGTTCTGCCGTCATTATCAAGTATTAATACTTTACTACAATTAGGATGACTTTCTATTGGTGTTCCTTCTAGTATCCACCAAGTAGCATTAGCGTCTGGAGTAAAATATTTGACGACTACTGACTCTGACTTGCAGTAGGGTTTATAATCTCTGCCTTGATTAGCTACATGTTTCTTATGCTGAGTTACCAGTTTTTTTTCTATGTCTTTAGTTAATAGTTTCATTGGTTATCCTTATCAATGGTTAGTGATTAATGGCATTAGTCAGTTTATAGACTTGACTAGGTCTTAGGATTATTTCTTTAGCATTTCAGCTAGAAGAGTATCTCCTTTGTTACTGGTTTCTCGGTAAGGATAGACCATAAAACCACCTTTGGTAGGTTTCATAGATACTAGCTTTTTAGCTTTGGCTTCTTCCCAGAATGCCACAATATCTTTGACTCCCAAAGCTCTTCTGACTGAGTCATTGAATCCAGAGTATGAACTATGGAATCCAGTAGTAACAATAGTCTTAGCTTTTCCAGTCTTTCGATCTTTGACCTCTCTCTTTAGACCAACCTTCCCATTCTTGGGATTGAACATCCAAGATAGCATCTCAGAAACAGTAGTAATTTTCTTAGTCATAAATGACTCCTTTCTTAGTCCCAGATTTTTTTTCTCCGAAGATCGGGACAAATCGCCGAAGATGGTATTCATCCCCCACCCCAAGATTCTAGGAGTCAAGAGCAGAAGAGACCGAAGGGAACGTCTCTTGACTCAGAGAATCTGGGGTGGATAATTAGAATCTTTGGGGTCTTAATGATTCCCAAGATAGAGAGAGTTTTGAATGATCTTTCTTTAAGAGAGAGGGATTTCTGGGACAAATGTTCTTTTTTTTCCTCACTCTCTGGGAGAATCAAAGATTCTCTTAGAGAGTGTTTTTCTGAGATTTCTATACCCTTTAGGGTATAGGATTGGATTTCTCCCATTTCCATTCCAGTCAGTCTCATCCAGATAGCTATCAGTCTACTTATATATAGAGTATACTCTTATATATATACTAGGAGTTAGAGAGTATGAGTATAGATATAAAGAAGTTACCTCTAGGTAAGAGAAAAACTTATCGGAAACAAGATAAGTTTTTAAAAGTCTATAAAGAGACTAGGAGTAGGAGCGTATCAGCTAGCTATGCAGGAGTATCTCAGTCAAGTATTACTAAGTGGATAAGAGAAGACTACTTAGAGTTCAAGGAGAGATACGATGAAGCAGATACAGCGTTCTGTGAGGGACTAGAGCAACTTGCACTCGAGAGAGTTAAGATGCAGGACAGTAAGAGTAATCCTGTGCTACTGATAACACTATTGAATGCGAATCTTCCAAGCAAGTATAGGCCAGCAGCAGTAATGACAGACGATACAGCTAAAGATGTACTGAGTCAGCTAAGGAAACTAGCTAAGGAGACTCCTCCGAGTAAGAAAGAGGAGGAGAAAGAAGAGTCAGCATTAGAGCAAGTAGATAAGATACTAAAGAGTAAGGTAGATGAGTAGAGGGGGTATGGCTTGAGATGTGTATTATAGGGTATGGTATCCCTATGACTGATTAATATATATAAAAGGAGTGGTATATATATGAATATATGGGAAGGTATGAGTAAGTTTATGGGGAAGGTACGGCCCCAGATCATGGTTTCAATCGTGATTCTTGGCACTATTGCCTATTATGGAATTGATAAAGAAATGGTTGAAATAACTGTTGGATGTATAGCAGGGATCATAGCTTTAGCTAAAGACGTACTGCAATCGGATGCTGATTAAATCTAAAGGGAGGAAGTAATGCCAAGTGGAAAAGGAACGTACGGATCAAAAAGAGGAAGACCTCCTAAGAAGAAGAAGAAAACTTCTAGAAGTATGACTCGTAGAGGGTATTAGTGGACAAGGTATCCGAAAAACTTTATGAGTTAGTAGGATTTGATCCAACGGAATTACAAGTAAAGATATTAGATACTGACAAAAGATTTGTTTTAGTTGCTGGTGGAGAGCAAGCAGGTAAATCAATGGTAGCATCTAAGTTTTTATTGGCACGCTTTATGCGTGACCCTAGCCCCGGTCTTTATTGGTTAGTTGCTGCTGACTATGAACGTACTCGTGCTGAGTTTGAATACTTAGCAGAGGATTTTAGTAAGATAGGAATATTATCTGAAGTAACTAAACGTGTAGACCCCGGTAGGATTGTACTGGCAGATGGCACAAGAATCGAAACTAAATCAGCAAAAGACCCACGAACACTAGCTATGCGTGCACCTAATGGTATTGTTGGGTGCGAAGCGTCACAGCTTGACTTAGAAACCTTTTATAGATTACGTGGAAGGTGTGCACCAAAGAAAGGATGGTTGTTCCTAGGAGGAACATTTGAAAGTTCTTTAGGTTGGTACCCACAAACTTTTACAGCTTGGGAATCAGGAGTGGGTGAAGAACAAAGTTTTTCACTTCCAAGTTATTCTAATCATCATCTCTATCCTGAAGGGCGTGATGATCCAGAAATTAAAAGATTGGAGGCCGTAGCTAGTGATGACTTTTTTATGGAGAGAATTGAAGGACTCCCTGTCCCTCCTAGAGGACTGGTGTTTTCCGAGTTTCGGGCATCGATCCATGCTGGTGAAGTGGATTACATCCCCGGTGAGCCTGTTCATATCTGGATTGATCCCGGTTATGCTGGTGGTTATGCTCTTGAAGCGGTTCAAATAATAAATGATGAGATAAGAATCTTTGATGAAGTGTACGAAATAGGTTTAGTTACAGAAGAAATAATAGATATAACTATTAGTAAACCTTGGTGGAAAGATGTGCAATATGGAGTTATAGATATTGCAGGGTATCAGCATCAAGCTATGCCAGCTCCTGCAGAAATCTGGATGAAGAAAACCGGATTATATATGAGTTCTGAGAAGGTTCAGATCAATGATGGAACAGAAAGATTAAAGAGTTTCTTGAAAGTTGACCCCATTACAGGGTATCCTAGATTAACTATTGATCGTTCTTGTCAAGGAATACTGTCAGAGTTCGGTGCTGTTCCGAATCCATTTGATGGACAGACACGAGCATACACTTGGAAGATGGATAAAAGTGGAGCTATAGTAGGACAGACTCCTCAAGATAAGTACAATCATGGTGTAAAAGCTGTAATATATGGTCTTGTAAATCAGTTTGGTTATGGATACGTAGCCAATCGGAATAAAATTATGGTGCGACATTGGTAGCTCGAACAGCAGAAGAAATAACAAGATTAGTAGATGATCATTATGATGCAACCTATCCCTTTAGAGATAGGATGCAAAATGATTACGATCTATATAGACTTAATCCCTATGACGCAGGAGATGGATATGAGTCCTATACTTCTAATGAACCAAGAACATATGCAGATAAAATTGTTTCTTGGTTAGCTGGAGCAGAACTTAGTATTCGTATTCCGAATATTGAAGAAGCTAGAGAACAAAGAGAAATGAATGATGCCAAAGAAAAGTTTCTTATTGGCGTACTTACTGGTGCAGACGAAAGACTTAGAAGAAGATTGCAACCATCTCTTAGAGAATCTCTTGCATGGTATATAGCACTTCGTGGGTGGTATTCAGGTAGAGCATTACTGCATAAAGACTCTGAAGATAAAACTCAAATAGATATTAAACCTTGGGATATAATGCATACTTACTGGGGAGAAGGGGAAGAAGGTTTATCTTGGGCTTGTTATAAAATTCAAAAGACAAAAGGTGAAATTTTACAGCAATATGGTATTGAATTACATACTGCAGATGACGAATTACCTATAGATATATATGATTTCTATGATGAAGAACATAATATAGTAACTACTGGTACTACTATTCTTAAATCAGCTACACCTCATAATGCAGGTAGAGTGCCTGTGTTTATAGGAATGGTAGGGCCACAACCTCTTATTCAAAACTTAGATAACAAAACAAGAACAGATACTATTGCTGACTACGGAGAAAGTGTTTATTCAGCTAACCGAGGTAATTATGAGAATCATAATTTTATAATGTCGGTTATGATGGAGATGGTAGCACGATCTAGGAAGCAAGGTATTAAGATTATTTCTAGAGATGGACAAAAAACTCTAGATGAAGACCCATATAAAGCCGGAGCAGAAGTTGCATTGGGGCAAGGGGAAGATATACAGCCGTTAGGACTAATGGAAGTAGCCAGAGAAACTGGTGCATTCATGGGATTAGTAGCTGGTGAACTGCAACGTGGTGCTATACCACACTCTGTATATGGCGATTTGCAATTTCAATTGTCGGGATTTGCAATTAATACTTTAAGACAAGGTATAGATACTATACTTTCCCCAAGAATTACTGCAATGGAAGATGCATACAAACAGATCACATTACTTATATGTGACCAATATGGTACAGGTATGTACGATCCAATTAGTGTTTCTGGTAGAGATAAAAACAGGATGTACTTTAGTGAAACAATAGCTCCTGATTCTATATTTCAAGCTGGTATGCCTGAAATAAAAATAGTTAGTCAACTACCAGAAGACGATATGTCTCGAATGTCTATGGCACAAATGGCACGAGATGGTCAAACCCCATTACTTTCTGATAATTATGTTCGAGATAAAATTCTTGGACTACAAGATGCAGACTCAATTGAGGATGCAATTAAAGAACAAATGGCTGAAAGAGTATTGCCCGAAGCATCATTGTGGACATTACTAGCAGCTACTGAAAATAGAGGAAGGCCCGACCTTGCACAATTCTATTATGGAGAACTTATGCATTTGTTACAACAAAAACAAATGATGAGAATGCAAAGTATGAATCCGGGCCCATCTTCAAATGGTATCACTCCAGAACCGGGAGGGGGTGGGCCCCCTACAGCTAACCCACAGGTAATGCCTAATTCAATGATGGGAGTGCCACCGCCTGCACCTACACCTCAAGCTGGTGCTAATGTACCTCCGGGTACACCTAGACCGGGTGCACAAGATGATGATGAAGTCTTACGAAGAATGGGATTATTAGGGCCAAGGGGTGAATAATGGCAAATTGGGAAGTATATTCATCTAGAAACGGAAATATATATAACACATCTTTTTCTTCTGGAAGCTACTTACAACAAGTTGAAAATATGGTTGTTGATTACGATACTATTGCTTCAGATACATTAATGAGTGAAAGTATAGATCACTATAATACTAGTATGTCTGATAAAATAAACGCTGCTTCTTCTGCAGGATATTTTTCTATGGGATTAAATACTGCTCCTGACAAACAAAGATTAGGTATAGCTTTAAATACTTTCAATAAAATAGGTGATGCAGTAAATAAAATTGTAGATACAAGTGCTATAGGTTTAGATGCACAAGGTGGATTATTACCACCTAATCAAATAGCTGAAAGTTATTTTAGTAGAAGTTCTGCTCCAGTACGTGACCCTAAACAATATACATTAACAGATGAACAATTAAAATCTGTAAGTCCAACTAGTGCATCCGGAGATACGTTTAGAGATGTAGAAGATGAAGATATATATAAAAGAGATTTAGGATATAAAATTTTACAATGGAATGATCCTGAAACTGGAACAGTATATAAATTTCGAAACTGGGATGACGGAAGACCTGTATCTAAAAATGATTTCTTAGATAAATCCGGATATGATAAATGGCTTAGTCATATTGCTAAAGACACAAGAAAGTTTAAAGAAAAAAAATTTGAACGTGATACTCTTGATCCTACAACAGCTCGTACATCTGATCCATTTGGTAATTTACCATGGCAAACTGTGTATCAGGGAGTTGTAGATGATGCAGGTATAGGAAGTCCGGGTGCATATAATTATGCATTACAGCAAGGAATATCTGGTATACCAGAGTTAAGAACAGCTCAAACTCAATTTTTAATTCAAGATAAATATGAAGCTCTTCATAACGACCCAGATATGCTCGGTACAGATTATGGTAGAGCATTATTACAATCTAATCAGGAAGATGTAGATGGGCTTATTGATACTAGTAGTAGAGCTGGTAGAAATCCTTATTATGATTTCTTACAAGAATATAATCCATTGAAAGGTAATGAATTAATGAAAGCAGTTAATGATATTACTGATGTAGTTAGTTCATATAAAACTGTAATACAAAATGGAGAAGAAATACCAACTAGTGACTATTATGATGCTAGTAAGGATTGGCAACAATATACTGATAGTCAAAGACAAGCCTTATCTTGGACTACTAAATTTAAGACTGGAGACAATGCAGAACAGTATCAAAAACAATTAGTAGCCTTGCCTATAATACAGAATACTCCTAATGTTCGTAGAGGTGAAATAGTACAAGTATTAAATAAGTTGTATAATAACTGGCAAACACAACCTAATAGGCCTACTGATGAAAGTTGGTTAGAGTTTGCAAGAAGTAAAAATTATTGGGGTTTAGCTCCTAGTTATGCCCCCTCTGTTACTCCTGATTGGCAGAGTAGTTATTAATTAAAGGAGTTTTATTATGGCACATATACCCGGACATATAGGTACTGGAGCAGAAAACTTATTAAGTGGCTATGATCCTGCTTCTTTAGCAACTATGGGGACTACTTATAATCAATATATTAGAAGTCAACTAGGAGCTAATCCATTAGCATATGCAGCTGCAGGCCGATTTGCTCCCTTTGCACAATTACAATATTTAGGGCAACCAGCTATGACAGGTACTTTAGGACTAGCTGGAGCTGATGTAGCTAATCCATTTGGTCAATTTTTACAAACTTATAATCCTTATTCTGGTATGGAGTTTGCCAACTTAGCTAATCAAGTAAGAGGAGCATTAAGTGGAACAGCAGATATGGCTGATCCAGCTCAACAATTACTTAGACAAAGATTTGGAACTGGAGATGAAGCTGAACAAAGACAATATTCATTAGCTGCTGCTCCAATATTACAAAGTATAGCTCCTGCATTAAGAGGAGAAGTAGGTAATGTATTAAGTAATATATATGAAGATTACATAGTAGCAGGGCCAGAAGGCAGACCTTCATTCTTAGATTTTGCTGCAACAGGCGGAGAGGGAATGGGGCCAAGTTTATGGAACAGATTTAATGTTAGTGGTACAGGTGGTACACCTACAACAGGAAGTTACTTTGGTAGTGCTACATAATGACAATGCAAAATGATAGTCCATGGTCTAGTTGGATGGATAATCCATACATGGCAATATTAGAAGAATCTCCCGGTGCAGCATATTTTAGTTATGCTGACCAATGGAGTTCTCCTGCACAACAACAGTATTATCAAAATCAATTTCAAAACGTATACAACCAATACTTAGGTACACTAGGTACAGCTTTAAGGTCAGGTGCATCTGGGACTGAAGGTGCTCCATCTATATCTGATATAGGACAAATGGGATTTACTGATTACTTAGGTGGTATGGATTGGACAGATAGATATACATCACTACCTCCAACAATGCGAGGAGACTACACTTCTTCATATAATCCAAGAACTAGACAAATATATTTCTAGGAGGAAGATATGGTACAACCTGCTCCAAGAGCAACTATAGGTACCGGGTTTGGTCTTGGGTATCAATTTGCGAAACAACTAATAGAGTCAGATAGTTGGTTACGTTCTCAAGCAATTCCATCAACTACTTCTTTTATGGCACAAATGGGCAGAAAATTTGGAGATGGTCATATAGGTCGTATTGATGAAGCTAATGATCCTGTAGGTTACAGTATAGATGACATTAACGAATATGCTAAGAGAGGTGAATCTTTTGACTTGAATATAGAGCCTGTAGAATATGCTAATCGACTTACAGAACAATACCTTAATTTAGATAAATGGGGTAGTGTATTTGGTGATTCTATAGAAATAAAAAATAATCCTATATCACAAATATATGAGTATCCTAGTTCATGGGAAAATAGTAATAATCCTAAAAAATATAATGCATGGATACAAAACGAACAATTAATAAAAGAAGCTAGAGAAAATGAATTACAAGTTCTTGAGGAAATTCCAGCTATAGGAAAGGATTCATATCAAAGTAGAATATATGGAACACAAGAACTAGTAGCGACTAGAGATACTATTGGCCCTGTTAATGCACAAGAATATTTAAATACTGTTGATAATACTACATTAGATATAACAGGATTAAATTTTAAAGATATCAAAGGGTTAGATAAGAAAGACCATTCAGTACATTGGAGTCAAGATAATTGGAAAGATATTATATATAATCTTGCAAGTGGTTCAAGTAAAATGATGGCTGCAATACCACTCACTCCAATAGATCCAGTAGCGTTAGTAGAAACACTAAAGGAAAATTATAAAAGAGCACAAGAAGGAATAAATACAGCTGAGCAAGCACATAAGTCTGGTTTTTTTGCACCACCAGATTCTTTAACTAGAAAAATAGAAGGTTATCATCCTGTAGTAGATTTTGTTAAATCACTTGCAGAAAATGCAGTACAAAGTAAAAACCCAATGAATATCCTTGAAGGTGCGGGAGAATTTTTTGACGAAGGTCTAGCACAAATAGGAAGACCTCTACAACAAAGAATTTATATGGATCAGCCTCGTAAATCAATGTTTGGTGATGATATTGGTATAGAAGATATTCCAACTATGGCGAAAAATCCTAATATGGCTGTTGGAGCATTAGCACTTAGTTTGTTTCGTGACAACAAATCTCTACTTTATTATGATGCTATTGTAAAAGATCAAAAAGAAAAGGGTACTTATAAAAAAGGTTGGGTTGCAGAAGATAATAGATTAGATCAAGCAGCACAAATGGCTATAGATAATGGAGATATTCCTTGGCCTAAACAAATAGGAGCTGAAGTATTAACTGATCCTATTGAATTAATACCCACTATTGGTATATATGGTGGTATAACTAAAGGTGCAATAAGAGGTGGAAGGACAACTGTTAAAGCATTAAGGCCTAGAGCTATAACATTTGATGCATTAAAAAATGAATTACGTTTACCTAAGATAAATACTTTAGGACTTAGTAAACCTAATATATCTTTTAAATCATTACTTAATACAGATATAAATACTAAGATTGAAATGAAACGTATGATACCTACGTTAAAAAATATTTTTACACGTAATCCTACAATAGATAAAAATTTAATATCTGAACCAAGAGTTAATTTACAAAATATTTTAGAAAATAATTTAGGTCTTGCTCACGAAGAATCAGATGCACTTATAAATCTTACAGGTAATGCTGCATTAAGAGCAGGAAAAAGTCCAGCAGATGTATTTTCTAAAACTAATCATGAAATATTTGAAGGCAAATCTTTTAATTATGTAAATGATTTATTTATTCCAGATAATACATTATATAAATTTGGAAATGAATCTATTGAAACTACTACACGTAATTCTAATTTATTAATTGAAAAAGGTCATCCTGTATTCCAATCTAATTTATCTGTGGCTTTTGATTTAATTGATGAAGTAGATCAAATTAATCGTATACGTGTAGATAAAAATGCAATTAATATTAAAGAGGGTGGATTAAATCTTATAGGTAGAAACGGATTATTTACATCTGAAGGTGTAAGGAAATCAAAAGAATTTGAAAGAATAGGATTAACCTTATCTAATGATGAATTAGCTTCTACAGGAATAATAAGATGGCTTGAAGATAAATTAGCACAAGGTACAAGAACTGTAAGTTTAGATGAATTACGTAGATATGAAGAAGATAGTAGAGGAATACTTATTGCTAATAATGCTCCTGATTTATATGGAGGACTTGGTATCTATTCTTATGCTACAACTCCTGGCCTAGTTGTAGCAAATGAAGTTACAACACTTCAATTCATAACTAGAAATATAGTAGAACTATCAGATGACTTAGGATATTTTCTTAAAGAAGAAAGTGAGCATTATAAAGATATTAGAGATAACAGAGTTGTTGTTTCTAATTTATCTAATCTTTTACCAAACTCAAAAGGATTAAATTGGAAATCTATTTTTAAAGCTAACGAAAATATAGCTATTCATGAACGAGGTAATATAAGATGGTTTCTTGATCTTGAAGATGGCCTAATTAAATTAGGAAGTATGACTGATGAATTTCAATCTGATTATTTTTCTAAACTTAATAGAGGTGGTAGAGCTCATTCATTTACTAATTTGTGGAAATCTTTAACTACTGGTTTGGACTCAGAACTTGTACCATGGAGACTCTCACAGGGCACTAGGCCCAGTTATGCTAGGGAAATATCTGAAACTGCACAAAAAGCTATATATAATATACCTGAGCAAATAAGTAAACGAACTAATGAAAATTCTGTTTGGGCATCTAAACATAGTGTTGATGAATTTAAAAATCAATTTCCTAATGATCCAAGATTAGAAGCTATAACAAGAGGAAACGGATACACAGGTCGTAAACGATTTGTTCATATGACTCCTTTTAATAAAACAATATCAATTGCAGGATATAAAACCGAAAGATATATTGTTGCTGGGTTAGATGAAATAGGAGAAACATTTGTAGATTTAACTTTCAATGATGCTATAAAACCTTTTCAAAGATTATTTACAGAAGATAATGAATTATTAAATTTAATAAAAACAAAAGAAACTAGAAATATAATTAATGAAAAAGTATTTAGTATTAATCCAGAACAATTTGTTAAATTAGTTTTTAGAGATACTAGTATTTTTGACACAAGTACTGGGAAAGCACCTATAGAAGTTAATCTTAAAACTGTAATAAATAATAATGTTATTGAAGAATTTAATAGAATATTTAATGCTATAAAACAACAAACAAATACTGAACTTTTATATGTACATATAAAACATTTAGTTCAAGATACTCATCCAATAGTTGAACTTGATATTGGCACAAACATTCCTTCTAAATATTTTAAAGGTAAACCTAAAATTGTTTCTGATTCAGAACAAATAATAAATTTCATACCAAGCAGTATGTTTCCTTGGTCACCAACTAATATATCTAAAGGAACTAACTTATCTTTTAGAAAATTATTAGATAAATTTGAGTATATGGTTAAAGATGAAATGTTTACTGAAGTCTTAGGTAAGACAGATAATTATCCTAAGTCTAGTAATTTTGAAGACGCTGAATTTATTTCAGAAAGTTATACAAAAGTTACAGATGAACCTACAAAAACATCATATGACCCACAGTTTATAATTTTTTCTAAAGCACAAATTAGAGATGGTTTAGCTCCTATACGAATTAAAAAATTTCCAGAAGGTTGGTCTATTACAGAAAATACTTTTACTCCAGAAAAACTTGCTAAAAAAGACCCTGCCTTTACTTATAGAGATGAAGAAAAAGATGCTATAGACGATGCTTTTATATTTTTAAATAGTCATAGAAATGATACTGAACCTCTTTATATGATTGATTCTATGTTTGCTGAAAAACATTTCAATATAATGGCAGGATATATTTTACAAAAAGCATCTTTACAACGTAATCCATTTCATATTATTAATACTTCTGAAGTTTTAAAACACAGATATTATGATGTTACAACTCCATATTCTTTATATGGAGAAAATGGAAAAATTATGAAAGCATTTCTTGACCATGCTAAAGGTATGTTAGGTCAAGTTGGATATAAGGTTCAAAATAAAAGTTTAAAACCTTTAATTAAAAAAGTTAAAATGCTGACACCAGAAAATCCATCTCAATACGCTGAAGATGCTTCCAGCTATTATGATACAAGTGTTACTCCTTTTAAACGTATAGATAAAGCAGATACAGAATTAGACAGATTTGGTGAATATACTGATAAACAATTAGCTGAATTTGATAAAAATCCTAATATTAGAAAAGGTATAGGAGCAGAAGAATATACTAATAACTTTATGCCTGATGTAAAAATAGCTTTATGGGATATTGTAGGTAACGAAAAATTAACTAAAGTTTTAAGTCAGTTTGAATTTGGAGATGAGAGTAATCGTCTTGGTGAAGAATTTTTAAATAAGTTATCACAGTTAGATGCTCAAATGGAGCCAATAATACAAGACTCCAATTTACGTGTTAAGTATCCTGAAATTGTAGAAGAATCTGATAAAATATCTTCTATTGAAAAATATTTTGATAATATAATACAACAAATATCTGGTGTAGCAAAAGATGCAGATGGTAATCCTATTATAAATCAAACCTTTACAATAAAAGAAGCTATTGAACATTTTGGAATACCAACTCAAATTACTAAATCGTTTTCTCCAGCGAAATTTGTAGCAAATAAGGCTGAGACCGGTAATCTAGGAAATACTTTTTCTAATAATAGTGTTGATGATTTAATTACTTATATAGCTGAGAAAAGTTTAGAAATTATAGACCCAACTAATGCAAAAGATATTACAGGGTACAATCGACTAACCCTTAAACCTAGAGAATTAGAAGGTATGCCCGGATTTGAAGTACCGGGTATAGATTTAAATGCAAATGTAGAAAACTTATTTGGAGTAGCTACAGATTTAAATGGCAAGCCTTTAGAAAATGCACCAAAAACTCTTGGGGAAATTTATCGTCATAATCAAATTAGATTATATAAAGCTAGACCTGAAACAAATACAAATGGAAATATATTAGGCTATACAGATTTTTCTAAAGATGGCGAAACTATTATTAAAATATTAAGAGCAGGTGATTTTAATACTGTAGTACATGAATATGGACATGTTATTAGAAGAACTTTATTAAATGAACGGGACTTAGAAACTATTGGTCGCACTATAATGGGTGACAATAATTGGGATGCTTTACCTAATAAAAATGTATGGACAGTAGAAGCAGAAGAAATGTTTGCTAATCAACTTGAAATATATATTAGAACTGGTCAAGCTAAACGAGGATTAGCTCGTATCTTTGATAGAATCATTGATTACTTAAAAACTTTCTATCGCAGTATACGTAATACTACTGTAGAAAAAGAATTAAATCCTGAACTTAAAAAATTCTTTGATGAGTTTATAGATATTGGTAGACCTACTAGAGAAAAAATTATAGCTAGTTTACCTACACATGAACAAGCAGACGTATTAAAATTCTTTGGATATGATGGGGGATCAATCCCTACTCCTATATTACCTAGTGCAATTAAAGGAGTAGCTTTACACGATCAAGCTAGATATGCAGAACAACAAGCAGAAACTATTTTATTCAAAACAGAAGATGATCATTTTACTGGATTAAGAAACAGTATGAAATCTCAAGAACAAGCTATTAATGAATTACCTTGGGATCAATATAAACAATGGGAAGTAGAAAATTTAGATGAAACAGAAATAGGGTTAGAACAATTACCTGACCTACAGGATATGGAACAAATTATTAATGCTAACTTTATTGTAGATAGTTGGGAAGTTCTAGCAAGAACTCCGGTTATTAAAGAATTAACAAACTTATTTAATCCTAGTGCTGGAGCACGTAATCCATTATTTAAATCTATTGTTTCTCTATTTAGAATGAAAGAACAATCTAAAAGTTTAACTACTAATGCTATATCACGATTAGACAGATTAGGTTCTTCTCAAAAAGTATTTGGTAAATTTGATGATACAGGTCGTATAGCAGATGGGCCATTAAAAGGATTTAATGTAAACGATATACGTTCAAGACCTTTAGACCCTAGATGGAGAAATTTATTAACAGATAATCAAAGAGTTTGGATACGTACTGCTGAATCTTTAGAACGTGCTAAGTTAGCTATGTTAAAAGCAGAAGGTATAGAGATTAGAACATTATCTGAATCAGAAGGAGGAGGTACAGTATACGCTGGTAGACGTACCTTTGCACAAATATCTTCTGATGGAGAAGTACTTGACCTTATTAATATGGGTACAAGTTCTAGACCCGGAGCAAAAGCAGCATTTGAAAAAGCACGTAAGTTTGAAACTATGGAAGAAGCTATAGAAAATGGATATAGATATATACCAGATGAAGAAGCATTAAGAATTAATATAGAAGCAGCATACAATAGAGTTGCATATCAAAGACATATGCAATATATATTAGATAATGTTGTTACTACACGTACTGGTGCTGCTCCTGAAAAATTAAGATTTGCTAGAGATGTAGCTTCTGAAAGATTAAGTAGAGTAAAGGCTTTATTAAAACAGTTACATCAAACTAAACGTGGAGAGAATATACACCCATCTACATTACGTTCACTTAAAAATGCATTCCCAGAATTAGGTGGCAGACTAGATACTATATCTAAATTAACTTTACAAGATTTAATAGAAGCTGGGAAAAAAGCTAGAAATCAACCTATTAGTATGAAACCTAAAAAAGAAACTATCCGAAAAATATTTAATGAAAGATTAAAATTAGAAACTCAAATAAAAGCATTAGATGAACAAGGATTAGAAGTTCCTCCAGATTTAATTAATGAATTAAATAAACAAAAAAGAAAACATTGGTGGCACAACATGGCTTTTGAAAAGGCATGGGAAAGCTATAGAGCAGGTAATGGGTTTATATATACATTTGAATTATCTGCAAAATCTATTTTAATGGAACCTCGTGTTGGATTAATAGATGAACTAATTGATATAGTACAAGGAACTACTATTCCCGGAACTAGAAGAAAACGTGGAGGAATACTACAAGACCTTAATAAAAAAGCAGCTGAAACTCAACAAGCATTTACTAAAGCAAAAGAAGAAGCTACACAATTACAACGTGGTGAAGGAATATTTAGAGATGCTCCTGCATATACTGGTCGTATATTCACTAAAGATCAACCTGTATCTTTAGGTGGTATGAATGGTCAAGATGTTAGCAATATGTTAACTAGACAAATTATCGGTAAGACTGAAGGTTATGAAGGTGCGTTTGCAAATGTATTAAAGGCTACTAGAGTATTTAATGCTGCTACAAGATTCTTTACATTAGGAGCAGATGCATCTCCATTCTTAATCCATTTAATATTTTTGTGGGGAGAATCAGCTACTAATCCTAAATTAATGGCAAACGTAATGAAAGGATTTGTATCAGCTTTATTTAGTCCTACATATCACGCAAAACTTATTGATGATAATGCTGAGCTACTTGCAAAATATCCTGATGTGTTAGTAGGAAGTGGGGGAAGATTTGAAACAACAGAATATTTTAATATGATTAAACAATCTGGTTTAAATAAATATAAACCTTTTCGTATAGGAAGAAAGATTATAGAAGCTCCATATATTCCAGCACAAAGAGCATTTGAATCTGTAATAGATAGTGCAGGTATACAATTATTAAAAATGTTTGATCATTTAGGTGTAGATGCTAAATCTATACGTGAAATATCTGATTTTACTAACAATATAAGAGGTGTATCTTCAACTAAAAGAATAGGTGTATCTTCAAATCAAAAACAATGGGAACAACAATTAATGTTAGCTCCTTCTTACAATAGAGCAATAGCTGCATTGTTGTCAGATTTGGTTAAACCATCTAAAAATATGCGTGACTTTACTCCCGGGATTTCTACTAATGGAGACTTACGTATACAGTTAACTAGAAGAGCATTAAATCGTGGAATAACAGCAATAGCATTGTTAGTTGTAGCTGCTAATATGGCACAAGATATGTCTTTTGAAGATATTGTAGAACAAAGATTAAATCCTAATAGTCCCGGATTCTTAGGAGTAAACATAGGTGGTACTGAAATTGCTATTGGTAGTAAAGTTGTATCTATAATTAAGTTTTCAACACGAATGGCAGTAGCTACATATGAAGGAAATTCAGAAGAATTTATTCCACAAAGTATGTCAGAGTTAGGAGCACCTCTTCAATTTATTAGAGGTAATTTAAGTTTTGGTGCTCAATCAGCTACAACAATTCTTACTGGTAGAACTTATATGGGAGATAGAATATATCACGAAGGTATATGGGATACTGCAAAAGCATTTGGTAAGCACGTATTTCCCGGCCCATTCTCAGGGCCTATATGGGCACAGTCTGTTATGTTTGAAGGTGGTAGTGTCACAGATAAAGGAACAAGAGGTGTAGTAGAATCTGTTGGCGGTAGAGCTTATCCAGAAGGTTCGTATCAAATACTAAGAGAATTTACAAAAAATAATTTAGATATGGATTATGCAGATTTAGAACCTTTTGAGAAAAGAATTATAAGAACATTATTAGAACCTCAATTAACTCCATTACAAATGGAACGTATTGAACAAGGTGATAATACTGCAGGATATTGGGCAGCTGTAGAAGATTTAGATGCTATACGATTTGCACAAGAAGAATCTATATTACTTAAATACCAACAAAGGACAGGTAAATATGCAGAAGGTGGTATCTCTGCATTAAGACAAGATTTTTATGCTATACAAGAAAATTATGCTCAACATAAAGCATTGTTAAATCAACAATATGATATGTTTCAAGATGATGTAGAGTATGATGAGGATTCTTCAGAACAATTTGTAATGTCTCAATGGTATGCATTATATGAAAAAGCAACTGATCCTCAAACAGGATTATTAAACTACGATAAATTACAAGCATTACAAGGTAAATTTTGGAATGAAACATTACCTAATGGAGATTCATATAGAAATTATTTTGCTTATATACGTAGAAATATTTCTAGCACAATACATCCAGAAGAGTTCGCAAGAGTTTTAAGTCCAGAAACTGTACAAACTATGAATTTATCAGCTGAAGCACGAATAGATTTATTAAATAGTAGACCCGGTTGGGCACAAGCATTTGACAAATACGGATATAAATTAGAAGATTTCTCTATATGGAAATAAAAATAATATAATCTGGAGTTATTATATGGTTACAGAAAATACAAATGACAGTCCAAATTTTAGTAATTTTGAAAATATAGAAACTACTGAAGTTACAGAAACTGTAGAAGAAGCTGCCCCTGTAGAACAGAATGCACCAGCACCTGCAGATGATAGTCCTGCACCTACTGCTGATGCCACTACTACACCACAGGTTACGCCAACTCCTACAATTCCTAATACTGATGTTGCTCAAGTGGAACAACAGCTTGCTGAAATGCGAAAAGAACAAGCTAAAATGGAACACGAGAGACAAATTCGGAATCTTGAACAAGAAGCCTTAGACATGGAGAGAAAGTTAATTGATGAAGGCCAAGCTCCGGCAGAAGCTAGAAATCAAACAATGACTCATCTTCAAGGTAAGGTTCAAAAGATAGAAACTGAAGCAAAACAAAAGCAGCAAATAGAAGTTGCTCAAGCCAAAAGGAATGCCTCTGTACATTTTGCAAAAAAGTATAGTTTAGGTATAGATGATCTCACAGAATTAGAAAGGGCTAATAACCCTGACGAGATGGAAGCTATAGCTAAAACAAAATCTACTATTGCAAAACAACAAAGAGAAATAGAGGAATTAAAAAAAGCTCAGGCTCAACCCCAGAGTTTTGATAGTAATTCTCCTACTGCTACTGCTGGTACAAACCCTAACCAGAAATGGATAGATGCGTATCAAGCAGGAGATCGTTCCCCTGAAGCAACTGCTGCTGTAAGAAAACTATTACAATAAATAATCAGGAGGGCTATCATGGCTCAAACAGCAACAACTGGGAATTTAGATAGTGCCCAGAAAATAATAATAAATACTTCTAGATATACAGAAGAACATAATGCACCAGCTATGGCACTTATAGAACAATTTAGTTTGCCTAAAGGTGCAAAACAAGTAACTGTTCCTAAAGTCGGACAGATGGAAATGTCAGACTTAGTAGATGGTGTTGACATCATTGATGATGAAGATATCAAAATGACAACTGTAGATTTAACTTCTAGCGAGGTTGGTTCTAAAGTTATTCTTACTGATAAACTTCTTCGTCAAATGGCTGACAATGTATTTGCTATGATTGGGCGACAGATGGGTGACGCAATGGCTAGAAAGAAAGATACTGATGTTCTAGCTCTTTATACAAACTTAAATGGTGGTACTAAACTAGGTGCTGCTACTAAGTTTATGAAAGCTACAAACGTACAAGCATGTATATCTTTTGCAAAAGCAAACAAGTTTGGTAGCCAACTGTACATACTTCATCATCCAAATGCAGTAGCATATCTTTCTAAAGAAGCAGCTACTGTAGCTTCTACTGCATCTGCCTCAATACCTGATGGGTTTACAGCAGATTTACTTTCAAACTTCTTTAGTGGTCTACGACCATTTAATGGTGTTCCAATCTTTGAAGATGGTAATATTGTTGAAGATTCTTCTGGAGATGGTATTGGAGTAATAGCAGATAAAGGTGCAATGGCTGTACTTAACTCTGTAGAAACTAGAACAGAACGACAAAGAGATGCTTCCCTTAGAGCTACAGAAGTAATCATGACTTCCGATTACGGAGTCTTTGAACTTGATGATAGTAAAGGGGCTGGTATTACATTTGACGTAGCAGACTTAGCAACAAATAACTAGGAGTGAGTTATGGTAGAAATGACTAAACGGAATCAGCAAAAACAAGAATTAATTTCTTCAGGATTTTCAGCACAATATGTTGATGAATGGCCTCCTAAAACTAGGTTATATAGGCATAAGCCTTCTTATAATTCAGCTTGTGAAATTACTGATGAGATAGGTACTTCTATGGGTAATGTACCCGGTAGTCCTGATTATGTTTTAGCTAAGAGGAAGATTGGTTTATTTCCATGGCCACCTAGTAATGAGTGCGAATGTCGTTGGTGCACAGAACGTGCGAGTGAAGAGTTATCGTCTGATACTTGTAGTCAATGTGACTTTCAAGCTAAGGGGGAAACTCCACAGGCGATAGCTTCTTCATTACGTATGCATATGCAACATAGACACAAAGAAGAATAAAAATATTTAGAGTAACTGTACCGATACTCCGAGGTTACTTTAAATATATATATATATATCGGAGTATCGCAGGACATAGAGCCTGTTAGTATAAACCTTAAGGAGGTTTAATATGGCATTTCCAGTAGCCGTACAAGGTAGTCTCGGAATGGATAAATCGTCTACTTCTGGTAAGAAGCACAGACTTGGGACTAAAATGGAGTTTCCAGATGGTAGAGTTTTCTACTATGGTAAAGCAGGTGAAGCAGTCACAGCAGGTAAAGTTGCTATGATGAAAACACCTAACGCTGACCACATTAAAGACTTGGCTGTAGCTGCTGCAGCTGCTGTTGGAGCAACACAGATTACTGTAACCAATGGTGGATCAACAGCTGTTACAGGTTCAGGTAAATTCACAGGTGATTTTGCAACAGATGGTGACCTAGTAGATGGTTATGTATTTGTTAATGATGCTGCAGGTGAAGGACAAGTATGGCAGATAAGAGATCACTCTACTGCTGCTACAGGTGCAACTATTACTATAGATTTCCATGATAGCGATTCTGTAAGAACAGCTCTTACTACTTCTTCTGAGGTTGGTATTGCTGTAAGTCCTTACAGTTCAGTTGAAGTATGGGATGTAAATGATATTGACGGAATAGTAGTAGGTGTTCCAACTTGTGACCAGACATCTGGTTACTATGGTTGGTATCAAGTTAAAGGGCCTGCTGCTGTACTTACTAACGGAACAGTAGTATTAGGTAAGAATGTTATGACTGGTTCTACTACAGATGGTACAGTAGATGTTATGGCTGACGACTCTAGTGCTGAGTTCTTGATTGGTGGAGTTATGCACGTAGGTGCTACTACTGAATATTCATTAGTAGATTTAAACATACGAAGCTAACCGAATGACAGAGTTATGGACTCCTCAAGGTTCTCAGTTAACCAACACGTCTGTTGGAGGATTTAATAAAGTAACTGGAGAGTCCATAACTTTATATACATTTAGTTTTAGTGATCCAGAATCAGGACAATCTACTACAGCTATAGTGCCAGCTGATCCAAGTATGTCTACTGCACATATAGAAGACATGGCAGCTCAAGCATTAGAACAATGGTTAGAAGATGTTCGGTTTAAATCTAGAGGTAAAATACCTACAGATGAAGAACGTAAAGATATTGGAAAACAAATAAATGAATTTAAGAAATACGCTGCAAAGCGTAGAGAAAGTACAAATAACAAAGTATATTATTCTGGAGTAAGTTTTGACAAGTGAAAATATAACACCAAATCTTGATGATATTAATACAGTATTTAGTAATAATCCTAATGCTGCACAACAATTACATATTGTTACATTAGAAAGATTATTAAAAGAACAACAGGAACAAAACGCAGAGCTACAAGCAAAGTGTGATTCTTGTAAAAGTGAGAAGAAATCTAAAACATAACAAGGAGTGAGCCTTGGTTATACAAAAAAGAACTAGAAAACAAATAAGAGAATCTATTGGATATAACCTAGGAGCTATTAAAGTTGGCACAGCTTATGATGCAGGTTCAACTACTACCCTTATAGATGCCATTGGATTTGAAGGTGGTGACGATAACTATAATGGTAAGTATGCAGTTGTAGCAGATGTTACTGATAGTAACAATACAGAAACTAGACGTATAAGCGACTATACAGAGTCAGCTTATAGAGCAACTTTATATCCTGCTTTATCATTTTCTACTGCAGCTGGTGATACATACGAAATATGGGACAGAAATTATCATCCTGATACTATTAATGAGTTTATTAACCAAGCAATCCTTGATGTTACAGGACAAGTATACGATCCATTAGAAAGTTTGAGTATACACTCAAACGGATATAACTCACGATTTGATTTACCTAGTAATTTTTCTATGGTAAATAAAATACAGATTAGAGATCAGGTGCAACAGAAAAGTATTCATCCTTGTGACGCTGCATTTGATGAAACTATAGACTCTGATATTACTGTAGCTACAGATTCTAAAGATAGGAAACAAGGCAATGCTAATAAATTTACTATTGCTGCAGGAGCTAGTGCTGGTGACATAGCAACTGATTCTATTACTAGTTTAGATATTAGTAGATATGATTACCTAGAGTGTTGGGTTAAGAGTACTGTTGCCACTTCTGCTGGTAACCTGAAAATATTACTTGATGATACAGCCTCCTGTGCGTCTCCAATAGAGACGTTATCTATCCCTGCCCTATCAGCAGACACATGGACTTATGTACGTATCTCTCTGTCTAGCCCAGAGCTTGATACAGCAATTATATCTGTAGGGTTAGAGTATGATGCAGATATAGGAGCTTGTGTTGTATGGCTTGATGATATTAAAGCAGTAGCTAATGATACTATTACTTGGAAAAATGTTCCAAATAATTTGTGGAGAATAGATAAAGCAGCACAAGATATAGTATTTACTACTGATGGTGTAGATTTTATAGGCTACAACTTATTAAAGATTACAGGTGGAGATAAACCTGCTTTATTAACTAGCGATACTGCAACGTGTGAAATAGATGATGGATATGTTATTAATAAAGCTACGTCTTTAGCATTATCATCTAACTCTGGTAGCCCAGCTACTGACCCGGATGCTAACAGACAACAAGCTGCATTTTATTATGGTATGTCTGAACAGAATAAACGTGCTTTCCCAATGTTAACTAATGTAAGGACTGCATCTTAATGGCTACTAAAGTAATAGAAGAAAATGAAGTAGTTATTAATGGGGTTTATTACCCTACTACTAGACCTATACAAGCTGTATTAGCATCACTATATCCTCCTAAAGTTACTATTGGAGATACAACTAGAGACTCACAAACAAGAGCATCTGTTATATCTTGGGCTGATTGGAGAGGTGGATTAGGTACAGAACGTATGGAAGGTAGTGTAGATGTAGACAAAGCATGGTGGTCTACAGCACAGCTTAGATACAAACGACATTTAGTTTTACCTGAATTAACTACAGCTACTGCTGCAGTATCTAGTTATAGTGGTTCTGCATCTTCTGCACAGTTAGGAGAATATAGTAACGAAGTATATGTTGCTATGAATGAAACAGTATTTAAATATTCTAGTGCTGCTGATAGCTGGGGTTCTGCATTAAGAACTTTAGCAACTGATTGTACAGATATTTTAACTATTAGATTGTCAGATGTAACTTATATTATATTTGCATATACATCTGGATTTGATTATTACAATGGTAGTTCATGGGCAACTAATACTAAAGATGTTAAGTATCTAGCATGGTGGAATGATAAGTTATGGGGTATAGATAATACAGGACAGCTTTGGTATGCAGCTACTCCTAATGCTACACCTACAGATGATGCACAGTTACCTTTACCTGATGGATATGTAACAGATTTATTTATAGCTAGAGATGCAGGTGGTAATTTAATTTTATATGCTGCAACTAAAGTAGGTTTATTTGCACATGATGCTACTAATGCTAGATGGATAGAAACAGAAGTAGCATTTCCTTTTCATGAGTTTAATGGTTCAGGAACTAAAAGATGGAGAGACTCAGTATACATACCATCTGGTCAAGGTATATATAAATATATTAATGGTAGTAATAATGCTGTTATAACTACAGTTGGCCCTGATAAAGATGATGGATTACCTTCTGATGAAAGAGGAACTATTAAAAAGTTAGATGCATCTCATAATGAATTGTTTGCTATGGTAGATTCGGCAGCAACTAATGAGTCTGGTATATCTAATACAACTACAATGCCCGGTTATCAATGGAGCTCAACTGTACATGGGCATGGTTCTCCTGTTATTGAAGCATCTAGTGGACTAAGTGCTATATATGGATGGAATGAAGTAGGCTGGCAAACTAAATGGAAAGCTACAGAGAATGGACAGGGAGTATTAGATACCTTAGTTAGTAATGCTCATGATGAATATAGATTGTGGTGGGTATTTAATAACAGAATTTATTTTATTAAGTTAAGTGCAGATATTATTAACCCATCTCAAGTAGCAAACTTTGAGTATGGTGAAACAGCAACACATGAAACCCCTTGGTTTGATGCAGGACAAGTAGAAGTAGATAAGTTAGCATTAACTCTTAAAATAGAAGCATCTGGATTATCTTCAGGTTCTACTGCAACTGACCACGAGTTAATAGATTTGTCTTATGCAATTGATTATTCAACTAGCTATACATCATTAGGTCGTGTTGATTCTACCACTGTAGGTGCAGCACAAGGAATTAAAACATATTACTTTGGAGATAGTGCTTCTGTTTTAAATGGAGTTTCTTTTAGATCAATTAAATTTAAAATGGATTTAGCACGTACAGCAGGTATAGCTAATAAATTAAAGACTCCTGATTTAATATCTACTACGTTTGCGTTTCGTAAAAAGTTAGATGTTAAATGGGGACATACTGTTACTGTAGATTTTTCTAAAGATTATAAAGGTAATACCCCAATGCAGTTACGGGCTAATCTAGTAACAGCTATAGAAACTCAACAACTAATTGACTTTACATTTAGAGATGATAGTGGTGGTACACGTAATTACTATGTAGATATAGCATCTGCATCTGGTTTGGAATATACAGGATATGATGAGAGAGGGCAGTCACAAGTACTGTTAGTAGAGCCATGACAACTCAAACTATTCCTGAAATGCCAGCAACTTGGGAAGGGTCTTACCCTGAATGGGTTACTTATATTACATTAATTAATTTAGGAAAAATAGTTGACGAAGATTTTACTTATCAATCACCATTGATGGGTGGTAGGTTAGATAAAGGTGGGAGTGTTATAGACTTTATGTTTAAAAATCCTCCAGACCTAGCTATTAATGTACAAGGTAACTATTATCACTATGGTATGGGAGTAGAAACAAAGACTAGAGATATACTTGCTAGAGTACAATTAGCATCATTGGGTATAATACTAATATTTATAGATGAAGATATGTTAGAAGAAAATGCAACATACTATATACAAGAAGCACTAAGATACCGAGATCATTCTAGATTAGGGAGTAGAGGATTATAATGGCTATTAACCTTGCAGGATTTTTATATTCAGATAATGGTACAGCAGTACAAAGTGCTGATGTTACGTTAGTAGATAGTGGTGGTAGTAGTGAAGCAACTACTACGACTAATAGCTCTGGCTATTGGTCATTTGCTGAAGCTGATGAAGACATATACGATATCCAAATTACTTCTGGTTCTCAAGTCAGACGTATCAAAGGATTAGACAAGATTAGTATTTCAGAAATAGATGTACGTAATGGTGCAGCTGCAACTACTGGAGCATTTACATTTACTAATACAACTAATGCTGTAGCTAACAGAGTAGGTACATTTAGAAATTTAAATTCTACTAGAGCTGATGGAGATGAAATATATATATCTTTTAATTTGCAAAATGATGCAGGAGAAGATACAGAATTTGCTCGTATAACAGCAGAAGCAGTTGATGTATCTAATGGTGCAGAAGATGGCCAATTAAGATTTGGTGTTGCTAAAACTGATGGCACTATAACTGATGTATTTACTATTAATTCAACTACAGGTGGTGTTACAGATATGACAATGGATGTATCAGGAGATATAAATCTTGATGCAGATGGCGGAGATGTATTCTTTAAAGATGGTGGTACTACCTTTGGATCAGCTACTAACAATAGTGGTAACTTAATAATTAAATCAGGTACTACAACAGCATTAACATTTTCTGGTGCTGATGTATCTGTTGCAGGTGATCTTACTATTAGTGGAGATGACTTGAAGATGGCTACTAATACAGATACTTATATATTAGTAGCAGATGGTACGAGTTATAATCCTGTAGCTATATCAGGAGATGTAACAATAGCAAATAATGGAGCTGTTACTATAGCTAATACTGCTGTAGAAACAGCAATGATAGCAGCAGATGCAATTACAGCTGCCAAAATAGCTGATGATGCTATTGATAGTGAACACTATACTGACGGCTCTATCGACAATGCTCATATCGCAGATGATGCGATAGATAGCGAACACTATGCAGCAGGGTCTATTGATACAGCACACATAGCAGACAACCAAGTTACTCTTGCTAAGATAGCAGATGTTGCTAGAGGAAGTATTGTTTATGGAAACTCTAGTGCTGCTACTGCAGAATTAACAAAAGGATCAGCTAATACTGTATTAAAATCTGATGGAACAGATATATCTTGGGGATCAATTACTGTATTAGGTACTATAGCAACTGGTGTATGGCAAGGTACTGCTATAGCAGATGCTTATGTTGCAGATGCTATAACTATCTCAGGTGGTACGATTGATAACTCAGTCATTGGTGGAACTACAGCTGCAGCAATATCAGCTACAACTATAAGTGCTAGTGATAATATTACTATAGCTGATGGTAAAGGTCTTGTAATAGACAGCACTCCAGCTGATGATGCATATACTGGAATTTATGGAGTTTATGCTAACGCAACTGGTTCTACTATTACAGCAGGTCAGGTTGTATATATGACAGGAACAGCCAATCAAGTTGCTCCTGCTAGAGCAAATGCTGCAGGTACTATGCCTGCTGTAGCTATCGCTATTGCTGACGTTGCTAATGGTGCATCAGGTAATTTTTTAAAGTATGGATATGCACATGACGCTTCTGCTTTTGTTTCATTAACTATAGGTGGATTAGTTTATGTTAGTGATACTGCTGCAGGAGCTTTAGATGCTACTGCTCCTGCTGATGACGGGGAGTTTGTACAAGTTCTTGGGCTTGGAATGCATGGAGATAAAATGTTTTTTAATCCTCAATTAACAATGGTAGAGATAGCGTAATGGCTGATATTGAAACAATAATAGGCGTTGATGACGCTGACATTGAGAAATTTATGGGGGTAAGTAGAGCCGATATTGAAAAAGTAATAGGCGTGGATATGCCTAGTCTTGTAAATGCGTGGCAAGGTGACCGAGGAGTACTTGGTGGTGGCTATGACGGAAGTAGCTATGTCAACGTAATGGACTATGTGTCTATTGCAAGTCTCGGCAACGCACAAGACTTTGGTGATCTTAGTAACGGAATGTGGTATTGTCGTGCAGAATCAAGTGGTACAGGTGGTCGTATTGTTTTTTATGGAGGCCATGATGGCAGTAGTGATATAGCTCAGATAGATTACATTACTACTGCTAGTACTGGAAACGCTCAAGATTTTGGAGACACTCATGCAACAGGGTCTGCTCATGGAGCAAGTTCAAATGGTACTAGAGGAGTGTTTTCTAATGGGGTTGGTGGAAGAAATGGTGGTGACAGTACAGCATATGGATATATAACTTTTGCATCAACTGGCAATGCTTCTTCTGGCGGTAACCTACATGCAGGGTCTAACTTAGGTGGTTGTGGGAATAGTTCACGAGGGTTATTTGCCGGTGGTGCAAATAGTGGTGGTCTTGTAAATACAATAGAGTATTTCAACATAACATCAACTGATGACGGCACAGATTTTGGTGACCTTACAAGTATAAGGGACGCCTTTGACATAGCTACAAATGGAACTAAAGCTGTAGTTGTTGGTGGACAAAATGCTTCAGCTACATTAGATACTATGGACAACATGACAATAGCATCAGCAGGGGATGCTACTGATGGGGGTGACCTCAGTTCGATTCGGAACAGAACCTCTACAGTAGACAATAACTCAAGCTCTGTGTTCTGGGGAACTACATCCAGCCATGCAACTGGACAGCTAGATACTCTTAACATAGCCAATAACGCCACAGCAGACTCATCTTATGACAGAGAGGCAGCAGCAGGTGGAGGAGCAGCATCGGGGTCATGAATGCATTAGCTAAAATAGAACAAAGTTTATTAGGAATGTCGAAGTATTTCTCAACTATGACTCCTGCAAAGATTTCCAAGATTTTTGGGGAGAAGATGATTCCAGTTGAACGTGCAAACAAAACACTTGGCAGACGTAACACTCAACACACAAACCAATTAATGACACTTACTATGTTGACCATGAGTCCTTACCGACAGATGCGTCAATGTCTTTCGCA
>Ga0098054_1000299_pt1 | contig 38383 bp, 25 predicted proteins | sample 16_taG_FD_75048 | JGI IMG/M metagenome (GOLD analysis project Ga0098054, IMG submission 75048) | Marine viral communities from the Subarctic Pacific Ocean - 16_ETSP_OMZ_AT15313 metaG | ecosystem: Environmental > Aquatic > Marine > Oceanic | place: Pacific Ocean | collected 2015-01-18
AGCAACAACGTCATCGGCCGGCCTTGAAGCAACTTTAGGTGGATCTGTAAATGTTCTTACTGCTGCGCACAAATCAGCTGCCTCCTCAAGAGAGTAGGCACCTCTTGACTGTGCGAGTCTTACTCCGCTGACTAGAGTACTCAGTGAATCTATTTGTTGTTTTTCATTTGGCATAAAAATCTCCTATTCGATATTATAGCATGATTATACAATTCGTTTACGCAAAAAAAAAGGCGGCGGCTTAAAAAAGCCGCCGCCAGTGAAACCTAAGTTTCTATTTCTAGAATATCTTAGATGATATCCATATCAAGGACCGTAACGGTACCGTAGAAGTCAGCGCGAACCATCTTCTTACCATACCGAGTCATCACTCCCTTGCGGGGTGTGAAGTCTTCTGGTGCGAAGATAGTGGGAGTGACGATCAGCGGAACGTACGGAGCGTAAACATATCCTGTTTCCAGGTAGCTTCCACCCTTATATCCTACGAGAACCTTGTTCCGTGGGAAGTATGGATCCTTGTAGACCGTGAAACGGTTGCTAAGGGTACCAATCGGGGTGGCTCCAAGTGTGAATGGATTGCCTGTCTGACCCTGCCCATCAAGGCTGATGTTCGGCTTGTAAAGAACCGAAGCCTCGAAGACCGTTGCGACCTCAGGAGAAACCACGCAGAAGTTAGCGGAGCCTCTCAGTGTCTTACGGTGGATCTCATTGGCCACATCTATGATTGTCTCAGTGAGAGTCTCATACCATTCGCGAACCGTACCGGTGAATCGGGGGCCAGCAGCTAGAGTACTTGCTCTATTCTGCGCGACACCTGTCTTCTTGTTAACGAACTTACCAGGAGCTCGAGACCAGTAGTAGTTTGCACCTTGTGCCTCGACCAGGAGATCATTAAGGATCTCTCTATCAATTTCGAGAGCGATCTGCTCGGAGAGGATCTGAGTGAGCTCCACCTCAGCGTCAAGGCTGTGGTAAGCGTTCAAGTCCTGTGCGAGTTCTGGTGACCAACGAGCACGTAACTTACGTGTCTGTGCGGTTACCGCGATCGATTCGATCTTGATGTCGATTTCAGGGATGTTCGGGGATGGTGCTGCCGCGAAGTTCGACTCAAACGTTGGAATGGTGAGAGTATCACCGGCTCGAGTGTCAACATTAAGGCTTGCACCAACAACATACGATGCTGTAACAGCACAGTTTGCTGAAGACTGACCAGCACCTGGCCACGTTCCAGAAACAACAGTTAGAAGAGCAGCATTTGTGGTGGATCTTGTAACTAGTGGGCTGGGTGTGAAGGTTCTAGCAGATGCATCCCACAGTCCAAGCTGATTTAGACGTCTAACATTTACAAGGTTCTGTCCACCCTGAACAACAGGAGAGTCACCGACTGTAAATTTATGAACACCGTCGCTATTCGTGTCGCTCTCAGCGAGATTTCCACCAGAGAAGAGACCGATTCCCTTAACCTGAGATAGGTCAGTTCCTGCTGGCATGTTCTCCACATCGAAGACAGCAAACTGGAATCTACCTAAAGGCTGAACCTGACCACCAACTGATCCGCCCAGAGCATCTGTCATAATCTGCATCACCTGTGGATCATATCCGATGAGCTTGGCATCAGATCCGGTTAGCGCGAGATTCGCACCATCAGTTAGAGTAGCTCCGCCGTTATAAGCACCAGATGCTAGCAACGCGAACTCAGAGCCGACTGCGGTCTGGTGAACCTTAGTGTAGGTTGTTCCAACAAGGTCATACTGACCACCAACCGCAATAGATCCGGACTGAACGCCACGGCCTGTTGGGAGGTTGTAGATCGATTGTCCCTGTCTGAACTGCTCGGCATTAATAGTTCCATCCTGATCGCCTGTTCCGAGGGCAGCAGAACCACCAACGTTTGATCCGTAGGTGTAATCCAGGTAGAAGAGCAGACCAGAAGGAAGGCTCATTGGCTGGATTGAAACTAACTCGTTAGAAACGAGACCGCCGAATACTCGACGAACGATTGGGAACGCGATGTTTGTGAAACCGCGGATATCTCCAGAGGATGTTAGACTACCAGCACCCTGTGATAGAGAGTTTTGCTCTCTCAGTAGCTGTGCAGCCTGATTTTCCAGGAGACGTGACATGATCTCGCGATTGTGGTCAGCGAGACCTCGAAGAAGACCGGTTCGGGTCCACTTCTCAATTAACCGCGTACCTTCGGCGCCCACGTTTCGATCGCGGATTCCTTCGGTAAGCTGTTGTAGTGTGAACGACTTTGACATTTTTTTACTCCTTATATGATTTATAGTTATGCAGTTGTCTATTCTTTGATTCCCGCTAGCACCGACCACCGATTAACCTCAGCACTGGCAGTCTGGGAAGAACCCCGACGTGTTCGTGAAGAGGATGAACCGAGAGCCCGACGTGTTGCGGATTCTCTTAAGACGCCCCCCGAAGCCTTGCTAAAGGATTCAGTAAGTGTCTTGTACACGAGCCTAACTTCTCTCAAACTCTTTGCCTTATCAATTGACTCAACGACCGTTCTCCTCTGAGAGGATCCTATGTCCTTGTTTTGTAGCAATTTATTTACGTAGAGAAGCTTAGCGTTAAACAGATTAAGATCTGTCAACTGCTCACGGAGAGTTTCAACTGCACTCCTGTATTCATTGAGCTTCTTGCTAAGAGATCGATTCTTGCGTCTCTCAATTTTAACAGCTTCGGAAAGCTTATTAAGTGTTACTTTGAGCGGGTCACCACCTCGTGTGCCTCCGCCCCATGCATCGCCGCCACCCTTACCGGTTCCACCGTAGGCGCCTTTGGTTCCGGCCTTGCCGTCACCTTTTCCACCCCAAGAGTGGGCCATGTCATTTTTAATACCTTTAACCTTGACGAGTTCCTTGGCCTCAGAAATTCGGCTTCGCAATCTTGCGAGCTCAGATCTTAATACCCTCTCATCAATTTCAAAAACTTCTTCGAGTTCTTCGGGAGCATCCATTGGAAGTTCTTCATCCATGTCAACTTCTTCTTCTTCCTCTCCGACCTCGATCTCCTCTCCCTCATCTTCCTCATCTGCCACTAATGTAGCAATAAGCTGAAGCTCAGGATCTAGCTCAACATCGCCGAGATCAATTTCAATTTTATCTTCGCTAAGAAGACTTTTAAGTCCTAGAGATTTCATAATTTCTTCCAACTCCTCTTTTTCCAATTCTTCAAGATCTTCCTCTCTTTCGGCTTCTTCAAGATCTTCTTCTTCTTTTTCATTCATCATTGACGCTGTCATATTTGCCAACTCGTCAAGATCAACTTCATAAAGAACTTCATCTGCTCTTGCCATTGTAGAATTCTCCTGTTGAACACGTACATCATTATTTATTCCGGAGCCGCCAAAAAACTCCGAGTTTTGATTAAGTTTATCAGCCAAGCGTAATATTTTTACCTTATCTGGCTGGCTTAGAGTGTTAAATGATTCGTCTAGAGCATTTTTAACTCTCTTATGACCCCTCACACTATCTAAATTTTCTCCACTAAACATTTCTAAAAGTGAAACTAAAGCGCTCTCATCTAGAATAACGTCAGAATTTTTATCTGTATTAACAATACTAGAGGCGACCTCTTGGAGCAAATCAGATTCATCTCCGGCAGAGTCGTCACCTAATAGCTGCTCCTCTATAAAATTTCTAATTCTTGGAGTAACTGCTTCAATGATTGCATTTTTAGCATTTTGCTCAGCTGTCTCCCTAAGAAGCTTTGCTTCTGCGATTGCTTCATCATAAAGTGTTTTAGACATTAGTAACCCTCTTCATCTTTAATTATTCTGCAGCATTTATTTTTACATGCCAGTTTGTGATTCAATTTCATCTATTCTATTTAAAAGCTTCATTATTCTTAGTTTTTGTTTAATTATTGATCTCTCTGATGGATCTAGATCAAGAATATCTTTAAATCCAGAGATCATTATATCTGTATCATCATCTGACATCACACCGGTTGGTGCTCTTGAGGACCCATACTGTGTTCCAGACTTAAATGCTGGGCCAGTTGTTTTAAATGCCTGACTGGCTCCGCCAGAGCCGAGTGGAGGACCATCGAAACCTCCAGGATATAATACGCTGTGTGGGAATGGAGCTATTCCAGCTGAAGCCTTTGGTAGTCTCTGTCCCTTTGGAACAGGAATCATTCCCTCGGCGACTCCCATTCCTCCAAATCCAGCCATCCAGCCGGCGCCAGCTGAGCCTAAAGAACTCCTATCTGCTCTTGGCCAAAATGCCGGGTCTGGATTAATAATATTCTTATTTATCTTTTTAACAAATTTATCAGTGTCATCTTGATCAATAAATTCATCTTCATCTTCTTCATCTTCTTCATACGGCTCTGAATATATTCCCGTCTCTGCAGACCCCATCGATCTTTCAGATCCAAGTCCCGTTCCAAAGCTAGGAATCTTTTGACTCTTTCCATAGCCCATCCCCTTTCGGGGATCTCCGGTTGCCGCTACTGAATTATAATAGAGTCTTTTTGTCATGACGACCCTTTACGAGACGCCGTTGGACCCCGCGTAGGATTTACCACTGATATATCCTCCCAGCGTCTGCTTTTCAATTTCAGCGCTTGTCGTTGAAGGGGATACAAGCCCGCCCAGCCCGGAGCCATATTCAGGGCTACTATCTGGAATTGTTCCTGCAAATTCAGCCTGATCTGAAGCTGACATGCTTCCGGGACCGGGTGAATCAGGGTTTGGTACATATGGTGTTGCTGGTTTGCCTCCGCCACCTGTTTCAACAGTATCTAGATCTGGAGATCCATTAATTGTGTAGCTAGTGTCGAAATTTGGAAAACCCATACCATCAGAAACAGTTCCGTCTAGAACCTCATCCTGATAAAGAGTTTTTCTCTCATCATCGTTGATTTCTCCAAGATACCCAGGTAATGGTGAATCACCAAACATTGCGCTAAGGTTAGACTGATTTCTAGAGCCTAGCGGCCTGTCTACAGGAGCTGCTGGCTCTACTATTGTTTGAGGTTGCTCTGCCATTTTAAAATTCTCCTAATGGTGTTCGTAATATAAATATAGCGCAATTAAAAAAGAGACACCAAACTTACTCAGAAGCTTCGCTATACGCACCAACTCTTGTGAGTGAGGATTTTCCTAGTGCAAGATCTGTAAAATCTTGCTTAGCAATCTCTTCTGATGTGGTCGATGGATTAAGCGGTGATGTCGGGCCGGTTCCGTAGTTTATAGATGGTTGGGAAATTGTTGGGCCGTCATACGCGTCTTGATTAACATGATTTGCACCAACATTATGTCCGCCGCTTGCGTTTGCAGGTCCTGCGGATGATTCTGGATTAGGAACAGGCCACGGAGACCCATCAAGATCCTTTCCCATTGTGGGATTTCCTGACGCATCAATTCCGACAACAACTTCACTCATAGTCGGAGCATTATTTTTATGATAATCCATATAGACTGTAGTTGGAAATTGAAACCCGTCTACTATAGAGCCATTCATTAGGCCCTTATATTCATCTGTTAGTTTATCATCCGTTAATATTACATCAGAGCTATCAGACCACATAATTGGAGAGTTTGGAAATGATCCCTTTAAAATCTTATCACTTCTATACCCACCAGTTGAAGAATACCCTTCACTGGGTGGGTCAGGCTCAACCATTATCTGTGGATCCTTTTCAACAGGCATCTATTATAAATCCCTCACTATCTTCTTTTTAAGGATGTCTCTTGCTCTTGAAAGCTTATCAGCCTTTACTCTAAGCTTAGTTTCTGTGATTTCCAACTGCTTTATAAAGTCTACATGCTTAACGAGATTATCCCCGCCGGACCACGCATCTTCAACTGTCTGAACAGAATCAGTTGAAATAATACCTTTCTTTTGTAATTTCTTCTTCTCTTCAAGTACGATCTTTTTAAGTTTGCTAAAAGTTAGGTTCTTAATCATTTTGTGCCTCCATTGCGCATTGATACATATGCCTCACGACATTAAAATAAAGCCTAAACTAGATTAATCTAGCTCTAGTTTGGAGATTTATTAACAGGAGACGCAAATGCCAAATCTGCCCACTTCGATGCAGACTCTGCAAATAGCTCATCAGGGTTGGACCGAGCAGCAGTCATTGCAGCTCTATCACTTCCCGCAGCTGGAGCACCTCTACTTTCAGCAGAAGTCTGTTCTTGAAGTGTTGTCATAGCAGTATCTGCCAATATTGAAGAAAGCACTGGATCACTAGTCATGCTTCTTGCAGTTTCATAAACATTTTTTTCAAAATCTTTGTTTGGCTGAGGTTCATTATTATCAAATCTGATATTGTCGAGACTGGTCCCCTTGGGCGATGCTACTTTTCTTTGACGTTTTTTCTTCACAGGCTGCCTTCTTGCAGATTCAGACATGACCGTACTTGTCATTAAGCCTTCTTGTAGAATCTCAACTAGACATTCTTTTACTATCATTTTAAGTGAAGCTTTGCTTAATTTTGCCATTTTTCACCAGGCCAATATATCATTAAAAATTCTATCTATTCTATCTGTGCTGGTAAAATGCTTTTTAAGATCTTCACGAGAAATATCTTTTCCCTCTCTCAGCATAAATGCTCCAGGAGTCGAAGGCTCACTAACCATATCAAAGCAAATTAATTGAAAATCATCCTGAACTATTTGGGTATCTCCCTCTTTCCTGGTTGATCCTACCCCTCTTGACGATATTCCTAATGTCACACCAGACTCTATTAGGCTTTTTAATATTTTTCCGCTAGGGGTGTCCAAGATCTCTATGGTTCCAATTACACTATCACCGTCCATCTTTGCATTTCTAACGATATGAGATACATTTTTAAGTTCAACGACAGATGAATCAGGATGATCGCATTCTCCAAGTGCCCTATTCTCTTGAATAAATTTTTGATAATTTGTAACTTCTCTATCTAAAATTGATTTAGGATAAATTCTTCCATTCTGATTTAGTGTATTACATCTCTGTAATACACCCTTTAAGAAGATCTTTCCATCATTTAGACTCTTAGACTCGTTAATAAGCTCGGGTGTATATTTGAGCGGCAACCACTCAGTTAATAGTTTAAGATCTTTGTTCATCTAGTGCCTCCTTTAGTTCTTGCCGTAAATTAATTAATACTAGAAATCTTGAAACTGATTCATCGTTAATATTATCAAAAGATTCTTTTAATAATTTCTCATGAACTCCATCTATTTTTTCTAAAATTATCTTGTTTTCTGTCTTTTTCTTAAAGACCTCTAAATCTAAAAGAATATCATTTTTTGCTTCAATTAGTCTCTTTCTTATTCCATCATTCTTGTTGCTAGCACTGGAAAAAACATAATCTCTCATCAGATCTCTCTGCTCCCTGCTAAGCTTTTCACCATATCTGTTATTTATTTTTTCTGTCATAATATTAACAACAAGAGAATTAACGTCTGGATCTATATCATCTAGACTGGGTGCATCTCTCTTTTCAAGAAGTAATTCAGCGACTTTTGACTCATACTGAACCATTCTAGTTAGGTTTGCTCTATCTCCCATTCTCCAATCATTTAGCAGCGTCTGAATTGTGGCGTATGTTGTATACTCTGGAATTCTTCTATAGTAGAAGCTCGGATCATTAAGAGTGTGATTTATATCTCTAATTAAAAGAGACTTTTCTTTATTGAGTCTAGATTCATCACACCTTCTTGCTGCTTGCTTCGCCTCTGTTAGAATTGCAGCAGCTACACTAGAGCTGCTAACTGTTGATTTAACCAAAGCGTTAAACAATCTAAACTCCCTATAAAGCTCAGACTCTCTATTAAATCTTTTCTCTATAATGTTTAGTGCTTTCTGCGCAGACTCTTTATCATCTTTGATTAGGCATTCAGATATATTTCTAAGCAAAAGCTCATAAATAACCCCTACATTTCTTTTCTTATTGTGAGATTTTGACATGAACTAAATTTCTCCCTCAGCAGAATCATCTACCTCAGAGATAACCCTCCTTTTATTATTTATTTTGCTCTCAAGCGTTTTTAATGTTGATCTTATTTGAGATGTCATTCTTGCCTGATGTTCTAGCTTATCATCTATAAAATCTATCATAAACCCGTCCGATTCTTCTGAGAGCGATGGCATCTTAAATGCTGATCTTAGAGGATTCATATCATCCTTTCTATCACTCTTTGCCTTCTGGCGTCGAAGCTTTTCTGCATATGGATGAGCAATAGAATCAGAGACATCTCTTGAATCATGAGAAACTAAATCTAAGTGATTAGTATCTGAATATCCCTTTTTATTTCTCCGCCTGCTATTTTCAACATCTACTTCAGCCGGGGTTTCATCATCGCAATCTTCGTCTAGTTCAGAATCATTCTCTTCAGCTTGATCAGTTCCCAGACTTTCAGATAATTTATCTACAATCTCCTGTGCTCTTATCGGAGATTTATCATCTGATATTGAAAAATTCTTTAAGCTAAGTGTGCCTTCGCTTCCATCTAGTATTTGAAGACCGGCTGTGTTTCTATCATCTCCTGCCATCTCAAGATCTTCAGCCTCGTCACTTCCAAAGTCTTCACCGGCTTCTGCTTCTGCCTCTATCTCGGCTCCGGCTCCAACAGGTAACTGTACAGCTTCAACTTCAAGATCACTCATCTTATCAGCAAGCCTTTGCTCACCAAGCTCTTCTATTTGATCGTCTGTCATGTTGAACAGGGTCTTTCTAATCCATGTTCTACTAACAAGACCTTCAGATCCTGCAGCAGATGTTGCTATTTCAAACCTGCTTCTATACAGCTCTAATTTCTGCTGTTGCGCGACTGTTGATGGGTTTGATAATTTCAGAGAAAAATCTAATAAATCTTCGCCCTCAAAGCCATTACAGAATAAATGTATTATTGCTAGCTTGTTAAGCTCAGCTATGACAGATCTTTGTATTCTAGCAATAGTTCTAGAAAATCTTATATCTTCCTGTGAGAGTGTAGCTTTTGCTCCAAGCCCCTCGTCATACCCAAGATAAGCTTTTGGAATTTTTAATGCTGCAAATAGTTTCTTCTGAATATATTCTACATCTTCAATTGCTGTGGCATTTGCTCCGCCGGCTAGTGTGTCTATCTTTGTACCGCTTTCTGCACCCCTTACCGGTATGTAGTAGTCTTCATCAACACTCAATGGATTATACCTAAGGTCAACCCTTCCTGTGCTTCTATCAACAACCTGGGCCTTCTTCAGCGTCGACTGTGCTTGCTCCATATAGTTTGGGATGTCCTCGGGAGGAACATTACCCACATCAATATAAAATACTCTTCTTTCTGGAGATCTAACGACACGATAGACTAGCATTGCATCCTCAACTAAAATTAGCTGTCTCCAGATTCTGCGGGCAGCCTCTAGTACTGAAGAACCGTATGGCAAAAATGCATCATTTCCTAAAATCCTTACATGGCACACTTGCCAATTTTCAAGAACCTGATTCCCCTGTGTGACCCATCTAAATCTAACTGCCATCGGATCTGACGGGTCGAATCCTTCTTCTCTTTCAACTTCGTTGACTGGCATAGGATATGCGTTTATAATTCCATGATCCGGATCTACATCATTGAATAAAAAGAAATCTCCATACTTGCAAAGATTTCTAACCCATGAGGTCATATTAAATTCTATGTTTAGTGTATCGTAAAAGAGATCATCAAGCAGGCCCTGGATTGTTGGATTTTCTGAATATATGTGAAGAACGCTACCCTTCTCGTCAGCTGCTACAGTTTCTTCTGAGTATATGTCTAGCGCAGAGCTTATTTCGGGTGTGTACTCCATTTCACTAAAGTCGCTGTATCGCGCCATTCTATCATATGATCCATACGCACTCATCGCAGTGCTATAGACATGACTCTGAGTCTTTCTAAACATCTCATAGGCAGACGTGCCCTTTGCAGATGATTCAAAATCTCTTACTTTTCTCTTTATTACGGGGCCGCTTCTAAATAGATGCGTTAATCTCCGAAATAAGCTCTTCGATGTATTATCTGCCATCTAAAACTCTCACTTAAGCAGCCAGTCATGCTCACTCATGATTTTTACTTTTTTATTCCAGTCAGCCGGAGCATGTTTTGACCTTTCTCTATTAATGTCTGGGTTGACATTGGGATCTCTCGAAGGAGAGCTGTGAGGCCTTCCTTCTAAAATTGCTCCTGGCATATCATCATATGAATTTCGTTTCAACTTCATACCCTTTAACATTGCATCATTGATCGCCTTAGAGCTAACACTATAATCAGCTGATGCATCATATAGCCACATTGCGATTGCAAAGCTCATAACTAGATCATCATTATATCCCCTCATCGCCGAAGCTTTGTTTCCTGACCATGTAAATGTCTTTAACTCTTCATAAAATCTCGATGAATAGATTTTAATCTGCTTGTTTCTTAAAATTTCCTCTAGCTTTGTTAGTATTAAATTACGTGTTTTTCCGCTAGTTGTAAAACCTGCGAGATCAGTTTCTTTTGGAGGAATATAGTCTCCTATAAAGATTGCTTTTCTCTTTTTATGATAGAGGCGAGGATAATCTAATTCCTTGAGCTTTAAGATTGTTGCATATCCATAGCTATTATTTTCTGGACAGAGAAGGGCTTTATTATATTTTAATCCAAATTCACTCAAAAGTTCAGCAAATCTATCTGGCGGTATCTTACCCTTATACTCTGCAACACACTCCCCTTCTGTAATATCAATTATGTGAAATGTGGAAAAATCCTTCGAATCACCCCTTGCAACGTCTGCTGTCATCAAGTAATCATGCTCAGATAACGGATATTCCCATATCCACACGTTCATATCAAATCCAGCTCTCTCTCTAGGGGGCCTTGCTATTTGTCTAACCCACTCTATATCTTCATGCGAAAGAAATGTCTCACCCGACGATGCAAAATCACATAAATACTCTTGAGATATTTGTCTATTGGATAGATTTTTAGTTGTTTCATCAAACCAGACTTCATCTCTTTCTGGGTGGATATCCCATGGCAACTTTATAGCCGTGAATTCATTTAATCCGGCATCTGCATCTGTGTAAAGCTTATAGTATTGCCCTCCGACACCGTTTGGTGTAGATAGAATTATAACTCGACCACCAGTTGAAATAGTTGGATACAATCCCATCCAAAGTTCATCAAAATTTCTAACGAAAGCTGCCTCATCAATAATAAGAAGTGACAGTGCTTCTGATCGTCCTGCATCTTCTGACGTGGGTATTGCCTTAATGGATGATCCGTGGCTAAACTCTATCAACTGTTTATTGTTAGTTACTATTTCTGGCAATACTAGCCACTTCGGAAGACTCCTAATCATAGTCTTTACCTTTGCGATAAAGTTTTGAGCGACACTAAGCTTTGTTGCGATAATTAGTACGTTTTTGTCTCTTTGAAAAAGAGTAAGCCACACAGCATATGCTGCAGACAATGTTGACATTCCAAGCTGTCTAGATTTTAATATGATATTAAATCTTTCATCGATGAAACTTTGAACACACATGTCTTGAAACGGATAAGTATCAAACTTTATCAATCCCCTTACAGGGTGCTGTATCTTTGCGTAATTGTTAAAAAAATAAACAGGCTCTCGTCCACATTTGATGATTTCTGATACCTGTCTAGATTTATTAATTTTAGACATTACTCTACCTGAAAGTTTGTATATCTTCTATAGTATGCTGTTTTTCTTGGGGTGTAAGGTGATGATGTGATTAGTTCGATATTATCGTTAGAGTTAATCTCTTTTACCTTTAGTGCTCTGCCAGCGGCCTCTTTAAATTCTTTTTTTATCTCTTTGATATAGTCGTTTGTCAGCTTTGCAGACTCTTCTTCAAATACTCTCACTTGATCTCTAAGATTTCTCTCAGACGCTAAGTGAACTATAGTTGTGTATGTACATGAAAGATTATCTCCCTGCAAAGATGTTCTAATTGACATTGTCGGTGTTCTAAAATCAGATCTGGTGGATTGCCCCCACGTCTCATTTAAAATTTGTCCTAAAAAATTAACTTCACTTAAACTTAGCATAATAGACTACTCCTTACTCTAATTATCTTGATCATCTAGAAATAAATTCAAGGATTGTCCTATAATCCTATCTTTATAACTATTAAGCTCTTCTTCACTGGGGCGCCATCCCGAATCCCACTTCTCTCTATTCGGCTGTGCAAATGTCATTTCGCACGCTGTGCAGCAATTAAATCTCTGAATTGCTTTAAAGTCATCATGACTATTCATGACAAATTCACACACTTCGCAGAAAAATGGCATCGCTCTCTGGCCAGTGTTATCAATAACATACAAATCACATTCTATGTCATCATGCGCTGTATACTTTAGTATCTTTTTCATTTTTCGTTATTTCCAGTGAATTATCAACAGCATCTTTAATGGCATCTACATGAGATATCACTATTATATTTCTAAACCATTTCTTAAGTGACTCTAATAATCTACTGCATGCTTCTATATTTGTCTCATCTAGTGCTCCAAACCCTTCGTCTATTATTAGCATGTTTGTTTTTGTTAAAGAAGAGACATTAATGAGAGCTACTCTGATTGCCAGGGATGCCATCATTTTCTCCATTCCAGATGCTAACTCAATTATTCTTCTACTATCACCATAGTTTATGTAAATATCCATTGAGTTAGACTCTGGATCTGCCTCTAGATCAACTGTAAATCCCGTCACTCCTTGCAAAATTTTTGAAATCTCGGAGTTGATTAGCGGGAGCTGTGACATCATTATCTGTAATGGAATCCCTTTCTTTGAGGTTGCTTGCATAAAAAAATCATATGCTATTAAATCTTGCTTAATGGTATCAAACTCTTTTCTATCTGATTTCATTCTAGATATTTCTGCATTGAGGCTGATGATATTTTCAAATTTCCTAAGACGCTTTCTATCTAGCTTCTTAATATCATCCTCTAAAGAAACGATTGATGCTCTGATTACAGCTGATGGATTTTCTTCTGACTCCACCAATCTCGGAATCATATCAAGTAGCTCGTCTTTCAATTTTAAAAGATCAGCTTCTGACGAGCTTAAGAGATTTTCACAATTATTTAAATCAATTTGAAGACTAGAGGTGTCTAGTGATATCTCTGACTCCTTTGTCACTAGCGAATCATACTTCTCTATTTTTTCATCGATTGATTCTCTAAGGATTGACGATAATGCTGACTTAGCTGACTTTAATGATTTTAATGATTTTTTTGTTTCATCTCTTTGATTTAATATTCTGTCTTTATCTTCATGAGAATCTTTAATAAACTTACATGTGGGAAATGAATCGCCGCACGGAACTTCATTAAGCTTAGAAATGGATGCCTCTAGCCTCTCTAGCTCCTTTTTCTGATTTTCATACACATGCTTTAGGTCAACTAGTGATCTCTCAATAGCACTTTGAGATTCTCTCTTCTCTAGCAGCTCATTAATTGGAAAGTCTAATTTGACAAGGTTGATCTTCTGTATCTTCTCATCATTTGAGAATATTTTTTTCTGAATGCTGTCTCTAGCTGAAATCATTTCAAATATTTCAGCCTGTGAATCTTTAATGATTCGCTGGCGTGCTTCTATTTCGTGTTTCGTTACAATGTCTGGGTTATCAGAAGTTGCTAGCTGAATATTGAGATCTCTTAGCGTTTTCCTTTTATTTGATATTTCTCTTTCGATCTTCTTTAACTCACCAGAGCTTTCGTTTACATTGAATTGAAAATTATCTATCTCTTCATCCCAATCTATATCAGGATACGTCTTGGCCTTATTTCTTATTTCAGAAGAATCTTCCTTTGCTGCATCGTACATCTTTTCAAATACACCAAGATCAAGAAATTTTGTCAATATCATTTTTCTAGACGATGCACCTTCTTTTATAAAAGTATTCATTTCACCTTGAGATGCCAATGAAGTCATTAAAAAATCTTCAGACGTTCCTATCATTCTTCTTAAAACATTTTCTGTTACTCTTCGCTGCTCTTCTGTTATGTCTTCTGATATTGTTCCATCACTTAAAATCTTATGCAGCTGTAGAGATGTCGATGCGTACACATCTCCCTTTCGCGTCTGATGCTTTATAGTTGACCTACTTACTCTAAGATTTTCTCCGTTTAATGAGAGATCTATTGTTGCATTACAATCATTCTTTCTATTATTGATTATGTGAAGATTTTTAATTGATCCTCTATCAGTTGTATTAAATAGACCATACATCAATGATCCTATTATGGAAGACTTTCCTTTTGTATTTTTACCAAATATTCCAGTTATGCCTGGCAAATTTTCAAAATTAACAATATTTCCATCGCCATACGCAAAGAGATTATCAAATCTCAATGAATTAACTTGCCACCTAGAGTTTCTCAATACCTCGTTGTCGTCTGATATCCTTGATGTATATTTCTCAACTAGCCTATCTAGCTTTTGATATTGCTTATCAGCTATGTCACTATCTCTATAAAATTCTCGTATTAGCTTCTTGTGTGTGTTTGGCTCTCTTAGATTTTCCTTACTGAGAGATCCGCCCGCTGTTTGGATTTTTGATACATCAAATGAGGCCTCTGATTTAAATACTACTTCTGTTGCAGATTTTTCTCTTCTTAGATCGTATTGAAGTCGCTTACTGTCTGCTTGCATAAGGGCAGTTTTCGATCTTATTCTAAATCTTGATCCATCTGGATGATTTAATGACTCGCTAATAATATTATCTACTGATCCATTCCAGTCAAGTGTTATAAAGGGCTTCATGTGTGGAATTTCATGAAACTCTACATCAAAATCATCTAACGATCTAATATCCCAAAATAAGAATCCCTTTCCTGTGGTTTCACCATAGTTTTGTTGAATTGTGGAGCCAGGATATGCCATCGTCTTAGCGTCATTTAAAAACTGTCTCTTGTGTATATCTCCCAGGAGTGCAAAGTCAAAATCATTGAAAAAGTCATCCGTTACATCTCCATCAATGCTCCAGTCAATATCAGTTTTAGATCCCCAGACAGCTCCATGAAATAGAGCTATATTAATCTTGTCTTTGTCTGGAATGACTGATTTCCACCTTCCCTCATCGAAGCATGAAAAAACACACCAATTGAACTCTTCATGATCCTTAACTGGGTAGGTTCCTGAATCCTTATACAGAAAAAGGTTATCATTTTGAAGCGCGTCAATTATTGGAGATATTGCATCTTGTCTGTCTTTATTGAGCACTAGGCCGTCATGGTTGCCTAGAATTATGTGTGTGGGTGCAATATCAGATAACCCGTTAAACCACCAACAGAGCCTATCTATCAGCTCTGGAGATATACCCTGCGTCTTATTGTGTACTATGTCACCACCGACATAAATTACATCTGGGTTAAGCTCTCTGGCTTTCTCAAAAAACATGGAAAAGGATTCTTGATATTCATCGTGCCTAGATAGCCCGCGCCAATGAATATCAGCTAAATGTATTATTTTCATAAACTCTCAAACTCATACTATCTTAATAGTTACACAAATTTTATAATTGTACAATCTATGAAATGTCTAGTTCAACAGATTACAATGTTTGGTGATCAGAGCATGGATCTGGCCAGCTTTTTTCACAATCTGGACATTCATCTCTGGGTTCATCAAATCCTGATTCAATTCCAGGAATATCTCTTTCACCCTCTAGGCCGGGCAGGTGTAATCGCCTAAAAAGAGCATCATCCTGCATTAATTTTTTAATTTCTTCTCTAATGAGATCTCTAAGCAATTTCATATTATTTGATCCCTCGTCTATAACTATTTGAATCTAGAATAAGGATCCTGTTCTAATTGAAGCTATTTTCTCCATTAGCGATCTTTGTCTTGTCCACTTTAATGATATTTCTTTTAAATCATTAAAATCATTCTTTGACATTTCTCCAACATCGTTGAATTTTCCCATCGATAGTATCCTTACTTCGCATCCGTATTCAGATAGTAAATCAGCTATCTTTAACGTCTTTTCTTTCATGTCTAAGTCTAGGCCAAGCAGAACAGGAGATTGATTGGCTACTATTTTTTTAAAAAGATATGATCTCTTACTTAAAACTGACCCTAGTAAGCATGTTGAATTTGAATTACACTTAAATAAATCAAATGGACCCTCTACTATGGTAATTTCTTTTTTCCAATCTATATTGATTTCATTAAAGATTATTTCTCTTTTCTTTGCTCTGGAGTTGATGTATTTATATCTTGAATCATCTATTGTTCTTGCAGAAAAATAATTAAGTTCTCCCTCACTATCAAAAGATGGAATTATAATCCTTCTTCTAAATTTTCCAATCTTAGAGGATCCTATCTTAAAATACCATAGATCTCTTTCGTATAGCCCGCGACTTTTTAAATAGGATATACAGTCTCGTATGTCAGGATCCCTGGAATTTAATTCTAGGCAAAGAGGTGTGAACCCAGCTGGAAGCTCTACTGGCTTTTCTTTGATCTCTTCAACGTCAGCAGATATCTTTATATTAAGGAATCTTTCACTAAATTCTCTAGCGGTGCTTTCTCCAACATGCTGAGAAAGAATTCTGTACGGTGTTTTTCCCTTTATTCCGCAAACCCAGCAGTGACAGCTCCAGTTCTCTAGATTTATAGAAAATTTTCTTTTTCCGGGAGACTTACACTTGGGACATTTTGTTGCAACATTGACACCATCTCGCGCCACTGTTATCTCACCAAACGCACTTCTAACGAAGCTTATTTTTGAAGTAAATGTTTCCACACTTAAGGATACAGCAGGCTAGGTCAAGTGTTCATCAATCCTGCTGCCGCTATAACATATGCATCAGCCATATCATAGCACCCGGCCTCAAGAATCGTTTGTCCTCGTCGTGGTCCATTTCTTAGTACCTTTGTTGGCCATGTGTATGAACCATTCAACCTTAACATCACCCAGTCAAGAACTTGCTGCTTTGTTGAAATTCCACACTTTTTCTCTCTCACGACCTTAATACCAAGTGACTTTCTTGAAGAATTGACGTTTAAAAATGTTGGCTCAGCTCCAAATTCTTCAAAGCATTGATATGAAACTACACCATTAAATCTTGCTAGCGTTGATAGTGTCTGAGCTGAAGAAAATCCAGATCTAAATGACTGCAGGTTTTCCTCTATTACAACACGCTGTATGTCGTTTAGTATATGAAGTGAAGACAGCTTTCTTTTGACTACGAGGGCTTTTTCAAACATTCCCTTTTTGTTTTTGAGATCAATGTATCCCATATCTAATAGCACACCTTTCTCGTCTAATAAGCACCAGCCTGTGCAACTTGTAGAGATATCAAGCCCTAATATCATTAAAAATCCATCTTGAATCTTAAGAGAACTTCATCTTCCTCTCTCTTTAAAACTGGTTGTGCGAGGTTTGCTCTCATTATTATATTCAAATTATCATCGTGTAAGTTAAGCCCAGATATGTAAACAAATCTTGAATTCAAATCATTGGCATTGTTTGAAGCAGATAGTACTTTATACTGCGGATTTGATGATGAGTTAAACTCGCCCACGCCTGCTGGCAAATTAACAGTTAGCATGTGAATGTTCTGTTCTCCCTTAAAGGTAGCTTCAAACTTGTCTACTCCAAAGTAAGCTATATGAGGAGATTTGATAACAGAAACTCCTTCATTATAGAGAATAGTTCCAACATTTGACCATGTTGCGTGAGGAAGCTCGCAATCAGCCCTATAGAGGCTTCCCCTACTATTATCCCTTAGCGTCATCTTTATCCTTCCAGATGAACCTGTGACGTTTGGATCTGTTAAGTGGAATGACTTTGGAAGAATAGTGTTTCCATAAAATAGATTTGAAATATCAAAAATAGTAATTTCATTTGAACTTGGATCTCTAGTTCTCTGATATATTGTTAAAATCGGTCCCTGTCCCTGGCCCGCCAGTATCATGTTCTCTGGTGTGACACCGGCAACTTGTGCAGCTATTGAATCTGGCGATGTATCATCAGGAAGCCCGAGGCTTTCATTTATCATCTCTAGATCTCTAGTAGACACTGTGGGTAGTCCAGAATATGCAGATGAAGCAGGAACCATATCATTAATATTAATGATACTAAGATCTATACCTCCGTTGACACTCTCAAAGGCAGAGAGGTCGGACGGAGGCAAGTTTGTCTTCAAGAGATCAAAATCAGGATAGAATCGTCCATTATCATTTGGAAGTATTGTTAAGTTTCTTTTCTTAGTTGATCCGCTCGCGTAGATATACCCATTAGCCGTTATATCAACGACAGTTGTATCAATTGTTGAAGCTGTCAGATGAAATAATCTTGGGTAAAAACCCTGCTTAAACTCTCTAACAAAATTTGGAAGATTTATTATGTATCCTCCCACACCAAATGAAAATACGGGATTAAATGGCTGTGTTGATTCCTTTGTTTCTGTCTGAAATGGGGTTATTAGATTCTCTCTAGAGGGAGAAGTCCTAGTAAAAAATGGGGGCACATAGAACATGATGTCTTTTAAAGATGATTGTCCATATTTTTCATTTTCGTGAATGACATTTTCCCATATAAATTTATTATACAGTTTTATATCATGAATTTCTGCCTGGAGGGGATGATCAAATGCATATTGATCCTCGTTGGGCTCAGTTAGCCCTGTCTCATATGGATACACACCCTCAGTAACACCAGCTGTTTCATTAAAGAATCCTGCTTCATCTGCCCAGCCGCTAAAATAATTTCCCATAACAAGTGCTGATGCTTGAATATTCGGCGGGGGAAGTATCGATGCTGACGGTATTGAAAAGTCATTTCTTCCTCTATCAATTAAGATGCTTCCCGTGCCATCATTAATCATTGGACCGCCCCATCGAATTGTTGTATGATGCCAGGTATTTTTCCTTAAAGTATTGTCACCTGAAACAAATATTAGATCTCCTGGGTATGGTCTTTGATTGTTTGGTATACTTAAGTCAACTGATGATGGCTCGATATCGGCACTGTGGCTGAGCTGTAGCATAATCCTATATCCGCTTACCAGTCCATTTTCATCCAGCTGGCTTCCAGAGACAAGTGATATAGCATATGTTGACGAAAGATGCAATATTGTTCCAGCTTTAAATTCTTCTCCAGTTACATTTGAATATCTTGGATTTATATAGAAATCAAAGCTAAATGACCCAGTTGGAGAATATGGTCTTGGCTTATTTGGAAATTTAAAATTATTGTATATGATTGCTGATGATCCAGGGAGTCCGGAACCAGAGAAAAAATTCAATGTATTATAATTCGTATAAGAGAATTGACAAGAATCATATCTTGATGAATAAAACGGCATTAAGACATTTCTTACGCAATTCTTTACTGATGTATTTATATTGAATGTGAACGGTGGATCAAATCTTACTATTTCAAATCTTTTAGAATTTCTGGATATTTCAGAAGATGAATTAACAAGCTCCATGTACTTGCTAATAGTCGCGTTTACATCAGTTGTATCTCCGGATGCATTTGCAGCTTTTACTGTTACGTTTGCTGACTTTAAATCTTCTAATATTGAAAAATCTCCCTCGTTAAATCCGACAACGCCTGGGCTCTCTGGATCATAAGAGTTTTGCCCCGTTTGAGCTGGATCTATTAGATTTTTAAAGCATCGACTGGGACGGATTGACAGGGGCATTGAGCCAGTTGTGAGCGCAGTAGGACCAGTCAGTGAAGAGCTTACATACCTTATTTCGGGATGAAGTGTTAAGCTAAATTTTTCAAGATATTCTGGTAGGACCTTGATTAGAGACATTTATACCACCGTTAGAAGTCAAGTCGAACCCTAATCGTGATATCCTTCTCATTATTTTTTTCAACTGGTCTTGACAGTTTCGCAACTGCTAGAAGGTTATCATTAGCGTCATACAGCCCGACTGTTGTTATAAAGCAAAATGCCTTCTGCGTTGATTCTTGACCGACCTCAATTACACGAATTTTATTTGTCGAACCATCGACGTATGTCGGATTAGACGAGTAATTAAACTCATCTGCTGTAGCTCTGCAAAATATTAGTGTTGAGTTAATGTTTGTTAGATTTTGAAATGTTATAGCAGTGTTTGATCCAGAGCTAAACCTACACGATGCAAGGTGGTCAATTATATTATCCATTGACGCAGAAACCATTAAGTCAGGAATAAACTTTGCAAAAGCATTTGAAGATCTTCCCTCAGCAGCTGATCCAATTACTGTTCTGCCAAACCCTATAGATGCTGGATTTTTATCATTCATTGCAGAAATCACGCCAGATACATGTTGTGATCCAGACATAATCTTCTTTAGATCAAATACTCCTATCCCTTGCTCATAGAACATTAAGCCAACTGATTCAGCAGTATTAGATGAATTAACAATATTTCCTACCTGACCGCCAAAAGCTGTTTCCTGATTGCTTGACGCGCCTACGTCTGTAAATATCATTGATCCTGATTCTGATGTTTGAATTAGATTTGGACGCTGAGATTCTACTGATGCCCATGATGCTCCGCCCTCTGGTGAGCCTGGTGTATGTGATGCAGACGTAAAAAATCTCATTGCAAAAGATTCTCTCTTTATCATATCTCTTGAGAAAAGACGCTTAAAGCATACAAACATTCCATTATCAATTGCATCAGACTCTGGAGTAAAGTTTGAAAATGGAGCAGCGAATTGTGAATCAGCATTTCCAAGAAGTAATTGTGCAAACTGTCTATAATTGCTTATCTTCTCTCTCATCATAAGTGAGTTAGATGCAAACAAGACTTTTCCAGTTGAATCAATACCAGTTAAAGAATTTCCTACTTCAGCACTGCCAGAAAAAATTCCAACTGTGAGGTCGAATACAGGATTTGCTGTCTGAAGAGAGAAATCTTGATCAAACACTGTTTGAAATAATGACGATGTTACGCCCGGCCCAATTCCCCCCGTAACAAAAACCTGATATGTTTTTCTTGTATTGGATCCTGATATGTCTTCTTGAATAACGTCGACTAGCTGGTTAAGAAAGGACGCGGCTGTCTTCTTATCAGCGCTTGTTAACTCTTTAAATGTGGCCACTGTTTTACTCCAAAATTACGAAATAGCTATTCTAAAATTCTTAGATGCACCTGAGTTAATTCCAGATATAGATACGATTTTTTCAACTATCTCTGAACCTTTCTGTCTATACGACGCAAATAAATCGCTTGAAACTGACTTTGCATAAAAAGTTATTCCGACTGTTGAAAGATTCTGGTTATCTATTGATGGGTCTGCTGGAATTGTATACACTGCGAGGTTATTTTTATCTACGCTGTCTGGAACTCTATTGGTAATACCAATAAAGAGATAATCAACTGTAATCCTATAGCTAAAGTCTGTTAAATCAGGGTCAAGTGTTCCGCTTGACATTGACTGCTTAAACTGCATAAACTTAGATGTCGGATCAGATGTTCCAGATGATCTTGATAGTGAAAGAGTATTATTAGTTAAATTTTCAACAATTGCTATTGTTGGCAGACGTGTTAGTGCATCGTTATTAATAGATCGACATCTAAACTTCTGCGCTAAGTTTCCTTCCGTTACAGCCTCTAAGATTGGTGTATTTTTTTCAATCTTTTCCTTTCCTACAGTTCTTCCAAAATGAACTATGTGCCCATAATCAACTTCTTCATCTGAAAAAGCAAACTTAAAAATTTCAAAACTCCCATCATTTCTAGACAGCGCTTCTCTGCCCAGATCTGTTAGAACTGCATCAAGAATGATATTATTTGTACTATGATCAAGAAATCCCATTTAAACTCTCCTGGCATTAAATATATCGATAAAAACTATTCTTAGTAAATCACTATTACGAATTTTAAACATTATTAAATCCAAAAAATGAAGTATTGGCTCTGCTCAGCGGAACTGCCATGGGCGGGCCAGATTCATTATTAATTGAAAGGTTTACTATCTCGCTTATCTGATTATCAATATTAATAATTTGTAACTTATACTTATCTGACAACAGATCTAAAAATTCTTCATTTTTAACAACTGTTGGTGTACCAGTAGCAGCATCATACGTCTCTGTGCTTTTTGAAATAAAAACATCTGAATATTCTGGATCAAAAAATATTCTCATCCTGCTGTGCCCAGAATCTTTCATTGTGTCAACAAATAGATCTTGATTTAAATAGATGTTAGGATACGGCTTAGGAGTCCCAGATTGTGAAACTAAATCTACATGCAGCTTATTTCTAGAAGAATCAAATGTCACTCTAAACTGTGCTGAGTAATTGGATGTGAATCCCCTTGCGTCTGTTGCAGCTAGTGTGTAAATATAGTCAGAACTCTTTGTGAAATTCAGATCTCTAAACATCTTTCTCGGGCCAGACACACTGGATATTAGGTCGGGCGGAGCGACTTCTAGTGGTACAACTCTAGACGTGGAAGCATCAAAATCTAGTTCTTGTATAAGAGTAAACGGGACATTTACAGATTTTCTTCTAAATATCTGGTATCTCACGACATCTCTTTGGGGATTTAATTCTTCGTCCCAAAATAATATTAATCCGTCATCTTTGTAATCCCAGTAGAATGAAAGATTTTGAGGAGGATTTGGAGGTATATTTTCTTTACAGTCAATTTTAACTGCTAAGCCTGATGATGCAACTAATATTACAGCAAAAATCGCCTGATCTTCAACATCATCCACGTTATCGACCCTAAATGCTTCTATTCTAGTAAGACATACTGTTTTAACATTGTAGATGTAAGTTCCGCCATATCTTATATCAAGATCTAGCAGGTTCATTACACCATAATGTTCAACTATTAAAGGCTTGTGCTCTATCCTCTCCCATGTATCTCCTGACTGCTTGATCTCAGATTTTTCTACAATATACCCTACAGGAATCGAGTGCTCATTTATAAATGAATCTACTGATGCGCTGTCATACGCAGTCTGCTGGAATGCTCCAGATATTGAAACTTCATATTCATCAGATGTTATTGTTCCCGGGACTACACTAGCTATAGAATTATCTTGAATTATTTTCGATGAAGTGACCAATGATCTTAATTCATTTTCATAAATATTTGACTTATCCTCTAGGGATGACACGATTAGATTATTAACAACTAGATTGTTTATGTTGAATGAGAAGTCTAAGTTTGTCACACTAGTAAATGCATTGTTTGTTATTTCACTTCTAGTATCACTGGGAGCGTATGCAACTCCCTGCGACTGTATATTTGATAATGCATCTTTCATCTGAAGTCCATCGGGGCTAAATGCAGACTGATCGTCTACTACTTCACATAGATTTGATGCATCTGTATTTCCGCTAGTATCTTCAGGCAGGCCAAAAAATGATATGGATGACTTTAATGAATCATAAAATTCTCTATCTATAAAATCATCTTTTATGCGAACTGCAGAAAAATAAGCAGTAGATATTGTATCCTCTGACTGAATCATGTTGAAATTATCCCTAATAAGATTGGGTCCCAACTTTTCTGCAACTGCTTTTAGAGATTCATCATTTGAGTCAAACACAGTCGGAGATATGTATATTTGATTAAATCTTGGATATCGGTCTGATCTTGCTATAGCTTCATCTTCTTGAGTCATATTATTTATATCAATTACATCAAAAGTTCCTGCTCCCGCCGTTCTCTCATTTTTTGTATAGAAATTATAAATAAATTCAACTGAGGTTTTTTTTACCTCTGGAATCTCTACCCATGTTGTTGGAGAACAAGGATATGATGTATATCCCCATTTATCTGAAAACTCTCCAAGAGATTCCTCATATGTCTCCATCGAAGATGCAGAATATGACCACTCCTGATCTTCTGAATAAGTTGATCCATCTGCCCATCCAGTTTTCGCTACTGCTGTGTAGTTGGGATTTCCTCCCGGACCGTCATTTGATGTTGGTGTTGCCATATTAGTTTCCCGTAATATTAATTATTCAGCTACTAGCTTAAGCTTGAAACCTCTCCCTCTTCGGGATCGACTTCAGTCATAATTGACACTGTTATAAAGTATTGAAAATAAGTAGGATCTGTTTGAACTGTCGTTGATGTTGACTCTTTTTGAGTATTCTCATACGCTAAATTTCCTGATTCCGTTGTATCTACCGATTCCTCTACTGACTGAGGTGCTATCCAGTCTGCATCATCTACAACTATGCAAAACACTCTATCAAATATTTTTGGATATATTATTTTATTTCTATATTTTTCTGGACTTAGCATGATTGATCTAGTTAACTCTCCGCTAACTCTTTGAAATGTTATGCCAGCAGCTAAATCATTCGCATTATACATGCTCGATAGCAGAGAGATCATCTCATTGCTGGTGCCCACCTTATCCGCATCAGGTGATGTGATAATTGTCTCATCTTCTAGGAAGCAGAAAGACTCCTCACTCACATCAATTCCAGTTGTTAATCGAAGATATAGCTTTAAATAATGATCAAGCACATGATTATTGAAAACTTGAACCAGTGCATTTGATGTTGGAGAAGATCCATCTATTGGTGCATTGCCCATGACATCTACAAGATTTTCTATTGCCGTAAATTCTGCATCAAAACCTGATATTACATCATCCTCGTACGCTTGTCCGACTGTAGTTATGCCTGGTCCATCTTTGGTAAATTTTGTTATACTAGTGTGTTCAAGTAGGTCATCAACAGTCTGCCCTGTGAAAAACTCACTTGCTCCAGTATCAGGATAGACATATTTCGATACATCAAATAAGAATTCTTGAGGAGTTTCACATATTGTCTCATTTAAAAGATTTCTCCTCCACAGGCTTATCTTTATCACATTTGATTCGTTGTATCTTGGGTTACTCATCTCATCTGCAGCAGAATTTCTTAAAAACTCTACCATGCCTGATGGGAGCCCCAGAGCAAAAATTCTCTTTTTTCCAGACATAGGAGATTCAACTAAATAGTTCATCTGGCAAAGAGTTCCAAGACACATTGCCTGATTTGGCTCTACAGATTTAAGTGTGGGCAAATACGGATATTTGGAACTTACATTTGAAATTGATGCTTCTAGATATCTAGATAGTGTGACCTGATCTCTTGTCAGCGAAGCAGAAACTATCTCAGATAAATTTCCAGCAGAGTTAATATCACTTAGCTGCTCAGTTATTGATGTCTCAGATAGCCCTCCAGAAAATGTTGATAAAATTTCATCAATAATCTCCCTAACCCTGTCGGATATTTCAGTTAAGAAATAAAGAGAATTCCATGCTAATACATCATACTCTAGCTGCGGTCTGTAATACGTCCAAAATAAATTTATTGATTCTTCAATTGATTCAGAATACCCACTTCCAGTATTGTAATTCCAGCTTTCATCATCTTTAGAACTATATGCCTGTCCTGTTAGCCCCCAATCGCTAGAATCAGGTAAGTCTTTTAAGTCATTTGCGTCATTTAGGCCGGCGATAGCTCTCTTGCTTAATGACCATCGAGTTTGATACCATGTATCATATGATGTACTGGCATGCTCACCAGGAACCCATATTGCAAACTTTTGAGTCTGCTGCATAACTACTAGGGCAAACAAATAGCACATTACGAGCCTCCCTTGACGTCCTATGCCGAGATCATTTGTTACCAATCCCTCCCAAGCAGAATTTTGACTAAGCTCGCCCTCAACGCCTAAGCCGTCTGCAGTTGCAACCTCCCAGTATTCCAGAGCTCTCCCTATTGAATCACTCAGAGCAGGTATCAGAGTAGAACCGCCGTCTTCGTCAGTTTGTGTCCATGTAAGATCACTTCCGCTATACCAATACTCAAACCACGAACCGTCATAATCAGTTCCGAGTTCTAATCCTGGATGTAACAGTTGAATGGTAGTCGTATTGCCTTCACCACTTACTTGTTCACTATAGGTTGAGTCAGAGTCTTCAAACGCAAATGCATCATCATCATATCCATATCCGTACTTTGTTAACTTTCCACTACCCGGAGACAACATCTGAAAGAAGTCTTGTGTAATAGCGAGTAAGTCATCACCTATGTCACGTAAATCTCCAGTCTCCTTCGCTGGAAAATCATCATCTCCCTTCATTGTGTTATCTCTTGCTAGTAAATATTTTAGCCCCGCCCACGCACATGCCGGATCATTCGCCGCGGCTGCAAACCAAAGCAACTGTCCAGCTTCTCCAAAGCAGTTACATGAGGACCATTCCATGTCTACTAAGTACGTCGTATGGAGTGTTTTAGTAAATTCCTCAAATACTCTCTGAACTAAGGCTGCTGAATTGCTTGTCGAGCCAGAGTCTGATCCTATGCCAACAGGTGATAGACTGGGAACTGTCGGAGAGGACTTACCGTCCTGACCAATGGGTATTGCGATCGGGTCGCCACCACTGTCGTCGGCATTAGGATTCATCGATGCTCCTGTTCCATATGCAAGAGAATTTTCTGGTGCTCCTGAGCCAGACCCCTTATTTGGTGTTAGCGCCGCGTCTAAAAATGACGTTAAGTCTGTTGTTAGCTTGTCAAGGTTTTCAGAAAATTCAGTCATTTTTTCTAAACTATCTGAAATTGAGCCGCCTGCTAGAAACTCACTTAGGTAATATTCCATTCCGGGCTTTATCTGTCCGCCGCCGCCTGGTGTGTCACCGTTACCCTTATTAAATGTTGCTACGTCAAACGTTGATTTTCTTGGCCTTAGGGCTTCTATTCCAAGCATATTCCCTGAATCTACGTGAATTTCTGCAAGATTTTTTATTTGTTCAAAAGGATTCCATCCTATTAAATTTTCTAACCTATCTTCAATATCGCTGCCTTCCGTCGCTGGAGATTTACTACTTTTCATCTGGCAATGATTTATAAAGTCTCTAGCTACTACATAAAATAATTTTGGATCCTGCTGATCAACAAGTCGGTCCCAGAGATCGAAAAAATCACCTTTAGTAAACATATTTGATCCAGAACTGTCGTCGTCCATTTTCGGTGTTCCGCCATCGGCAGCTTCGGTGATCCCGCCGACGGCGCCGCTATCTTCAAAATATTTTCTACTATAGTTTTTAAGCTCTGTCGTGTCTATTTTTCCTAGCTGCTTTAAAACATCATATCCGCCCGAATATTCATTTTTATTAACTCCAAGGATTTCACCAGCTCCAAACACATTAGACTCTTTGGGTGAGAATCCCGACAAAGTATCTTGGGGGTATCCTGTTCTTCCAACAATGTCTGCCACAAGCTGCATAACCAATGCTGTAGAAGAAGCATTGTCCCAATAAGCTTCAGGCATTCCCATAAAATCCTTTAAATATGACTCTAGGGATATATTTCCGGGCGCTTTATTAGATACAAAATCATCATCATATAAATCTAATCTATCTGCAATTGATCCTGCAGTTGTTGATGAATCAGCAGAGTTTTTATCCACGTAATTATTGATCTTTATGTCAACTGCAGATTTAAGCTCATAGACTGATAATGCTGCTGCTAAAAATTCCAATACTGACGATGCCTTTGCCATGTCATCATAAAATGACTCAAGCAGAACAGCACTAGAATTTCCCCACATGGTTCCGAGTACTGCGACACCTGAATAGTTGGTTGCATCATGGTCATTCGGGTATAGTTCAGTTAGAGGAGTTTCTGGAGTTGCGCAGGTATAATTTGAATCACTAACATCTGCAGAAGAATTACAGAATGTATAAGTTTGTCCCAGTGTATTCGTCTGTAAAAACACACCAGGGTACCCGTCAGTCGAATGATCAGCGTATAAAAGTCCACACTTTACTCTGAGAAAGTACATAGTCTCAGCATATCTCAGCTGTTTTAGCTGATTCTGCATGTCTATAAGCTCTCCTGCTCCGCTAGAATTATATACTACTTGGCCATCATCCTGAGAAGACTCAATCGAATCAGAAGAAAGGGGAGGCACAAATTCAAAAGATCCTAGTACTTCTGGCCGTAGTTGTGAAAATCCTCTGGAGACGAGAACAGATTCTAAAGTCTGGTCAGTATAAATTGAATAAAAATCATCACCAGCAGATATCTTAACTGAATCTGATGTATTTTGCGGCGCTATATTTGTGCTTATTTTACTAAGTCCGGGCGGAGTTCCAGCGGGTGACTGACCTGTCTCTGAGCTAGGCTGAATATACATTGAATTATTGCCTTGCGATGAATTGCTATTTACTGGCATCTAATTTCCCCTTCTAAAGCTCGTATTTCTATCAAGCATCATCGTTGTTCCAACTGATATCTCTTCTCCCGTCTTCCCGCCCAGGAAGACAGGCTTTATTGAATATTCAATTACTCCTACATAGTCTTTATTACTAAAATCAACAAATCTAAAACTATCAGAAACTACTCGATGACATGTGCCAGCAATATATTTTTCACCTTGCTTTTTAACTAGGACAATAAAAAAATCAACAAAATTTCTTGAAGTAGCTGACCCTGATGATCTCCATCTAACTATTGGGCCCGCCCTTTTTCCCATAGAGACACTAACATTTTTAACTTTGATTGTCTCATACCCAGTAGAGACAAACTTGTCAATATAGTCTCCAGTTGAAAAATCAGCTAGTGAAACTAGAGAATTAGATGTAGGAACTGTCCCTCTTTCAAATGATTCTCGTGAAAAATTCTTAGAAGTCTTTACATCAATATAATCTAGCTGAAGCTGTGCCTTGTCTGCAACTGATTGTAGAGCTGCTAGATTATAATCAATGCGTAATTTTGCATACGTAGAAGGATTTCTAAGAAAAGTTGTGCTTCCCAGTACTGGTGACGGCTCTGTTCTGCTAGTTGCTGTCCTTGATATTGACTGAACAGCAACATCTGGTTGAACTAGGCATGGTGTGACTCTATACATGTATCTTTGTCCCATTATGGGACATAGAGCATCTGTTGTAATTCCATCATCTACTATTGTCTTCCCTGGCGGAAATGAACCCAAATAAAATGTCTCTCCTGTTTCTGTATTAAATCTTTCAATATTAAAAAATATGAGATTTTGTAAACTAGATTTGACCTCGTTTATTTCACCTGTGTATAAACTAGATAACCCAGCAGCACTCAATGCTTCCATTATTTTATCTGCATCTGTTGGAGCTACATTGAAATCAATTGAAAATGAAATATTTATCGAGGAATTCAATCCAGATACCTCTGTTCTTAATGGAGGAGACTGTACTGGTGTAACTTTTATATCTCCCATTACTGTACTAACAAATTCCATAGGAGTAATAAAAGTTTCAAATCTTGACATGATAGATGTACGAGTCACACCTTCTCTTAAATATAGCCTAGCGCGATATTCATATAAGTGTCCCTCTTTTACAGATTTGTCTAGTGTTCGAAAAATTCCGCGTCCACCTTTGGACTTCAAAGATGCAGCACCGACTCCTACGTTTTGTATTGATAGATTGTTTTCGTCAACTTCGAGAGGTCCAAGAACTTTAGAAAAATTTCTCTCCTTGATTGTGAGATCTCTTCTCTCAAATACAACTCCAGTCGTATTTGAAGAAGCATTCTCGAGCTTTATCACTATTCCTTCATCATTGCAATAAGTTGATAGTGCTGCTCTGTATGGAACAAAAGGACCATTTTTCTTAACTGATGAAGAAAAATTTCCAAAAACTTTGCCTGTCTTAGATATTGGCACGACTCTCATAATTGTCATCTTATCTTCAACGTAGGGCAGGGTAAATGTTTCTGTAACTGGATATCTGATTGAATCACTGTATGTTGTACCTCCTTGACGAAATTGAACTCTCTTCATCTTTTTGAACTGTGAAGATTGCATGGGAAATGTTTCACTAACTTCCCTAATGTAGATGTCACAGCCGGCTATATTTGGATCTTCTTTTTTGAGACATATTCTAGCAGACTTCTTATTAGAATCAAATGAAAATGTTATATTTGACTCTACGCCAGATATCGGTGCATAGTAATCGTCGACATTTTTTTCATGATCTATTTTTATAACCAGCGTTTGCGCAATTAATCCTTTGCTATCAATCACATCAAGTACAACGAAAAAGTTTTTCCTTCCTGCAAAATCAGACTTCTTCATGGTAACATTTACTGGAATTATTCTTACTCTATTTGGTTGCATTGTTGTAACTGCAACTGACGATCCTTTGGGAAGCTGTGCAACTGACTGCTTATCAGTAGAGGCATTATCACTAGTTGATGTTCCTATGGCTTGATATCTCAATGTTGACAGACACGAATCTTTAAAGTGAGTACCGGTGGTTATTGACTTTCTATAAAACGTTCCGCTTTTTCTGGGATCTGCAGGTGTTTCATCGTCTGTTGGAAAAAGGAGTGAAGGGGGATCAAATCCAAGGCTTACTGCTTTTTCATAATTGCCTCTAAATGATCTAGCGTTTAGAAGTTCACTATTAATTGAAGTTAGGGTTTTTTGAGAAAGCTGTTGATTACTTCCTAGATTTTTCATTTTTTTCGTATTTACTATCTTATTTGTAAGAATCGTTCCAAATAGTTCTCTATCATTTAACCTTTTTGCATTTCTTATCTTAAAGTTATTAAAGTTTTTAAATAGATCAATATTCTTCCTATAGAGAAGACCTTCCTTATCTGACGTAAACATCTGCGCTTCTATATCTCGATTTTTTGCAAACAAGGCGGCAACGATGCCTTTTGAATTCTTATTATCTAAATCATTAAAGAATGGATATCTTGTCTGCTTAAGGTCTTTTCTTATGCTAAATCTAACTCTTCCCAGATCATTATTAATTGCTTTTCTTAGATCTGCCATGAAATAAAATCTGTAGTCTATATAGTCTTCACTTATAATCTTGGGCTCTTGGGTCTGTGGATCGATAATAGATTCGTCTACAGGATAAATTCTGTCTATCATTGACTCATCAAATAATGGCTTTGATAATACAGAAAACTTTTTTAATTTTTTAATCTTCATCAGTCTAATATAATCGTAAAAATGTTAACAAATGTTGGAATACTGTAGCTATTTAAAAAGATTTTTCCAACAAAAAATACGTGCTTGTTTGGCCTGAGCTCATCACTCTCATCAAAAAATTCACCGTAATCAATAACGTCAAGCTTCTTAAATTTGAGCTTATTATCATCTACCTCGAAAATTTGCATCATAATATTGTTCGTCTCAGACGTATCAAGAAATGTCATAACAGATCTCTCTCTATCAACCTCTATCGATGTTACAGATAAATCTGATGTACTGTCAGATATTCCCGCTGAGCCTCCAATATCTGATGATATTCCTCCCTTTGTCCAGGGCAGGCTAGTAGTTGGAACTGATTGCCACGCATCAGGATCAATACCTTCACATCCGGGTCCATTAAGATGATTCATTATCTCTTCGAGCGTCATCTCTTGTTGAGACTCATTCAAGGGAGTATATGATCCAAGGAATACTTCCTCGCCGGCAGCTTCCCTTTCCTTCTCAGCTGTTAGATCAAAAGTTTCTGTGCTGGGCTCTACAACCATAGGAGGCATAAATTTGAAATTAGGAAAATGTGAAAGACGTTTGTCTAAGAATAGGCACTCAACAGAATCTATATTTATCACTGCATCTTCAGGATATGAATCAAATGGAAATGTATTAGAGACAAGGAATGAATGTGAGTTGGGACTAATCTTTAGCTCTCTTCTATCCGATAGTCCATTACTTGTTGACCCAAGTATATAATTTTCCTTGAAGTTATTAATTGATCCTGTTATAAGGCCCTCTGATAGGCTGGCAAAGTCGCTTGAACCAGAGACAAATGTTAAAGTATTAACATCAGATGACTCTGAGTCCTCCTTAAACAACTCATCACCAACGATTGTCATGTCTGGAGATGTGGGATATCCAAGAAGCGCTCCTGAATCATCTGTCTCAAATGTTATAAAGTCCTGCTTCTTTGCTCCGGGCGTTTCAAAATAGATTCGCATATTTGCGTCATCTGTGGCATTAACCTCATCTGCCTGGTAATAAGTCGTAGCATCAGTTAGAGATGCAAATTCTATCTTTAGTCCGCCAGTTGCTATCTGGCTTCGACCAATTTGAGTTACAATTGCATCTATTACTCGTGACTTACTATCTAGAATTCCAGCCATTAATATCTCCGCCTATCATAACTATTATAAAGCAAAATTATCATTATGCTATCTTTTCAATTGAGACTGTTACTGCAAATTGATTAGTAGCCAGCGTGCCAGTAGTCAGCTTGTCGTTAACGGAGTTCTCATTTGTAGTACCGACATGAAGTGACATAGTACCGCCGGTGAATATTGCTATTCCCGTTATCTGGAACATTGAGGGGAAGCCATGGGGCATCATAGAGTTACCACCCGCAGCGAATTCCGCGAGTACTCCCTGGTCAGTTCGCGACATCCAGACTGAAAATGTACTATAGCCAGTCTGGTTTTGATTATCATGTGTAGCATCAATTGTTGCTGTGACCTTATATGTCCCTGCATTATTTATTGTTATCACACCGCCCAGAAGTGTGGCGGCGAGTGTGATATTACTACCCTGGTTGACTTCAAGCACACACCCCTCTGCGATGGGTGTAAAGTTGGGAGCACCAGTATTCATCTTTGTCGTGAATTTAAGTTCTTGGGCCGCGCCCGCTGTAGTGGAAGAAATAGTCGAATCTCCTACTGTGTAGCCTCTAATAAATGCTTCCTCTGGTCCGCCGACTGCTCCTCCTGAGGTCACATTGGTTACTTGATTTCCTGAAACTGTAACGCTTGCATTTGTGTATGTTCCGTCGTTAGCTGTCACCCCAAAGTTAACAGACGCCGATAGATCTCCCGAACCATTAAATGACCCGCCGCCGCCGATGACAAATCCTCCTCCAAGTGCAGCTGTTAGTGCTCCGGGCGTGCTAACAACAGAAGCTCCGCCGGCACCCACACTAAGCGTGGCGTCGGTTTTAAGCACTAGCTCTCCGTTAGAAAATTCAAGACCGGGATTAGCTGCTAAATCTACTGTGATTGTACCAGTCGTTATGTCTATTCCGTTCCCGCCAGTTAGCTGATTTGATAGATCAGAATAATCTATAGGTGTATTAACGGCTCCCAATTCGACTGTTAATCCAGCGATATTAATGGAATCGTTAGCAAGAGAGGTATTTGGTATATTAGATAGACCAAGAGTTATTGTGCCAGATGTGGTTATTGGTGATCCAGAGTCGATGTCAACTCCATCTGCACCAGAAATTGCAATTGATGTTACCGTTCCTGTATTTGTTGTGTAACCTGCACCGTTGGCTAGCTGATTATTATCTGTTGGAATTGTTGGTGTGCCTGATAGATCTGAATATGCACCTGTTGTGGCGACAGTTGCAAGGCCAGTGATTGCTGTTGCGGCTGGAATTCCCGTAAGATTTGCCTCAATTACATTAAGGGCTGGAGCTGTACCACCCGTTGAATTGATTGTGTTGTCACCAGCAGTGACTGATGTTACAGTTCCTAGATTGCTTGTATATCCAGAATCATTTGTCCATTGTGATATATTTCCAGATTTATTTGTAAATGTATCTGATGATGATGGAGTGACGGTGCCTGCATTATTTGTGAATGGAAGATTGCTAACAAGTGCCTTCTTGCTTGATGCCGTGTCTGAATCGTATATAACAACAAAGTCTCCTGTATCAATTGTTGCACCTAGTGTTACTAAATCATTTACATCTATTTTTAATGTTGTAGTTGGGCCTGTTCCATTTGTTACACTTATTCCCCCATTTATATCATCATTTATCAGAGATATTGATCCGCCGCCTCCTGAGATATTTTCCCATGTCCCTCCTTCATCTCTAACTTGAATTGTTGTAGTTCCTGGATTCAGTGGATCATCAGCTGCTCTGAGCCCTATTCCAAGGTCACCCTGGAGCTTTCCAAAATTCATGTAGCCGTCGTCTCGTAGCCGGAGTCCTCCTTCTGGAAGTGTTACGCCTTTGACAACTAAATCTGCTTGGTAATTGGGGTGATCAAGACCTATCTGCCTCTTGTGAGGGGTTATTGTGTGATCTATACAACCAGTTATGGGATCCTTTACTTCGAATTCTACTGTCCCGCATAGAAGATCTTCAGATAGCTCTGTACCCTTTGTTGGCTTTCCTCTTCGAAGTGTTTGTTTTATAGCCATTGTCTACATGCCCCATGATGGAGGCATTGGGATCCGTGGCGATTGTTTCCCGCCGCCTTTTGTATTTATACTATCTCGAGCTGCCGCTGCGGCTGTCTGGGTGTTCAACTGCAGGTTGGCATTGTGAGATAATATACCATTGCTAAAGTATGTATGAACATCCTTCACAGTCATATTATACACCTCTACAGATTCTTCAAATATCTCAACTGACTTAATAACATCATCTCTGAGCTCTCCATCGATTAGCACCCATGTGTGATCTCCGGGAGATGCATCTGCGGCCTTAAGCTCCCAAAGATCTTCTTCTGACTTGCTCATGATTGGGTGATCTAGTGAGCAGCTTAATTCAAATCCTGACTCTGTTCTAATCTTGCACCATCCGCTTACTGTGTTTGAAAATGTATCAAGAACTTCAAAATATCCCATCTCAGATGTTCTAAAGTCATGGCTTAGAACTCTAGTATCTGTGGTGACATCTTCGACTGATATCTCGCCAGAATCTGTTTGAATTTGAGTGCCCTTTATTACACAAGATATTCTTGCATTGAAAATAAAGACTGGCTTGGGCTCATATCTGTTACAAATATGACCGTCTGTAAAGGGACACGATGAAGATGCTTCTAAGTCCATATTAGAGCAATCTGTTGTATACGGATCTACTATTGAGACTCCATCAGCAGAGTCTACAAAATAGCATGTAATTGGAGCATCTTGCTCTCCCGATCCTATTACGGCTTGAAGAGTTGGAATTAGAGAGTTTATAGTTCGTGTTGTTGTAGGTGTTATATAGAACTTAGAAAATTTTCTCTGCTCTAGCATATCCCTATTCTGGCCATACCTCCCAGGTCTGTAGACTGCTGTTGTGAATTTTGGCGATGTATCCATGATGCCATATGCATATCCATGAGCAGCACCGGGACCCATATTGTGAAATAATCTTATTACATCTTGAGTATAAACATATATGTCTGTGTTTGCAGGGTCGGGAGGAAGTGGTGAGACGCCAGAGTTATAGTAACTAACCATCTTTCCAGCAGGTAGAAGGGGAAAATTGTCCAATTGTGTGGGACTAGGATCTGATCTTCTAAATGACATATCATATCCCTTCCTAAACAAAACATCGTAGCAAGCCTTTTGCTCAGTACTTACATCTAATATCTTTCTAAACGCTGACCAGTATGACATCGCAACATTCCCAGGATACCCAAGGTTAGAGTGGCACCCAACCCAGTTATTCCATGTTACTCTTGACCAACCTGGCCCAAATTCATCACTGCAATTTTGCAATCCATCAGTAATATCGAGCCTGCTTTCATCGTCCATGCTGGTCCAGCCCACATTTTTTGGAAAAGACTTCACTGTAATTTGAAAGCTTTGCTCAGTTTGTCTTTCTGAATTCATTAGATGATAGGGCAGCGCCTTTTTATAGGAATCTTTCATTGTGTGCTGGCCGGCTTGACCTGGCTGTGCAGATGCTGACTCATTAAGCCTGCAACCCTTCTCTTTATTAATGAAGTCTTTAATCTCCAGCTGCCTATTCTTTATATCAGTTGTCACAATGAATCCTGATCGCGATGCCCAGTCTTGCACTTGTGGCATTATTGTATCAAAATACCTTTCATTAAAATCAGTAGCAACAACAGCTCTAAGCATCGTACTCGTCTTAGACGAATTAAGCATTTCACTATTCCAGCTTTTTACTCCATGTCTGTCTAGGGGCAGTCCGCCTATGTGCTCGGGGCCGCTGGGTGAAACTAATCCAGCCGGTATCGTCGCCGGTCCGATTACTGATGTTGCTTCTATCTTGCCGGGAATTGCCCCTCCTATAATTTTGCTACCGTCGAGCGGGAAGGACCATAGCTTTTGACAAGCATTGATCAAGTAGAACTGACCACCAATGAAAATAGGGATTATGTATATTCCGGTCTTGTTTGCGGGCCTTGTCTGAATAATATTATAGATTGAATGAGAGCCCTTTGCGAAGTCAATTGCTCTAACCCTTTCAATCTGATTTGCGAATGGGCCGTCGCCATACGGATATATCCCTCCGTAGCAGTCTGACTCTCTATAGTATGTGCCATTGAGCAACGTATAATTCTTATGGAAGTCATCAAATAAGAATGTTCCATACATTCCGCCTAAAACATAATCAGATGTGTATCCGTCAGAAAGCTCTTTTCTATTCTCTATGTCAAACTGATCAACTACGGGATTATCAAAGTGAAGAGCCTCATGAATTGAATCTGATGATAGATTTTGATTGAGTTCGAATAGTTTCTCCTTATCATCCCTTATCATTGATCCAAATAAGGTTAGTTTAGCAGGGCCCTTTTCAAATACCATGAATGATCCGCTTATTTCAGATAGTGATCCTGATGTTGGAAGGCCTGCGGGAAGATTTAACAAATGTGTATTCGGAAACCCCCATCCTGCAACTGCGTTAACTGTGCAGTGATCTCCTGGAACGCCTGCAGGATATGCTAGTGGGCTTGTTCCACTACACGGGACAGAAGATATTCCTGCATCGCAGCCTAATATTAATTCATCTCCCGGCAATAGGACATATGGGCTAGGTGTGCTAACCGGAAGATCTCCAAATACAATTGGAAGTGTTGTTGTTCCAGAGTTATCAGGCACCAATACCGTTGCAAATTGATCTGACGAACAGAACCAGGAATAATCGAAGGGATGGGTGATGTCATATCCGATTCCCGCTGCTGCTTGAACGAGATTTGTATCAACTCTCGTCAGCCACTTAGAATCTTTCGTCATTTTTTCATTCTGAGTCCTTAGGCCGGACATTAAACGAAATGGTCGTGAATCTTCTGTCAGCCTAGATTTTGCTATAGGGCCGTGATCGTCCATATGCGCTATCCTGTACGTCCATTCCGGATTAGAATTATGAAATTTTCCTCTTAGCGGGTAACCTAGTGTGTACGCCAACGGAAGACCAGGACCGACGCTGAGTGGGCGACTTCCCCACATCGGGACTGCATCTCGTCCAAAGTACTGAATATATGGAAAGCCCGGGCCCTCAGATGTGAAATAGGAATCATTTACTCCTTGAACAAGTGCTCCATTGAAAGTTAATCCGAATGAGAATGCTTCAGATGTTGCCTTCTCACCCTGAAAGATTCCGTTAAAGTGGCAGCCAGATTGAAGTGAGAATACTACACCTCTTATCTGTGGTAAGCTCGTGTCGTGATTTCCCCCAGCTGTCTTACTCGTCGGAGTGATACCAAATGCGCCACTTACGTGCCTTGGGGATGTAGTCCCGCCAGGCCAGAAGTCCTGAACAACTATACTCCCAACCTGTGACGGAACGAATACTCCGCAGGTATTAATTTCCCTCGCAGTGGGGATTACTGCCACATGAGGATCAGCGTAGCCGGTATCAGGTGCAAAATTTCTGTGTGCTAAACGAGTTCCTCCCAAGAACTGGCCAGATGCAACTGCAGGTGTCATCTCAATTCTAATTGATCCTGTAAATGATGCCTCCATGCCAGCGGCGTCGGAGCCGCTTATATCTAAGATCTTAGGAGCTGGTAGAAGTGAACCGGCTGAGTCGTGAGTTTGCAATAGCTTAATAGAAACAGCTGGATTGTGCGGGAGGCCTCTCTTATCTATTTCAGCCTGAATATCAGTATTGAATGCACCTGGAGACCAGCACGCAACAGACCCGCTGGCTATGAGAAATCGCTGAGAAGACTTGAAATCCTCTACTGAGTCTTGGGCCGAGCCAGGATCTCGTGCCTGCCTATAGAGAAAGAAGACATAATTGTCTATATCTCTAATTGAACTATCTACTGAAACGCCATTTGGAAACTTTACATCCCAGTCAACGAACGCATCCTCAGTGGACCATGAGTCTCCTTTATTTCCCTTACCATCCTTTGGCCTGTTGGCGTAGATATTTCCATTTTTTCTTCTAACCCTTATTGGAATTTCAATAACAGCCTTCTCTAACGCAAAAGGATGTGCTATATAGTTTGACATCTTAAATACATTACTTGCAGTTGCGTGGAATGTTGCATTGTTCGGCCCCATTCCAGTCATTGTTGGAGCACCGATCTTATCATACCCCATTTCCAATAGATCTTCGTAGGTTCCAGCAAGGAATCCCATATGATGAGACATTGTAAACTGATACTGTTTAAACTCTGTACTCATTGGCCAGTTAACCGGGTCACTGGGGGAGGTTAAATCTTTCCCTAAGTCTAGCTCCCACGTGGGAATGTCTCCCCATGGTCCCCATCCCTGATTAGTCCCTGCTATGAAACCGGGGGGAGAGCTGTAGTAGGAT
>Ga0098054_1000303_pt1 | contig 37946 bp, 77 predicted proteins | sample 16_taG_FD_75048 | JGI IMG/M metagenome (GOLD analysis project Ga0098054, IMG submission 75048) | Marine viral communities from the Subarctic Pacific Ocean - 16_ETSP_OMZ_AT15313 metaG | ecosystem: Environmental > Aquatic > Marine > Oceanic | place: Pacific Ocean | collected 2015-01-18
CTCGTCTATTCTCTCATCTTGGTCCTGTCCCAGGATGCCACCTCACCCAGTAACTGCCATTTGACAGGATGGCAATGGAGTCAACATGTCTAACAACATCGTTGAGCGCCTCAACCTGGCCATCCTGACGGGTGGTCTGGGCATGATCGTCGCAATCTGCGGCATTCATGCCCTTGGGGCGGTTCTCCGGGCCATGTAGCCCGGGGAACCTTCTGCACTCCCCATCCACACCACACAGGTGTGGGTGGGGAGATCAGAGGGTGAACTCGTCCACCTCTCTCATCACAGCTCTGTCCTGTGATGCCACACAACTCAGTAACTGCCATTTGACAGAGGAATGGTTTGGAGTACATCATGTTGTACGTGATCAACGCTTCTGATGTGAGCTTCTACCACAGCACCATGTGCATGGATGTGGTGGCTTCGGCCATCGCTCAGTGCATGCATGACTGTGGTGAGTGCATCGACTGCCATTCGGCAGATGAGGAGGCGTACTCACATCTCCTGAGCCTGGAGTCCTGGGCCTTGGAGATCATCGATCCTCTCGACTTCATCGAGTTCGAGGTGACCGACGAGATGCTCCTCTCTCACCTGGACAACCGTGACCAGTGGGATGTGGAGAAGTACGATACTGACAGCGATATTCCCTTCTAGGGAACATCCTGCACTCCTTACCCATGTGTACGCATGTGGGTAGGGAGATCAGGGTGAAATAGTTTCACTCTCCTTGCACAGAGGTCCTGTGTCTGGTCTTAGACCAGGGAGACACCATGTCTACGGACATGGACATCCTGGCTGTATATGCCCTAGTAATAGGGTTTACGGCCTGGATCCTCTGGCCTTGGATTTCCCCGTACCTGTCCCTTTTGGGGCCGGTACTGGGACTCCTTGGCTAGAGGACGTCCTAGTCTCTCCATCCATGCTTCTGGTGTGGGTGGGGAGGATAGGGTGTAAGTAGTTTACATCTTCCGTGCATAGCATAGCGAACAGTGTGCTGTGTATGGATTGCTGCCAGCTGGACGGCTGGTTGGCTTAAATCTGTTCAAATAACACAAGTAAAATTAGTTTTTAACAAGAACTAATCAAGCACGTGGCTACGCGGTTCAGCCGTTAGGACTCTAACCAAGTCCATGTAGACATCCCGGTGTCTGGAAAAGCCTCTCCTCCTTCTTAGGATCGAGGAGGGGCTGTGCAGACTGCGGGGTGCAGTCGCGTAGGTCACAGTGCGTTTCTGTGGCACAGTCCCCTTTTGGAGAGACTGTTATGGATCCTGTCTGGGTTCTGTGGCTGCGTGCTTTGATTGGTTTTCTTGCTGAAACGCTCGATATCGTCGCTCTGACGATTAGTAGCACCAGTGAGTGCGGACTGTTTGACGACACCCCGTTCTCCCCCTTCACCTCCGTTGCCAGCGGAAGTGAGTCCCAGGCCATGAAGGCCAACCTGTATGCCAAGGATAAGGACAGAGTCCTGAGTCCGCAAGCCAGTGAGTGTGGGCACCTCACGATCCTCTTCAGCCATGCACTGAAGGGTCTCTACCATAACGGACTGACCATTGGTACGGTCGATTGCATGAGTCCACAACTCCAGAAAGGAGATACCATGTCCCGCATCATCAACGACCTGACCGCCGCGTTCGCCCTCATCGACGAGGGGGCTAACCCGGCCCTCGTTTACAGGGCCAGCGATACGCGGGGGGTGCTCATGGCCCTCACGCGGGCGATGGAGGAGACGGTGGCCGAGACCGGCCACGTCAAGGTCTTCCACCCCAACACGGGGGTGATCGTGGTCGACACGATCGACACGGGGGAGGGCGAGGCCCTGACCGCCATCGGTCGGGTCTTGGCCTCCTACGAGGCCTTCGAGGGCCGGGACGGTAAGGTCCGTTTCCGCTCCAAGGAGACGGCCAAGTTCGCGTCCGTGCCCAAGTGGGCCAAGGCGCTTCTGATCGACACCATGTACCAGGAGCAGAACCTGGTGGAGGAGGCCATGAGCGCCATCGGTGGTATCGGTGTGCCCATGACGGGTGAGGCCGACGCCGATGATGGCGAGGCCAACGCTGGTGGGCTGGTCAACCAGTCCATGCCCGAAGGTTACGGCATCTTCGGCCAGGGCGTGGCGTACGGTGCCATCCGTGAGCGGGAGATCGAGGCCTGGGGTCAGATCTCGCACCTGGCCGAAGACGGCAACCCCGTCTACGAGGTCGTCAAGACCGAAGACCCGCTCGAGGCCCGTATGGTCCACGAGGTCTACGGAGAGGGCAGCTGGAAGCAGGTGAGGGCCAACCGTTCGACCGACAGCCTGCAGGCGTGGGCCAAGAAGGTCGAGACCCGTAACTGGATCTGGGCTGCGTACTACGGCTGGAAGAAGAAGCTGCAGGACGCGGACGGGCCCGAGGTCGAGGCCTACTACAGCCACACCCCCGAGGTCGAAGCCTACCAGGCCAAGATCTGGGAGCGGACCCTGGGCATGACGATCCAGGATCCGACCAAGGTGGCGGACGCTGCCGGTTGGTGGCAGAGCGTCCTGAGCCAGCTGGAGGAGACCAAGGTCATGCGCCGGATCATCACCAGCCTCAAGCACCAGGACACCGGAGAGGCGACCCCCGTCACCCTCCAGCAGCGGGTGAACAGCAGCCCGCTGCTGGGGGAGGCCAACGAGTCGTTCGAGTTCTACTCGACGACGCAGGCGGCCTACGAGCAGGGCCAGGACACCACCCTGACGTCCAAGGAGGTCTTCCTTCAGGCCCACATGGAAGAGTGGGGTGAGCTGGAGACGGTCTTCACCAAGGCCTACCAGGCCAAGGTCAAGGCCAGCATCCAGCGGGCCAAGGACGGCTCGAAGGGCCGGGACAAGGCCGGTCGGGGCTTCGACAACAGCTACACGGCCAAGACCGAGGTGGATGCCAAGAACATCCGCCTGGCCGTGGGTTGGGCCATCAGCCAGTTCCGGCTGGTGACGGAGTCCTCCAACCGTCGTACCCTCGGGCGGCTCGTCCAGGTCGCTGAGCGGGTCGGGGCGGCTCTGGTGTACGCCAGCACCAACCGCTGGGACAGGGAGGCCGGCACCTGGATCATGGGCTCCTCCCGCATCCCGTCCTGGGGTGCCATGAAGGCCAGGAAGGCCATCATGACCTGGCTCTTCATCGAGCTGGGGGACAAGGTGCCCAACGGCACCCTCGAGTCCTGCGTGAAGGCGCTCTGCTCCTTCCGGGACAAGAGGTCGGGTAACCTCCGCCCCGGCTTCTACTTCTGCGAGGACAGGAGCAGGACCAACGACATCGGTAAGATCAAGGCCGATGTCAGGAGGAGCTGGAAGGACCGGCTCGTGACGAACGAGGAGACCAAGAGGGTCTCCAAGAGGACGGGGAGCAAGACGCTCCTCCAGAGCCTGGGGTACTTCCCCCGGGACTAGCCTGGTCCACGTCCTAGGCATGACGTAAAACTGCCTACCTTCTCCTTTCTCCTGGGTATCCAATAGGGTATCCAGGGGTTGGGTGAGGGTTAGCATGGTGCTAACTCAATAACCTCTAACTATAGGAGGTGAGAACCTATCTTTTAACCCAAGACCCTGATTTGTTAATCAGAGCGCAGCTAATGCTATGTCCCAGCGTTTATATCAACGTAGAGGCTGGGCGAAAAGGTCTACTAAACTAGGTTGAGTTGGAGTTGGAAGGGAGGAGAGGCGCGCGTCAGTGCTAACCCTATACATAGGAGAGAAAGAGAAAGGGCGAAGCCTCACAGATAAGAGAAAGGTAGAGTGCTAAGAGAAAAGGTATACCAAAGAGGCGCAGAGGGAGGAAGAGAGGGCGCGAGGCTGAAGAGGCCTGGCGAAAAGCTCTTCCAAACTTGTGAGGGTCTCGGATGGACTGGGACTCGTTTCTTCGGGAGAAGAAGTGAAGGAATACAAGGCGGGCGACCGCTTGTCTCACATGGGGGTGGTGTGCCCCCCGTTGGGATTCGTGGTCAGCGCTGAGCCGCTCAGCATCTGTGTCCTGGTCTGGGACCAGGATGGAGACGACTCCATGGAGACCTGGGCGTACGCGCCCGAGGCTGGGGAGCCGGACTGGCTTCTCGTCAGCGTGGAGCCAGTGGAACTCTGAGGCAACTCGGGTTCCACGGAGGTAGGCCGAAAGGTCTACCTAAACTTGTGAGAGGGATGGCTAAAAGGTAGGTGGTTCGATTCCACACTCACTCCCATGGGGTGGTTGGTACTCCTGGATGGTCAGTATGAAGCTGCTTTGGCGAGCAGTGGATGCAAAGAAGAAAGCACCTACGCCAGGGTGTAAGTAATCGGAACCCTCGACTTCCGTCAAACTGAAAGCATATGTCAGGCGGTTAGGGCACCTTAGGGTGGTTCCCATTGATGTAAAGGCTTCGGGGATTCCCAGCGGGATGACCGTGTTGCTGTAGTGGGTTGAGGAACTATCGCCCACACCCTTTAAATCTCTATCGTAGAGATAACTGGACTTGGCCAGTATAAAGAGACTATTAAGCCAAGAGCGTCTACGAGAGTAGGGTAGTGAATGGTGTTTAAGCCCGCGAAGGGAGGGAGTTACTGCTCCCGCGACTTACCCTGGGTTCATCGTGCAAGGCCATACTGGTGCTGTACACCCAGCATCGTCCTCCTTGTCGGGAGGTGGTTTGATCTTTCGAGATCGAATAGTAACCAGGAGCCGCTTGTGCCCTGGGAGACGAGCCGAGCCCCTGCGGTTCCCGCAATCAGTCTACTGAGACTTGTCATCTCTTCAGTAAGTAGGGTGGTTGTGAATGAAGACACTGGTTAGGGTAAATGGAACTACCCGCAGGAGATTAGACACCTCCGAGACACCAGCGTTCTCTTATAGCACGAGAGGGTAGGCCCGAAAAGTCTACCCATACTCATGAAGGGAGGAAACATGGAAAAGAAGCGAATTCTGAAGACCGTGGCCGAGGGGATTCTCCTCGTCGGTTGGGGATGGATCATGTGGATGGCGTTCATCCATTCCGTCTTGTTCCTGGGCGCTCAGTAAGGGCGTCCGGGGGAGGGTAGGCCAAAAGGTCTACCTAAACTTGTGAGAGTTCGAGACCGCCACATGGGTTCGTGGACGCCATAGGTCACATGCGACCTTGCGATAAAGTATAGGCGAAAATCTATACAAAGAGTTTCACTCTCTCATCTTCGATTCAATCAGGAGAATAGCATGTACACACCCACGTTCCCGACCAGCATGAAGCAGCTGGGGCTTCGCGATGGCATCACCAAGTGCCAGGAACAGATCAAGGAAGCCGAGGCCTTCCTCAGCAGCCTCAAGCGGGACAGCCAGGGCAAGTGGCGGAAGAATGGCAAGTTCGTGGCCAAGGCCAAGATCGACGCCATGGTCGACCAGCGCCACGGCGCCGAGGAGGGGCTCAAGTCCCTCAAGCTCCAGCTCCAGAAGCTCACGGGTCGTGTCTGGCGCGACAAGCAGGTCCGTGGCCCCAAGAAGAAGAGCCACAGTCGGCGCGATCGGGAGCACACCACTCCCGAGCTGAAGGGGCGCATCCACGTTCCCGACAGTGTGCAGAAGATGCTGGCACAGTAGAGAGAAACAAGTAGTGGTAGGCCGAAAGGTCTACTATTACTTATGAGAGTCACCAAGCAGGACATCACCTCTGACTACCAGCTGCGTCAAACAGGCCTTAAGACAAAGCACAGTGGGCGTATAGTACCTCTCGCTGAACTCTCAACCGGTAACCAAGCGGTTGCCGATCTTTGAGACTAACACCATGGCGACCACTGAAGATGGAATAGGTGGTTGAGCTTTAGGGTATCGTACGCATCCCTCATGGTCCTATTTTAGAAGCCCCCAAGTATGAAGCAATGGTATATGTCAGGGGGGTAGATGCGCCGCATAGGTGACATCTATAAACGCTTCCAGAGAGACCGGAAAATCTCTGGTAAAACTGACATAAAGGACTATGGCTTATCCAGCCATCTCAGGTCCATGGTGGGGTAAGAGTATTCCCCACACCCACGCACCCATAGCTCAGATGGATAGAGCATCGCTCTTCTAAAGCGAGGGTCTCAGGTTCGAGTCCTGATGGGTGTGCCATGACTGTCTTCCCAACGTGTACACATAGATGGGTACGGAAAACGAGCGTAGTGGGGCGGCACCACAGAGACAGTAAATGATAGCGTCGTAGCTACTAACGCCCAAGTGCATTGCGCGTCTACGACAGGTGTTGATTTACCACCTAATGCACAGTAAATCGGATAGCCAGCACAATACCTGTCGTGGGTGTGTATGGCACAGACGTTAGAGTAGTTTAATTGGTAAAACGCCCAGCCGGCAATGCAGGTTCGAATCCTGTCTCATACGTTGAAGTGATCGACAAAAGAGGAAAACGCGTAAGTACTCCACAAAGCGATCCCATAGCCATCTCAGGCGAAAAGGCTTGAATCCTGGGAACCATGTGCAGAGTCTTTCCCGACCCATAGTAGCCAATCTTCTCCCATAGGGCTCACAGGGTGACAGGTGAAAGGCTCTGTTACATGTATGAACAAAGGAATAAACATGAAGATCATCACCATTGTCGCAGAGCACCTCGACTACCGCAGCGCCTGCGAAAACGGGCTTGTCGAACACTTCTTGACAAAGGGCTACAGGGTCCACTCCATCGTCCCTAAGATCAGCAGTGACGGCAGTAAGCCCATCACCACTGCCTTCATCGTCTTCATGGTCAAGAAGTAGGTTTCTACAACAAACAAGGAGAACAGCATGACCAGCATCAAGCCCTACTGGACCATCGTCTGCTGCATCAAGCCCGGAGGTGGAGAGTGACCTCCGTCAAGCTCGATCTGAAACTCATCCAAGACAGCTACAAGAATGCTTCTATCGAGGAGCAGAAGAAGTTGGTCGGCTGGATGGCCCTGGCAAAGCAGGCGGCAGAGAAGACTCTGCGTATCGTCAAACCATGGCCTGGGCGATTCTTCAAGCATCGCAAGGAACAGTACTGGAAGGCCTACGAGGTGATCTGTGAAGAGTGAGAACCTCCTACTGGCTGTGGTAGGAATCGCAATTGTAGCTCTGTTCCCCACCATCCTGAAGGCAATTGCATTCGGGTTGTTCATGGGGCCAGTGTACTATATCGCGGGTAAGGTAGCAGCAGCAATGAGCGCCAAGGAGAAGCAAGTCGTTACGGGCGCTAAGCGTGTCTACGTCCAACAGACAGGCACGACAACGGAATATAGCGGGAGAGTCAAGGCATAGAGTCACTGAGTAGGCCGAAAGGTCTACTCATACTCATGAACTTTTTTAGGGAGAACGTATGAATTCCTTCTTCGAACTAATTTCGCTCGTGCTCGTCGGCGTCCTTGTCCTGTTCGGCGTCTCGGCAGGCGCTCACTACCTACAAGGACACTGGGGTGATCACATCATCCCCCATGAGTCTGGTGCTGCAGTGTACATCGCAGGAGACTCCTGTACGGTGAACATGAAGCAGGAAGAGAACCTGGAGGAGATTCAGGAAAGGCTCAATTGGTGTATGAGCAAGCACTTCGTGTGGAAGGAGTGGGTGGAGTGAAAGACATCATCATCCTCATCGGCATCGTCGGAGCAATCTACTTCTTCTTTGTCGGTTAGGCGAAAAGGTCTAATCAAACATTCAAACAACAACAAGGAGAGCATATGGCGCTCGTCAGTTCAACCTACCCCGACCTGGTGGTAGCAGCAGAAAACCAGGGCTTGGCTCTGGACCAAGTCTTCGCAGATGTCAGTACCGACCCTGGCACCGGTGAAATCACGGCAGTCGACCCTCTCGTCACCCTCACGGATGACGGCGAGATTCCGATGACCGACGATGGCACTGTCATCACCAACAGCTACATGGAGGCTCTCGCAGAAGGAGCCCCCGAGGGTGAGATCATCGAAGGCATGAGCGGGGCCAGCGATGGTGGCATGCTCAGCTTCCTCCCCTTCTTCTAGAAAAGCTCTGAACAAATACTCGTACTAAACAACAAGGAGTACAACATGAATAAGGTCATTCTCATGGGTCGCCTCGGTGCAGACCCGGAGCTGCGTTCTACCAGTGGTGGAACCGCAGTCTGTAATCTTCGAATCGCTACCAACGAACCCCGCAAGAACCAGGATGGCACCTGGGGGCAGCACACCGAGTGGCACAGCGTCACCGTCTGGGGCAATCGGGCCAAGGCCTGCGCTGACAACCTGAGGTCGGGCCGTCAGGTCCTGGTCGAGGGCTCCATCCGTACCCAGAAGTGGCAGGACAGCGAGGGTCGAGACCGGTACACCACCAAGGTCAACGCCAGCAACGTTCAGTTCCTGGGCAGCAAGAGCGGAGGGTCCAGCTCTTCGGCAGCACCTGCGGCCGAGGACATCCCCTCCGACGAGATTCCCTTTTAGAGGGTGAGTGAGGGTAGGCCCAAGGGTCTACCTTTACTTGTGCCACAGGGGTGTCGTCAAGTGGCCTAAGACGCTGGTTTTTGGTGCCAGTATACGTAGGTTCGAATCCTACCACCCCCACCTATCAACCCCTTCAACCTATAGGGACAAGCCATGCACATTCGTCTTTTCAAGGGTGACCTTGTCATCTGGGTTGGTTTCGAGGCAGCAGAAACTGTCCTGAATGATTCCATGTGGGCAGACTACACCATCTGTATGTCTGGTGGAGAATACCAGTACTACGGTATTGGCAAGAGCGAGGAGGAGGCGCTCGCTAACTTCCTCTTCGAAAACCTCAAGGACACCCCTATCTGTAACCCAAAGATGGGTGGATGGGCATCACACGGCGAACCCTACGACGAGGACTACGAATTCTCTATCAGATAGGTCCTAGAAGTAGAGAAGACGAAGATTCACATTAACCTTATGGGTCTGTAGCTCAGCGGTAGAGCAAGAGTCTTTTAAACTCAAGGTCGAGAGTTCGATCCTCTCCAGTCCCACCTTTTACAGGAGAAAGCATGAACAAGTGCTACTGCGGCGAAGGGCGCTGCACTACTGTATACGACACTGCAGTCGTAGACGCTATCAACAGTGCGGCCAAGCTTCTCACCGCTCTGGGCACCCTCCGAGACATGATGACGGAGGAAGAACCCTACACCAAGAAGATGCTCACCAAACATCGGGTCGAGCTGCGTGTACTTCTCAACAACCTCAAGAACCTATAGGGATAATATATGAAGACCATTACCAGAGAAGAGATTGACATGAGGCTGCCCAGTGGAGCGGCTCGTGATGTAGGGAAGATTCGTGGAAGTGCAGGAGGCTGGCGCGCCGAGTCGCGGTACACGGCCAACTCCAAGGACCTGGGTATTGACAAGGACCACATCTGTGCAGAGACCGGGGCCTTCGTGATGGGCCTCAAGAAGAAGTACAGGGTTGGTGGAGCCATCCGACACTAGTCCCTTGACAGCCCCCTCCCCCGGAGGGGGTACAGGGGGAGGTAAAGTAGTAGAGTAAGCCCCGAGCGAAGCGAGGGGAACACTCTACTCTTTTCTATTCTAAACCAGTAACAAAAGAAATAAGGATGTTTTATCAATTTATTGCTCTTATTTGGTTCTTCGCAGCTATTATCCAATTCAGTACGGGTGGAATCATAGAAGGTGGTATCTTCGTTTGCGCAGGTTATCTTGCTCTTATCACTGCAGAACAACAAAAGGAATGGGTTGACGGCATCATCTTGCCGCCAAGAAAGCTTCTACCCCGTGTATAGAGAAGCTTTTCCTCTGTTTGAAGGAGAAAGAATCTGCTAAGTGTGTGAAATCATTAGACTATTCCGCACCCTACCGCGTACATCCCCTTGTAGAGGGCATCTAGAGGAGATATCATGACTTTGTTGGAAGAAATCAGAGAGATTCAGAAGTTCGCCCAGCTCAAAGAAGAAGAATTGGCCTTTAAGAATGAGAAAAAGACTGTCTGGAAGGAGCTTATTACAGCGGCGAAGCGCTTTCCCTATTCAAAAGGAATGAGATATGAGGGTGCTCTCAGCCACAGAACAAGAGAATGGTTGAGAAAGCAGGAACTCAAGGTAGAGATACCTGATTTTGATATCACTAGAAAAGTCTACCACATCATCTCTTGGGATTAGGTAGACTAGCCTGTAGAAGGGGACTAAGCCTGTTTGAAGGATATACAAACCTGTGTTTGAGAATAGGGGGTATATAGGAGGAAGGATAAGAGAGGGAAGGTATACTTCTCTTCTCTTCTCTTCTCTTCTCTAGTCTTCTCTAATCTAGTCCTCTCTCATCCTCTAGTCTTATCTCACCCAACCTTCTCTAATCCTATCTTCTTCTCTTGTCTAGGAGATAAACTATGTATAACTGTACCTGTAGTGAAGAGCATGAGATGCATCTTTGTTCTAGTACTAGTGGTGAAGATGATGACTCTATGTGTATGTGTTGTGAGTACTGTACTCAAAGGTGTAATAGAAAGGATGAAGAGGAAGAATAGGCGCGGGCTAGTGCACTAAACTATCTCTTGTATTTCACCTTCAACATATTTTAAAGGATATAAACATGCTGTTCAAGAATGCCATCAAACCTGCTTCCTTTACCGAAGGAGAGCAGTACAGTTTCTATTGTGCAGAGTGTGACAATGCGGTAATTGATAGTTCGCGCGCTGGAACTGGAACCTTTTACTATGTCTTCACTCACAGCAGGGACAGGGTTACCCCTCTCTTCACTAAGGAATACAAGTTTAAGATGGGAGAGTACAGACAGAACATGTTTGCTCTTTGTCCTGATTGCGACCATTTGAAGAAGAATACTCAGTAATCATGCCTATTAAAATTGATGACTTCTACAAAAGAGAACTCACTCCCAAACAGCTTGAAGAGCTAAAACAAGAAACTCAAAAGATAGTAGAGTTTATTGAACTTTGTGACTATTGTAATGGGCCTCCTTATGCAGAACATGCATATCAGTGGAGTTCTGATGGACCAGAATGCAATTTGTGTGGCTTTATCCACAAACTTCCTAATCCATGTTCAGTAGCCGAGGATGGTGAATGCCCACATACCATTTTAAAATAAAGGTAATGCTCAATGGAGAATACTTTGATCAAGCTACTTTAAGTGTAATTCCTAGAGCAGGTGATATTCTCCAACTCAAACCTTATCAACTTAAACCCATTGCAGAATATACTGTAAGAAAGGTTATCCTTTTCGATTCACATGTCGTACCTTATAAAGATAGGAATTATGCTGCTGCAGTCCATATTATGACTGAATATGAAGAGCTTATGGTTCAAGAAACATGAAGACATACCTTGTGCTCTATCCTTTCACATCGGAAAAAGTAACAGTAAATCCTTATTCTGGGAAACAAGCCTCTAGAGAAAGTGTAAAAGATAAACATTTTCAAGGTGCGGGCCTATATTTAGTAAAAGAACATCTTTCTTTCTATGTAAATGCAGAAGGATATTTGCATAGAGAAGATGGGCCTGCTGTTGTGGGCTTAGGTGACTATGAAGAATACTTTATCGAAGGCTATTGTTTTTCTGACCTTGAAGCTTACAATACAGGTCTTCTTCAATATTTGATTAATGAAGAAAAGAATGATTAAATCTACGGACAACTTTCCTGTATTTCCTTAGAGAAAAGACCTACCCTTAAACCCCCATGAACACTATCATTTTCAAAGACTATTCTGTCCGTAAAAAGTTAAAGATTAGACTTCTTGTTTGCGGGCGTGACATTTGGCCTGGATGGTCTAAAGCTCAACTTTTAAAGAGATCAGCTGGGAAAGTAAAACCTGGGTGCTATTTTATAAGGGTCCGCACTAAACCATTCCGATCTCTAGTCAAAGAGATACTCTCGTAGAATTACGGGCGACAGGTCTGGTTGGTTTAAGTAGCGGTGATGTTAGTTCGAATCTAACCCATTGTCACTTTTCAATATGAGTTGGTACGCCAAGATGCAAGTCGAGCGGCTGGGATATAAACCAGTGTCTCCGATATAAGGAGAGGCTGTAGGGCTTGACCCCTACCCAACTCATTTTGTCCCCGATGAGGCCCGGAATCCAGGGTGGTATGCGTCACATGCAAATGTCTTGTATATCAAACCAGAACAGAGCCGGTCTATTAAGTCTGAATTAACAGCTGCATGCTAAAGAGGATACTGATAGAAAGATTATACCATATGGGTGTCTGTTGGGCTGTATCCCCTCAAGCTTATATCTTGTAGAAAGGGTAATCGGTTGCATGCGGGTTCAAGTCCCGTCAGCCCTACCATAGTCTGGAGTCCTGCCAGGCGTACCTTTTAAATCCACAGTCTCCTATTACTGACTCTGGTTCCTCCATTTAAAACCTAATGCAATGGGATAAAGGATAATAAGGTCAAAGGGAAATGCGAGCTGTGTCCTACAGTTGGGTGATTACTCTAGTCCCAACATCTCTTATTAAGTACTAACTTTTTCTCCTAATTTATCCCAATATAAGTTGGGCTTGTTTGAATATCATTAGGAGACCCTAATCCTTTCTGGTGGGTTAAAATCAGACGGTGGCGAGCGTATTTCTTAGTTCTAACGTTTACCCGTTACGATCCGTAAACTATGTACGCTGGAATAGTTGCGCACTCCAGTTAATGAAGCAGACGCAATGTTGGTAGTAGATTAGCAATCTCATGTTGTGCACAAACATGTACTAGAAACTACACAAAGGGATCCGACTGTATAAAAAACAGAGCGGGTGTTGGAAGTCCTAACGAGTGGCTTGACTAACCACTCACCCTCATCCCCTAGAGGTACCAAGGGGTTTTAGAATTTAATGCTCTGTATGATTCTATGTAAAGTGTTTTAGCATGCACACTATACTCATCTTTAAGATCAGTTAAAAGATCATGCGCGGAGTTGAAGCAATTCAGCGGTGTTTAAGACCCACCGATAGATGTATCGCTTGCAGGTATTGGTTACTGAATTTACCGCCTGCTTACATCTATATGGGAGGCACCAGGACATACTAGTTTAGTTCCTCCTGTCTCCCAGTTTTCCTACAGATACTATCAATACCTAATGACACAGGAACAAACATGAAGAGAACAATTATTGTTAAGCTCCATCTAGCCGAAGATGGAAGTGTTGAAGATCAAGAAGACATTAGTCTCAATGATAAGCAAATGGAACTTCTTCTTAAGCTAATTGCTGAATTGGAGACAACAACATGATTTTCCTTATTCTTTCTCTCGCCTGTGTATCTCCTGACAGGGCTGTAGAGTACACTGAGCGCGCATTTCCTGAATGCACAGATCACCAGTATCTCTCCCATCATTATGGACAAGGCGGAAACCCTGCTCAGACAGAAGTGTCTATGACATGTGATGGACTTACTAAGTCTGTCACTGTCAAATGTGTGCATGGTTATGGCTGTATTTCCAAGACTACCTGTCACATTAATAATTAGGAGATAACATGATTCCCTTTATCTGTCTTGCTATTGATACTTATCTTTATATGTATTCTACTAAGATGTTTGGATATACCTAGAGAGAATAATGAGACCTGGTAAATACACAGTAATTGTTACTGACAAACAACAACAAATATGGAAAAGAGAGAATACTAGTGGGCAATCGTGTAAGCGGTGCTCCTCCGACACTATGAAGAAGTTTATGTGGTGGGAAATACCTGAACGTCAGAATTATCTCTTCTGTATCAATCCTAATTGTAAACATGTGGAGTTTATTTAATGCTTATTCTTCTATTTTCCTGCCTTCTGCCTACTTATATTCCAGTCTGTCAGGTAGATCAATGTTTTGAGACTTATCAAGAACATGAAGGAATGAATAGTCTTAAAACTTCACCCGTGAATGAAAATGCTTGGGATCTTTATTGTTATTGTAATGATAACTATACAGTTCGAGAAGAAGATTTTGCACCCCTTAAGAATGGGACATGTGAATCATGATAAAGTTTATTGTAGATACACTTCTAACGGCCCTTGGTACCACCCTTTTTGGTGGGGTACTAGGTGGCGCAGCTTACTGTTTTTATCTTCTTGGACAAGCTAGTGTATGGTTTTCTATCCCTGTTGGTATTATTGGAGTTAGTGCTGTTATCACTTTGATTTCAAATTAAACTTATTCTAGGAAAAGAACAATGATGTTTCTTCTGCTCTCTATTGCTTTTGCTAACGAAGTTCATCTAGTCAACAAGACTTGTGAAGACTATACATATGTGGTAAGAGTAGGAGATAATGTTACAGCAACACATGTTACTGCATGTTATTGGGATGAGGATAAGATGCCCGGCGAAGCAAGCTGGACAGCACTCGCCAAGTACTTCCTATTCTTCTCCGGTGTTAATCTTTACACCATCGACCACTCGTCGGTGGCCTTCGAGGGCCACCTTCCTGTCTCCTCCCTAAAGGCAACCTACCCCATCTCTACTGTTGGATATACAGAGGATATGAATATTCCTCTACCAAAGAGAGGAGAGAAGCAAAATAGCTATTACTGAAGAGACCAGGTAGGACATATCTTTTTACCAGGACAATAAAAGCCTATGACCTCTACACAAATAGATAATATAAAAACATTAGATTAATTCTATAACACTAGTTCTAAGATTATCTTTCAAGTGGTTAAAATTATTCAAGGTCGTATTGGACCAGAATATCTACTTAAAGATATTAAGACTGGCATAGAACATGGTCCAGTCTTTCATACATGGTTGTGCAAAGATGAATGGGAAATTCATATACATATAGGTTAAATTATGATTATCTGGCTCGCAAGAGTAGCTATCACAGCTACTATCTTCTCTTCTTTTGTACTAATTGTATTTGGAATAGGAGCACTTATAGCCTGGCTTGCTACTGTACTCTCTGGAGCAAGTTATTGGTTTGCAGTCTCCGCTGTAATCATCATCCCTGTATCTATGATAATGGTTACAGTAGATGAAATAAGTGATTCCTCTTCATGGAGTAATTGATCATTCTAACATTATAGGTCTCTAGCTCAATGGTCTAGAGCACCAGCCTCTTAAGCTGCGAGATCAGGGTTCGAGTCCCTGGGGACCTACCATCTATGTGGGCTACAAGGATGATGTCGAAACTCATCACTGTGGTCCCCTCTCTCTATTCTATAGTTCTTAATCCTATCTTTCTTCAGATAGTAGTGACCCATGGCGGGAAAAGGTTCAAATCCTTACACATGATTAAGACGAAGATATAGAATAGAGAGATAAACTTTAATAAAGAAGGGTGCGCCGGGAGAAACCCGGAAGCAGTAGACATAGAGAATGGATTAATCTATGAAAGCAAGACCCCTATGACTATCCACCAGAAGGGTTGATACCTTCTTAATTTATATTGTGAGAAAAACATGACAGATCTAAAAGAAATATTCGCAACATTGGGAATATTTGCCTTTAGTGCAATGATATTCTTTCTGGGTTACTCTATATATGATTTCATGAATAGAGATTTTCGATCCTCTTTTGAAATTGAAAGAGATAATCAATTACAAGAATGGCGTAAAGAAAATGTAACAGATCTTTATCAAAATGAAAACTATCACTTTCTCAGAATTATTGATCCTAAATACAACATAGTTTGTTATGTTTATGGAAATAAAGCTATTAGCTGTATAGACAATAATTCAATACAAATGCCAGATTAGCTGAGTTGGTTTAGCAGCGCCTTCGTAAGGCGCCGACAACGGTTCGAGTCCGTTATCTGGCTCCATTTTAATATACGCTGCCATGGCCGAGTGGTTAAAGGCACATGACTGTTAATCATGCGGGTTATCCTACGTAGGTTCGAATCCTACTGGCAGCGCCATAAAACAAGAGACAAGAAGTAGAATACAGAAATCTTATATTAAAGACAAAGAACCCTAATAATGGAGAAAACCATGGGTGAATATGCAGACAAGATGGCCGCCGAGCGGCAGTCTCAATATCCTGGACTTTATGACCGTCGACCCGTAGTTCGTCATGGCGATGGCTCTATTGGTCCTTCAAAGACCCGTCATCCCAAGACTGGCTACCCAGAGATGCGTAAGCAAGAACGTATGGTAGTAGTGGAAAGGAATCGTGCCGCGCGCGCAGACCGAACTCCACAACAACAGCTTGCTCTTCTTAACAAGCGTCTTGGAAAGAATGTAGGAGCTCAGCGAGAGCGTGCTCGTCTTCATTCTCTTATCGAATCCTCCTCGTCTTAATCTACCCCTAAAGAGTAAAAGGGAACCCTTTTATAGGGTTCCCTTTACTTATCCTCTCCTTATGAAAACTTATCCAATAATAGAAACTGAAACCCCATTGAGTTGCTTTCATAAAATTTTTCCTTATCTAATGAAAAAGGAAATATTTCAAGGACCTGGAAGATATATCTTTAGGAGCAAAAATACAACAATTCTTCGAACGATAAGTGCAATAATTAATCAAGATAGACTTGTTCATTCACTTGAAGAACCAGCTTGGGTTACTCAAGCTCGTTCATACTATTATATTGAGGGAAAATTTCTTCTTGAAGAAGAATGGAAGCAAGAAATATATAAAAGAATTATGTTAGAAATTCCAAACCAGGAGCAACAATGGCTAAGCAAGGAAGAAATGCTCGTGCAAGAGCAAAGCAACGTCGTGACAGTGAAAAGCGTAAGCGTAAGGCCGTGATGAAGGCGCGTTATCGTGAGTGGACAGATAAGGGAATGAACCAAAAGAGCAAGCGTGTACGTCTTGCCAAGGGTCGGTCTACTGCTCTTCGCACCAGAGAGCGCCGCCGTAGTCCCGGTAATCTTGGTGACTACAAGTGTCATCCTGATATCAATATGCCATTCTTCGCGCGCATGCTTCTTCTTGAAAGACAAGGACATCGGAATCAGTACACCAGCAAGTGTTCTCATATTCAGGTTGATGCCTGGATTCAGCAGAATAACTTTACTCTTTAGGAGACTTAATGACTATAGTTTATGTCATTCTTCTCTCTTTTCTCCTGGGCACTTGCTTTACAACTTTATTTGGAGTAAGGCAAGAATCTCTTATCATCATTCCTATTATCTTTATAGGCTTGTTTCTTGTTCTTTCTGTGTCAGGACATATGAAAAGTATTAAAAATAATAATCATTGTACTCTTCTTTGTGAAGATATCAATGCAGAGATGAAAGCAAAAGAATGCTGGATTCCTCTATATGGTGAAGACCAGAAGGGATGGGAGAAGTGCTCGTTTGGTAGATAATGAAAACCTTAATAGAAAGAATAGAGCAGTTTAGTACACCAGGCACAACTATTATTAGCCCCTGTGGTGGAATCGGTTTACACAGAAAACTCAAAATTTTCCGTCCGTTATAAGGACATGCACGTTCAAGTCGTGTCAGGGGTACCATAACCATCTGCCCACAGGTTGTATCAGGACAATGTTACCATTATGCCACATACGTCTCAGACAAAGGTAAAGCCTTTTCTCTCAGACTGAAACTTAAGAAGTATCAATTACTAGATTGCAAGCGATGGTGAAAGAGCTGAATGGAATAAGCTCAGAACAAGGTGATTATCCTACTCCTTGTACATTTTACAGGTTTATATATGACATTAGAAGAATTCCGAAATGCTCTTCGACATGGCCACCTTTCGCCTAGAAGCTACGGATTCTCCCGCTTCATAGGTAATACCCCTTATACCTTTACTTTAAGTCAGCAATATTTCATAAGTCAACAATTCACTTGCTATATCAAAAAAGATGATACTGAAGAAATCCTTACTCTAGAGGCTCTAGATACCTATGAAAATGCTGTACAGTTTATGTATAAGATTTATCAAGAGTTAGAATATAAGGAATTAATGATTTCATCATCCTCTTACAATAAGGAAAACAATGACTTCAATCCAAGCACTTCAGAAAATTATTACGATTCTTGAAGAACACCCTACTAACGGCCCTAATGGACAAAGACCTCTCTTCTACGGAGAAGAAGGGTATGATGCTAGAGCAAGGTATGCTTACCTTGAAGCCAAGGATGCTGTTGTTTCCTATAAGCCAGAAGATGATTATAATCAAAAGGCACTTCATTTTATTCTCAATGATTCTGAACTTAGAGAAAAACTTCTCTCAAAGATGAGGGAAGCAAACCTTATCTAACTAGGAATTAATCATGCAAGAACTCAAGGGTAACATGTGGGACCATCTTGGTACTGCTAATGCTATTTGTATTACCACTAATGGATTCGTTAAGCGTAATGGCCAGTGTGTTATAGGTAAGGGATGCGCTCTCCAAGCGAAGAAGATGTGGCCTAGTATTCCCACTCTTCTGGGAGATACCATTGCCAAGCGAGGTAATCTCCCTGCCTGTCTTCTTCGATCCAAGGGTACCTGGGTAGTCTCATTTCCTGTCAAGAGCGAGTGCAAAGTTACTCAACACGAGACAGGACCTGTTCTTAAGCTCGTGGTGATGGATACTGAAGTAGATGGTCTTGCCACCTGTTCTCTAGGGCAGGCCAGTATTATCGACATTGAGATTGTCAGAGAATAATGGTTTTCTCTCTGTGCATTAGGAAACAAGATACAAAACCTGTTTTTGTCTCATTCTTTACTAATCAAGAATTAGAAATTTTGTTTCCTTTAGTTCAAAAGATATATGGGGATGTTATCCCAAAATGTACAGAAACGACTGAAGAATGGATTTTCCCAGCATCAGATGAAGTTAAAATAGAAGCGATACAAGATGCTATCCAAAAAGCTGTAAAAGCTACATGGGATAAACACCAATAATTTGCCGGGTCTGGTACCCTGGAAAAGTCCTTACAAATGAGGTCAAAAGGACAATGTAAGCTGCAGTGGCCTTATACTTACACAATATACATTGCAGATCATGGCGAAATGGCATACGCAAGCGTGGTCTAAGCCTACATGAATAGGGATTAACTCGTAAGACTAATCTTTCAGACTCATGGCGAAAACTGCTGCTCTTGTTTAGTCTGACAAGCAAAGAGCGTGAAGGTTCGAGTCCTTCTTTTCTCCAATGTATTCTAAAAACATAAAGCCAGGTCTTCGGGCCTGGCTTTAACTATGCCTTGTCTATAGTTAGAAAAAGAACATAAGTATATAATCTCTTAAAAAATATGAAAGTTAATAAAAAAGTATATGAAATTCAAGGGTAATCAAAGGAGTACCTTATGCGCATTTCTATTATTGGAACAGCAGGTAGACGAGAAGATTACGATAAGCTAAGTAAAAAGCTTTATATTAATGCTGTGGCTCGACTTAGAGCAGAGCTTCTTCCTTATCAGGAGGAAGAGTTGATTGGAGTAAGTGGTGGCGCCGCATGGGCTGACCATATGGCGATTTCCCTCTTTCTTCTTGGTGTGTTCTCTTCTCTTGAACTACACCTCCCTGCCTCTTGGGACCAGCAAAAGAAGCAATTCATTGAAAACAAGACTGATTGGCGCTCCTCAGGAAACATTTCTAACTATTACCATCGTCAGTTTAGTAAGAAGATGGGGAAGAATACTCTCTTGACTCTTAATAGTCTTCAAGGAAACGACAAGGTGGTTTTCTTTACAGGTGGTGGTTTCAAGCAGAGGAACACCACAGTAGCAGAAGCATCAGACAGGATGTTTGCTCTTACCTTCTGCAATCATCCTTGGCCTAAGGTCGGGAGCGGCACGGCAGATACTTGGAAGAAAGCCTCTCATCTTCGAGTAGGGGAAGAGAAGATTCATATTAACCTGTGGGATCTCTAATGATTTAAGAGAAATGCCGCCGAATAGACAGAAACAAGGAAAAGAAATGTATGTGGTCTGAGTATGATTATTACATTAGCCTAAAAGACTACAACCCAAAGAGAATAAAAAGAGTATCGGTGTGGTCTTCAGCTGGTTTGCATAAATATGTTTTTCAAGACAAAGGAACACACTATATAGAGTGGCTTGATGACAGAAATAGAATAATTCCAATTCTATTGACATGTAATGAACAAGCTCTCCTGCACTCTTATGATAAGCCTGCCTACATCGGTTGGAAAAGACAAAACAATATATGTGTTATGCATTATTTAAATGGTCACTTTTGTACACTTGAAACATGGGCACAAAAAGTTTATAAAAACCTTATGGTTTCAAATGTGTGAACTAGTATGTGAAGACTTTTTCGGATGGAAAGTCTATAGCCTTGACTACGATCCTAGTAACGGCGGCTTATTCCCCAAAGGAAAAGCTCTATATATTATAGATGCCTATCCTTATGAAAAGATAGATCGGCGAGGGCGGCGGCGAGGCTCTTGTGAGAGCTCACATCCCCACCATGGATGGATACCTGATTTAGTCTTAACAGACAGTCATGGATATATGCATTCTGATTTTTGCCCAGCACATGTTGAACTTTATGTTGATTCAACAAAAAATAGTAGTGACCATTATATTCATGGCGAATATCTATTCAAAAAAGACTTTGAACTTACTGTTCATTATAAAAAGATAATGCTTGGAGAAGAATGAAACAAAAGCTTTTTCAAGAATTTGACTATTACGTTTCTTTATATGATTATAATCCTGGCTTTCAACCATATCAAGCACTTTATGTTGATGGTTCTATTGAAAAGGAAATATTTCAAGGCGCAGGACGTTATCTTATTGAATATAAAACAGCAAAAGAAGAGATTCTTCTTCTTTTGCTTATTGTCTCTTTTAATAGACAACTTCACTCTTATGAAGAACCTGCTTATCAGGGTTTTAATAAATACAAAAAACCCTCTATAACAAGTCACCATTATATTAATGGACAACTATACCGAAAGAAAAAATGGTTTGAAGAAATAGAATATAGAAAGATAATGCTGGGTGAAGAATGCCTGAAAAATATGTAAATGTTCTTATTGGTATATCCAAAAAAGAAATCAAACCTAATCTGAAGAAATACAATCCAGATGATTGGGAGATTCCTCCTCAAATATGGTTTGAAGACAATTGGAATGATCCACTAGCTTTGGATGATTTAGATTTAGCTACCTATGAAACATATGGAGCTGCTACATTAGCTCTCTTTGATATTCCAGATGAAGCTATTATTAGAAAGGCCGTATCTTGTCCTGTTCATTACTTTGAAGAAAGAATACATTAAATGATTTATCAACTCCCTGATGGGAAATGTTGGCAAAGAACTTGGCCTTTTCTTTTGGAATCAAAATATTTTAAAGGACCAGGGATATATATTAATAAAACAAGCTTAATTCGAGAAGTTCTGACCATTGATAAAGACGGTTATTTAAAATATTTAATAAGTATTCAAGGTTCGGCAAAAAAAAGACTTCTTAAACGCAAATTCTATTTAACATACAAAGAAAATCCTCATCTTTGTGAAGATGAAATTGATTATCAATCACTCACTGAGTATTACTATAAACGCGACTACAAACGACTTATTTTAGGATTAGATAAATGAAGCGTATTCAAGTACAAAAGTCTTTGGCACAAACTCAATTCAAGAACCTTCCTCAATGGATTCAAACACCATTTGGATCCATTCATATCAATAAGATTCTTACTTCTTATGTAAGAAAGCTTATTCCCGCTAACAGTTAAACAAATAGGAAAAACAATGAAGAACATGTTTTTTGCAACGTGCTGCGCAGTAGCACCCTTTGCTCTTGTCGTCATCCCTCTCTTCTTCCTTTTCTAATGGAATACACTCTAGTTGTATTAGCCATTCTTTTAGTCTATTGGCCAATTTCATACATGGGAATTTTATTCCATGAGCTTGGACATTACTACATGGCAAGTAAGCTAGATATTGAAGTAGAGGTAATCGAAATAGGAATGGGTCCTGTTCTTTTAGAATGGGGTCTATTCGCTTTTAAATTATTTCCCTTTGCTGGCTTGATGAAACCAAAAGAAGTCAAGTGGGCTTTCAAAGACCCATCTAAAGGAATTCTTGTCTTTTTGGCAGGTCCTGCTCTTGGAGCTATTCCATGGGTAATTCTATCTGCAATAACATCTAATCCAATTTTACTGCTTATTGCAACTATTGAAATACTTGGAAACTTACTTAACCTCTTTCCATGGCCTGGGTCTGATGGTTTCGGTTTTATTGTTTCTATAATATGTTTCTTTATTCCCAAAAAAACTAGAGACTTAGCTTTAAAAAGAATTAAACAAAATGACTAAAAAAGAAATACAAGAAATTATTGAGGAATATTTAAAAGAAAATCTTGAAATAGAAATCGAAACGTGGGGCCTTCATCTTGAAGTTAAGTTAATGTTGAATTCTAATGTAATAAGATTAATAAGTTCTTCAAAAATAGAATTAAAAGAATTAGAGTAATTTATGCCTTTGTAGCTGAGTGATTTAGCAAGGTCCTTGTAAGACTTAGACGTCGGTTTGATTCCGTCCAGAGGCTCCATATACGGATATAGCGCAGTCTGGCTAGCGCACCTGCTTTGGGAGCAGGGGGTCGTAGGTTCAAATCCTACTATCCGTACCATTAAAGACAGGCTATAGATAATCTTCCTTCTAAGCACTTTGTGCATTTGACTTTTAATCAAAACTATTAGATTGTCTGCTTTCCTGTCTTTTCCCTTTTGGGGTAGGCTATTAAAGATCTTCCTTCTATTTTATTTACAATGCAAAATCAGATCTTTGGCTTTCCTACCTCATCCTTTTTAATCAGGAGATATTGTGATTACACTAACCTTTGTCCTTGCTAACCATGGCTACATAGACCTCCCAAGTAATCTTTCTTCCTTGGGCTTCTCTGCTCCTGTAGATGAGCTTGGTACTGTAATAGCAAATATGGCCTATTATGGTTATGCCCCCTCTGCTGAGGCCATAACTCTTCTACAGCAGCTAGACAGCGAAGAGCTGCAGTCTTACTGGGTAGAACTTGAGCCGGTCTTGGCAACACTAACTGGTGATGACAAGGACATTGAGTTAGGGATAGTCTACAAGAACTTTCCTGCTGAAGTTCTTTCTATGAGCCAGGCTGAGTACTGGTTTAATCAAGTCTGCATGTATGTCGGTTTCTCTAAGGAACTTTTTACTCAAGAGGAAGAGGAGCGTGCTCCTCTAAATGAAGCTATCGATCTTAAGATTCTTCATGTTGAAAAGAGTAATACTCTTGAGCAGATTGCATCAAGTCTACTCAAGTCTCCTGTTCGCTGGAACAAGACTGAACAAGAAGAGATCGAATTTATTATTAAGCATGGCACTGTTGCCGTTCTAAGCGAAATCTCCTTTAAGGAGAATTTCGCCTCTCTTGCCGAATCCATTCTTGAGATGGAAAATATTCCCTATATAAACTCTACAGATGTTCTTCGAATGGGTGCTGCTCTTTCTGGAGCAGACCTTTCTAATGGACCTGTAAGGTTTCGTAAGTTTAAGCGTAGTGAGCGGCGACAGCTTCTTGGAATGCTTTCAACCAATCATCTTCTTAAGAATGATGTTGCTATGCGGCCTGAGGTCTGGAAGCGATTCCTATACAGTCTACACCCTGGCGACTACAAGGCTCATTATCCTGTTGTCGTAGAAGCTTACAACCAACTCTATAAGAAGTCTCTTCCGAAAAGCTATAACTCTAAGATAGAGATTATGCTTGCAGAAAACAACCCAGAAGTTCTTGATCTTCTCGTTACTCGTCCTGGAGTATTTCTTCGTAGATTTGTTAAGACTGCTAAGACTTTTGGAAATCTAGCTGCTATGCGATTCACAGAAGTTATTCCAGAGCTAACTATAATGCAACTTGTTAAGTTTAAGGCTTATCTGGATACAATTTCTTTTCGAGAGACTCGTATCTTTCCTCCAAGAGGCAATTGGACAAAGGCACAAATTGGCGAACCAGTTGGAAATATTCCTGGTCGCATTAAGATTATTAGTGCTATCGAAAATGAGCTTAACAAGCGTTTGAGTTTTCGTTATCCTCAAGGTGTCAGTCTTGATCCAATGAGTTCAGATATTACTTTGCCAGAAAACGACAGCACCCTTACTGAATATAATCGAGGGACTGTATTCCATATTCCTCAAGAAGCCAATTTCGTAAGAACGGCTTCTTTTTGGACTAGCCCCCGCCACACAGTTTGGTTTGATAATGGTTGGAACTTCTTTAATGAAGAATGGATTGGAATGGACAGTGTTTGCTGGAACAAGACAGACGCTATAGGTGCTCTCTTTTCTGGAGATCCATTGAGTTCTAGGACCAAGGATGGTCACGCTTGTCAAGTCATTGATCTAAACATTGATGAACTCAAGTCTGCTGGTGTCAGATATGCAGTCTGGAACATCCTCTGTTTCTCAGGGAAGAAGTTTTCTGAAGCTCCAGAAGGTGTATTCGGCGCACTTCAATGGGGAGAAAATGCACAAGAAGGTAAGATTTTCGAACCTTCTCGCGCACAACTTACTTTTACTATTAAGGACGAAGCTCTTACTAAGTACATTGCACTTCTTGATGTAGAAACACGAAGTATTGTTTATCTTGATGCAAACTTAAAGGGGCATACTCACTCCGCAAAGTCTAACCAAAAGATTCTTACAGAGTTTATGCCTCCGTACATGGAGTATATCTATTCTCTACCAACAGTAATGGACTTGTTCGATACTCTTCCCAAGAGTGCAGATGGAACTAAGATTCTATATGATGACAAGGAAGCTGTTCTTCAAGACGAGGAAGACGCTTATGTCTTTCAGAAATTAAATCCAGAAAGTTCTTTCACTCAAATAAATCTTAACGAAATTCTTTCATCAAAGGAATGAATAATGGACTCTACATTTAATGACTATAAGCTCAGAGTAAGAGCAGCTTATAACAACAACCCTGGTTGGCGATATGGACAAACTATATTCAATGTGCTCTGTAAAATGAGGCCAGACCTAAGTGAACAAATTAGAGCCACTAAGCTAGACCCATTCTATTCAGATCATCGACCAAAACATGAAGCACAAGCCTTGCAGGCGAAATGCTTCGAGTGGATCGCCAGTAATTGGTAATCTGCTAGCTCTCTATTAGTCTTTCTATTGGGTTATCCGGACGCCACGTAGAATTGATTAGGTTAGATTGAAACTAAAGTTTCTCTAATAGGTTTAGTTAAGTCGCGCTGCACCTTGACAACCTCCCTAATATCATTAATAGAGAGCACCTTTTACTATAAGAAAAAGCAAAGGAGAAAAATGTATTCATATCTATTACTAACAGTTAATAAGATTAATGGGGGTATAGTATGAGTAAACCTACACCATATTCTTTGGTAAAGGGAAGTATTCTTCTTTGTCTTATTCTTTCCATTCCTCTTTGGTTAGAGCTTGCTCTTAAAGCAATTGTTCTTGGTCTTTTCTTAGGTCCAGTTTGGTATGTGGCAAAACATATTATGAGCTTCTTGACCAAAAATGAAGACAAGGCACTTGACTGGGCTCAAGATAAAGCATTAGACTATTGGGCCGAGAAAACTAAAGATGGATTAATTCCTGAATGAAAAAACCTATTTCGATTTTCCAAATAAAAACACTTTATCAAAATCTTTGGGAATTCCAAGACCGTTTTTTCAAAATATTTAGAGAAATATTTCAAGGACCAGGAACCTATGTAGTAGAGATTATTGATTTTGATCTAGAACCCAAGCCGACCCACTGTAAACAAGTTATAGTTCGAGTAAATAAAAATAGAACAATTCATTCCAAATTAACACCCGCCTGGATTGAGATTAATTTTAACAAAACTGTATACTGTGAGTGGTGGTGGCATGGACAGCGAATTCCCTCTGAACAAGGCAAAAATTTGCGTCGACAACTCTTATATAAAGAGATAATGATTGGAGAAAACAATGGCTGAAAGTAAAAAGAGAAATAATGATACTAAAATACTTCACTGCAGTCCCTGCAAGTCTCATATTTTCCAAGATAAAAGATATGGAAATAAAATGAGAGTGCACAATGGGTGTGCAGGGCCTGCTTATCGATGTACTATATGTAGCAATACACGCAATTAGCTTTCCTCAAAAAGATATCCCGTCCCAATGATGGTGGTGCTAGGGAGCAAACCCGACAATAGTTGCTTATGAGCTTTATCCGGGGTCGTTGAGGGAGTTGGGGGACTCTTCCTAAGAGGAGAAAACAAAAGTCCCTACCATAGGTAAATTATGGAATTATTTGGCACAAAAGTTTATGGTATTTTTAACACACAACGTTTTTACCATTATAAAGACCATCCTTTAATGCAAGAAGATCCTTATAAATGGAAACTAAAAGCTTCTATGTACCAAGGGCCTGGTCTTTATTATTTTTATAATTATGATAAACAATTGGTTTTGACTTTGGTTAATGAAAATAGAGAAGTCCATTCTAAAGAAATGCCAGCATGCACTTGGAGACTGGGGTCATCTCTTAAGCTTAACTGTCAATATTTTATAAATGGAATTATTATAAATAAATCTGAATTTCTTCATCAATTTTATAAAGAATTATGGAAAGAATAGAAAAACTCTAGAAGCTAACTCTTAGTGGTTGGATTTAACATTAACAAAAGAAAATAATATGACACAATTTCCTAAAATTCTATGGGAAGGACCTATTTCACAAGGTTCTTCAACCTTTGGACGAATAGTTGTTGTTAGCAATGACTATAGAATTAAAATACACACTCTTTTTTCTCTTCACAAGTCAGTGATCGTAGAATGTTCGTCAACAAGAGATTGTATGGGGCAAAGAATCTGGAGAAAAGCCTCTACAGGCTCTTCTGGAACTCAGACACCAATGCGCGAGCAGGTTCTTACAGCAGCAGTGTGTTCTTTCCTTCCATGATTCTGACTTACTATACAGTCTCTAGATCTTATCTATTTATAGACAATTGGTTTGCTATAAAAGAAGACGCCTTTCAAAAGGCCATGGAAGAGAAAAAGAAAGAAGATCAACAAGAAATACCAGATAAAGTTATGTGGGCTTTTCTTACTGTTCTGTCTCTTGTTCCTATTCTCGGAGAGTATTTTCTTCTTGCAGCAATTGTAGAAAATATAAATAATACATTTGGAAAAGAAGAGGTACAAGACTAAATAGTCTTAATGGTATACTCTATGTATGCCACAACCGGTACCCATTTACACTATTTTTATTAAAGATCCACAGACATCATCTCGTTGGGTCAGAATAAGAACACATACCAAGACAGAAAGAATTCATGGACATCTTGGTCAAAGATATTATAAAGGTCCGGGAACATATATAGTAAAAGATAGCCAAACAGGCCGACCTTTTGCTATTGCAAGAGTAAATGAAAAAAGACAACTTCATTCAGACACTCTTCCTGGTGTATTGCTTCTTACCAAAAGTACAACCTGGCCCTTCTATTTCACAAAAGGTATTTATCTTTCAGATACTGAATGGGCAGATCACCAATACAAACTCCTTATGACTTAAAGAATATCTTCTTTAAAACTTTATTATGAAACCAACTCCTATTTATATTATCAAGACAGGATTGTGGCATATTTATCTTTTAGATGAAAATATGCAACTTAATCTGACTATCTTTAAAGGGGCTGGAACATATATTATTCAGCGTAATAAAAGTCAATGGATACAAATAGTTAGAGTTAATGAAAAAAGAAAACTCCACTCTCCAAGTTTCAGCAAACCCTCATCTGTTCTTATTCATAAAGATGATCTTACACAAATACAAAAAACATATCATTATCATGGACAACAAGTTGAAAGAGAAGAGTTACGTTATCAATGGCTAATGATAAAAGAAAAATCTATATCATAGAGAATTATTGGTCCAAAACAAATGCAGGAAGTTTTCAAGAAGCTTTAGATAAAGGACTCTTTCAAGGCTCAGGTGTCTATGTCTTATGCTCAATGAAGTTAGCTACTGATAGTGCAGAAAACACATGGATTGAAATTATAAAAGTAAATAGCCTGGGAGAAGTTCATTGCTCTCATGGTCATGTTGCAGAATGGTATTCTAGTGGCTTCCCAGTACCCCCTAAAAATAAAGAACAATTTTATTCTTTCCATGGGAAGACAATGTCGAAAAAAGAATGGGAAAAAGAAGTATATAGAGAAATAATGCTTAGAGAAACAAATGATTGTCTGGATAACCCCAAGGAAGAAAAGAATTAGGTTCTATTCTTCTAATAAAGAATGGTTTCATCTTGTCCATGTAGCAAGAAAAGTTGATGGCAAATGGATTCTTCCTCTTGATTCAAATATTCTACAAGCAATATTTGTTGCTTCTAAAGAAAAAGAATACAAAATGCTTGTAACAAATAACATTCCAAACAAACACCAATTACTCTTGGGACAATTAATAGAAGAATTAGAGAGAATATTTAATGAGCAAAAGACATCCCCGTAAAGACAAGAAAAAGTCTAGACAACATACCAAAGACGAACCCGTCTTAGTTAATATAGGGAAATACACTCCCAGCGCAGCTGAAATTCACTCTGATGGAACAATGATTTATCTTCTCCATCCTACTGGTCTCAATCGTAAACAAAGGAGAAAACATGGCCTGTATTAATCAAGCTATGGAGTGGCTCGATAAAGGCCAAAAACTTTTTAGAGCCGAATGGGCAGCAAAGTCTGCTTATATCTATTTAGAGCAGGATGATCAAATCTTTGTTAATTGGGATGGAACTATACATGAATATGGTCTCAGGCTTAGTGATCTCACAGCTACAGATTGGGAAATTTATAAAGAAATAAATTTTCAAACTGTAACTAGCTTCAAGGAAGCTTGCTCCCATATGGACCAGGGTGGACTTGCTGAAAGATCAGGCGTGAGTCCAGTTAAACTTTGGAGAAATAACTTTTATATTGAAGCTACTTCAGCTCGCTATGCTTTGACTTATCTAGATGTTATGGCAACAGATTGGGTTCTTCTTTAATCCTATCTAAAACTTTAGAGGATGGACTCTTAGAAGTCCATCGCTCTTCTTGCCTTCATCCTCCCGACAATACATATGGTAATCATATGTGTGTATGGGGAGAAGGTGGGTCATGGTTCAGATGGCAAAACAATTGGTACACTGGGTGGCCAAAATCTCAACATAAAGTAAAACTTATATTAAAGGATTGTGACAATTGGGAAGAAGCACAAGAGTTTCTTTCCCTAAATCCATACTTAATAGGATAGACAATGAAGATCTTTACTCATAGTGCACAAGGACAACGCGCCTATCAAGAAGATAGACTTCTTATTCAAGACTCTCTTTTAGTTATTGCAGATGGAATGGGTGGCCACCCCAATGGAGATAAGGCTGCTACACATGCTGTAGAATGCCTCTCTGCCGTCGCTTCTGAAGTAGAAGAGACCAAGGGTCTCATGAATACTGATGAGCTAACCAGAGGGATTAAGAACGCAAATACGCTATGTATTCAAGCGGGCGACCGACGAGGTTCAACAGTTTCTACTGTTTACATTGATAAGGACACTAGTTCTCTTCAAATTGCACATGTAGGTGATACAAGAATTTATCTAATGCGCGGCCCAAATCTTATCTATCGTACAGATGATCATGGTTATGGCCATACGCTTACAAATTGTCTTGGCTTTCTTGTCCAAGTAGACACAAAGGTTCTCTCCTATCAGGAAGGAGATATCCTCCTCATGACTACAGATGGTATTCATGATGTATTTGATGGAAGTTATCATCTATACTCTGAAATTCAGAAGGCAATTGAACTAGGTTTTAATCCTGCAGAGAAACTATGTAGTCTTGCTATTGACGAAAGAGAGTCTAGAGACAATTGCACTGCAATAATATGCCTTCTATAGTAAAAAACATCAAAGTCATCAAATTAGATGAAGCTATTCTGTATAAAAATAAGCATAAAATAAAATTACTTTCTTGCCATTTTCTTAGAGCAGGGCGCTATAGAATAGATTTTGGAGAAAAAGGAATAGCCTGGGCTTGGTGTGATGAAGAAAGACAACTCCATTCTTTAAAAGGGCCTGCTCTAAAAATATTTTATGGATATGAATTACCCCATGAATATTTTTATATTAATGGTAAGTCTATTTTGAAAGAAGACTGGATAGTAGAAAAACAATATCGAGATCTTATGACCAATGGATGAGTATCAATTAGAATATGTTTTTTTTAAACATACCCCACAATATAAAAAAGGTCGCTTTAAACTTGAAGAACAGCATTTTAAAGGGCCTGGAAAATATTCTTATATCAATGAATATAAAACTATAGATTATTGTATTGTTGATGAAGCAGGGTATTTGCATAATTTAAAAGGACCTGCCTGGGTTTTAGGAAGTCTTCAGGAAGATAATAAGATTCCTTTTTCTAGTATTTATTATATTCATGGAATAGAAATTACAAAAGAAAAGTTCTTGTTTGAAAAAGAATACAAAGAAATAATTATAGGAAAACAAAAATGAATACACCACATGTAGTTCTTGGCACCCACACTGATCCCTTCACCGCTACAGTCTTCCCTTCTTTAGAGGCTGCAACAACTTATATTGAAGGATCTCCATTCAAAAACTGTCTTTCTATTCTAGAAGCAGAAATGGGTAGTGAAACAGGAGCACTTTCTAATCCTGGAATCTCTTTTTCAGAAGCTTTTATGAAGGCACTAACTCATGGAGATATGATTATGAGAGGAGATTATAAGTATCGGTATCATTCAGATACAAGTACTTGGTATAGATCCGCCGCCACCTCTACTGCTTACGAAGAAGAATATGAACTTACCGAAGAAGATCGTACACGAACAGACTGGCGGATCTACTCAGAATAAGCCTTTTAAGATGTTTTATCTTGGTCTTAGAAATACTAAAGAATGGCCTTTATTCTCTGTACAAGGTACTCTTCTTAGAATTAATGAAAAAAGACGTCTTCATTCTTTAGATGGCCCAGCGCGAAGAGATGTGCGATTGGATGACAAACGAGCAGACACTCTTTTTTATGTTATTGAAGAAACATCACTCAACCCAAAACAATGGCGACAAGAAATTTATAAAAGACTTATGTTAAAATCTTAACTATGGGCCGGTACTGGCTTCGACTTGGTTATTGGAATAAACAATACAGGTAGTCCTTGTAAGAAAAGACTTTAAAGACTTACATAAAACTAAACGGCAACGATAACGTAGCTCTCGCTGCATAGCGAGTGGGGTTTCTAACTACCCTATGTCCAAAGTTAGATGTGCACTTGGTCTTAGCAGAGAAATAATAGACTAAAATGGTTACCCTGTTTTTGGCAGGTGGAATTCACTTTTCCTGGTTCCGAATTGGTTGGAAATAGAACCTAGATGACTTGTTAGTTCAAAGCAACTAAACTAAACTTGTGACAATATTGTTTATAAAGAAACTGAGGACATGGGTTCGATTAACAAAATGGTCGCTTCAGTGAGTAATCACTGTCGAATAAGAGAGCTCATACGGTGAACGCTCAGCATGTAATGATGGTGCCAACGCCGTACGGTGAATCCGAAAGGAGTAAGCCGTCTAGAGACTTATAGGTTCCTAAGACTAAATGTTAAGGAATACTAGGATGCAAAAAAATCTTCTTCAAAAAGAAGTTTTTTGGCTTTCATTTCATCAGAATATTTTCCATTTCTAGGGGTCACTTCTAGATAAGTTGTGCAAATAAGTTTAGCTCTTCTTATCTTTGATTTTTCTCTTAAGTAAGGAGATATCTCTAATAAAAAATTAATTGCAGTGCGGTGTTTTAAACGCCAAGACCAAGATTGTTTGTGATGAGATTTGTAAACCTTTTGTTTTACAATAAATCCTCCAAATTCTTGGACTAAGAAATCAAGAAGTTCTTTACTTGTTGATGTCATAGATACTGTTGGCGCACGATACTTGTCCCGACTATGAGGGCGGCTTAACGTTACAGTTCCTTCCCCATCAAACAATCCTGCAGTATAAGCCAATTTTAATTCTTTTTGCATAATACGCTCTCCTCTTCTTGGATATAGTATAACATAAACCCTGTCCAAGAAGAAGAAGGAATAGTCCACGCCATAATGAAAATTATGGAATACGTGTCCCATCCGGTCCACCATATTGAGATGCACATATAATCGCTATTTCACACGGCGATGCAGCTAAACCATAGTTGTGCATCCCCGGAGACGCTGGGCTCCGTATGGTTACCCAGCAATTTATGCGATCTTAATTCAGTTGGTAGAATTTCTGGTTTCCAACCAGATTGTCGTCGGTTCGAGTCCGACAGGTCGCTCCATTAATTTCTTTCATGTTTTTGTTCTCGCTGCAATACAACAATCTTAAACTAGAACATTAATGCCTCTACATTATATAGACGAATGGCCTTTGATTCTTTCAAAAGATACCAGGTTAATATGGGATGCAAGACTCCTTTTTTAAGGAGCTGGAACATATCTCTATAAAGATCTCAGTAGCCGTTATTCTTGGTATCTTAAAATCAATGCCGAGGGTATTCTTGATGCACCCATCCCAGTACCTGCAGTTATTACCAAGTACACTATGAGTGGAAATATTAGAATATTAAAAGCATACTATTCTAATGGTAATTCATTGCCTTCTTTTAACTTAGAAAATTATCTATATAAAAAGTTGTTACTTAGTCCAAAGACAAATAAAGGACTTTAAGCCACCTTGCCCCGGGAATATGGGGTCTGGAAATACACCAATAAAACAAGGAGTTAATTATGAGCAACCAGGTACATGACATTCAGAGTTTTCTGAAGGATGGCGGAAACATTATGCGTAGACGCGAAGGGCGACGGGTCGTCACTGTTGCTTATCGATGTAACCGTGATAAGACTGTAACCTACGCAGGAGTTATCTTCCGTAAGGATGATCCTCAGGAAGAGTATTCCAAGAAGGGACACACCCACACCGCTGTTCAGCGTTTCTACATGCGTCCTGTCATTATCCCTCATCCTTCGGTTGTAGGTCCAGCACATGCTATTCAGAGCGCAGTAGAACACAGTATTCGTACTGCCATGGGCACTGTTGGTGCATACGGCCCTCGCACCTAATCTATTCTATAAATCTAATCCAAAGGGGAGACTTAAACGTCTCCCCTTACTTTGTTTCTTATGTCACCACCTATTAAAATCTTCTTTTCAGCTTATATTTATAGTGCTCTTAAAAAAGATAAACTTATTCTTAGAGATCGATGGAAGTCTCATGCTACAGAAAATAATCAACAAATTTTCTTCTGTAGATTTACAAAAGAGAGAACTCTTCAATATTTAAAAGAAGATCGTGTTGTATATCAGTTGGGGCACTTTACAACTTTCAATAAAAAAGGTCAAATAAGTAAACCCTATGCTCCTTTTTCTATTGAAAGTGTTTCTGTTAATTTAGATAAAAGCTGTTATGTCTTTCCAGACTGGTCTTCTCAGACTTATGTTTATCATGGAATATCATACGATTCAAAAGAAAAAATGGAAGTTGTTCTGTTTAAAGAACTAATGCTAGGAGAACAAAATGCCAGTAATCAGTAATTGGAGCATTGTCCAAAAACATGAAGATAAAATAGATGGAGTGTGCCGAATTAAAGGCACTGTTAAAAACCATCGTTATATTCTTGACGGTAAACTTATCGTCTCTTCTCCAATTCAAACTATTGAATGGAAACAAGGTATTGTCATGACTCTAAATACCGCTTATATGCTTAGTGATTCTCCAAGTAGAGTCTGGGCACTTTGGACTAAGAAGTATGACAAAGAGACATATGACAATCTTTTAGAATTGGGCTTTACAATTCCAAAAAAGAAAGAGAAGAAAAATGATTCTTGACTTTCTTTTAGGAGCTTTAATAACTTTGGGAATAAATACATTTCTCGGGTTGTTCTCTGCCTCAATATTTATGTCTACGCTTATGGAAACTGCCGAAACTAGCAAGGCTATTGTCTTTCTTGAAGGTCTTCTTAATAAAGCAGAAATATATCTAAAAAAGACTTGGTTATTTAGAAACTTTCCAGAAATAGCAGCATATATTGTTTCGTTGATATTTATGAATCTTTGGGCTTTTTGGACACCAGTCTGCTTATATCATTTTTTAACTAATGGATAAAGCTTTACAAATTATTTGGTGGATAGTTCTAATACTTATAATTGGAATGGGCGGTGCCTATCTAAAACTGATGGGTATTCCCCAAATACTTCTATTTATATTTACTATCTTCTTTATATGGCTTTATCATTTAACACATCCATTCATTCCATTCATTAAGTCTGATAAGGAAACACAATCAGATGAATAAGATAATCACTGTACTTTATGCAAAAGAATTTAATTGTTTTAGAGTTAAGACAATTACTGGCAAAAAAGTAAGAACACAATCTTTCCCTTGTAGTAAAGGGTTGATGACTTGTTCAGAACAAGAAGTGGCGGCTGTCGCAAGGCGTGAATTCTTCAATTCTTCATTCCGACCGCGTCCTACCTTTAACTTTATTTATAAGGAAATAGGGTGGAGATTCTAAAACTAGATAAAGCTGATGCTGTTCAATATTTAGAGGTTCATGGCTTTTCTTCAGATGCTATTCAATATATGTTGCTTTCTATGAAAGAACACCCAGAATGGGGAATATATAAAGGAATTTATAAATGGCCAGAAGAAGACGAGCCAATTTATGTTGACAAACCAGGATGGTGGCTTTTTCTAGACTACAAACCTCGACATTTGGATTATATTGTTTTATTTCCTGACATAAAAAACAAATTCACACAAGAAATAGATAAAGAATTACTACCTCCTGATTTTCTTTTCATTAATTGCAATGCTCACCCAAAAAGACAACGAAGAGTTTGTTTAAAAACTCAACTTCTTGAATTAGAATACAAACAACTCTTAACTAAAGATAAACCAAATGAAAACTAAAAGAATAAAGGGCCGTGACCCTGTTCATCTAGCTGCTATTCAACACAGTGGCGCTGGAAGACATAAGTCTGAACAAGACTATTCTCGTAAGAAAGAGAAATACCAAGCTCTTTTTGATGAAATGGACGAGTTCTATGATGATCTAGAAGACGAAGATCTTTCAGAGTGGGAGGAAGAAGATTATGGCTGAGAAGTGCCACGCCTGCGGAAGCGACCGGCTGATGCCGGTGCGCGACTTCGCAGTGTCTATTGAGAGACCCGACCCTGGCTATGGAATGGGTCGCTACGACAGACAAAAGGTCTATGCCTGCCGAGACTGCGGGGCGCTGCGGATTGATGACGCTGAGAAGGATTGGATGGACGGGACAAACGAAGAGGAGGAAAACAGTGGCTGACCTAACGATTGAGCAGGTGCGCGAACTATTGGAGGCGGCCGACCGACCGCATCCCCCGAAAACCGACCTGCAAGCCGTGTACGCCTGGGCAGATGCCCACCACACCCTCGCTAAGCAGAAGTTCGACCTTGCTCGTCTCGTGCTGGAGCAAGCCGAACGCATCGAGGACCTGGAGGCAGGCCAGGAAACACTTCCGATCCTGAAGCGTCAATGCGAGCGCATCGCCACGTTCGAGGGGCTGCTACGCGAGCTGGAGTGGGAGATATGCCCAATCTCTGAGCAAGAGGAGTGCGTGTGGTGCATGAATCGCGCACCAGATCACGCCAACGACTGCCGCTTAGCCGCTGCTCTTAATTCTTAATATTTATTACCTTTTATAATATATCAATTTAACAAGGCTTTCAAATAATGGTAACACCACTCCTCGCCGCATTCTTTGTTGGCCTCCTTCTCGTTGGTAGTTCTACTTTACGTGTAGTAGAAGTAGCAAAAGGGGAAATTCTCAACACCTTTCTAATTTCTATCATTATTAGCTTTGCTTATTGGTTCTCTATTCAATACATTGCTCAAAACGATATTGGTTCTTATGTAGCATTTTCTCTTGGAGCCTGCATTGCCACTGTCTCTCTTGCACATAGAGAAAGCAACAGTCCTAATAAAGGACTATTGGCTAGACATGGTGTTCGAGGAGTTGGTTCAGAAATGCCAGAAGAGAAAACATCTTCAAAAAGAATAAATGGATTTTTTAGAGAAGAAGAAACCTCTTGACTAGAAACAAGCATGAATGAATATTATCTAAACAACTATAGTCGTTCTCGTGGAGAAAACCCTTATTCTGCAGCATTATGGCTATCTATAGAATGGGCCAGAATTGCAAGAATGAGCGGGAAGAGAGAAGACAAGCACAGCAAAGAATTCTCTGCCAAGCACAATGAATTGTCTTTACATATGCAAACTTACATAGTTAATGCAAGAACACCAGAAGACTTACGTCAAAAGTTCTTTCAAATGAGAAAGACGATTATTAAAGACTTTCATAAAAGTACAAGTGGCACCAAAGATGCTTACGGTATGTGTGGTGCAGAACTCGACAAGGTTATCAACAAGTTCTTAATACAGGAGTAAACGATGCCAAGTGTATTACAAGGCTAAGGATCAGGCGCTTAATAACGATCATGACTATCATATCGCAGCTATCTTGTGGAGAAAGAAGTCTCCTATCAGAATTGGTGTCAATTCTAAGAAAACCCATCCTGCTGCTCGTCGTCAATATTCTTGTGGGCCACGATTTGTTCATCACCTTCATGCCGAAATGCATGCTCTCTTGAATACAGATACTACAAAAAATGATGTTCTTGAAGTCATGAGATGGACTAAGGATGGTCAACGGACAATGAGCAAGCCTTGCGAGCACTGTATGAAGGTTATTAGAGCTTCTGGAATTAAAAAGGTTCGTTATACAGACTGGGATGGAACCTGGACAGAAATGAATCTCTGCGCAATAAGTATGAGATAAGAAAAACTATCTTTCAATGGAAATCTGCCCCTTCTCAAAAAGAAGTATGGCAATTTATAGTTAACATAAAAGGCCATATCGCCTTCAAACCTGCGTTCAGAATTCCATGCGCTGCTGAGGATCCTCTTCTTCTTCCAAGTAAACAGTTCCAGGGATCTGGTATTTATTGTTTAAAAGAAACGACAGTAGACTTTATTTATTATGTCTCTCTTGTTGGTTATGTAAATGAAAATAGTTTATTTGATAATATTCCTGGGAAAAACTATTGTGGGTATATAAAAAATAAAAAATTCAGTGCCTGTGATGGAATCACTGCTTCTTGGAGTATAGACAACAAGAAAATTATCCCCTGGAAGGGTTATCGAAAAGCCCTGACCAACAAAGAATATAGAGAATTAATGTGTCCCAAATAACTCATAAAGAACTAAAAGAAATTTTATTTGATTGGCCTTCTGCATTTGCTCCTACACATAAAGAAATAAACCAATTTATAATAGATATTCAAGATATTCCTTGTTATCTTATTCCTGTAAGAATACTTGAGTCTATGGACCGAACAGAGAACAGGATTATTAAAGATGGACAATATTGGGCTTTACCATTAGAATATTTTGAAGGACCTGGAATTTATATAACTGACGAAAGACCTTTAACAAAAAATCATGACAATGACGTTTCATATTATGGAGCAGATCGTCGTAATAGAAACATTCCAAACAAAAACTATTCTGGTTTTTCTGGAGAAGAAAAGTTTTTAGCTGTTGAGGGCTACATTCATTTTCCATACTCTGGGGGTAGTCTTCCCACCTATATAGAATCACTTCTTTTAAAAGAGTTAATCTTAGATGACAGTTGAAACTTTAATCGCCAAGCTTAAAAAACTTCCATCAAAAACAATAGTTATTGTTCAGGAATATGACAGCTTAGATAATATAGCTAGACCAATCAAAGTAGTTGAAAAGATTACTAAAGCTGACTTACCCGAACACTTAAGAGATGTTACAATTAAGAATAAAAAAAACTTAATTATCTTAAGTGCTTGGGGTAATGGCGAAGCACCTGCATCGCAATTTATTCCAATCAAGACAGAACAGAAACTTCAGTCTTTCATTCTTCATGCAAAAAAGAATGGCATTCCATTATCACTAATCAAGGAATGGATTCAAAAGAATGAGCTGCCTCCGAAGAATAAAAAGAAAGCTACTCGTAAAGTTCAAAAGACCTCAGGACGCACAGAAATATTACCTAAATCCGCTAAAGAATTACACAGTGATAATGCTAAGCGGCTTACCCCCAAACCCAACAGTCCAACTCGC